>JAABUK010006592.1_pt1 | contig 17232 bp, 23 predicted proteins | sample 5559141 | NCBI WGS metagenome assembly JAABUK01 (sample SAMN10711869, study PRJNA513367) | rock metagenome | isolation source: Antarctica rocks | place: Antarctica: Victoria Land, Pudding Butte nord | collected 2016-01-03 | reverse complement strand
CCATGGGCCTGCCCCTGGAAATGCCTCTTTGCTTGGAAATGCCCCTGCCTCAAGCACACACCAGTGACATGCATGCCATGGGCCTGCCCCTGGAAATGCCTCTTTGCTTGGAAATGCCCCTGCCTCAAGCACACACCAGTGACATGCATGCCATGGGCCTGCCCCTGGAAATGCCTCTTTGCTTGGAAATGCCCCTGCCTCATGCACAAACCAGTCATGGCTGACCTACAGGGCCAAGGCAAGGGTGCAATGGACCCTACTGTGCCATCAGCAAAGCAGCTTCTCGCGCAGCTGCCAGCTTTTGCTGTGAGAGACAGACCAGCTGCAAACCGAGTTCTGGGTGACTTGCTGGACAGGTGATGCACTGAGCGCTTTAGGATTCTTTCCCTTTCCCTTTCCCTTCCACTCTCCCTCTCCCTCTCCCTTTCCCTTCCCCTTCCCTTTCCCTCTCCCTTTGGGCTATGGCCTATGGTCATAGCTCCAGGCTGCCGCCTTGGGAGGCTCCTGACTTGATCACTGAAAAGCATAAACTTTTCTTTTTTTCTCTGATGCACTGAGCTGCAGACTTTGCAGAAGGCCCTACATCCCCATCTAGCTAACAACAACTCTCTGCAAAGCATGCTCTTTCAGTCAGGACCAAACATGTGCAGTCCCCAGCCTGTACAGGCATCAGAGCAGTGCTGGAGTGCTGTGCAAGCCATGCGTGTCTGTCTGGTCATGCGTCTCTCCCAATCATGCCCTGTATGTCGGGAGTCATAAGCCGGACCCCAATCAACATCCTACTTCATTGCAATTACAGACTAACAAGGTAGTGACAAAAGCTGCAGTGTAGTTCTGCTTCGGTGCTGCCATGTCATGAGTAACAATCGCAGACTTTGACATGAGGCATCACCTGCAATGGTGGACTTTGACATGAGGCATCACCTGCAATGCAGGCTGAAAATGCATCAGGGCGTGCAGCAGCAAAAGATGTCATCCGTTGAGAAGGAGCTTCATTACGTGCGCTCCCTCCATGCCTCTCAGGTGCTTCCTGCACATCTTTGTACTGTGTTCCTCTGGGCTGGTCCTCTCATGCCTCTCTCTGTGCCTCTTCTTGTATTACCATCTGTACCTTTTCTTGTATTTTCATCTGTGCCTTTTCTTGTATTATTATCTGTGCCTTTTCTTGTGTTATCACCTGTGCTGCTCTCCCTGGGCAGCCCAGTATAACACATGGCTTCTCATTAAACGGACGCCAAAAGGCGTAGTCTTGTCTTTTGTTGTCTTTGCTCTGCTGTTCTTCTACTCCTCTGGTGCAATGTGTTGCAAGCCATCCTGAACATGTCTGCCCAAGTTTCTTTTTGGCTGTGAACACTGGCATTGGCTGTTCATCTGCATCGCATGCTTTGCTGAAGAAGGTGATGAAGATTTAATTGTGCTTGTAGCAAACACAAGGTTGTCACACTCAAAGCCATAGCATTCGTGTATGTTTTGACGCAGTGCCACTGCATTGCACACCGCATGGCATACGCTGTGAATCCACAATCAAGCATGGGCTCAGCAGGTGTTCATATCACTAGCTCAGCATTCCTCCCCAGCCGGCGCCACCAATGCTGCGCTGCAATCACTGACTCTACTGTAGCCACCAGTTGCACAGGAGTTGACACAATAGTCACACCTCAGGTGTAGTCACATGAGCCTTAACAAAACCCTCGCACACTCTGACAAAACCCTGGCACATCCTGACAAAAAAACCCTGGCAAATTGTCACTGCAGGCACAGCATGTAGGCAGAATCTTTGGTGTGGCAGATGCAGCTCTGAATGAGCTCGAGCCCACCACAGCTGTGGCAACAGTGGCGGCTGCTGATGCACTGCGCAAAGTTCTGCAGGCTCAGGAGCAGCTGGTCAACCGCTGCTCTGAGACCTCGCTGACACAGCTCATTGCTGTGCTGAGAGATACATCACCAGAGTTGCAGCAAGCATGCTGGCTGTTGGTCACACAGCAAGAGATTTACAAGTCCCAGGCAAGAATCTGTGAGTTGCTTATTGTTTGGCTCACTGTGGTCTTTGCTCAAAACATGTTGTACAAGCTGTGCAAGCTTGAGCATGAGCTTGTGACAATGATGTAGACCATCATAGAGATCCGCTGCCACCTGCAACATGATACAGGTGCCTGCAACATTTGATGTGCATTGCTGTAGTCCAGCTCTGATGCTACCCACATAGTATGTACACAGCTGAGTTGTATGATCACAAGGGTCATACGTGCAACTGCAGGTGAAAGAGGCTTTGAACGCGGTCAAGATGAATACCATGAAAGCTTGGCAGGCTGCAAACACTGTTGGTACAGACAGATGAACAAGTCTGCCACTGACCAGCGCTTTTTGGTCATTATTCAGCTGACGAACAGTTATCAATCCAATTAACTACCTATGTAACAGCAGTGAGCCATCACATTCTGTGATAAAGTACTGACAGCTGACTGTACCGATACTTTCAAAATTTCTTTTACCGTTCCGATTCTGCTGTTTCAGCTTGCCAGGTAACACTATTGTTGAGACATTAGCGTTCATCTACTCGATAATACCGTCGAGGCTCTGACTAGCGTAAAGTGCCTTCTCCAACAGACATCTTTTGACATGGCCAGCCAAAGCGTTCTGTACTCCGTGGGTGCACCGTTTCGGAAGGAAGCCCTTCCTGGCAGATCTGCGCCAGCTCAGGCTCGCTGCACTACGTACGCGTACAGACCTGCAGCATCTCGTTCAAGTATCGCAAAACCCAGAGTTCTTCACAGTCTGAGCAACACTGCGGTCCAGTCCAGGTACGCTTTCTGTCGCAGGTCTTCACGCAGATCTGCAAGCTGTCACGCATTCCTGGAGGTGTCACAGATTACCAGCACGGGCCACCCCATCTGAACCTTGATAGTTACCTGGCGTTTGCAGGAGCGGTTCTCGCAGAGGCCTGGTTGTCCGTGCAGATGCGAGTCAGCTGAGTGCTAGAGCAGATACCACCAGCACCCCGCCAAATGATCTCACCCAAGCCCTTGCAGTGGCTGGCTTTCTGGCTGTCAGATACGGAAACTGGAACATAGATGCTCATCTCATTTTGAAGAGCTTGGCAGTTCTGCAGCTTCTTGTTGCAGCAGTTGCTTTGGCCACAAGGGGAGTTCACACTGACCGGGTGAGGGTGCAGATCTGCAACTTTCAGTACAGCTCAGGAATCAATTCCTGGCATTCAGTGAGGCTGCGAGAAATGACTGTTTTGCCCTCGTGTTGTCTCTCGCCACTCTCTGTCTGCTCTGACATCAGCGCCTACCTCAGTCCTTCAGCAACTTTACCTAATCATTTTTTTGTATGGACTGGACCAGAACATGTGCTTGTACAACTACAAGCCCAGTTCAGTCATCAACATACACAGCACAGTGGCTCGCTTAAAGTGATCAAGCCAAGTTGCTTTGCTGTTTGCAGGTATCAGGAGTCATTGGACCATGTGCTCTGGCACTGTATGCTCTGAATTACTCCCGTATTCCTTTCATGACTGCCCTTACTGCTCTCTTTGGGTACAACCTATCAGAGCAGCTCCCGGTACAGGCTCCACATTGGCACTTGTGTCTGTGCTTGTACAGCATGTTGCTTTCTTTTGAAGGAAGGAATGAACACACCTGCTGTGCTGCTATAGTGTGCAATTGCATTGTGTGTCTTGTGCAGTACTGTGTCCCTAGTGTCAATATTTAGACTTTTGTGACTTTAGATTTCACTGTCTCAGCTGATGCATGGTCGCTGCTTGTTTAGCAGACATTTGACTTGCGATAGTATCCACTTGCAAAAGAGCTGCACAAAAGTAGAAGCAGCGCTAGCCTTCACTGTCAGTGACAAAACAGCACAACTCTGTCACGTTTTGTTGCCTTGGCAGTGCTGCAAGTTTTTGCACTGATCACGTATCTGGTTACTGGCTACAACTGGCAGCATCACTCTGCAGGGGCCTTACTATGTCTGGGCAGTGTCCTTGGCTGCTGCTCTATACTACAATTACGGCAGCTACTGGTTCACAGCTGGGGTGTCTCTTTTGGCAGTGTGGAAGTTCTTCAAGAAGGGTGGCGTGGTGAATGCAGTAACAAGCTTGGCGACGCTTGGTGTCAGCGCATATGTAGCTTACCATGACGCAACCAACTTATGGGTCATGATTCTGGTGTCTGCTCAGATTGCATGGAGTGGCGTACGTACCGTGCTAGGTGGCAGTGGCATTGCATAGTAGAGTGTGACATCACCTGTCATATGTGGTGCGTCCTGTGGGGCGCAATTTGGTTGTGCACGCCTCTGCTTTGTGCCATGGTCATCATACAGGCGATGATGTACATTTCATGTGTAAATTTTCTTAGTGGTATGAATCCAATGACCATGTGTGACTTATCTGGAGGTATACTGAGTCAGATATGAACGTTTACCTAGACGAGCTCAAGCCATGCAAAGGTTTGGTTCTAGGTGTTGACTATGTATGAACTTCTTTATGTTGATCAGTCACACAACATGTTGCGCAAATTTGCTACCTACATCGTCAATCAGTTTGGAGTCTGGCGTATCACTACAGCAGGAACTTGCTGGATACTGTACAAACAAGCAGCCTCATGCATGGTAGAAATGGCCCAATGCAGGCACAAGCTGTCAGAGAATCCTATGAGATGTAAATTGGGCACGAGGCAACATGACTCTAAAATTCACATACACATACAATGACTGCCTTGAACTATTAGCTAATGCATTCACATCTTTCCTGTAAAGATGTAATTATAACATTGCTGTCAATTCACATCTTTACATTGCTGTCCATTCACATCTGTACATTGCTGTCCATTCTGATCTGTACATTGCTGTCCATTTTCCAAATGATCTCTTGCTGGTACGCATACTCAAGGCTTTAGCTTGCAGCGAACAATGATTCTAGACTCAGTCCTTCTGCGCCTTCACGCAGGACACACTAGAAAGATCTGACTTCTTGCTGCATAATTTATTGTACATAAATCAGCAGTATCAACTGCTCAATGACCTGAACTTGACCCAATAAGGTGAAAGCATGGCCATGAAGCTGACAAGAACAAGCAAGCCGTATGCCGTAACAGCCACAAGAAAAAAACACAAACAATTGCGATCTTCCAAAAAATAAGCTGGCTGCCTGTCAAGGCGCAATTGGCAGGCTACATGCAAAGAAGAGAAGGAATGATGCGTTTCAAACAATTGACACAACATACAGCTACCACGCCATATGGGTGCGCATGAAAGCCATAAACATGGCACGCATGTCCATTCTGGAAAGGATCTTGCCAGCTTTTGACTCAGTACCTGAAAATTGTTTGCTGCTGCAAAAGATGCTGCATACCTCAACTGCCGATCATAGATTTATACAAATCAAAATACAAATATCAAGCATGCCTGCCTGACATGCCGGCCACCAGAATATGTGGCAAAAAGGGCAAACAGTAACGTAATCTCTTCTCCTACAATATACAGCCCTCGCCCGGCTGCAATTGCATGCCGCAGTGGACATCAATACTTCATGAATCGGCCAGTAGGAGCATTGGCTACCATTTCCTGCCTATCTGATCATTTCTTCAAACTAGGTGCAATCTTGAGCCTGCCCACTATTCTGATGCAGTGCACTTCTCATCATCGACCGCATGATGTGGTCAGCCTTGCCCCAGGAGCTCGCCGCAATTTCCAGCAATGTGTTGCGCATTGTGGGACCACTCGCAGCTTCTGAGTGTGTTTCCAGCAGAATCACTTGAAAGTTGTTGCTGCAGGTGGGCTCCAGCTCAGGCATCACAAAGGTCCGCCTCCGCTGTCTGCACATGCGCGTCTCATAGGACCTGGAAGCAGTGAAAGACGACCTGCAGAAGCTGCGCCTTCTTGAGGAGGAGGATCTTGCACCCTGCAACCAGAGTCGTGTTGCTTGCATCAGCATTGTCAGCACAGACTTGATCCATGTATGCAGTATAGGAGAAGACTTGACACAGAGTGCTTGCGGAACTTGTGGTGCAGGTTGGATTAGCGTGCAAGTGTGCAGCGTCAACACAGCTCTGGCTGCCATTGCTGGTGTGCTGACCTTCAAAGAGCTGCTTGACGTTCTTGTATCTGTGCCTTGACAAAAGACAGGTATGGCAGTGTGCCTTGCTCCACTGTTGGACAGCCTTTCATCTGCAAGCCGCATCGCACTGTCCTCTCTGCTGCAGACTTCAGCAGCCTCCTCAGGGTTGGTCAACTGTATTGCGCTGAACAAGGCTGCAGATGGCCTTCCTTCGACTACATCGTGCTGCCTGTAGGGAGAATTGCCATAAGGTGAACGTTTGAAGACCTCTGCCACAGATCTAGCTGCACAGCATGACTTGCCTTTCAGGACTAACAGAGCACAACTCCGCTCTTTCCTCCGTCCAGTCTTTGAGCTGCAAGAGCTGATCATACAAAGAAGGGGTTGAAAAGTCAGGCTCAGAAGCTGAGGATCGGACAGTCAGCTTTGAAGCACACTCCTACAGTAACAGGCGAAAAGTCAGGCAGTGCGCAAGACAGAATGGGCCAGTAGGACAGGCGGCCGACAAAAAATCGCGCGCACTTGCGGCAAAGTCTCCCAAAAACTGCTGCTGGCAGCCAAAACGCTGGAGCGGACGTTAGGCTTGCGTGTCATCCTCTTCACAACATAGCCAACACCCACAGAAGCAGCTCGCAGCTGGACCCTTTCAAACGCTGAGCAATGTTTCTGCCAACTAGTCCGTTAGCTCGCAGGTCTAAGCACAAACTAAGCGGAATAGCGGACTACCTAGCCGTGCTTAACCATGTGAAGACCGGTCGAGGGTTTGATGAACGAATGATTAGTTGAGACATTCATACCCTCGCTGCAGGCAAGTTGATCAGTCCAACCGCGCATGCTAGTTGCTGTCTTGCGCTCGACATCTGTGAGTTCTGTGTTACCAAAGCCTTGCATTCAGAGCAAGACTTGGACATCTTGCCTCTTACAGACGCGTGCCGTGCTTATATCTGTGTCAGCCAGCAGCCGCTGAGTGCAGCACAGCGGTGATAGTGCTGCCGCATCATGGCGTACAATGCGGACACTATGTCCTTTGAAGTGCCTGACACAGATTGTATTTACATATCAGGCTTGTCTCAGCACGTTACCGAAGAGGATCTTGCACAGCACTTTGGCTCGATCGGTATCATAAAGCAAGACAAGAAGCTGAAAAAGCCGAAGGTCTGGCTGTATCGCGACAAGGGCTCGGGCACTCTAAAAGGAGACGGCACCGTCACATATGAAGACCCTTTTTCAGCCGGATCTGCTGTGCAGTGGTTTCACGGAAAAGAGTTCAAAGGTCAGCAGGTCAAGCTCGATCTGATCTCCTCACTTGGCTGGTGAGGAGACAATCGTAAGGCAACGCAAGCAGTATTGCTTTATGCAAATTGATGCTGCGGCAGTGACTGACAAAATGGCTTGGAACTGCAGGGTCCACAATAGAGGTGAAGCTTGCAGATCGCAAGTCCACACGGTATGAAGGAGGATACGGCAATGACAGAGGGGGAGGTGCTGGTGGTGGTGGTGGTGGTGGTGGCTTTGCTCCCAGAGGTGGAGGTGGTGGTGGGAGCTTTGGCAGACGAGGTACTGGTCTTGCTTCTATGCAGCGGCGACACATAGCACAATCAGCTGCCGATGCAGTCCTTGTCCTCATCACTATTGAGGCAACTCTCAAGAGTACTGCATGAGCACAGCATTGCATACAGTAACACACAGTGTCCTACATATTTGCAATTTGCTGACCAGCATCCTCTTGGTGCCTTTGCTGTGGCTGACTTTACTGAAAGTCTGTATGTACTGGCAGATGATTATGGCGGGGAAGGTGGCGGTGGCAGTCGAGGGGGAGGTTTTGGTGGTAGTGACCGTGGCGGTGGCAGAGGGGATTTTGGGGGTGGCAGAGGTGTTGGCAGGGGCGGTCCTCCTGGAAGACCCGGGGACTGGCCTTGCCCAGGCTGCAATAATAACTGCTTTGCCAGCAAGTGAGCCCTGGTGCTTTGTTGTGGTGTTGTATAACCCATGCAGCATAAAGGGTCAGTAGCATGCTAGGCCAAGCCAGCTTCGCAGATTTTAGCATTCATGAATTCCTTGGCTGCATGGTTTGTTCATCTTCAAGACTGTCTGAAGGCATTTTCTTGTGTCGCACAAGTGCATCAAATTCATCAAAGCTCGGCATGCGCTCTGCATGGACAGTGTCAAAGCAATGCAAGTCCTGCATGGTTCCCCAACCACTGTCAGCAGGCAGTTGAGGCTCATGTTCAACATTCCATGAGCCATCAGGCAATAAATGACATTCTGCATATTTAGCATTTCACATCCCTCACTTGTCAATGCTTCATGTTCACAGGTCTGCCTGCCCTAAATGTGGTGCCCCAAAGCCAGCAGATGCTGGTGGAGGGGCCGGCTTTGGGGGTGGCGGAGGTTTTGGTGGCGGCAGCGGTGGTGGCTATGGCGGTGGTGGCGGTGGTCCACCTAGGCCTAAAGAGGCTCGCCCTGGCGACTGGCCCTGCCCCAACTGTAACAACATATGTTTTGCCAGCAAGTAAGCCAGTCTGTACAAGTATAAACTGCCTGCAAGATATGCACTTCTGGGTGTAGAGCTGTCGCTCAGCTGCTTTCTATTCTCATCATCACGCAACTTATGTAAACTTGCTGCTCCATCACAAATGACTAGATTCAGTGTCTTGATTGATACATTGCCTACTGCTTTGCCTAGCTCATGAAAAGTCCTACTGTAGATTGCTGTCGGTAGGCTTGATCACTGGGCCATCATTGGTCTAAGTTCACACTGTAAAGTAGTGCAGCTGACAGACCTGTTGTAGCTGATGTCAATCAATATCCTTTTGGTAGTGTTGGGACGCCCAAAGCGCTGCAATGCAACCACTGACAAGCTGATCCCTTGTAGTCTTGCCATGCTTTTGCTTGGAATGACCTGAGTGTGAGTGGGTCTGTTACGCTGCCCCAGGGACAAGTGCAATCGCTGTGACACACCCAAGCCACCAGGTGCTGGCGGTGGTGGCGGCGGTGGCAGAGGTGGTGGCCGAGTCCAGGCAGCACCTCAAGGCCCTGCAGGTAATGTTCACAGCAGATTACTATTTGTAACAGACCATTATGTAGTTTCAGAACACGCTAAGACCGACCTCCTCTATGCAGCTCACTTTGCCCCTTCCAGTCAAACGCAAGCCATCAATGTCACGTGTTGCGTGCTTCTTCTACAGGCTCTGTAGGCAAACTAATCACGACTGTGATAACCCAAACAAGTGACAATGCTAGCCATGCTTGCTGACGTGATAAGTCCCACAGGCAAATGATGCATGTGTGTTACTCATTCAGGGTAGTGCAGTGATACGTCTGTCAGTCAGTCAGTCAAGGATGTTAGGTAGTAGTACTGCCCAGCAGTAAGCAAGTGCTTTAGTGCAAGTTTGCTTGCACTCTACTTCTTTACTGCTCATCCTTCTACACCTTGGCGCCTGGTCACATGTTTCTGAGCTTATCAGCCAGAGATGAGCTCACACAGGATTAGGTGGCTGGCAAGGTGAATGCTCATCCAAGCCAAACATCCACGACAATGATCTGCAGGCTTGTTTGCCCCTGAAGACTGGACATGTCCTGGCTGTGGTAACCGCAACTGGGCTCGCAGGAATTCCTGTAACCAGTGCAATACACCAAAGCCAGGCACAGTAGATACCAACAGGGAAGGAACAGGTGGCGGCTTCAAGGTACAGTAATCCCTCCACTCGAATCTCAAGCTATTGCAGCTGTACAGCATGTCAGCCACGTGCATTGCAGGTTGCTGCTTTTTAGACATGCAGTTGTCACTGCATTATGCATTCTGTAAGCTTTTCTGCTGCTGCCCGGTGATTTGTAATTATGAATAGACTGCTGGCTACATCGTGTACACTTTTTATGACCTGAATGATCAAAGTTGAGAGAATGGCTAAGTTGTTGAAGTTGTGTCCTTCATGCATGGCCAAAAGTCCATTCTTGAAAGATCTGTACTTGATGGTCTGCAGGAGTTGGATGAGACTGAACTAGAAGAGTCTAGACGGCGCAGGCGAGAAGCTTCCAGCAGAGATGATGATGAGTAAGCAGCCTGTTTGCCTGTCGCTCTGTGAGAAATCAGATCAATCAAATGCATTTTGTGTAATGGTGCTGCAATTTACATCAGCTGCTGTGCTGCCTTTTGTACACCTGAGGGCTGCCTTGACATTAGACTTGCATCTTGGCTGCTGAATGCACTGAAGCTGCCTGCGTGCTGCAGAAACTTAACTGGGTCTTGGTCTCCGCCAACATCATGTGTGGCGAGCTTTGCACATTGTGAATTTGCTGTGTGCCTGTCTTATTTCTCTTATTTGTATAAGTCATTGCAGGTATGATGAGTTTGGCCGTGTAAAGAGGAAGAACCGAGGTGGAGATGACCGCAGGAGCCGCGAGGAAGCTGCGCTGGCCCGGCTCCGAGGTCAGATTGGTCACGCTTTGTGGCCTTCACTCCCACATGTGCTTATTGCACAATAATAAGGCACAGTGTTGCCGACTTGCTTTGACCCGCCATTGTGGAGCACTCTGTGTGTGTGATGAAAGGCATCACAACAGTCTGGCAGTTTGTCATCAAGCAGATTCAGGGCCCTGGCATTGTGTTTATAACTTAACTTCATGTGGGATGAAACAATTGTTTGAGTTTATTCTGACAGTCATTGGCTTTTCTTGCAGGAGAGGGCGACAGAGGTGGCAGCAACAGAGGAGGTGGCGACCGAAGTCGGCAGCGGGATAGAAGTCCCAATGACAGATATAGACGATAGCTCACACTGTTGCCATGTAGTCCCTTACTTGCATTTGTCAAGCAAGTAAGTGACACGGATCTGTGTGTGAGCTGATGACAGTGTCCAGCATGTCACAGGTTGTGCCCAAGAGACTCTGGATCAGCTGCAAATCACGTTCTCTTGATACTACAAACAGTTTACTGGTGGTACATCCGCTTGACCAGCTCTGCAGACTGCTTGCCCCACTGACTGAGTCCGGTCTCATAATCTCCTACTGTGCTGGCCGGCTATCTGAAGCTTCATCTATGAATTGAGTACTCAGCCCTCAGCTAGTTCGTATTGCTCGTCGCAACGCGTCATATCTGCTCCTTGCTCCCCGTAAACATACCCTTCAAGACACTTACCAGTGCATTGCGTGGCCTAATACAGCCATGCTTCGGTGCAAATGGAGAGCACTCAAAAGTCAGTAGTCAGTGAGACAAGTATGTACACCTGGCTTCTACTCTCGATTGTCTGGGCATCTGACCAGCCTCTGCAGATGCATTCTCATTGTTGGCTCGGCGTGGTTCTGAAACCAGATGGACTCCTTTTGAATAGCACGTGCTGCATCTTCTTCTTATATGCGATCATGGTGCGGCTTTCGACCTTAGTGGCCTTCAGTTTCCGCGTCAAACTTGCGGGGTAGTGCAGCATCGATTGATTATTGTCGGCTGTATTGAGCCCGTTTATTTCGCAGGCTTCAGCTGCGCGCTATTATCGACCGTCTCTGTGCAAATTTGTCGACTAGCAGGTAGTTCCTGTACGCATCCGCGTTGTGTTCGTCCGTTTCGCCATGTGGGCTAAGACGCTGCAGCATCAGACCCGGAATGGGCAGAGCCGCCGCTTGCTAGGTTCCTGGGCAAATTTGGATGTGACGAAAATGACGGGTGCAAACCCAGCTCAAGCGTACAATCTAGGTAAGCAGATTGCGCCATGAGGCTGATGCTGTTCTTTTGACATGCAAATCAGGAACCAAACGTCATTCTCTTAGCAATTCACTATCGAGGTTGTTGCAGTCAATGGTAAGTGGCATCTGCCTGCCAAGAGCACAACCATTCCCGACCCATACAACGGAGAGGAGTTCGTGAAGATACCTGACCCACAGGTCAGAACTTGCACTGGCAGACAAACGCCTCCAACCTTTGTTTGTTGGCTTAATCTTCCCAAGCAAACAGATGACCTAAGACTGGTTGCTCATGTGTAGAGCAACGAGGTTAGCGACTACATCAAGTCCTTGCAAGCAGTGCCCAAGTCAGGAGTGCATAATCCCCTCAAGCGCCCAGAAAGGTATGAGTCAAGAGGTGGTCAGTGATACATCAAACAAAAGCTGTACAGTTACGTACCCTCCACAGCGTTCACGGTAACAGAAGGGGCACATGGTGTGATGATGTTGTTTGCATGTGCTGCTACACTCATGTACTAACAGTAATGCAAACCATGCTGGTACAGACAAGTCTGTACCCACCTGCAGGTACAATCTGTATGGTGATGTATGTTCGAGAGCTGCCATTGAGCTCAGGAAACCAGAAGTGGCAGACTTCTTTGCCAAGCTCATCCAGCGTTTCAGTCCCAAGAGCTATCCCCAAGCTCTGGCTGAAGCCAAGATCACACAGCGCTTCTTGGAAAACTTCAGCGGCGACTCGGTCGGTCTCTGCTTTTTTGCAAACTCTAGAAGCCTCAATACCAACACGCAATACATGCAGTGTTATTGCAGTGTTTACATGCACCTTTGCAATCAGCAAATGTACTGCTGTCAGCCACAGAGCATGCTTCTTCTCCCTGATCTTGATGCCTGCATGATTCCTGTGTGCATTCAAGTTAACGTGCCAGATGCAGCAGGAGCATGTCTGTAGTGCAGCCGATCAACAGCTGTGCCTTTCTGCCATTACCTTATAGAGATGCGCAAGACAGACAGCTTTGGAGAGACAAGACTTGTCCCGCATGTACCTGGCTCATCATGAGCTGGAAAGCGAATCTATTGTTATTATTGTTATTGTTATTGTTATGATTATTACAGCCAATCTAGAGCTGTGCCTTTCTGCCATTGTCTGTTTTTCAGTCCAAATGTGCAGCCAGAGGTTTGCTGCCAGATTGTTTGAATACCCTGAGGACCCTTAGCAGAGCAGTGACTGTCGCGCCTTGCAAGTGAAGCATCCATGACTCACCAAGATGAGTGCACAGCAATGGTAGCTCTGGGCTGCCGCCTTAAAAGGCTCCCATTATGCTCACTGACAAGCACCAACTCATTGTCCTTTTCTTTTCCTGCAAGAGAAGCATCCATTAGTCACCATGATGAAAGCGCATCAATGGTCTATGTCCTGCAGGTGAGATTTGCTGCCAGGTCATTTGGGCAGTCTGGTGACCACCCCGGCCAGCAGAGCAATGGGTACAGGTGGCCCTTCGGCCCTGTGGGCCTCATCACTCCCTTCAACTTCCCCCTTGAGATCCCAGCCCTGCAAGTTATGGGTGCCCTCTTCATGGGCAACAAGCCCCTGCTTCATGTTGACCACAGGTAAGGAACTTCCCTCAGGGTTCTAATTTTATCTTAGGGTTCTAATTCTACCTCAGGGTTCTAATTTGCCTTAGGGTTCTAATTTTTTCTCAGGGTTCTGCGTATGTTTAGCAGCTTGTGTTTGGTCACCACTGGTCATGCACAGCCCTTGTTCAAGTCCTTGCCTTGTAGTAATTTGTAGTCATCCATTTGTAGTCATCTTGTTTGTAGTAATTTGTAGTCATCCTGTCTGTAGTGTACAGTCATCTTGTCTGTAGTAATTTGTAGTCATCCTGTCTGTGAGCAAAACCTTCCTGCCACACATCGAGCACATATAAACCGCAACTTGAGCTGCCTTGCTCTACATAGTTTGCACGATATGGTCTGATCTTGCTTGGGGCAACTCACTGCATGAAGCTTGCCTGACTTTACTCTCTGTTGCCCAAAGTTCTCACCCCGGGGAAGTGGATTGTGGTGGTAAAAGAGGGCCTGGGGGGGGGGGGGTCTGAGGCAGGCAGGCAAGACAGAGTGGGAGAAGGGCAAAACAGTCTGCAGTACTCTTCCAACCAAGCCTGACTTAAAAACCTGTCTCGAAAAGCATATTTGCGTTCCCTGCTGATACTGACTCTAAGCATCCACCTCCTTAATACATGTGTCTGAAAACATGTGTTCCCCAATGCTGCAGAGTCAGCCTGGTCATTGAGATGTTTGTTCGCATGCTGCACCATTGCGGCATGCCAGTGGACGATGTAGATCTGATCCATGGCAATGGCAAGGTGGTGGGCGAGATCTTGCAGAAGGCCAATGTCAGAAGTACACTCTTCACTGGCAGCGCCAAAGTTGCTGAAACGCTGGCTGTGCAGCTACGCGGCAAGGTATGCAGTCATGTTCTTTGAATGACATATATGCAGTTATGTCCTCTGAATCATGTGCATGCAGTCATGTCCTTTGAATCACATGTATGCAGTCATGTCCATTGAATCATGTGTATGCAGTCATGTCCTGTGAACCACATGTATGCAGTTATGTCCTCTGAATCATGTGTATGCAGTTGTGTCCTCTGAATCATGTGTGTGCAGTCAGGTCCTGTGACCCATCACAGGTATACCATGAATGTGTCAAATCTCAGATGTTACCCTTGTACAGTGCACACATTTGGGTAGAGAATGTGCTCAATAGAGTCAGTGAAGGGGGAGTTTTCAGATTGGCTGTTGTCAGGAGTGCAGGCTTCACTGGCAGTGGCTGGAGTCAACATTAGTCACACCTTTCATTCAGTCCTTGAACATGTGTCTATCTGTGTGAGGACAGGCACATAAAGACCTGAGCAGATCCCTACATGGTGGGTTGGAGCATGTCTTTTCCGCAAAATGCAAAATAAACATGACTTTCTTGAGTCACTGTGTTTTCTTGGGAATGCAGTGCCTCAATGGGGATGTGTTCAGCCCAGCAAAATGCTTCTGAAAACACGCAATGTGTAGATCGTTGCCCTTCATATGTCACTGGTCTTTCCACCTGTAGTCTGCATATCTCAACTGGAAGGGCACTAGGCCCAGTTTTGGTCCCAGTTTGAGTCCCAATTTTGGTCCCAGATATGGTCCCAGTCTTGGTCCCAGTTTTGGTCCCAACTTGGGTCCCAGTTTTGGTGCCCTTCCACACACAACAAAAACATGCTGCGGTGCCTATTTTGTGCTGCAGATGACCTTAGAGGATGGAGGTTTGTTATAAAAGGCCCAAATCTCGTGCCTGTCCTAAAAAATCCAAATCATGCCACATTGCTTTGGCATGTTCTGGGATTTCCAAGACAGGCACGAGGTTTGGGCCCTCTATGCAAAGCCTCCATCCTCTTCTGTGGCACAGGTCATCCTACAGAATGCTGGCGTTGCATGAAGCGTCCAGTTTTGGTGCTCTTGACAACACCCAGCCATACATGCATTTGCTATTTCTGTAGGTCTTCCTAGACACTGCAGGCATTGCATGAAGCGCCAAGCATTGGTGCTCTTGAACACACAGTTGCCGTGATTGTAGGTCTTCCTAGAGGACGCTGGATTTGATTGGAAGGTGCTAGGGCCTGATGTGAGCAACTTGGAGTATGTGGCCTGGGTGTGCGATCAGGATGCATACGCCTGCAGCGGCCAGAAGTGCAGCGCTCAGTCCATGCTGTTCATGCACAAGAACTGGGCTGCAGCTGGTGAGTAGTCATTAGTCATCCTGTCAGCGACTGTTGCATGTGACGTATGTATGCAACGGTTGTAAGTGCAGTGCTCAGTTTTTATTGTTCATGCACAAGGACTGGGCTGCAGCTGGTGAGTAGTCATTAGTCATCCTGCTGGTGACTATCACATTGTGTTTGTGATCACCCAGCTACCCATCAGTTGCTGACATTATTTGGATCTGCTGATATCATGTGCATGTGCTTGAACCATATCTGACTCAAAATGCACTATGCATGACTAATTGTTCGAATCACATAGGTTTCTTATCATGTCCTGCTGTGCATGCTAAGGAGAGAATGGAGACAGGAAGAGTTTGTCCCCATTGCTGTGTTTCTGTTGCTGACAAGCAATGCGGTCTCTGTGTCACAGACTTAATGACATGTTTGTCAACAATGTGTTCACCAGAGGCTTCAATCACTAAGGCTGCTGGCAGACAGCTAATCATGTGACCAAGTCCGCAATTTGATAATCAAAAGTGCAGACATGGTCACATGATCAGCTGTCTGCCAAGAGATTATTGACTGCACTGGTAATCATTCTAGGGCAAGGGGGGGAGGGGGGCTTGACAGAAAACCCTGTAGGCCTCATTGCGATGATCCACACTGATTACAGCTGATTGGAGCTGGACCATTTGGCACTCATGTTGTTGGTGAGATACCAGCTGATTAAGTCATAGGCCCCTTGCAAATGGTACCAGTCTGGAAGACAAGTCAAAAACCCTAGCCTTCTATTTTGACGCAGGTCTAGAAGCCAAGCTGAAAACCTTAGCCGCCAAGCGCAACATGAAGGATGACACCATCGGGCCAGTGATCACATGGACCACTGAGGCCATGCTAGCCCACAAGGACAAGCTGCTCAAGATTCCAGGTATGACATTGCATCCCTGCCAATTAGTCATGGTGGCCATGATGTTGCTGTTTAGTCATGGTCGCTGCCCTCAAGATCCCAGGTATGACATTGCATCCTCACCAATTCGTCATGGCGCAGCCATGATGTTGCTGATTAGTCATGGCAGCCATGATGTTGCTTATTAGTCATGGCAGCTGCCCTCCTCCTGCTGGGCAGTCATGATGGGCATGCTGTTGTTCGTCAGTCATCCCATATCTGGTTAGTCATGATGGCCATGCTGTTGCTGGTGAGTCATGGCGGCCCTGCCATTTCTTGTTAGCCATTATCTCCCTGCTTTGTGTTCAATGCATGGCCGCCAAAAAAAAGGGAAACTCAAAAGAAGGGTAGCAAGCACTGTCTGGTCAGACCTGCATTGCTTAAGCATCTGTTGCAGCAGACAATGCTTTACTTCTGAAAATGAAAATGTGATGGTCAAGTTGCGCTTCAGTATTATAACAACAACACAACCTCTGCTCTGCCTTTGTTGGTAAAGACCCAAGTCTGACAGGCTGTAGTCAGAGCCATGTTGTCTCTCGGCATGCAGCTATTGCATGCACAAGTGTCGAGTCGTCAAGACATTGCCACAGCTTGTTTAATCTCAGACTTAGACTTGCATCCACACTCAAAAATAAGTTATGCAGGTGCCAGGTTGGCATTCAGGGCGAGGATCTGCTGCACCACACCGTGCTGAACAAAATCCAAACCCCAACCCCCAAAAAATGTGTTCTGCAGGCACCGAATTGGCATTTGGAGGCAAGCAGCTGCAGAACCACACTGTTCCAAAAGTGTATGGAGCCATCACACACACCTTTT
>JAABUK010006590.1_pt1 | contig 17238 bp, 26 predicted proteins | sample 5559141 | NCBI WGS metagenome assembly JAABUK01 (sample SAMN10711869, study PRJNA513367) | rock metagenome | isolation source: Antarctica rocks | place: Antarctica: Victoria Land, Pudding Butte nord | collected 2016-01-03 | reverse complement strand
GCACCGGCTCCTTCACGGACGCCATGGGCGGCAAGGCCAAGCGCGCGGCCAGCGCCACGGGCCGCGAGGTGCTCGGCGGCCTGGGCGGCGCGGCGGCAATGCTGAGCCGCGCCGGCAAGACCGCCTCCGCCGGCGCGCGCAACGTGGCCTCGTCGCTGCGGCCGGTGCGGCAAAGTCTGTAGCAACCTTTAGTCTGACATGATGTGGTGCTGGAAACCGTCGCCTACATGCCTTTTGCGGTGCGTCTTCTACGAGCAGCTGCGGAAGCACGGGAGCCCAGCGAAACTGGCAGAGTCAGCTGTCCTCCGTCAAGCTGTTTGGCGGCGACGTGCAGAGATCACCGCCTTGCGCGTCACTGGAATCTCAAATTTGCTCGCAGAACGAGGCGGGCGGCGGCCCCGACTCGCCAGCGCAGCGCTCCGCTGCCGGTAATGACGGCGCGAGTCCCTCCTCCGGCGCCGTCAATGGTGGCCAGCCCTGGGGCTACGACGCGAGGCTCGCAGAGTCTGCGCCGGCCGCCAGCGGCGAGCTCGGCCTCCAAAACTCTGGCGCGGACGGCGTGGCGGCAGATGTGTCAGACCCGCGGGCGCCGGGCGACGGCGGACACCTGGAGTGCGGCGTCACGGCGCGAACCAACAGCATGCCTGGCGGCAACCTGCACGCGGTCGACAAGTCGGCGCTCAAGCCAGCCAGGGTGCGCTGCCGGAGCGCCCTGGCTTTGTCCATATCGGTGCAGCGAGCTTGCATGCCAGCGCTCCTGCATGTGTTACCCGCCATACCTTACGATGCTGATCTGGACGCGCAGTGATGTGTGCATGAGCTGCATGCCGTTCACGCCTATACAGCTGTCAACAGTCACTGACGAAGGCCAAACCTTTTGGGGCTTTGCGCTGCATCAGGCCATGTTTGGGTCTTGCACAGGAAGCACTGGAGCCGATTCACTCATGTCCGATGGCATGCTCTCACTGGCATCGATGCAGGAAGCGGAGGCGGCAGCGGGGGCGGGGGGCCTGGACTGGGAGGACAGTGCCGGCGTCAGCGGCCCGCTGTACGACATCGTGGACGTCATCTTCGAGCTCGGCTCCCGCGGCTTCTTCCGGCGACAGGTTGGATTTGAATACTGAGGGAACCCTGCATGTCACTTTGTCCCAGGGGCAGTTGCATAGGTGTCATTCACATTCACAGCATAGATGTCATCTTCGCCCGCGGCCTGTTACGGTGATTGGTCGATTTCTTGGCTGCTGCATGTTGTGTCCCGATGTGCAAGACCAAAAGCTCTGAATCCTCCGACTACGTCTGACCGCGACTGCATCTAACCGAACACATGTTGCTGCTGCTGCAAGCTGGCTGCAATGCATGCGTTTCGAGCTGTCAAGACAACTTTGGCGCCGTGTCCACGTCTTCAAGCTCAAAATGTTGAGCTGCCATCGGCGACCTTGACCCTCTGCACGCCATCCCCTGCCTGCAGATTGACGTGACGGGGCGGCAGCGGTTGTTGCTGGCGGGCAGCAGGCCTGATGGGTCTTTGAATGTGTTTGCCAACTATGACCCAGCCGACAAGAAACTTGTTTCCCTGCGCAGATTTACGCAGTGGGGCGGCAGGCGCTGTCGCCGGTAGCCAGCAGCCTGGCTTTCTCCACCTGTGATGTCTGCAAATCACACCACACTTGTCAGCATGTTTCCCTGCGCACCTCTGCGCGGTGGGGCGACAGGCGCTGTCGGTGGTGGCCACCAGGCTGTCTTCACTGCGTCCTTTGCAAACTGCAGCACTAACTGTTGACAGCATTCCAACCCCCGCCATTCCCTCGCAAATGTACACGACGCGCTGTCACTGGTGGCCTGCAGCCTGGCCATTCTTCCCTTATCTTTCACTCTGCTTGTTGGCAATGATTCCAACTGAGTCAAATACAAACATTTTGCACAATGCAGATATACGCGGTGGGGCGGCAGGCGCTGTCGCTGGTGGCGGGCGGCGCCATTGATGTCTTCCTGCTGGGGCAGCTGCGGCTGCTGCGGCAGGAGCACACCATCGCGCGCGCCATCCATGCCATCCAGGCCGCCCTGTGGCCCGGCGGCACCTGGTTCATGTACCGCCCCGAGCGAAAAAAGCCCCCGGTGCGCTGGCTCCCTTGCTTGCAAGCCGCGGCGCAGGCAAGTGGCGGACTGCAGCACTCAGCAGGGGGGCTCTGTTGTTCAGCCCATGGCTCGTTGCATTCGTGTCACGTTGTCAGGTAAGTTGTATCGACACTCTCCATTGCACATGTATTGGAGTGAAAATCTGCTGAGTATCGAGAGCGTGTGTAAGAAGGAACTCCTCCTCATCGCAGGTGGAGGGCGTGCCGGCGGACTGGGCGATGACGCCGGAAAAATTCCTGGCGGACGACACGCCGCCGCCCATCGACGAGGAGGAGATCCGGGAGGCGCTGGCGCAGGCGCTGCGCGACCTCGCGCCGCCCGCCCTCATCCGCCTCGTAGGCCGCCAGGCCTACACCAGGCACCGGTTGACAGGCTAGGGTTGTGGCTGCATGCCCTCGTGATGTCGTCCCCCCACTACGCCGCCGGCCCGTTCATCCGCCTCGTTGGCTGCCAGGCCTTCAAGGTCACGCGGGGTCCAAGCTGTGTAAAGAGCTGGTCAATAGTTGGATGAAAGGACCCCAAGCTGGGCTTCTTCTGTGCATGGTCGCCTGAGAGCCTTGTGTTTTGTGCTGCGCAGCGGTGTGCAGGACATCTTCGACATGATGCAGAGCCCCACGTTCGTGCTCCAGCTGGGCTATGGCGTGCTGGAGATTCTCTGCGTTAACGTGTTTCCCGACATGAAGCCGCTTTTCCGTCAGATGGAGCATGGCATGCCCTGAGCAGCGCCGGTGCAAGTGATGCCCCCGGCTGCCGTCGCCTGGACTGAACACAGGGAGACTGGCTGTCAGGTTTCAATGTCGAAATGATCTCATGTGGAATGTGGCACTGTATGCAAATTGGACGAGCCGGACCTTCATCAGGCAATGCTGATGCGCAAATGAAGGCGAGGAAACATTCCAAACCTCCCCTGCGACGGTCTATTGGGCGCTAGTGGGATCCATTGAGCAGTTGCGTGCCGAGTATGCATGTTTGATCTCCATCGCAATCAATGGCCATAACAAGCGCTCGGCGCAGTTGAGCATGCGCAGTAGAGGCTGTGTGGCTGTATCATTATGGGGTTGAGGTCGACCCCAGGGCGAAACGCAGGCGGCATGCGCCTCAACACATCCGTGCCATGGCTTCAAACGAGGGGGAGCCCGCCAGGCACTGCCACTGTCAGCAAACAGCAGCGGGCCGCGCGGGAGCATGCCACTTTATCATCACCTGACCAGGACAAGACTCCCCTACATTCCAAGCTGATCAAAGCCTGAACAAGCACAGCAACATACTGCAATCCAGCCTTTGCATCCCATCAAACCAAAGCAGAGTGGCCAAAATGTTTTCGCACACGTTCATGCCCGCCGCAATTTCCCCCCAAACCCAATCTGCCACGCTGGGCAATCAAATGTACGCCCCTGTGCCCCCCGGCCGGGGGGGGGGGGTGATTAAGTACATAATGACATATTAAGTACTTAATCACCCCTACTGACGCCTGACCGACGCCCTGCACCAGACGGGAGCGCAGCTTATGCGCCTCGTCAAATCACTGCACCAGTCCGATACTTTCAACACACGACTTCTAGCGCGCCTGACAACCACTCTCAGCCTCAGAAGCCACAGACAATCCAGGGTGAACTCCTTTGCTGGATGCTTGCAGCTACCCCCTGGCGCTCGATGTGGCCTTGGTGTCCTGCTGGGCTACACCCAGATTATTGTTGGAAGCGTGTGCATATAAGCAAATCGTACAGCTTGGTACATGCATTGCGAGCTGTGCGGCTGCGACGTCGACGGCATAGACAAATTAACAACACCACAACCGCTTATCCGCACTCCAGGCTGCATGCAAAACTCCCAAACGCGCCTGATTACAGGCCTACTAGGCCTGCAATAAGTGATAATGGGCCCCTGCTCCCCGAACGCTCCGCGCAGTGCCACATCCGCTTTAGGTCTGCCTTGTGTGTGCAGATGTCTGGCGACGACGAATATGCGAAGGTCGGCCTGGCCGCCCGCGGCGAGCAGCTGAAGGGCAAGTGGTGCCTGGTCACCGGCGCGTCGCGCGGTGTGGGATGGCAGATCGCCGAGAAGCTCGCCTCGGAGGGTGCCAATCTCATCCTCGTGGCCCGGTCAGAGGACAAGCTGGAGAAGGTGTGCTCACAAGTCACGCCCATACGAAGGCTTGTGGTGGTCTTTCGTGTATCAAGTGGCAGTGGCGTGTGTGTCCACATCGAGGCCCGGGCGTTTGCGCGCCACTTGCGCGGTCTCCAACGTACCTGCCCTGCGTGTATGCAGCACACGAGCGATGTGGATGCATTCCAGGCGATACTACCTGCCAATAGACCATTCATAAACTTTTGAGCCCGTTTACCACATGCCTGGTCCTCGCCGCTGCAGCTTGCAGCGGAGCTGAAGGGCAAGGCGGGCGAGATCGACATCATGCCCACCGACATGAGCGACTCAGCGGCGATCGACGAGCTCGCCAAGAAGGTGCCGCTACTCTGTTGTCATTTGCAAGCTGCAGACAACCCTGCTGGATAACAACGTGGGAATGCTCAAGGCTGCAGCATTATCGATGCATTGCAATCCCGTCGGCCGACACAGGCGTGTCAACAGCGGCCGATGGACAGCAGTCATTGGACAGCGGTCGTTGAACATCCATTTGAGGCCCATCCATTGAGATCGTTGTCAACGAGAAACGCAGGTGCTGGAGAAGTACGGCGGCGTGGACATCCTGGTCAACAACGCCGGCATCCTGGCGGCGAACGGCGACAGCCCCCTGGAGGGCGACCCCGACGAGTGGGACAAGCTCTTCAAGGTGCCATGAGCTAAAAACTCAGCTCATACGAGCCCAAAGTTTTTGGGGGTGGCAACACGCACACAGTTTTGGGGTTGGTACATTGTAACGCTTTCACATTGCAACGCACTGCAGTCGGCATCTCGCAATCGTTTCCCTCTTGCAAGTGAATCTCGACTGACTCCTGCCGTCCCTGCTGTGCAGCTCAACGTGAGCGCCCCGCTGCGGCTCACCCGCCGCCTGGCTCCCTCCCTCGTCGAGCGCGGGGTGAGTCAAGGAACGAAGGACACTCTGTACATCTGTGGCGCAATCGTGGCGCATGCAGCGCTGCTGTCGTGGCCCTTTCCGCAGCGCTGCAGCTACGCTTTCGGAAGTCATGCTGCTGAGCGCCAGCAGCTCATCGCACGTCCCAACTGCGTGTCCCAATTCCGTGTTACACACGACAGCTCATTACATGTCCCACCTGCTCCACGCACTGTCGTGAGCACCGCTCAGCCCGGCCACTGCTGTCGGAAGCCTGGAAACCATTCCTCACGGTTTCCCGGACCACAGGCCGGCGCCATCATCAACACAGGCTCCATGGCGGCGGTGGCGGCGAACCCGGAGCAGTGCTCCTACGTGGCCACCAAGCACGCGGTGCTGGGCTTCTTCATGTCCGCCTTCGAGGTCCTGCGCCACCACGGCATCAAGGTCTGCATCATCAACCCGGGTGAGTTTTTGCCGTTAAAGTGAGTTCTCAGACCGCTGGATTGGCAAGAGCTTTGCGGTCGCTTTCCATCATTCCAGCATTCTGAGCTCTCGTGTTCGCCTCAGGCGTGGCTGCAGCTTCGAGTGGCTGTCTCGTTTGTGCAGCAGCATTTTTGTTCCGTTGTGTGGTGTTGCAAGCCCCACACTGGAAAGCGTGCCGCCTGGATCCTCTCCATCTGTCAGTCTCTGACAATCTCAACAGCTTTGTGAACTCTTTCCTGCTCTCCACACATGTCCCCACCCACGTCCTGAGCACCTCCACCTGAGCAGCCTGTCTTTTCGTTTTGCGCAGCCTACATCAACTCGTCAATGACGTCAGTGCGCACTGACGCACACTTTGACAAGATGATCTACCCCGCCGACGTGGCGGAAGCGGCCATGCTGGTCATCCGCACCTCCTTCAACTGCTGTCCGACTCAGATCTGGCTGCAGAACGGCCCTGGTGCGCACGCAGCCCCGCTCCTGTGACGCTGTTGGCAAGATCTGCACGCTGCTGTGCTGACTTGCGTATGGTCCCCAGCATCTGCTTCTGCTGAAAGTCATTTTCGAGGTGCTATCTTCCAAGGACCTGTGACGGTCGCACATACTTAATGTTCGATCCCGACGTGGCTTTCATGTGTACGTGCAGACATCATCCACCAGGACTGAAGCCGCTAGAGCAGCCAGCGCATTGACTGCTGCCATTCGCAAGAGTTGTACAAGTTTTGTGTGCAGCTCAGTTCGAGCCGCGATTGGCGTTGGCAATACGAAGTTTGCGTCCGCCCCTTGGGGGGCAGGGCAATTCTCTGGTTGTCAGATTGGCACGTCATTGAAGTTGCGATGAAGTGGGGCACAGTGCAAGCAACTTGGCTTCAAAACATATGAGCCTGTTGTCTATACGGGTTCCCTGCTGTGAGTGGAGAGGTCAAGCATCTCCAAACCTGCTGCAAGTTTACAGCCCACTGCAGTTTGTCTTCACAATCAATGATCCGTCAGCATTCCAGTACTGACTGACGCATGCGGCCAGTATGTCGGTCCCTTGTAAACTACAGATTTACGCAGTTGCCAGACGCCCCTCTGGATACCTCTAGGCATGTTCATCATCGTGCCGTCCAGCCGCCATCCATCGAGAGGCAAGATCCTGTTATCGACCGTGCGGCGTCGCTGCAGAGGAACACCGCAAAGGCTCCAACGTCATCCACGTCCACAAACTCCTTCGTGGGCTACAGCATGAATGGCCATTCTCAGAGAAACACGATTTTTCACAATGCTCAGCTTGCGCTTGTCATCTGGCAGCAACACGAGTGCGGTACGCTCCAGCCAGGACAGCTCGTTGAACGACCATTGTAGCAGGCTTTCATCACCTGGTCCGCCAAAAGAACTCGCTCCACGACTTCCTCCTGCAGGTTGCAAGACATCGCAGAGGGCACCGGTGCCGGACGCTGAAACTTTTCACATCAAAACATCGTCCTCCGCTTCATGTCACAGAGTGTTACGCCCAAACGGTGCAGGAGATGCTGTGCAGTCGCTGGAAGTGCCTGCCCATCAGCTGCACCGCTGTTGGGGCATCGCAGGTTATGCAAAAGCTGTCAACGCAAATGTCGAGCCACACCATTGTGATGCCGCGGATCGTGGCGGTGGCCTCTAGCTGGTTCTGCACGAGCGCGGTCAGCATGTAGCCTGGGCAGATGGCGTTGCAGGTGACATTGCCGCCTTTTGCCGTCTCCAGCGCAACCGTCTTTGTGAAGCCCGCGATGCCTGTCGCCAACGCAGCAAGATCCTTCAGGCTCAGCACGCAAATGGCAGTAGGATGCAAGCGAGCACGTGTGTCGCACGAGCGAATATGATGGCGATGGTCGCAAGCCGCACCATGAGCTGCTGCCATGATGCATCCATTCTCATGCAGGGCAGCAGTCTGGAAGGCGGCCTGGGGTTGGGAGCGGGCCGCGCACCATGCTTTGCAGCGTTATACGCGCTTTTGTAAGGCGACGCCACCAGCGAGTGCATCGATCCTGCAGCATGGACCACACGCAACTCTTTATCTGGCAACCGCTGGCCTCCAGTGCAGCAGTCAGGGGTGACGATGGTCTCGTTGAAAAGACGCTGCTGTGCCGTCTACAGAACACCCTGACACTCGGTCAAGGATGACGCACCGGTGTTGATGATACGGCCCCACTTCTGCTCCACCATGTATGGGAGCGCCGCTTTTGTCGTGTGAAAGGCGCTCGACAGGCACACTGCGATGATGTCGTCCCTGAACAAAGGTATGCATTTCACAGCTTTACACCAGCGAGACACCGTAGATCACATGTAGAAGGTACATCTGATCCATGCACTGGTCTCAACTGCACTGCAGGGACGGTCAGGAAGGGTGTAGTAGCAGCTAGCCAGCTGCAGAGAGAGAATGATTTTCTGCAGGCTGTCAGCAGACCTGCGGCGCACCACTTGTCCTCAGGGAACTCGTGCACGGGCGACACGTGCTGTATGCCGGCGTTGTTGACCAGGATATCCACGCCGCCAAAGCGCTGGTGCATGTCCCGCATCATGTCCCTGCGCCGACACATGAAGCGGGTGCCCAGCGGATTGTCAACGAAGTTTGGACGCAGATCTGGCGGTACAAGACAGACTCCAGACGCAGAGATGCATGTCTGCATGGCCAGGTCTGCAGATGCATATCTGCATGTGGACCCTGGAGGGCGGCCTGGCGCTGGGCAATGCCAAGCTGTGTAGGCTAGCTGTGGAGCTGCCGCAATGACGCCCGTGGTGTCGAAACGATTTCAACACGTATTGACAGGGCACACACCTGATGGCTGCCGGCTTCCGCAGGTCAGCATCGCTGACGGCGACCTGCGCAGGAACACTGACACTGACACTGCTGATTTAGAGGCGTCCGGGAGGCAGCAGAAAATCGGAGTGTGAGCAGTTGCTCTGACTGCATGCACAGGGATATGCGGGGCGGCCAGCCAGCACCATGCATGTCATATGGAGCTGGAGATCTGCGAACCTCGATGCCAAACTCGTCCTGGACGGCCCGTGCATGCTTCTCCAGCTCGCCAGCGGGCGCAATGCCGTGCATGCCAACGTTGGCGCCGGACGCCGCCAGCGCTTTGAGGATGCCGCAGCCCAGGCCCTGGGGCGACACCGAGCCTGCGCCGCCATGCAGGAACTCTCAAAAGCAAGTCGGCCTCTGTGTGCCGAAAGCTGGAATGCAGCGCGAATCGGGCCGACCGGCGGTGCGGGTGTCAAAGGGTGAACAATCTCGGTTTTAGGCAAATCACGCTTGCTGGGTGTCTGTTGCTCTTGACATTCACCTGTGATGAGGGCGGACTTCCCGGCGAGAGTCTTGGCAGCCATGCTGTAATGATGTGCGGCGTCAGCAGAGTGCTGATGTGCAGGCCCGCTTCTAAGAGCAGGTGCTCGAAAGTGCAGGGCTGTTTGGTTCGATATTTTCAGTCACGATCCAGGAGTTCAGCAGGTGATAACGCCGCAAGGCCAGTTTTTATCGAGACGGGCTGACGTTGGATCGATTGGACTCTGAAGTGCAATCTCAGGATGGCTGTACAGCACGCCACAGCTTGCGCTGGTGAGATCAAAATGATGCGAAACAGCAGAAAGACTCCTGTGCAAACGGCAATGCATCCTGTCGATTGCAAATGCTTGGTAATGTTGTCATTATGATGCAGCTGTCATGCGCTGTCATCAGCTCGAGCAACCTCCAACTTAATGGCTCATTACAGCGGCATATGTTTGCCTCATGTGTCGTTGCAGGATGAGAATACAGCGCGCCACATTTGTGCCTGCCGCCAGCACACGCGCCAGGGCAGCGCCATCAGCTGTTGCTGTTTCAGCCATCTCCTTCATCCACTTACATCCATCTCTACCGGATGTCAGTGCCCTATGTGGCGATGCAGGACATTGATAACCCTCTACAGACCACGACATGTGCTCGACTCAGAAGCAAGGTTCCAACACGAGGACGTCCGCCGGCCGCAGCCGCGCCGGCGGCGGCGAGGCCAACCCTGCAACAGCACCCCCCGCCGGCGGCCACAGGAATAGCAGTCGCCCCGTTGGACGCTCACAACTCGTCCGCGTCGTGCCCGGCAGCGTGCGCCTCGTCGTCATCGCCCGTGTCGTCAACCTCCAGATCCGCATCGTCAGGGTCCATCATGTCCTTCTCGCCGAGCTGGATGGACTGCTCATCGGGGTCGCCCTCCTCTGCCTCGGCTGCCGCCTCCTCCGCCGCTTCCGCCGCCTTCTGCGCCTCCTCGTCCTCCTGCAGAAGGAATCAGATTGGTGAGCAAAACGGAGCCTAGAGACGGCACAACATGCAGGAAGTCAGATTGCCCTCCTCTGCCTCGGCTGCCGCCTCCTCCGCGGCTTTCCGCCGTCTTCTGCGCCTCCTCGTCCGCCTGCGCATGTAGTGCAGGGTTGTGCAAAGCACATGGAAGGGGAGGAACTCGCGACACGCACAGCATTCAGGCCGTTGGGCCGCCGTCCACAGCCGCTCTGCCGCATGGGTTGCTCATCAGTGCGGAGACCCGGCTGCGCATGGGTCCGGAAACACACCACAACAGTGCTCCGTGCCATCTCCAGTCACGTCAGCAGATATGCTGCTAGCTCTCTCTTTCAAGACGCGCATGGGGAACGCTGTGCACTGCTGAGTCGGCACACACCTTGTCCTCGGTTTCCTCCTGCTCCTTCTGCTTCTTCGGCAGCATGAAGGAAACCTTTGCCGTCTTCTTGACGAACTGCGTCAGCTCCTGCGCAGCCATGGAACAAGCAGGGAGCGTGAGGCTGTGTAGACGTGTCAACAGAGGCAGCAGACAATAAGCTGAGCTGGGAGAAGAACGCAGTGACAGTAGGAGTCCCTCCCACGAGCAGCAGACCCAAGGGCTTCGCCTGCTTAGCCTCACACCCCGCAGGCAGGCAACCGGCGCACACATTGTGGATGGTACAGCAGCTACGGCACCTTCAGGTTGCGGCCGCCGTCGTACGGGATCGGCGTCTGGTCCTTGCCGGCCGGGAAGAACAGAATGGTCGGGAAACCCTCCACCTTCAGCTTGCCGTGCTCGTTGGTCGTGCCGTCAATCTGCGTCAGAGTGACTCTGTCAGGTGAGGCGGTGCTGGCATCGAGCGTTATGTACTGTATCACGTATGACATGCATCCCTTCAACTAACGGGGCATTGCTTTCACTGCGGCAAATTGACGAGTCGAGCAACTTGACTATGACCAGCCAGCAGTCCTTGCCGTGGCCACTGCGCGAAAGGTGCAGTGAGCTTCCGCACCGCGGTGCAGCCCAGCGCACCTTTGCAATGACGACAGAGTCGACATCCTTGAAGCGCTTGGCCAGCTTCTTGTATGTCGGCGCCAGCTGCACGAAGCGATATCGGTGCCGCCGTCAGCAGCACATCACCCATTTCTGTCGGCCGGCAGTGCGTCAAATAGCGGGCAGAAAGACAGCGCAAGGCAGCAAGATCGCCAGTGGCAGGGTTCCAAAACCAGATCGTCCGCCGCACCTGCTTGCAGTGGCCGCACCTGCAAACACGCGATGCAATAGACCGTTAGAACATTGCAGCGGTGGCGCCTGCGCCGCGCCTCTTCGTGTTGCAACAAGCGGCAGTAGGCAGGCGCGCTTGGAGGGTGTGGGCAGCTGTGTGCATCAGCAGGGCAGGTGCTGACGCGCCAGGCACAACGGCGCAGGCAAGCCAGTGTTGCAGGGAGGCATGCAAGAAGCACGCACCAGGGGGCATACGCCTCCAGCAGCACATCTTTCTTCGTGTCCAACACAACCTGATGAGAACAGCACGACATGCGGTTTCGAACACCAACTGCGACGACAGTGTGTGTTGAGAGTGTGCGGTGTGTTGACGTGTGTCAGGCCAGCGCAAGCATTGCAGCGGCCGCAAAAGAAAGTGGGGATTGGCGCACCTCGTCAAAGTTTTTGCCCACGATGACGACCACCTGTCCACGGGAACCACCCCCACAGGTCAGCTGCAGCAGGCATCGGCATGGGCAGCCGTCTTGGCGGGCAATTGCTGCAGCCGACGCCCCTGCGCTGCACCATACAATGCGAAGCCGACGGCACCCAGGCAGAAGCGCCTGTCTTTGACGCGGCTTGCTTCCGGGCACGAAAGGGGACGCAACAGAGAAGATTAAGAAAAGTGACCTCGCCGTCCTTGGCATCATCGCCGGTGGGCACATCCTCCGACTTATAATCGGGCTCCACGCTGCCATCCCGCAGCCCCTCCGCAAAGGTGACCAGGGCCGCCTCACTGAAAGCCCCAGTGAACTTGTACTTCAGGCTGGACTCCATGTGGAAGCCCACCACCTGTGGGCATGTCAAAGGTATGCGTGTGAGCCGCTTGCGCACGACATCATATGAGAAGCAAGATCTCTGTAAAAGGTGTATCGAGTTGTATATGTGGAACACAATGTATGATGCCAGCAGGTGCCTCCCTGACAACTGTTTGCAGATTGATGCAACAAACACCCGCATCGCCCAGTCTGGCTTGCAGAGCCTGTCCCCAGCATGCTCACTCAGTGTTCATGCACTGTGATCCCAACGCACAGCCATCAAGATGCCATGCCCAGAGCAAGGGACTGCTGCCCGTGGCTGTGCATCGGCAGCTGTTCTGGCTGTGCAGTCGGGCGCAACATTGCAAAAAACAGCACGCCGGCCAGCACTTCGAGCGACCGCAAACGCGCCATTGCCTTTTTTCGTCAGGCGGCAGCCTCCTGCCCGCGACACGGCCGCCTGGCCCCACACAAGGGTGCATGTCCCTTTCTGGCACACTCCCTTTCGCGCAGGTGGCTGCTGTTTCAGTGCCATAAGGGCGCCTTGGGAAAGGAAAAAGGAAGGGCAGGGAAAGGAAGGGCAGCGTGGCGCACCTGGAGCTCCTCGGAGTCGCGCGGCAGCCCGAAGAACTCGATGATGGGCTCGGCGGCCTCGCCGGCGCGGTCCGCAATGACGAAGATGACCTTGCCCTTGACCTTTGCGTGCGCAGCGCGCGCCGCCTTGGTCAGCGGCGACCCCTTCTCCAGCTGCTCTACGCTGGCGACCATGATGATCTGCGCGAGCATCAAAGGAGTACTTTTGCAGTAGGAAGAGCAATTGCAAGATAGAACACCCACCGGCTTCGCTCTGGCTGCCATGGCGACTCGTTTAGGGCAGGGTGGAAGCGGACGACGGGGCTGGACTGCGGGGCGCCGCGTCCCGCTGGCACATGCGCATGGCGGGCAAACCAGCGCAGGCTCGGGGCTCAGGGACTGGTCGACATGTTTCGCCTGGAGCAGCTACCAGGAGGATCAAGAGCGAAGGCCCAGAGCCCCGGCAACACACAGTTGGCAGCAAAGGCCCAGCGACTCACATTCAACGGGATGCCGGAGTTGAAGATGAGGTCCTGGTTCTCCTCTGTGAAAATCACATACGGCGGCACCTGCAGCTCATGTGCATCAGTGAGATATGTCAACAGCTGGTGCGCATGGCCTTTGCAAACTGAGACAGGCAGAGTGGCTGACTCACCGCTTACGGAGTTTGTCCGTGCACCTCTGGCAGGCCAGACCAATCCATCAGATGGCCTGACACCCCTAGGCAGCCTTGATTCTGCAAAACACACCTTCTCGGCCTTCACAAACTCCCGGATCGCGTCCTTCTCCTTGAGCGGCCCCGAGTACGTCGCCTTCTGCGGCTCGCCCTCGAAAGCGCCCACGAAGGCGATGCCCTGCGCCGACAGGCCGGCCGCTTTCGCGACGTCGGTACTGCCGGTCTGGAAGAACTCCACGTCGTCCATGGCGCGGGCCGCAGCCTCGAAGGCCTGGTGCTCGGCGCTCTGCGCACACATGACGGCAAGGCCGTCTGTCAGGAGCGCTGCAAGCCAGCTAGGCAGAGGGACGAGGGCGCGGGCCTCCCTTGTGCCGGCAAGGGTGGCAGGCACCGTCCTGCCGCTGCGCAGGACACCGATTTGCTTGGCGTATAGCGCCAGGCTGCCCTCGGGCGCCGGAAGAGAGGCTGGGCGGGCGGATAGCTGGCTCGCAATGCCTCGCGTGGAGCTGGGGGACAAACAGGGCGTGGCTGCACAGTGCACACTAGTGCAGGGCTGCTTAGCAAAGAGTGGCTCAGCGGAGGCGGCTCGGCTAGGGGCGGCTCAAAAAGGGGTGGCACCTCAAAGGCCACGAAGTAGCCCATCGCATAGGTCTTGCTGTCGGCCGTGGCTTTCTCAAGCTCTGCGGCGGTGCTCACGGTCTGCGCCGGCGGCCCGGTCTTCTTCTTGATCCACTTCAGGATGTCGTCCCTGCGTGTGTCGCACAGCCAGCGTCACGCACCTGCCTGGAAGGCGGCCAGCCAATGCCGGCAGCTTGCCAAGTGCACCTCCGTCAGAGCAGCGGTTGCTGAGGACCGGCAGCAGGTCGTGCACACGCAGTGGGCCCGCTCAACCACTCACAGTCCAGCGCAGTGCATTTTGGACACTTGGCAGAAGTGAATACATGCAGATTACGGAATAGAGCAGGGCAGCAGGGCCGGGCACTCACGATGTACGGCCGCCGTTGTACTCCAGGGGCTCGCCGTCCACAAACCACTTCAGGGTGGGGTACCCCTGGACGGCATACTTCTGGCCCAGCTCTGACTCGACAGTGGCGTCCACCTGCAGGCGAGGCCAGGAAAAGTGAGGAGGCTCACGCAGCGTATGTTGTCCGCGTTTGCAGTCGGTTGTCGGCATTGGCGCGGCAGCTGGCATACAGCATGTGCGGCACCTTGGCGAGGGCGACTTCGGAGCCCTGATCCTTCAGCGTCGTCGCAGCCCGCGCGTATTCCGGCTTCAGCGACTGCGCAGATGGTAAACTATGGGTAAGGATCGGTGAGAACCGTCACAGTGGGCGTGCTGAGCGGTTGGTTGGGCAGACTGCAGCTAGATGCACAAGCAAGCGTGCGAGGCGCATTACCTGGCAGTGACCGCACCAGGGAGCGTAAAACTCCACCTGCAGGGCATCAGCAGACCAAGTCTTGTGGTGGAGACTTCCGATCAGTGCTGATCTGGGGCAGCTGACATTGGCTGAAGGGGCATTGCCAACGTGCTGCATCAAGACAACTTCGCACCAGAATGTATTGGTGCTTCTTGATGGCCGCATCGAATTTGGAGTCCGTCAGAACAAGGACGTCCTTTTCGTCGACAGGCTCTCCCTCCTGTTCCTCCGCGACTCCTGGCGCATCCGGGTCTGCTTCGGCAGCCTCATCTGCAAGAGCTGCCTCCTCTGCCAATTCCTCTTCTGAGAGCTGCTCGGGCTCGACCGCTGCGTGCGCTGGCACGCGCGTCAGGGCCGCTCCGATCATGCACGCCAGGAGCAGAAGAGCCAACGTGCTGCTGCGCGGTCGCCGCATGGTTTCGAGCTGCCGTACAAGCCTTGCAAGACAACAAAATGCACTGCACTTGATTGTGTCCTGTGCAGTTCGCGTCCAAGAGGTCGCGTTGCACCTACCATGATTACATCGCTAGTCATAGTAGCCAGGTTGCTCTAGCCAATGAACGCGCAGCGAAGCTCGAGAGTCTCGAGTCGAGACTGACTAAAGCGATCATTTCATTCTCAGCATCAGGACCTGACGCGACACTTCAAACCTATACCAATAATCACAGTCCACATCCAGCTGCAGCCATGACACTTCTGTCCTCAGGATCCTGCACATGCAAATCATCCACAGCCAGGCGCGCCTGGAGGCCCTCTGCCGGGCCTTCGCGCGCCAGGTGTTCCCTGATCGCCGCAAGCAGCGCCCAGCAGCGTGCACCTGACACAGACTGCAGGTGAGCAGCATCGCGCTTTGTTGTGCAAACCACGGAAATGCGCGCTCCAGTGAAGTGATGTCACATGGCTGTCCGCCTGTCTGCACAGCCTCCCCATGTTCGATACGGTTCAACTGCTCAAGAGTTCCTCAGGATCATCTTGCAACCGCAGGCCTGCCGCAGCCGCATCCACGCGCCGCAGCATGCTGCTGGCGGGCACCGCGGCACTGACAGCAGGTCTGGGCCTGCGGGCAGGCGATGCCAGCGCCCGCTACGGCAATTGGGACATGGAGAGCCCCGCGATCGGCTCCTGCGCTATCGGCGATGAGGGAGACGAGTGCCGGAGGAACCTGCTCATGTGGGTTGGACGCACTTTCCAGAGCCACTGTGTTCACATGCGGTTGGAATGTGGAGCCAATCGTACGTTTCGCCTGGCGAAGGACCGTGCGATGTGCTCTGGTGAGTGACGAGGATGGTCTTTGCAGGAAAGACCGCGCGAAGAGCGGCAGCAGCAACTACGGCACTCAGCTGCAGCGATCCGGACAGCTTGGAGGTCTGTCTCGCACATGACCACCCTGCCCGCCCTGATGTGTTGCAAGCTGGCATGCGTGCCAAACTCAACTGCAATGTGATGCCTCCATTTAGGCAAACGGCCCTGCCTGAGGGCGCTGTCAATGATTCCGGGCAACTGTTCGAATGGGCGTCTGCTCGTGTGCAGATGCCATCGCAACTGGCGTCCCGGTGTCCGTCCTGGACGACGAGTATGGGCGCGGCACCGTCGCTCTGGCGGCCGTTGTCCAGAAGTTCGCTGCTCTCGACCTCTACGACCCTGAGCGTGTCAAGGTCGTTTTGTGTCCTTGAGCGCTTTTCTTGGGGGGCTTTTCCTCTGCGCAAGCACATGTTCAATTGCTGACATGTTGCTTTGAGACCAGAGCGTCAAGAAGCATGACTGGTTGCCGTTGGCAGGCTTTGAAAACATGCAGAGATTCATATTCTCACCCGATAGGTGATTGCGGAGATCAAGAAGGAGGGCTCCGCTTGGGTCAGCAAGTACGCGCGGGGCGGCTCTGCACGCAAGCAGGCGGCCCGGAAGATGTACATCGTGGTCAGTCTTGTTGACAAACAAGGCAGACATGCAAGGATGTCATCCACTCCAAGGGGCAGAGTCACGACTCGCCAGATGCTGTCTTGCAACAATACATACTGAATTTCGCTGAATGTTAGCTCGCGCTGCCTTGCAGGTGGACGCACTGCAAGGGTGAGCACAAATGAGGCTTTGTCTGTATCACTCTGCAGCTCCGCACGGGGCAGTGGTGCTCGATTGAGCCGTGACGCCATGAAACAGATCGCACACTCGACTGATTGCATTGCGTTGTCGATGACGATGCACTGACTCTCGTTTTGCGGTGTGTGTTGCCAGGCACTTTGCTGCAAACGGTGCGTCATGCTTCGACGCATGCTTTGCACATGATCCAGGCCATTCCGCACTGAGTCGTGATATTCAACATGTAAATACATGATGATTGAAGAACCGTGACTGTGCTGTGCCGCGGTGCAGGGTTCGCCCCGCTGCAGCCTGCCAAGCTCAAGAAGGTGCTGGACAATGTGGATGAGGCCAAGAAGCTGCTGGCGGCCGGCAGATGATATATCGATGAGAGGCGACAATGTGCAGATATGGGAGCTGCCATCTTCGGTGACTGATGGCGACCATTGCAATTTTGTGATCACTCGATTCAGGCACTTGTTGATCTGACAGAACATCTGTGCAATCCTACAGTGGGGCGTATGCGATAGTCGCCTGAATAGCTTTCAGGGGTCCCTAGAGAATGGCT
>JAABUK010006589.1_pt1 | contig 17238 bp, 18 predicted proteins | sample 5559141 | NCBI WGS metagenome assembly JAABUK01 (sample SAMN10711869, study PRJNA513367) | rock metagenome | isolation source: Antarctica rocks | place: Antarctica: Victoria Land, Pudding Butte nord | collected 2016-01-03 | reverse complement strand
CCGCTCTCACCCCGCCGCACGAGCGCGTGTAGTAACACGACCCCATCACGCAGATCGGGCATTCCCGCAGGTCAACGCCCCGATCACGTCCATCGTGTGCTCAACATCTGCGGAAGTCCGGTCAGGCTGGCCTTCCTCGGCCGGGCGACACCAAGGCGAGAGGTGCCCGATGACGACGGATCAGCAACCGCCGCTGGTCGACGTCCGGGTGCTCTCGATCGAGCATGCCGTGGCGGCGCCGCTCTGCAGCCGTCACCTGGCCGATCTCGGCGCTGACGTCATCAAGGTGGAGCATCCGGAGGGCGGTGACTTCGCCCGCTCGTATGACGACGCCGTCCTTGGGCAGTCGGCTTACTTCGTCTGGGCGAACCGCAACAAGCGCAGCTTGGCCCTGGATCTGAAGAGCGAGGCCGGACGCAAGACGCTCGGGCGGCTGCTCGACACGGCCGACGTCCTGTTGCATAACCTGTCTCCGGGCGCGATGGACCGGCTCGGGCTCGACCCGGAGACCGTGCCTCGCCGGTGGCCCAGGTTGGTCAACTGTTCCATCAGCGGCTACGGAACCACCGGACCGGATAAGGACCGCAAGGCGCTGGACCTGCTCATCCAGGGCGAAAGCGGGCTGCTGTCGGTGACCGGCACACGCGCCGAGCCCTGCAAGGTCGGCATCTCGGTGGCCGACATGTGCGCCGCCATGTACGCCCGGTCCGGCATCCTCGCGGCACTGCGTGCGCGCGAGCGCACAGACCTGGGTGACTACATCGACATCAGCATGCTCGAGTCGATGGTGGACTGGATGGGCGCTCCGCTCTACCTGCAGATGTACCGCAACAGTGCTCCGACCCGGAACGGGGCCCGGCAACATGATCGCGCCCTACGGGCCCTACGTGACTGGGGACGGGGCGGTGGTGAACATCGCGGTCCAGACGCGGGCACAGTGGGAGAGCCTGTGCCGTGTCGTGCTCGACGTCCAGAGCTCACGTCGGACGAGCGCTTCGGCGCCAACGACAGACGGGTCGCGCACCGCGAGCAGCTTGACCTGATCCTGGAAGAGGTGTTCGCAGGCCACACCGGTCCGTCCGCCTTGGAGCTGCTCGCGCAGGCCGACATCCCCTGCGGCGCAGTGAGGCCGCTCGAGGACGTGGTCGACCACGTGCAGCTGGCAGCGCGAGACCGTTGGACCATCGTGTCGACACCCAACGGTCCGGTGCGGGCCCCGAGAGCCCGTTCAACCTCCGAGGGGTGCCCCGTAGGGGCGGTCGGGTGCCGGGACTGGGGCAGGACACGGCGTCGATCCTCGCTGAACTCGACGCAGACGACGTCGCCGCGTCGAGCTGATATGAGTTGAGTCCTTCCCAGACACCTCCGGAGGTGGCAGAAGGGATCCCATCAGATTCCTTCGAGGATCTGGCGTTGACGCGCCATGTTCTCCTGTCGCCCTCCGGAGGTGGGTCATGTTGGTTCATGCTGCCCCAGTTACATCCTCAACAGTTGTTGTTGCCGTCGATGTCGGCAAGGCCTGTGTGGCGTTGTCGGTGACCGACGCCGTCCGTCGCCGCCTGCTGGGCCCGGTCGAGTTCGCGATGACCGCGCCGGCTATGTCGGCGGTCGTGGAGCGGATTGTGAAAGTGCTGCCGGACAGCGTCGGCTTGGTGAAGGTCGGGGTCGAGGCCGCGGGTCATTATCACCGGCCAATGCTCAATGCGTCATGGCCGCCGGGGTGGGAGGTCCTGGAGTTGAACCCGGCCCACGTCGCCGAGCAGCGTCGCGCCCAGGGACGGCGGCGGTTCAAGACCGACGCGATCGATCTGGACGCGATCACCGAGCTGGTTCTGGCCGGGCGGGGGATCCCGGTCACTGCACGGGATGAGGTGATCGGCGCCCTGCAGGCGTGGTCGGCGTACCGGACCCGTCGGGTGCTCACCCGTACCGCGACGAAGAACCAACTGCTGGGCCAGTTGGACCGCTCGTTCCCAGGGTTGACCCTGGCCCTTCCCGACGTGCTGGGCACCAAGGTCGGCCGGCTCGTCGCGGCGCACTTCGCCGATCCGAAACGGTTGGCAGCATTGGGTTCTGTGCGGTTCGTGCGTTTCGCCGACGCCCGAGGCGTACAGGTCCGCCACCCGGTGGCCGAACGACTCGTTATCGCAGCGCGGGACGCGTTACCGACCGCCGACGCCGAGGTCGCCCGCCGGGTGTTGACCGCTGACCTGGCCCTGTTGGCTGACCTCGACGCTCAAGTCCAGGCCGCCGAGACCGCGATCGCGGACCTGCTGCCGGTCAGCGCGTTCGCGACCCTGCTCAGCGTCCCGGGCTGGGGCACCGTGCGCGTGGGCAACTACAGCGCCGCGGTCGGCGACCCCTATCGGTGGCCAGGACCACCACAGATCTATCGAGCCTCGGGGCTGTCCCCGATGCAGTACGAGTCCGCCGGTAAGCGTCGCGACGGAGCGATCAGCCGCGAAGGCAGCGTGTCATTGCGCCGCGCCCTGGTCGGGCTTGGCCTGGGCCTGTGGGGCAGCGACCCGGCTGCCCAGACCTACGCCGCCACGCTGCGCGCCCGAGGCAAGAAGGGCGACATCATCGTCTGCGCGATGGCCCACCGAGCAAACAAGATCGCCTTCGCCATGACCCGCGATCACAGCGCCTATGACCCCACCCGATGGACACCCAAGGAAGGCTGAGCCGACACCCTTCACAACTCCGGACGGCGGTGCAAGGCTGGAGCGGACGAAGGACCGGATCAGACGCCGTGCGGGCTATGGCGGACTCAGCAACGAGTCACGCCGTCTCTAGTTTGGCGCCCGGTCCTTCGCCATCACAGCAGCCCGAACGACGCCAGATGACCCACCCACCGTGCGAGGTCGCATACATCAGCGTGGGCGCTCGGCACCGCAACCAGCCCAACCCTCCGGCCAACAGCGCCACAACCGCTCCGCGACCGGAGCCGATGACTCACGCCCAACTGACGACTTGACACAACCTATAGCCAGCTAGAGCATCGTGGTCAGTTCGAGGCCGAGAACCAGGCGCTCGGCGGGGTCGTCGAGGTTGACGCCGAACAGCTCTCGCACCCGCTGTAGCCAGTGGCGCAGCGAGTTTGGGTGCAGCTGCAGGCGTTCGGCGGCGGTGCGTACGTCGCCGAAGCAGTCCAGGCAGACCCGTAGCGTCCGGACGAACTGGGTCCGGTGCGCGGCGTCGTGCTCGAGAAGGGCCGAGACCTTCTGCGAGCGGGCCATGCGCTGCTCGGCGAACAGGTCGCGCAGGGCGATCTCGGCCCACACGCCCTCGACGAGGCTCACCGAGCGCTCGCTGCCGCTGGCGCTGAGGACGCGGATGACCTGGTCCACGTCCCTGCGCGAGTGAGCTACGTCCGCCAGGGTGGGCACGGTTCTTCCGACCCCTCCCAGTACCGACAGGTTCAATGCCTCGGCGCGCGAGGCGACGTGCTCGGTCAGCCGGCGTAGCCGGTCACGGCTGGTCTCGTCCGACGTCGGGACGAGGGCGTAGACCGTCGACCCGACGGCGAGCGTCACCGCGTGCCGGTGGAATGTCTCGGCCAGGGCTCCGGCGACCTGCACGAACCTGTCCCGTTGGTTGGTCGAGTCCGCAGAGCCTTCGTCGTCAGGTCGCACCGAGAAGCCGACGACGGAGTGCGGCATCGCCGTGCTCAGATTGAGGTGCCGGGCGTGGGTCTCCACGGGACCACGCCCGTCCAGCAGCGAGTGCAGGATGCCTCTGCGGACGCTCCTGGTGATGTCCTGCGCCAGATGGTGGTGCAGGAAGTGCGGAGCAGCCAACTTCGTCGCCTCCTGCAACGCTTCTTCGGCGCCCGTCGCGAAGGCGACGCCGGCCTCGGCGACCGAGATCTCGCCCATCCACTCCTCGCCCGCTCGGACGGCGACCCGCAGGCGGGTGCGCAAACCCTCGTAACCGTCGAGGCGGGTCACACCCGCGCCGGTCGGCCCACGCTGTACACGCCGTCGAACTGGAAGCGTCGGATCCACGAGTCCGGAGTACGCCGGCCGAGGATGGTATCCCGGCGGACTTCGTCGACGTCGTCGTCCAGGTTGGGGTAGGCCATGACCTCGTGCTGGGCGTTGTACAGGACTACGAAACCACCCACGAGGTCGGCGATCGCGTTGGCCAGGCCAAAAGGTCCCCGCCGGCGATCTGGGGTGTGCTCTCGGAGACGTACGACGCGCTGAGGACGAGGCCGCGGGGGAGCGCGAAGAATTGCCCCCAAGCCAGCTCCGGGTTGAGCTGGAGCTCGGCGACTCCGGCGTCTGGGACCTCTGGCGGGGACCGCTCGCCGTGCGTCGCGGACCGGAAGGCGACGGCCGTCGCTCCCGCTTCGCCCGCACGCTGCAGCAGGGCAGTGCCGTCGCGATCGTCGAGCGAGAGACCAACGGCCAGGACAACGTCACCGGGCTCGATCACCGGTGCGGCCGAGGAGTCGTGGATGACCAGGTCGGTGACGGCGACGTCCACACCGTCTCGGGCGACCAGTGGCGTCACCATGGCCTCGCCGAGGGCGTCGAGGAGGTAGCGCAGCGTGACCGGCTGTGTCGACTGCGCGCCCGGGTCGGTCATGCGGATGCCCGCGATGCTGCTACGGGCGGCGCGAACCTGAGAATGGCCAAGCCGATGTCCGCCCCCTGCGAGGACACGTCGACGCTGAGGACCGCGGACGTTCGCCCCTGTCGTCGGAGCGTAGCGGCGGCTTCCAGGTCGGTACCGGTGGCTGGGCGCAGAAAGGCGTAGGTGATCGTCCGCAGCTCCCAGCGCGCCGACGGCAGGAGGGGCGCGGCTGATGCCGCGGCCAGAGCCAGTAGCGCGCCCCCCTGCACGGTGCCGGAGCGGTTCGCCAGGGCTGGCGTGACGTGGGCCGACCCGAGGCTGCGTCCCTGCCCGATCTGGGATGTCATCAGGTCGAGCAGCTCGTCGCCGAAGGCCGCCGCTGTGGCACCCGCCCGGAGCGCGGCGGACACGACAGCCTGCACGCAGGCCTGTTCCGCCGGGGTCAGCTCGCCGGGCTGCGGGGCGCGGTCCGGGTCTCGGTCCTGGCGCGCCGGCATCCCCACCTCCCAGGGCGTGACCGGCAGGCTCGACCCGGGACGAACCGGCTGTGCCGCAAAGGTTCCCGAGGCGTAGCCGACGACGCCTGCATCGTCCGCCAGCTCGCAGGAGGCGGTTCCGCCACCCGCGTCCAGGTGCAGAACGCGCGCCAGCGCTGTGACCTGGCCGCTACTCGGACGCATCAGGGTCAGAGTGAGGTCGGTCGTCGGGAGCAGTTGGCCGGGAGAGCGCCTGCTGCGTAGGGCCGTTCCTAGGGCGACGTCGGCCAGGGTGGCCAGCGCCATCGTCGACGAGCCGCCGACCTGGCCCGGCTCAGGGGCGATGGTGAGGCTCGCAGTCCCCGCTTCGGGCACCCCGCCACGGATCCCGGCCAGGTGGGCGTAGAAGAAGCCGCCGACAGCACGGGTGTCGGCCACCGCTTGGCCCGCTCGCCGTTGGGCGTCAACGTCGAGGTCGCGTCGGCGGGTGCTCACGGGGTCGATTATCGCACCCCCCTCAGCCGTCGGCATCGTCGTGCCTCACGATGGGAAGACCCCGATGTTGGATGATCGCACGATGAGCGATGGACGCGCCCCGCGTTAGCCTGACGAGCCACAGCGAGATCCGGCTCGATCGAGGAGAGGCGCAGGATGCGGCAGAATATGGACACCGGGGTCAGCACGGTGATGTTCGACTTCTATGGCACGGTCGTGGACATGCAGGGCGGACTGATCGAGGCGATTACCCCCTACTTGGCAGAGAAGGGGTACACCGCCAACCCGGCCTCCCGCGTCGTGACGTGGTGGCGCCGGACGCACTTCGAGAACTCGATGATCGACGCACTGCTGCACCGCGAGCACACGCCATACCGCGAGATCGGCCGCCAGGCGGTCGACTCCACCCTCGAACGGGCGGGTATCGCGCACACGATGCGCGAGGTGGATGCACTCGTCGCACAGATCGAGCAGCTGAGGCCCTTCGGTGACGTGGTATCCGGCCTGCAGACGCTGAAGGACCACGGGCTTCGTCTCGTCGTCCTCTCCAACGGAGATCCGGACATGCTCGAGCGGGGCGTCGCTTACTCGGGGACGGCACATCTGTTCGACCGGGTCATCTCGGTCGCCGAGGCGGGCAGCTTCAAGCCACATGCGGTCACGTACCTCACCGCGACCGAGCTGCTCGACGTACGCCCCGACGAGGTGTGCTTCGTGGCCAACCACGCGTTCGACTGCATCGGCGCCAAGGCCGCCGGTCTGCGCACCGCCTTCGTCGACCGGCGCGGGCGCCCGTTCGGCAACGACACGTACCCGCCGGATGCCGTGGTGGCCGACTTCGCTGAACTGACAACGGTTCTCGGCGCGTCGCCCGCAGGATGAACATCACGTTGGACGTCTTCAGCGCCCTGATCGACTCCCGGGCGGGCGCCTCGCCGGTGTTCGAGCTGATTGCCGCGCGCGAGCACTGGCCTTTGTCAGGTGAGGAGCTGTTCGGCGCGTGGGACCGCCAGCACAAGAGGCTGCAACTCGAGTGTCAGCGGTGGGAGCCGTTTGCCGCACTGGGCCGCAAAGCCCTGGCCAAGGTAATGGACGAACACCAGCTCACCGGCGACGTCGACGCGGCGATGGCGGACGTCTGGTCCTCGCTCGGCGACTGGCCGCTGTGGCCGGACGTCGACCGGGGGGTTCGCGACCTTGCGCGGCAGCACAGTGTCGGCCTGCTGAGCAACGTGGACGACGAACTGCTGGCGCGCACGCGGCTCCAGGCGCTGCCCTTGACGCCGGCCCTGGTCATCACCTCGCAGCGGGTGGGCGTCTACAAGCCGGACCCGGCCATCTACCACGCCGCCCGATCGATCGCCGGCCCGTCCTTCGTGCACATCGCCTCGTCCGCGCGCGACGTCCGGGGCGCGCTGGAGGCCGGTGTCGCGTCGATCCGCTTGGTCCGACCCGGCCACCAGATGGATCCAGCCGGACCGCAGGTCAGCCGGGAGGTCGCTGGTCTGCGCGACCTGGCCGATTACCTCGCGTCCGCCTTCCCTCCTGGTTAAGGCTCCGTCACGCGCGCCGGCACCGGTTCGGCATGGCCGACACCCGTCTCAGCCAGCACCTCAGCGGTGTGTTCGCCCAACAGCGGGGGCGGCCTGCGGACCGCGAAGGTGCTGTCGGCAAGGTGCAGCGGCGAGCCAAGCATTCGGATCCTTCCCGCCGCCGGGTGCTCGATCTCCACGATCATCCCGGTCGCCTCCGTGTGCGGGTCGGCGAGCGCTCGCGCGTAGTCCTGCAGCGGTCCGCCGGGCACCCCCGCGGCGATGAGTTCGTCAATCCACTCGTCCGTCGTCCGGTGGGCCAACGCGTCCTCCAATAGGGCGACCAGCTCTGGCCGGTGCTGCAGTCGATCGGCGTTGGTCAGGAAGCGGGGGTCGTCGACGAGGTGGGGCAGTCTCAGGAGATCGCACAGCCGCCGCCAGAAGCGCTCGTTGGTGGCGGCGACGACGACGTAGCCGTCCGAGGTGCGCAGCGCCTGGTACGGGGCCGCCATCCGGTGGGCGGACCCGAGTGGTCCCGGGTTCTCGCCGGTTGCCCAAAACTCAGCGGTCTCCCACACCGCCAGTGAGAGCGCCGACTCGTACAGGGACGTTGCCACGTGCTGGCCGCACCCGGTCTTCCGGCGCGACTCCAACGCGGCGAGGATGCCGATCGTGAGGTAGAGGCCTGAGCTCAGGTCCGCCACTGGCGGCCCAGTCTTCACCGGGCGGCCGCCCTCCTCGCCGGTCACGCTCATCAGGCCGGTCATCGCCTGCACCACCATGTCAAGGCCGGCGCGCGCGGCGTAGGGCCCTCGTGAACCGAACCCGGTCAGGCTGCCGTAGACGAGTCGAGGGTTGAGTTCCGACAGCTCGTCGTACCCCGCGCCGAGGCGTTCAGCCACCCCCGGACGGAAGTTCTCGACCACGACGTCGGCGTTCGCCACGAGCCGGTGCAGGGTTCGGCGGCCGGAGTTCGTCTGCAGGTCGAGTACGATGCTGCGTTTGTTGCGGTTGACCGCCAGGAAGGCCACGCTGTCGTCACCGATGCGGGTTCCCAGCGACTGTCGCGACTGGTCGCCGTGCGGCGGCTCGACCTTGACCACGTCCGCGCCGAGATCACCCAAGATCATGGTGCAGAGGGGCCCGGCGAGGACCTGGCTGAGGTCAATGACGGTGAGTCCCGCCAATGGACGGAGGCTCTCATTATCACGACCGCCCGGGTCCTTCTTGGACATGCGTTTCCTCGCCTTTCGAAGCGGTCAGGCGCTGCTCGCCGAACGTCGGGGCGTTACGCGGGAATGATCAACGACTTCCCGGTGGTGCGGCGGCCCTCGAGATCCTGGTGCGCCTAGCGCGCCTGCTCGAGGGTGTAGCGGGCACCGACCCGTACCGCCAACTCGCCCGAGGCGACCCAGGCGAGCACCTCGCGCGAGCGCTCGAGCAGCTCGTCCCGGGCCGCGACGTGGTGCCCGAGCGTCGGCCTGGTGAAGAACAGCGAACCCTTGGACTGCAGCAGCTGCGGATCCACCGGCGCCACCTTGCCACTCGCGGCGCCATACGACACGAACATCCCTCGCGGGCGCAGGCTGTCGATGCTTCCGTCGAAGGTCGCGCGTCCCACGCCGTCGTACACCACGTCGACACCCCGGGCGTCGGTGAGCCGCGAGACCTCCGAGGCGACGTCCTCGCGGTCGTAGCGGATGACCTCCGCGGCACCTGCCTCGCGGGCGAGGGCCGCCTTGTCCGCGGTCGATGTCGTCGCGATCACGCGCACACCCCGGGTGGTCAGCACCTGCGTCAAACAGCAGCCCGACCCCGCCGGCCGCGGCATGCACCAACGCCGTCTCGCCCGGCTGCGCGGGATACGTCGAGCGGGTCAGGTACTGCGCGGTCAGGCCCTGGAGGAGGACCGCGCCCGCAGTCTCATCGTCGATGCCGTCGGGCACCGGGACGGCGCGCTCGGCCGGCACGATGACCTGCGTGGCGTACCCGGCACCGGGGACCATCGCCCACGCGACGTGGTCACCTTCACCCACCTGACAACCGGTGACGCCGGTGCCGACGGCGCTCATGACCCCCGCGCCCTCGGCGCCGACGATGAACGGGGTCGGGAGCGGGTAGGCGCCGGTGCGGTGGTAGACGTCGATGAAGTTGACCCCCGCCGCGGCCACGTCGACGCGCAGCTCACCCGGGCCGGGGTCGGGGCAGGGCAAGTCCTGGGTTACCAGCACCTCGGGGCCGCCGGGTTCGTGGACGAGTACCGCACGCATGCGCGCCTCCTGCTCGAACGGGGCGGCGGCGACGCCGCGAGAAGGGCCCTCTTTGCCTGAGCAGCCTATGGCGTGCGGGTGACGCTGGATCCGGCGGTCAGCTGCTGGCTCCTGAGCCTTGGGTGTCAGGCACCGTCATCGGGTTCTCAGGTCAGCAGCGCCACGTCGGCGACCAGGGTGATGTGTCGGTGCGCCGCCCTCGCCGCGCGCGCGGGGTCACCGCTGCGGATGGCCTTGGCGATGCTGCGGTGGCTGGCCAGGGACTGCCGTGGGCGCCCCGGCTGGGCCAGCGACTCGCGACGGGTCTCCTCGATCGGCCCGGCCAGCAGATCCATCATTGCGGTGAGGATGGGGTTGTGTGCCGCGGCGGTCACGGCCGCGTGGAACGTCATGTCTCCGTCGCAGCCGTGTTCGCCCGCGGCCACCTGGGCGGCCATCTTGTCCAGCGCTGCGTCGATGGCGGCCAGGTCCTGGTCGGTACGACGCTGCGCGGCCAAGGACGTGATCTTGACCTCGATGGCATCGCGGGCCTCGAGGATCTCCGGCAGGCGCTGCCGTCGCTTGATCAGCTCTTGGACGGACTCGCTCGGATCGGCTTGGCGCAGCAGGTAGATCCCGTCTCCTTGCCGCACGCTGAGGATTCCCTGCACCTCCAGCGCCACGACGGCTTGGGCCACCGACGCGCGGCTGACGCCGAGCTGCGCAGCCAGGTCGCGTTCGGTTGGTAGGCGCTGACCGGCGCTCATCCCCTCCTGGGAGACGTAAGCCAGCACTCGCTCGACCAGCTTCTGGTACAGCCGTGGGCGCGAAACCGGGCGCAGCGCGCTGTCTCGAGGCTTCGGCTCAGCCATCCCACCCATCCCAGATCGTGACCTGCCACCTGTTGACACCGCTGTTCCTGACCCATTAGATCAGTGGCATAGCCAATTGGCCAATAGTTATCCGATGACCGAGGGAGCACGGGTGCCTGCATCGTTGCCGCTCGATGGTGTCCGGGTCGCGGACTTCACCCAGGCGTTGTCGGGCCCTTACTGCACGATGCTGCTCGCCGACCTGGGCGCCGACGTGGTCAAGGTCGAGATGCCGGGGCGTGGCGACGACTCGCGGCACTGGGGGCCGCCGTTCGTGGGCGACACCGCGGCCTACTTCCTCGCGGTTAACCGCAACAAGCGAAGCATCGAGCTGGACCTGCGCTCGCCGAGCGGGCGGGAGGCGGCAGCGGCGCTGGTGGCCGAAAGCGACGTCGTCGTGGAGAACTGGCGGCCTTGGTACGGCGGCCCGCCTCGGCCTGGACGCCGGCACGCTGACCGAGCGCCATCGTCGACTCGTGCACTGCTCCATATCCGGGTTCGGGGCAGATGGCCCCCCGCGCGCGGGCTACGACCAGATCGTGCAGGGCATGTCGGGGTGGATGAGCCTGACAGGGGACGGGCAGGGCGAGCCGTTCAAGGCCGGTGTCCCGGTCGGTGACATCTCGGCGGGCATGTTCGCCGCCCACGCCATCTTGGCGGCGTTGCTCAAACGTGAGCGGACGGGGGAGGGCGCCGTCGTGGACGTGGCCATGCTCGACTCCCTCGTGGCGATGCTCGCCTACCAGGCCACCCGCTTCTTCGCGACCGGCGTTTCCCCTCTTCGCGAGGGCAACCAGCACGCGACGATCGCGCCATACGGAACCTTCCCGACAAAGGACGGCAGTCTCAATGTCTGCGTCGGCAACGATGCGCAGTTCCATCGGCTCTGTGTGGCTCTTGATGCCGAGGACCTGGGCGGCGATCCGCGCTACCAGACCAACCCTTTGCGCCTGCAGCATCGGGACGAGTTCAGCGGCGAGGTCTCGCTGGTGATGCGCAGGCTGACGAGTGCGGACATCCTGGACCGGCTGGAGCTGGCCGGCGTTCCCGCCGGGCCCATCCGCACGCTGGACGAGGTCTTCGCCGACGAGGACGTCCAGCGCCGTGGGTTGCAGCTGCGTGTCGAGCACGAGCAGCTCGGGCAGGTGAGCGTGCCGGGCGGTCCCTGGCGGATCGACGGCGTGCCCGTTGGTGCGCGACTGCCCCCGCCGGTGCTGGGTCAGCACACCGCACAGATCCTCGAAGAACTTGGGCTGGACAGCCCGATCCCCACCCCCGAAGAGCCTCGTTCGACCCCCAACCAGGACGACGTCGCCGACGTCGCCGCAGCCGAAAGGGAACTGCCGTGAACCGACACCTATCGAGAGGGCGCGCGCTGCACGTCGCCGCCCTGACTGCCGTCTCGGCATTGGTCGTGGCCGGCTGCGCACCGTCGCAGTCCAGCAACGACGGCAACAGCAAGGCCTCGGGCACGGTGGCTGACACCATCGTCATCGGCTCGACGCTGCCGTTGACCGGGGCGGAGTCCAAGACCGGCGGGCGCTACAAGCAGGGGTATGAGCTCGCCTTCGAGGAGATCAACGCCGCGGGTGGCGTCGACGTGAACGGCAAGAAGGTCAAGGTCGAGCTCAAACTGCTGGACGACACGAGCGACCAGGCGAAGGCGGTCAACCTGGCCCAGCGGCTCATCACCTCGGACAAGGTGAACGCCTTCCTCGGCACCTACTCCACGTCCCTGGTCGAGGCCCAGAGCACGGTGGCGGAGCAGAACAAGATCCCCTACGTAAACGGTGGTGGCGCGGCGACGTCCATCTACGCCAAGGGCTACAAGTGGATCTTCGGGACGCTCGCGCCGGTTGAGAACCTCGCGGCGACCGAGATGGAGTGGATCGACGAGCAGCAGAAGGCAGGCAAACTCCCGAAGCCGGCCAAGATCGCGGTCGTGTGGGAGAACACCTCCCACGGCAAGGACTTCCGCAAGGGCATTCAGGAGTTCGCCAAGAAGACCGGCAACTACCAGGTCGTCGTCGACGAGTCCTTCGCCCTGGACGGCAAGGACTTCTCCGCCGTCCTGAACAAGGTCAAGGCGGCGAACGTGGACCTGTTCATGGTTGACGCGCACCTGCCGGACTTCATCACGATGCACCGGCAGTACCTCAGCTCGGGCATGTGCAACAAGCTCGTGACCTACGGCGCCCGCGGCACCGAGGCGGATGCGAACAAGGCGCTCGGCCAGAAGGGCGTCGACTACATCCTCTCGGCCGTGTGGTGGAACAGCCAGCTCGGTGACAAGGGTCTGAACAAGACGTTCGTCGACAGCTACACCAAGAAGTTCGGCACGGCGCCGGAGTGGTACCAGGCCGTGTCGTACGAAGCGGCCCGGGCACTGTTCACCGCCATCACCAACGCCAAGTCGGTCGACAAGACGAAGGTGCGCGACGCGCTGTCCAGCCTGAAGATCGACTCGATCCTGCCGGGCGGCAAGCTCAGCTTCCCCGCAGACCAGGGCGGTCAAGCGACCTACCCGTTCGTCGTCCAGCAGAACCTGCCTGACGGATCGTCGCCGATCGTCTATCCGGCGGACGTCGCGACTGGGGTGGGCATAGCTCCGAACCCGAGCTGCAAGGGCTGATCTGGCATGGGACAGGCCCTCGCTCTAGCCGTCTCCGCGGTCCTGCTCGCGGGGTTCTACGCCTCGATGGCCTACGGGTTGGGCCTGATCTACGGCGTGCTGCGGATCGTGAACCTCGCGCACGGCGGCATGATCATGGCCTCGGCGTACCTCTCGTGGCTGCTGTTCACCCGGTTCAGCTTCGACCCCTACCTGTCGATCCCCATCGTCATGGTGGTGTTCTTCTTCATCGGAGTGGTCATGTACAAAGGGCTGGTTCGCTTCCTGCCGCGCGGAGCGGCAGGGGGCGTCCAGTCCCTGCTCCTGCTGTTCGGGGTCTGGCTGGTCATCCGCAACATCGCCTACCTGCTCTTCGGCGGCGATGACCAGGCCGTGCGGACCTCCTACTCCACGGCATCGGTCGCGATCTTCGGCAACCAGTACTCGGTCAACCGCCTGGTCGTGTTCTTCATCTCGCTGGTGGCGGTCGCACTGCTCCAGGTCTGGCTCTCGCGGACGTACACAGGAAAGGCGGTACGCGCGGTGACGGAGAATCCCGACAGCAGCACGCTCGTCGGCGTCGACGTCGAAAGGGTGTACGCGCTCACCTTCGGGGTCGGTACGGCACTGGCCGGTCTGGCCGGAGTCCTGGCCTCGACACTGTTCGCGTTCAACCCCTCGTTCGGGTCCGGCGAGCTGCTGAAGAGCTTCGTCATCATCGTGCTCGGCGGACTGGGCAGCGTCGTGGGCATCGGCGTCGGCGCCCTGGTGCTCGCCTTCGCGGAGATCTTCGCCATCTACGTCGTCCCCTCCTACCTGTCCGCGGCCGTCGGGTTCGTGCTGCTGGTCGTCGTGCTCGTGGTGCGACCGGGCGGTCTGTTCGGCTCGAAGGTGCTTCGATGACGACGACCACCGAGAGCCGGCGGATGCGCCTGCCGACCTGGCTGTCGAAGAGGGCTCTGGCCGTTTTCGTAGGCGCCTTCGTACTGCTGTACCTGGCGCCCTTCGTGCTCAACCTCGGCGACTACCTGCACAACATTGTGGGCCTGACCTTCATGTTCATGGCAGCCGGCCTGGCCTGGAACTGGCTCGGCGGGTATGTCGGCCAGATCAGCTTCGGGCATGCGGCGATGTTCGGGACGGGCGGGTTCGTCTCGGCTCGGCTGGCCATCACCTTCGGCCTCCCCTTCTGGGCGACCTGGCTGATCGGCGGCGTGGTCGCAGGTCTGTATGCGCTTCTCTGGGGCCACCCCACCCTGCGGCTTCGCGGGCCCTACTTCAGCATCGCCACCATCGGCGTGGGTGAGGCAACCAGGCTCGTGGCCACTTACTGGACCGACTTCACCGGCGGTTCCTCAGGTCTGTCCCTGCCGATCGGCGACGGTCCGACCAAGTACCAGCTGTACTGGTACGGCCTGTACCTACTGGCCGCAGTGGTGGTTCTGTCGTACTGGCTGCGCAAGTCGCGGATCGGGCTCGGTCTGCTGGCGATCAAGGAGGACGTCGAGGCCGCCAGCGACGTCGGTGTCAACCCCACCTTCTACCAGGACGTGGTGCTCGTCCTGTCGGGCACCGTCGTCGGGGTCTGCGGTGGTTTCTACGCCTCCTACCAGGCGTTCATCGATCCGCTCGACATGTTCAGCTTCGACCGGTCGATCTCCTTCGTGTTGATCGGGGTGATCGGCGGGGTCGGCACGATCCTGGGGCCGGTGATGGGCGCCATCGTGTTCATCGTCATCCAGGAGTTCCTGCTGGCGAGCTACCCGCAGCTCTACCTGGGGCTCTACGGCGTGCTGTTGATCGTGGTCATCCTGTTCGAGCCGCTCGGGCTCAGCGGTCTGATCATGCGGCTGGGCAAAAGGCTCGGGATCAAACCGCCCCCCGCTGCGGCATCCGGCGGGATGGGCTCGGCGGCCGCGGCGCCAGACCAGCCGTCTGCGACCGTGGGCGCTGCCGGCCAGGACGAGAATGGGGGACCGACATGAGCGCCCTGCTCGTCGGAGAGTCGGTCTGCAAGTACTTCGGTGGCCTCAAGGCCGTGGACGACGTCAGCTTCACCCTCGACGAGGGCGAGATCCTGGGTCTGATCGGTCCCAACGGTGCCGGCAAGACGACGCTGTTCTCGGTCGCCGCGGGCTCGGTGCCGGCGACCCGCGGACGCGTCCTGCTGGACGGGAAGCAGGTGAGCGGCAAGTCCGGTCACAGGTCGGTGCATCAGGGTATCTGCCGAACCCACCAGATCGTCCGGCCGTTCGCCCGGCTCTCGGTGCTCGACAACGTGCTCGTCGGTCATCACTATGGGCGACCGGGCCCCGGGCACGGCACGCCCCGTGAGCATGCGATGAGGATCCTGGATTTCATTGGGCTGGCCGATCGCGCCCATCAGCTGCCAAGTGAGCTCACCCTCGTCGACCGTAAGAGGCTGGAGATGGCTCGGGCCCTCGCGACCGGCCCTCGGGTGCTGCTGCTGGACGAGGTTGTGGCTGGGCTCAACCCGGTCGAGGCGCAGCGGTTGGTCGATCTGATCCGGCAGATCCGCGACCGCGGCACCTCGATCATCATGATCGAGCACGTGATGCACGCCGTGATGGGTGTGTCCGACCGGGTGATGGTGCTGGACCACGGTCGCCAGATCGCCGAGGGCACGCCGCAGCACGTGGTGAAGGACCCGCTGGTCATCGAGGCCTACCTCGGTCGCGATGACGACCAGCCCACCGATACGGACGATCCAGCGTCCGGCCAGCTTGCAGAGGAGAAGCCAGATGCTTGAGGTACATGACCTGGATGTCTTCTATGGCGATGCCCAGGCGCTGCACAGCATGGCCCTGAAGGTCGACGAGGGTGAAGTGGTCACGCTCGTCGGGGCCAACGGAGCCGGCAAGACCACGACGCTGAGAGCGATCTCGGGTCTACAGCGGGTGGCGCGGGGTGAAATCCTGTTCGAGGGGGAGTCCCTCGTTGGGCGTCCCGGGCACACACGCTCCGAGCTCGGCATCAGCTTGGTCCCGGAGGGTCGCGAGCTGTGGCCCTCGCTGACCGTGCTGGAGAATCTTGAGCTCGGGTGCTATGCGAAGTCGGCACGCCAGCACCGTGACGAGTCGCTGGAGCGGGTTTTCGACCTATTTCCCCGACTGCAGGAGCGCACCAAGCAGGCGGCCGGGAGCATGTCCGGTGGCGAGCAGCAGATGGTGGCGATCGCCCGGGCGCTGATGAGCCGCCCGCGGCTGCTGATGTTCGACGAGCCGAGCCTGGGGTTGGCCCCGGTTGTCGTGACCCAGGTGTTCGCCATCATCCGGCGGTTGGCAAAGGAGGGGCTGACGATCCTGCTGGTCGAGCAGAACCTCAAGAAGGCGCTCGAGGTGGCCGATCGCGGCTACGTGGTGGAGACCGGCTCGATCACCATGCAAGGGCTAGCCCGCGAGCTGCTGTCGAACGAAGGCATCCGCGCCGCCTACCTGGGCATCTGAGGTTGGGCACCGCCGAGGTCAGGCTCGAGCGCTCGAGCGGGTCGTTCGCCCGTGCGACGCTGCGCATCGTCCGGCCCGAGGTTGGCAACGCGCTGAGCAGGGAGGGCGCCGAGCAGCTCTCGGAGGCGGTCGATCTCCTGGCAGCCGACCCCCCCGGCGGCGTCGTCGTGGCGGCGGAGGGGGAGCGGTTCTTCTGTGCCGGCGGCGACCTGGAGGACTACCGCGGGCTGACCAGTCGCGAGAGTGCCTACTCCGTCTCGATGCGCATGCAAGGCGTTCTGGCGCGACTGCGCGCGTTGCCCTGCCTGGTGGTCTGCGCCATCGAGGGCGCTGCCATCGGTGGTGGGGCAGAGCTGGCCCTCGCCTGCGACCTGCGCATCGCCGGCTCGCAGGCCACGCTCGCCACGCCGCAGAGTCGGCTCGGCGTCATGCTCGGCTGGGGCGGCGCGGTCTGGTTGGTCGAGGCTGTCGGACGCGGCCGCGCCGTCGAGCTGCTCACGACCGGCCGAACCGTCGGTGCTGAGGAGGCGGCAGCCCTCGGCCTGGTGCACACCGTTGTGCCCGCCGGCCACGCGGAGCCCACCGCGAGAGCGGTGATCGGGCAGGCGGCCACCGCCTCGCCGGCTGCGGTCCGTGCCGTCAAGGAGGTGCTCGACCCGGCCGCAAGCCCAGCAGAAGTGGCGCGAATTTTCGCCGAGCTGTGGGTCGGCGACGACCATCGCGCCGCGGAGGCGGCCTGGCGCGACCGGCGGCGGTGACGCCCGACCGGGTGTCGTGGAGCTGACCACCGCACCCGGCCACACGTCCGGACGCACGATGTGCGCCGGCCTTCGGCGGCGGTAACGTCGCAGTCAGGCCGGACTTCCGCAGTTGGTAGGCATGTTTGGCGATGCTCGACGGGATCGTTGCAGGTCGGAGGCTGGGGAGAGACCTCGGAGCGCCGATTTGTGTAGGC
>JAABUK010006588.1_pt1 | contig 17238 bp, 19 predicted proteins | sample 5559141 | NCBI WGS metagenome assembly JAABUK01 (sample SAMN10711869, study PRJNA513367) | rock metagenome | isolation source: Antarctica rocks | place: Antarctica: Victoria Land, Pudding Butte nord | collected 2016-01-03 | reverse complement strand
GCTCCATGTTTGGCTCTCCCAAACACATCAGAAGGCAATCCCATGTTGGACCAGGTGTGTGATGCTTCTGGGTTTGGTCTTGGTGCTGTGCTCATCCAAGCCTACTTGCTGTCATTCAAGCACTGAAAGCCGTCCAGTGTTATGTTGATGGCAGACCCTTTAACCTGGTCACTAATCATAAACCTAACACTCTCCTTGACACTGAACCTACCTTGTCAAGGCGCCAAACTCACTGGAGTGGATATCTACAGCGCTTCAACTTCACATGCAAATACAGACCAGGCAGGACCAATGTAGCTGACCCTTTGAGCCGCAACTCTTCATACCGCCCTGCTACTTCACTTGTTGCTCATGCATTGCGAGCTCAGGTGTGTGTAACAATACGGTCAAAGACCACACCTACACCTGCTGCTACACCTGTCACCCCACCTGAGCCTGCATTGCAGACCCAAGTTGGACCCTGGGGAAACTCTTTGCCCCCTGTTACAGTGTAACCTCTTCGACCTTACCACCTGTAACCTCTGTAACCTCTCCTGTAACCCTCAGCAACCCTTTTGACCTTGCAGCTGACACTGTCATTCCTCAAGACATGGAGAAGTCATGGAGGTGGCTGAGCAGCCTGTGCTTGACCTCTGTGCAAAGCTAAAGCAAGGTTACCAGTCTGATGCGTGGTTTGCTAACAGCCATGACCTGCAGGACTTGAAGTAACTGGATGGTATATGAAGGGCAGGTGATCCTTGATGTCAGCCGTGTGCGCACAGCACTGCTGTGGGACTACCACAATAGCCCTTATGCTGGCCATCTTGGCGTCAACAAAACACTGCACAATATGCAGCGGTCATTTATGTGGCAAGGTATGTCTTCTGACATCAGTTGTTACATACGCACTTGCGTCTCCTGCCAAAGCAGCAAGCGTTCACCTGTCAAGCCCTTTGGTCTATTGGAACCTTTGCACATTCCACATGGTCCTTGGGACAGTGTCTCTACTGGCTCTGTCACAGGTCTTCCTAAGACCAAAACAGGCCATGATGCTATTCTTGTCTTGATTGACAGATTGACCAAACATGTACACATTGTCCCCACTAAAATGCACTGCAAAGACTTGGGCTGACCTATTCAGTCAGCATGTCTTCTGCAATCATGGTCTTCCTTGAGTGTCATGTCTGACGGAGGTCCAGAATATGCTGGCAAGTACATCCAAGCGCTCTCTGATTGCCTGTGCATCTCATGGCATGTGTCTCGCACCAAAACTGGTTGGGATGAACTTCTTGTGTATGCGCAGCTTACTATCATGGCCCGGCAGGAGTTGGTGCAGAACGCTCCCTTCTTCTTCAACCATGGCCGTCACCCCAGAACACCTGTGAGTGCCTCACTTGCAAGGGGGAGGACGCTACCTTCACAAAGTATAAATCCTGCTTTTGCTGCTTATGCACAGCCCATGCAAACCACAATTGCACGTGCCAAAACATGCATGCTCAATGCACAGCAAAGGCAGAAGCACTACTATGACAGAAGGCATGTCCCATATGTCTGTGACGCTGGTGCAGAAGTGCTCCTTGCCACCACTATCTTGCATTTGAGGACCACTGGTACCCGCAAGCTTACCTCTAGATGGGTTGGACCAAACTCCTGGCTCGTATAAGCAGCACTGCTTACTGTTTGGATCTTGTAGACTGCATGCATCAGGTTCACAATGTGTTCCATGTCTCCCTCATCAAGCCATACAGAAGTGAGGGTCGCACACAACCTTCACCACCTCTGAGCAGGTTGATGACTGCCCTGAATGGACAATAGAGCAAGTGCTTGACCACAGAGTTGTTAAGCGTGGACGTCAACGTGATGTTGAATACTTGAACCACTGGGAAGGTTATCGCGATGAGCTTGCTTGGGACACATCAGCCAATGTTGCCAACTCTCTTGACTGTGTACAGGACTACTGGCTCACCTTGCCCCCTGACCAAGGTGGCTGCTGCAGTTCTCCTACTCCCTAAGCCTCAATAGGTTGGGTCCTTGAGCCATACAGCAACCTCACAATTGTGCAGATTTTCACACAGAAGGTAAATAACATAATATAGAATACTCATCTGATTATTTGTATTTCACTTTGCATTGCTGGAAAGCAATGGTGTATTGCCTAACTCGACACTACAAGTGTTGTTAACTTGGAGCTTTTGTTATGTTAGGCTAGCTGCTGTCACACAGCTAGCACCCAGGCACACACTGTATGTGGCATTTGCAATAACCACACCAGTGCATTAGCATGTATAAACATATATGCAAGCATGCTCACACTCAAAATACTGCATGGCCTTTGCAACGCCTTACCACTGTGCAAGTGCCACACGGGTAGAGTCCAAAGGAAGGTATTTACAAGGTGTAACAGCAGCAGATAGCTACTCGCCTGATTTTCAGAGACTGAGCTCTCGAGAGTGTTGTTCACAGAGAGAAAGTGAGATTCCAAACTATCCCTTAGAACTCTTCTAAAATGGGCATGACAACAGGTTTTTCTAGACCTTAAGAAATGCTCTCGAGTATTTCAAAATCCATCCCCAGCGCAGCCCTAGGGACCTAGGTCAGGTCAAGGCACCTCAAAACCCTAGCTGGCATTATTTTTGTTATGCCCGCAGGGTTAAACCTCTTCTGCTAGCATCATTGTCAACAAAGCTATTTTGCGACAGCTACCAGGCTGGTATAGCTACCACAATGGTGCAAGCTCATGAGCCTGATCAGCCTTTTCGCAGTATTGTGTACATGTAAGTAAACGCTTGACTGCAAAGCCCGATGCCCGTGTTTGTTTCCAGATGGTTGCAATTGGTGTCAAATGACTCTGCAAAAGGAATTCAGAAGATCTGTTACTGAGGAAATTTGATTTGGCCTACAGCGCTGAAGCGCTATGAGGTTGACAAGGTCACACACAAGCAGGTCTTGTCTAGCTGCGAGCTGTCAAGGGGAGCAATCCGACCCCAGATGAGTACTGCGCCTTTCGGCGGTCTCAAGTAGTCGATCGTCGGAGGGCATTTCGACAACACAGCAGTCTGTTTTCCGTGACCATCCAGCCTACCTCCAACTAGAGCTTTGGTGCGCACTAGAGTTATAGCGGTAATATTGTATGTAAATATATGAATACTTCTCGTGTCGAATATTTAAATTACTTGGAGTGGGATAGTCTATAAGATGATCGTTTATTACAGATAATGCAGGTCGTTTTACTATCGATAACCTTTTCATATTTGTTATATTATATCTATTTCTTACATGGCTTTAAACCTTTTTTAGAAAGGATTATTTATACAACAAATTTAAAGAACAGCAAATGAATGATATATTTTTTGCTATAAAATTCAAAGAACAACAATGAAGAGATTTCAGGAAAGCCCTTATTGCTGTTGTTTTACGCAGTAAAACAAAAGAAGCGCAATCAATGATTTGCCGAAGGCAAATAAGGGCTTTGCCTTCTTTTGTTTGAATTCTTTTGTTTTACTCACAAAACAACACAAATCAATGATGATTTTATAAATTTTTTAGAATGATACAGAACAAAAATATTGTATACATCCTTTTTCAAAAAGGGTGTCCCTTCCCTGCCTTTTTCTGCCTTTTTCGAAGAAAAAGGATGAAACGAAGAGTTCAACAAAAAAACGGAAGGTTTTCCTAACAAAAATGGTATTTGAAGGGAGGGCCACGACACAACAAAAAAAGCGAACCTTTTTTTGAAGGAAGGGCCACGACAACAGGTTTAAGGTTTTCCAAAGGAAAACTTGTGTCCCTTCCTGTCCGTAGTTTTTAAAGGGAAGGGATACCAGGAAGGGATACAAGAAAACTCACCTGTCCTTTCTGTCCCTACGGACAGAAAGGGACTTTGGGACAGGTTAGGATACCAAAGATTGATAAAAGAATAATATCTTATAAAATTACATTTTTCCTCTAGCAAATAAACACAAAACATTATTGGCTATTATTTCGTTTTACGTATCCCTGTATTCTTTGCTTTTCTTTTGTTTGAATTCTTTTGTTGCAATGCAGTGAAGTATGGGAACGGAACTGGAAGTTTAGACGACGCGATTGACAACTGACTTCAGTCTGTTGGAATCATAGCAGGCTATACCCTGCAACCGTAGCTTAAAGTTGCTTCTGGCGCGGCCAGCCTTGACCTCTCACTTTAGGTGCGGCAGGTCATCACATCACTTCTGTCCTGGCTCGCAAGCTTTGGTCCAGCTATTCCACACCGGCATTGACTTCTGTACCCGACCTGTTGGACAAACAGCGTAAAGGAGTGAGCCTGACCATATTCCAAGCCTCTCACCGCTTGCAACACACCAACAGATAACAATCATAGGCTGCTAGAGTCATCCATTTTCATTTTGTAACTTACAGTCTGGGGTCTGGAGCCAGATGTGACTCATCATACATCCTGGCTTGAAAGCACAAAAGTCCGTTTGCAGTGCTCAGGTGCTCACAACTCACAGGCGTCAGAAAATACACAAACATGAGGATTGCTAAACAACAAGGACCTCGCTAGCATGCTGCAATGCGCATGCGCATGATGCAATAGTCATGACACAGACTCCAGTCTTGATGCAGTCTGCTTCCCATTGGAATACAAACACTTTAATAAAAACTGTGTGTTCTAATATACACACAAACTATGAGTCCTTTCACACACCATATACAAAGCAGCACAGCCCGCTGTAATCAAGCATCACTGATGGCATACTTGTCTCAAAGCCCAGTACATCAGTTTCAAGGAGTGTACAATACCATGTGCACCACTATGGCTAAAGTAGTCTACACTGAGCAAAGATTGCAATCTAGAAGATTTGACTCATTGACACACGCTACCTGCTCAAGGTCAACAGCGCTTTTCTGATCAGCTTACGATGTTTATGAGCTCGACAATCTGAAAAGCCATGATGACCTCGGTTCAAACTTTGTAGGTCACATAAATATGTTCTGCAAGATTCATGAACTGCACCCTGACATGCGTGCTGTAGCAACTGATGCTTCTCAGCTGCACGAAAGTCCATTTAATCCAAGCACAATCAAACCTCACAATCCTGGCATCTAAGCCCACACATGATACCTTCAAGCGCTGCAGATTGGGGAAAACAGTCACAAGCCTGTCCACACTGGAAGCGGGTCGCAAAATGCTGCGACCAGAGGCTCTGTCTAAGGAGTAGTAGGCAGTGTTTGGCTGGGAGTCCAAATAAAATCCCAGCGTATGCAATTCAGGAAAAACTGTCCCTGACAGAAAATATACCAGATTTTCGGAGAGAAAATCAGCAATGCATAGAACCCTCAGACTTGCAAGCCTTGCCAGACCAGTGTGTAAGGCATGTGAGCGCACTATATCACTAAAGTGAACATGAAGCAAATACTGCACAGAGAGCTTCTGCAGGTTTCCTGGGAGGAAGAGCATTGCTGCTAGGGCAAACGAACTCAGAGTCAAGCTAACAGGTGTGATGGCTTGCGTCAGCACAGACATCATGACATCATACCCTAGGTAGTCAAGATCCAAACCCTCCAAGCACAACTCGCGCAGCTTTGGTGGCACCTGCCTAAAGTACACTTGACGACCAAGCTCAAGACATGTGATGTGCATCAGATAGCTTGGCAGTAAGCAGGCTGCAGTGCCGTTGGTGACTAGCCTCAAAGAGGTCACCTTTGGTAGTTCAGCCAACACTGTCAAGAAACGCAAGGCAGATACCGTCGCATTGTGCGTCTGCATATAGAGTTGCAAAATCTCCAGGTTGGGTGCAAGACATATGGCTTTCTGGAAAATGTCTGGCTCCCTTGGCCGGCCTGGCAAGGATGTGGCCAAAACTTTCAAGTTTTCCAGGGGAGACAGTACTTCTAAGGTGGCAATGAACTGCTGCTGCTCTCTTATCTCTCTTATCATACTCTTCATGCCAAACAGTGCAGCTTGCACCAAGGGCAAGACCACTTGATTGGACTTTGTGCAAAGGCCCAGCTCCAAGTGAGGTTTTGCAAGAGGGTCTGAGTGTTCAGCTATGACAGCTAACTCTTGAAGCTCTTGCAAGGCCCTGCCAGAAGTGTTCTGTACATACGTACCAGTCTGCATGGTCCACTGCGGCATGATCGACAAGCCCTGTGGAAAGCAGCTTATGATGTCGCACTCAGGACTTTGCAGTAATTGTGCCAGGTTCTGGAGTCCGTTACAATGTATCACGACAGTGATGTTGGGGCAGAGTCTCCGGAGCTGAGCTGCATACTTCTTCCAGCCAGGCAAAATACCGAGTGTCACACGGTGTCGGAAGTCGCGAGCAGGACGCAAATCTCGCCATGCGACGCAAGTGAGCCGAAATTGCGCTATATCACCCGCTGAAAGCTCACCCAGAATGAGCTCGACGATGGCTCCAGGGAGCTGCAGTTATACAGACATCACAGATCAAACCTGGCGTTGACAGCCAGAGCTATTCACAAAAGGTTACCTGGGATATGCAAGGCATGGTTTTTTGCCAGGCAAAAGCTCAATTTGATCGTGGACTCAGTACCACAAAATTGGACAAGGCAATAAACGTAAGTGACTTGAGATCGTGCAGTAGCTATAGATCCTCTCTTGGCAGAAAGGGACAGATGACAACACTCTCACTCGGCGACCAGTCTGACATAGGAACCTAATCGATTATGCCATTGACGTTGAGCGTTGAAAGCTTGACCTCAGCCTCCTGCTCCTCATGAGAGAATTTGAAGTTGGCTCCGAAACCAACTTGTGGCAAAGCTATGTATGCTTCGATATTGCCAAAGCAGATGGCAATGTACACTGTGGCCTGACAATCTGAAGCACGTCGAAATGCAGTCTGATCCATTGACACTGTCTAAATACTCCCAAGCTGTGTCACAACTTCGTGAACCCGGCTTACAACATTGCTTTACGGTTGACGTTCGCAGTGCTCAGGTTGACAGCAAGCACGAACAAGGCCTCGTTCAAGCTCTGTCGCGTTGCAGAGATGCCGTTGCACAGCATACCTTCGTGCAGTTGGCGCGGTGTTGTTCCGTTGAAGCCGTTGTCAGACTGTGCCTGGAACACCAGTTGGTCCGTAAGCTGGCCTCTTGGCTGCGTGCTAGCCGGAGTACAGAGTTCGAGCTGGATACGCTTGACCTGCTGGTCCGGTTGAAGGTGCCTGTCAGCCTGGCGCGCAAGGAGATGCTTGTGCTGTGCGTAAGAAGCCTGCATCACAGATCATGTGGCAGAGCACGCAGCCTGGCATCAGAGCTCATTGAAACATGGGATGTGGAAGCATCAAAAGCATCTGCTGTTGACAAAGACATAAGGTAGTTTGAAAAGCGAGCAACACGTATGTCCCTGGAAGGTTGTTTGCGCCCTCCGACATGGCGCGTGTGCTTGAAGCAGGGCTCAGATGGAACTGCATGGTGGCAAGAGCATGGGGGCTGCTCAAGAAGGTTCATGTGAGCTGCAAGACAGCCAGGTGTTGCCAAACCTTCCTTTGTTCTGTGTTAAAGCCTCTCAGGCGTGCACTCACATCAGCGGGTCCTATTTTGATGTCGCGCACCACTTTCACATTTGCGTTGGCTTTGCTGCACTGGTCTTGTTCAGCAAATTGCACTGCATACGTTTTGTAGACGACAGCAGTCTGTCGTTTGCTGAAGGAAGCTGCTATAGTGACTGCTGGATGGCAGCTTCCTGCTGAATCTGCCTGACAATGATAGCTTGCTATGCAGGGTCTCCCTCTGCAGAGTGTCTCCACCTTGGCTGGAAGCTCGCCAGCTGGACAAGATCAGCTTTCAGCTAAGCACAAGGTGCCTACGCTTTTGCAATGCTGTACGTCTGAGATGGGACGACACCTTGTGTTCACCCGCTGCAAGGATATCAAGCTGTACAGCCTGACCTTTTACGCTTATTGCATGCATCACTGACACCTTGTGCTGACCGCTGCTCCAGGGCAGTGAGGATGGGCGGCACAAGGGACAGTCTAAGGACAGGCTGCACAGTGTCTACAACCCAAGCAAAGTTGTCAGCTGGGAGGTGCACTTCGAGGAGGTCGTTGAATTCGTTGGTGCGTCTGGTAGCATCAATCGTCTGCTCTGCCTGCTCAGCTGCTGTATTTTCTTTTGTGATGGCAGCTTCGGCATAGAATGTCCGTGTCATCTGCATATCGACAGCAGCTGGCTAGTGCGTGTCAGGCTAAACAGACCGTGCAATCCTGGTTTGCCCTGTTTTTGTTCTGATAGCATGAAGCTACATCACCTGTGGCCTGCTGTACCAGCTGGCTGCCTCTGCAGTCCTGTGTATATGCTGCTCACCCTAGTCAACAAGAAGAGTGACGTTGCCTGAGGTAAGGCGAGACTGTGTGCAGACACGGAGTTCAACTTTGGGGATGGAGAGATCCGTTTCTGTGATGAGGAGGAACTGAAACAGGAGGGGCGCAGCCCTTCAACACTTTCTGAGCAGGTGCCCCCCCCCCCCCTGGTGACTTTAGGATAAGCTTTGCCATAAGCTTCTTGCAAGCATGCTGAAGTCATCTGGAGGTGCAGCTGTCTGTGCATGCTTGCTGTCAGCGCAAATGGTCCTAAGCCTGCGTGCAATGGGTGTGTAGACTCTTCAACATACAAGCAATATGCCCTGGATGTCACAGCATGTCCACAGGGCTTGCAGTCACATGCTGTCATGTGCGGTCCGCTATTCCTCACAAAATTGTCATGCAGTTTTGTGTGTGGGCTCATTGTGCAAATGGTACTCTATGCAGGTCATCCCTGCACTAGCCCATCACTCCTCCCCACCAAGCTCACATCCCAGAAGCAGTCTCCGCAAAGCATTGTTGGGTGACTCGAGCCAGGGCTCCCCACAGGGGTCCCCACTGAAATACCCACTTGGCTCCCCACAAGGGTCCCGACTGGGATACCCACTAGGCTCCCCACAGCGTTCCCCACTGAAACACCCAAAGGGCTCTCCACTGGGCTCCCCCCCGGGCTCAGATGGTCTCAGTGAAGCATTGTTTGGTAATTTGAGCCAGGGCTCCCCCCTGGGGTCCTCCCAGGGCTCAGATGGTCTCAGTGAAGCATTGTTTGGTAATTTGAGCCAGGGCTCCCCCCAGGGGTCCTCCCAGGGCTCAGATGGTCTCACTCAGGCATTGTTTGGTACCTTGAGCCAGTGCTCCCCCCTGGGCTCCCCCCAGGGCTCCTCAGCGTACTGTGGGTTGAGCTCTGCTTCCTTTGGTGGCTGCAGCCAGTCATCCAAATCAGTGTCATCACTTCACTGCACCCCCACCTTCCCTGGCCGCTCACCTGGCAGCGCCAGGCCCAGCCTTCGTCGCAAACTGAGTAAGTCTTCTTCTTCATGATGCTGTACTTCAGCTGATCGCCCCTAGCACATATTGGCATGTGAGACAGCTGATGATGACATGCCTGCTCTCTGGCATGTTTTGTTCAATTCAATGCTTGGAATCTATCATGTGTGATTCTGGTTTGTGCCACTGTTCAGCTGCCTGCATCTTCCTCCAATTTGCTGCAAATGCTTGAGGCAGCTGCACATCTCAATCGACACACTCTGCTTGAACACGGCATGCCTTCACACAGCAAGGACATTCACACAGGTCATGTGCATCAACCTGACAGGAAACTCTGTGCTGGATGGCTCACGCACATCACATCTTTCCCTGCAGATGGCGATGGGGCTGTTGCCAACTTGAACAATGCCAATGAGAACAGCTTGTCTGGGGAATCATTGTACTCACACCTGCAGCAGGTATGCCCTGCCGTTCATTGCTTGACTGCCCAACCTTTACATCCTGTCACAGCAACATCTGCCTCCCTTGCAGTCTTGTTGCGCTGCTGGCTTGGTCTGTCATCGCTGCAAAGAGTAGATGGCACACAGCATTCTCTGACCAAGACGTGGGGATCAGCTGCAGTTTCATTCCTGCGTGAATCATCATCTGCATGCAATTTGTGTTGAACCGGCTGCACCTGCCCTCATCCCTACTGGGTTCTGCCCCATCACTTCTGCGCCCTGTGCAGGCTGTGGGCGTGTCCCTGCCAGTGCCGCCTGGCAGCCTTGCAGCTGGCACCTCCCCACCCCAAGCTGTACCAGGGTCTCGTGAGGGGTCCAGCTCGCCTCTGAGTGACATGTCCAACAGGTCAGGGGCCAAAGCCTCATCCAGGACAGATGTTGGACAAGCTGTCAACCCCACTCCTGGCAAGCAGCCCAGCCCTTCATCACCACTGAAGTCTCCCCAGTAAGACCTCAGTCACTCCCACACCATTTACATCCTTCCCTGCATCAGTTGTGTCTCCATTTTTGGGTGCATACCATTGAAGGCAGTTGCTGCCAGCACATCTGCTGCAATGCTTCACAGGCTACCACCAGTCTTGCTGAGGTGTGCGATGTTTTGGCATGCTCTGTGCTCTTTAACAAGCATCAGTCCACCCATTCATGGATCTTGAGCAGTCTGTGAAAGAGCCTCCCATCCACCTTGTTTGACAGCCTCTGCCCAGCCCATCAGTAGCAATCAGCTGTCCGTTGCTGCCTTGCTCTCTGCTTGCTATGGGCATAATGTGCATTGTGCCTGGCATGCTTGATGCTGCAAGGTACATGCAGTGTTCTGACCTCCTGCTGCTTGGTCTCACATTTGGTCATGACTTTCACAACAGTCAGAGCATGCCAAAATCAGCGGTTCTGGTCTCTGCAGTAGCTTACTGTCACATCAAATGGGTTGCAGGGTCTGACTTGGACTTAACATCAAAAACACTTGAGGGAGGGCTTCTTCCTTGAAAATGAAGTCAGCATCAATATGTTGCTGACCGCAGACTACACATATGCTTTGAGATTCTGCTGGCTCTAGACCTGCCATGTCTTGAGTCTGTTGTTTGAGCTGCCAGACTTGCCATCCATTGCATCGCTTTAATCCTGTGAGAGCTGTGAAAATTCTCAATTGTTGATCATGCTAGTAGTTGAGCGTTTGGGCAAGCAGCGCATGTTGCAATGATTGCATTGATTATCAAAAGGCTTGCGCTCACATTTGCATCAGCTTCTCCCTTTCCAATGACATACTACTAGCCATGGGCCAAAAGCAATTTTGTCAAGCACATGCTTGCGAGTGGAGCCATCATGGTGTGCTGTTTCAAAAGGGTGGTGTTGTCACGCATTGCTTTGTTGTGCAAGCATGGGAAGGTGATCATCGAGGTTTTAGCTCGTACACACATGTTTACATCTTCAGCGGCACCATGTCACAATCCAGATACCTTGTCCAAACACTCCTCTCACTTGAGCTTCACAGTCTGCAAAGCCATGATATCTTCCGTTTTACATTTTTCTATTCATTGTATAACTACAGTCTGGGGTGTGGAGCCAGTTGCGATTCATCAGCCGTCCTGGCTTGGAAGCACAGGTGTATGTGGTGTGCGACAGAACCAAGCTGGTGGGAGTTCTGTTCGAAAAAAAAGCACAACGTCCTGTTGTCGGTAGTCTGGGCCAAATAACCAAAAGTGCTAACCTCTAACGATGCTATAAAAAGGGCAGTCAAAAAGAAAATGTTGCTCATCTTCAACCGCTTGCAAGGAACAGTGATGACAAACACGTTGTTCCCTAGATAGTTTGAGTCTCAACCATCTGTCAGTTTCACCCCAGTGAGTGACCACCTGAACTTGATGAGTGAATACAATAAAGCACTGGGTCTAATGTCACGAAGGTAAGAGGCCATGACACTGTTCAAGATTTGTACACAAGACAAACACCTTTTTTCAGGTTCAAAAACTCAACATTGACATGGGCACTATAGCAAGTGATGCTTCTCAGCTTCAGAAAGGTCCATCTGAACCATGCACAGTCAAACCTCACAGTCCTGGCGTCCAAGCCCACACAAGACACTTTCATGTGCTGCAGGTTGGGGAAAACAGTCATGAGTTTACTCGCTTCTATTGTTGCTTGCAAGATGCTGCTACCATGAGCTCGCCCCACAGAGTAGTAACCAGTGTTTGCCTGAGAGTCCAAACAAAATCCTAAGGTATGCAAGTTTGGAAAAACCATCCCTGACATGAAGGAAACCAGTATTTCGGTGAGAAAATCAGCAACGCACAAAACCCTCAGATTCACAAGCCTTGCCATGCCAGTATGTAAGGTATGCAAGCACTCTTTTTCACCATAGTGAGCAGCAAGCAGAAACTCTAGAGAGAGCTTGAGCAGGTTCTCTGGGAGAAAGGGCACTGCTGCTATAGCAGATGAACTCAGAGTCATGTCAACAGGTGTGATGACTTGCTGGAGTGCAAACATCATGACGTCGTACCCTAGGTAGTCAAGATCAAAACCCTCCAAGCACAACTCATGCAGCTTTAATGGCACCTGCCTGAAGTGTACTTGATGACCAAGCTCAAGACGTGTGATGTGCATCAAGTAGCTTGGCAGCAAGCACGCTGCATTGCCGTTGGTGACTAATCTCAAGGAGGTCACCTTTGGTAGTTCAGCCAACACTGTCAAGAAACCTAAGGCAGACACAGTTGAGTTGTGCGTGCTCACGTATAATTGCAAGAAATCCAGGTTGGGTGCAAGACGTAAAGCTGCCTTGGAAACATGTGGCGCCCTTGGCTGGTTTGGCAAGGAAAATGCTAAGGTCCTCAAGCTGTCCAGAGGAAACATAACTTTTGAGGTGACGATGAACTGCTGCTTCTCACGTAGTTCTCCGATTGTTGCTTTCAGACGAAGCAGTGCAGCTTCCACAGAAGGTAGGACCACTTGATTGGACCTTGTGCGAAGGCATAGCTCTAGTCGATTGCCTGCTAGAGGGGTTGCCTGCTCAGCTATGACAGCTAACTCCTGTAGATCTTTCAAAGCCCTGTCAGACTTGTCCGACCTGAAAGTTTCAGTGTGAATGGTCCACCGCGGCACCCCTGTGGAAAGCAGCTCACGAGGTCGCACTCTGGACTTCGCAACAACCGTGCCAAGTTCAAAAGACCGTTAGTCTGTATCACGACAGTGATTTGGGGGCACAGTTTTCTCAGCTGAGCGGCGTGTTTCTCCCAGCCAGGCAAATCAGCGAGTGTCACGCGGTGTTGAAAATTGCGAGCAGGACGCAGGTCTCGCCAATCCACGCAAGTGAGTCGAAATTGCGCCAGATCAGCCGCTGAAAGTTCACCGAAAATCTTTTCCAGGATGGCGAGTGGGAGCTGCAGTCACCATGACATTGCATAACAACCTGATATCGATTGAGACGCGAATGACATACGGGAATATGCTACCACAGTCAGCCACGAAGTTGTACCTTGCATACGGAAAACATGCTTCTGTCCGCCAACTTTGCAAGATCAGGTGCTAGACTTGGACTCAGTACCAACACATCGGAAACGGCTAGCAGAACGTGCTGGGCACAGTCTCTGTGAACAGGTAGAGAAAGAAAAAAATGCCTTTGCCTGCCGACCAGTCTGATCGCAAGACCTGCTTGTTCATGTTATTTGTTTTGTTTTCATTTAATTTTAATACCTCACACCATGAGATCCCTTTTGCTCAGCAGGATCATATGCAAGTCTTCAAGTTGTTTCTAGACTGTCTCGATGTATTCCAGATTTGACATTTGTCTTCTCCTATATGTGACCAGACTTGCTGGCTGGCTACATGTAAAGTGTTGTAATTCTCTCTCAGCCTGCAGGCCGTCCGGCGCCGGCCAACTGGGCCCCAGACTCTGTGGTGAAGCCAATAGTGACTCACGACAGCCTGGCTTGAAAACACAGGTGTATGTGGTGTGCGCAAAAGCAATCTGGTGGGAGTTCAGCTCAGAAAAGAGCCTAAGGTCCTGTTGTTGGTAGTGACTAGGCCAAATAACAACGATAAACTCTAATTGTGTTGTGCGCAGGGCCATCAAAAAGGAAATGTTGCTTGTCCAAAGAAGCTTCAACCACTTGAACATAATATTGGCAACAAATGCGTTGTTCCCCAGGTGCTTTGGGCTCCAATCACGTAAAGAGCGACTGTCTAAAGTCAGGGTTGCAACCTGAACTTTAAGAGTGAAAACAATGGGGTCTTATGATTGTGAGAGGCCATGACATTAGAGTCAAACATCAAGTTGTTCGTTCAAAAGCTGACTTTTGTGGCTGAAGATTGGCACATGTCTGGTACAATTTCTCCTTGAGATGCAGCAGCTGCTCAACATTGGTCGCAGCTGTCAACACCCAACTGTCGTGTAACGGTCCTTAGCGGGTCCTAACAGCCTTCAGATTCCTGACTCGTGTGATGCTCGTGTGATGTAAACAGCCCTTCACAAATTTGACCGTCGAGGAAGCAGATGGGCTGGGTGGTAGTGTCACAGCAGTAGCATTCAAACCTGCACTGAAGACAGGGCCTGCACCAGTTCACAGCTGAGAGTCGGCTTCCGTCAAAGGATATGAGAATGCTGGTATTATATGGGTACAAGCATGGTGAGTCTTTAGTGCACTACGAATACAAGGGGGGCGGGGGTTAGGATAAATGAATGGGCGACTTGGGTAAATGAGTGAGGTGGCAACTAGGCCCAGGGCTGCAGGTGATGCTCATAAATGGGCCACAAACATCAGTGACGTGTCATGCTTATTCACTGTTCATTGAAGCAAATTTTGATACCAAACATAAGCAGAAGTTGCTTGCAGCTGTGTCTAGACTTGTCATCAGTGACACACTCACAAACTTCGACTTTTGTAAACATTGGCATCACTGTCGACACATTATTGTCAAGTTGCTGCTAGACTGTAGCTTGCGGCACAAGCAAACAGGGCCTCAGGATTTGGCAAGGCGGCACCCATCTTGCAGAGGCTCTGACTCAGGTGTCAGCCGCAGCTAGCTCAATCAGACACATGTCACATGACATTTCACATGTACCGTGTCCTTCAAAGTCTGTGCCACAACAATGGATTGATTGTTTCACAAGTGCATCACAAAAACAGCTGGATATACGTGTAAGATGCAATACCAACTCATTTTTGTATGGCAATGCATGAGCATTGCATGCCTATAGCTGCCTACTCACATATGCACCTCAAGTGCAAGCCGTGGCTCAGGCAATCATTGCATCAACCTTGCTGCAAGCATGCTTCAGGCAGCAGCTACAGGGCTCTTCTCCTCTGCAAACCCCTGTTCCTGCTCAATGAGATTCTTCAAAACCAGATTTGGAATCATCAGAGAGTGCATGAAGGCACCAGAGACTGGTGATGTCTCATGTTGCATACACCATTGCTGCAGTGCCAACTTCTCATAGGTGTGTCCATCAGCCGCAATAACTGACTCTGACATGATCTCCTGCAACACATGACAGCAACAGGTTTTGGTACATCTGTAAAGGAGGCTCTACTGCAGTTGAATGGCAAAACACTGTTCTTGCCACTGCACTAAAGTGCATGCGAGTGAGTCACTGACTGCCATGCTGATTTGTCACAGTGACTCAAAGCAATGCAGCTGCATAGTACGTGCTGCACATCATGCCATCTGCTGCTACATATATGGTCAAGTTGCAACCACAATTTGCAACTGCAACAGAAACTGAAGCTCTGTCTGATGGTGGCATCACTCACCAGGGTGATGGGACAATAGAACAGTTCTCTAGAAATCCTGCATCTGTTCGTTGCACCATCAGCACCGCTCTGCCTTGTTCTGCGTTCACCTTGGCGGCTCGTGGTGGGACTGTCTCTGGGCAGCACAGAAGATGTGTGCAAAGGATCAGACATAGGCTTGGTCTGCCCACTGGACTGGCAGGCTGCCAACAGGGCCTGCTCAGTACCATCTTGCAAGCTGTTCTGCACTGGGCGCATCTGATGTGATGACTCTCTCCTGCTCATGGGCTCATGCTCTGTACACACAAGGAATGTATTCATATATGTACTGATGCAAGTCTGGAAACACCTGAAAGGCTGATGTGAAGTTCCTGGTGTGTGATGTTCATCACTGACTGCGGTAGCTGCTTTCATGCCTTATACATTGTGAGCATACAGCTGCAAGCCCCTCTTGTCAAATCAAAAGCCGGACCAGGCAACAGCAACATATCAGTGTGCATCAACAAGATACATCACCAGACTACAGCCAAAATAGACTTAGATTTTGAAGCTCTGGCTGGTTTCATGTATCAGTATGAGACAAAATGGCAAGTTTGCTGTGGGCATGTAAAAGTTTTTTGGACAGATGATCTGTAGCTCCTGCTTTACTTTTCTTGCTGAGTGAAACAACAAGTGAGAAGAAGTCACCAAGGCAGCAGCCTGTCCTCAGTGTCTCTGGAAAGCTGACAGGGACACGTGCTGATGTTTGAGCATCCACACTTGGTTTGGACTCCTTTGGCATGGGGGTGTTTGGAAGGCTACTATCAGCCAAGGACTGCATATCCTTCTTCTTCGCCTTTTGCCTGAGCTTCTTGGCTCTCTTGGCAGCTGCTCATGCTTGTGACTGTTCCTCTTCATTGCTGGTCTCCTGCTGCTGTGGTTCAGACACAGGTGATGTCGACTGCTTCTCAGTCACCTGCAGAGCATAGGCAAATTCACTTTTGAGTGTCACATGCAGGTGTGTATCTTTGTGCATCAGCGAAGTTGATTGACAGAACACCCTGTTTGTATGTGTAGTCTTTGCTGAAGAATGCGCTTCAATCTCTGCAGTCTACAGCTGTGTAAGCCCACTGGTACTTTTCAACATGCAAGCAAATGCGCAAGAGCTTTGGCCTTTTCTTTCAGAATGAACGACAATTGCGCAACTGCAATCCCGTGTAGATATGAACACACAGTCCTTCTTTCAGAGCGACGCTGACTTGAGATAGCAAGTGTTGACATTCCTGACATACCGGCAAGCCAAAGAAGCAGTCATAGATGGCCTGGATGCTTTTTGCTGGCAGAGCTCTGCGCTTCTGCAAGTAGACCAGATCTTCTTTGAGACAAGCTGGGGCGGATTTGTCCTCACACCAGCCTTCATGCTGTAGCTCAGCTAGTATAGCCATCCACGCTTCCACCTTGTGGAGTTCTTGCAGCTGACCTAGAGCAGTCTCTGCAAGGCACCAGGCCTCTCCAACACATCATCTGAACATGACATCTTGGGTTGGTACGCGCGCATTACATACATCGGGGTGAGGCATACCTGATACCCACCTGTCTGATGCGAGAGCCAAGGCTGGTACAGGTGAAAATCAATCAATCAATCAATCACACACATGTTTGTATAGCACAAGTGTGCTCCTGCGCTTGAAGGCAACCTGTGTTCGCATGTGGGAAAAGTCTTGAAGCCTTTGTAGTGCAAAGCCCCTACTGGTCTTTATGCAACCCTGGTCAAAC
>JAABUK010006587.1_pt1 | contig 17239 bp, 16 predicted proteins | sample 5559141 | NCBI WGS metagenome assembly JAABUK01 (sample SAMN10711869, study PRJNA513367) | rock metagenome | isolation source: Antarctica rocks | place: Antarctica: Victoria Land, Pudding Butte nord | collected 2016-01-03 | reverse complement strand
CGCAACTCAGCTTCCTGCTCAGCCGTCGCAACCAAAGGAGACCGACCCGCCATGATCCCTACCCAACAAACGCCAACGATAACCCTACATTACCATCCGTGCGACAGGCCAGGGAAGCTTGCTTAGCCTTCCCTATTGTCGAAAATAATCAGGCCAATCTCATTGGACGCATTGTCACATGGTTAATATTCCTCGCCATCGTGATGGTGGGATATCTCATGTTGACCTCTGAGACAGCTAGATTTAGTAGATTTCCCGCCGTTTTGCTAAGTGGCACCTTGTTAGGGCTAGCCGTTTACCCCGCGTTCTTCGGCCAAAGGACGCTTCACTTTTTAGGCGTTGGAGGAGGCATTCCGGTTGACATCCTGCTTAAAACAATGGAACCGCAAGACTCAAGTGTGGCTGTTAAACTTGTTCATAGCTGTCTAATCTTGAACGTTGGTAGCCATGTGATCATCCAACTCATGGACAGTCAGGCTACAGACACATGCAACCGAGAGTTACCGCAAGAAGAAGCCACCTATGCGACCATGCACAGAGGAGTCGAAGTTCTCTCCAATGCGGACATTATTAAGATAAGTGGTTCCACAACAGGTGCGGTGAAAAATCGACGTAACTGATGGTTGGGAATTTATGAACTTATACGTGCTCTTCGTCTTACGCGTATTCAATGCCTATAATCATGGTCAGATTCAATACGTGCTAGCTTAATCAAACTAGCCGCAACGGTAGACCCGGCGTGTACACGCTTCCGCACCCATACCGTCCGTTACAGCGGACGTTATCAGGGAGGTGGAGCCACTGCCGTCCCGTAAAGCGCCTCCGCGTCCACCAGGGGCTGGCTGATCTCCACCAGGTCACCATCGCGCGCCGCACGGTAGAAGCAGGATCGCCGCCCGGTGTGGCAGGCGACGCCGTGCTGGTCCACCAGCAGCAGCAGCGCGTCGCCGTCGCAATCCACCCGCATCTCCACCAGGCGCTGGGTCTGGCCGGAGGTTTCGCCCTTGCGCCACAGGGCGCCGCGGCTGCGGCTCCAGTAGCAGACCTGGCGGGTTGCCAGGGTTTCCGCTACGGCCTCGGCATTCATCCAGGCCAGCATCAGCACCTCGCCGGTGTCGTGCTGCTGCGCGACCGCGGCCACCAGGCCGTCGGCGTTGAAGGCGAGGGTGGAGAGGATTGCGTCAGGCTTCATGCGCCCGCATCACGGCCATGCCGCGGTCCAGGTCGGCGGTAAGGTCGGCCACGTCCTCCAGGCCGATGTGGAAGCGGGCGACCGCGCCGGGGAAGACGCCGCTGCCGGCGGTGCGGGTCAGGTAGCCGGTGGTGGGCAGCACCAGGCTCTCGAAGCCGCCCCAGCTTGCGCCGATGCCGAACAGCTCCAGGCTGTCTATCATCGCGTGGACTGCGGGGACGCTGAAGGCCGGGTTGAATACGACGCCGAACAGGCTGCATGCCCCGGTGAAGTCGCGGCGCCACAGGTCGTGGCCGGGGGCGCCGGGCAGGGCGGGGTGCAGGACCTGCGCGACCTCCGGACGGGCGGCGAACCATTCGGCGATGGCGATGCCGGATTGCATCTGCTGGCGCAGCCGCACGCCCAACGTGCGGGCGCCGCGCAGGGCCAGCCAGCAGTCGTCCGGGCTGGCATACTGGCCCAGGGCTAGCGCCGTGGTGCGCACGCGCTCCCAATCGTCGGCGGCGTTGGTGGTGATGCTGCCCAGCAGCACGTCCGAGTGGCCGGCGACATACTTGGTCAGCGCCTGGATGGATACGTCTACCCCGTGGCGGAACGGCTGGAAGTGGTGGATGCCCCAGGTGTTGTCCATCAGCACCTTAGCCTCGTGCGCGTGGGCGACGGCGGCGAGCGCGGGGATATCCTGCATTTCGAAGGTGTGGCTGCCGGGCGACTCGGTATAGACCACCCGGGTGTTGGGCTGCATCAGCGACGCGAGTCCGGGGGCGTCCATGCAGGGGGCGTAGTAGGTCGTGATTACGCCCATGCGGCGCAGCATGCCGTCGCAGAAGTTGCGGGTCGGGCCATAGCAGCTGTCGGGCACCAGCAGGTGGTCGCCCGCGCCTAGGTAGGCCAGCAGCGGCGTCGTGACCGCGGCGAGGCCGGAGGAGACGATCTGGCAGCGGGTGCCGCCCTCGATTTCCGCCACCACGTCTTCGAGCGCGTGGTGGGTTGCGTTGCCCATTACTCCGTAGATGAGCGACTGCTCCAGCCGCTTGGCGCCCAGGGTCTTGCGTTCGGCGCAGGAGGGATAGAGGACAGTGGAGCCGCGGTGGAGCGGCGGGTTGACGAGGCCGTGCACCCGGGTGCCGGGCCGCGCCGCATGGGACATGCGGGTGTTGAAGCCCTGCTTGGCCTTGGCGCCGCCGGATTGATCGTCGGGCATCAGGTGGTCTCCTTCGGGGTGTCGGGCCGGCTGGCCCATTCGGTCCATGATCCGTCGTAAACCGCGCCCTCCGGCAGGCCGGCGCGGCGGAGGGCGAGGGTCAGGATGGTCGCGGTGACGCCGGTGCCGCAGCTTGTCACCACTGGCCGCGACCCGTCCGCGCCGAGGGCGGCGAAGGTTGCGCGCAGGCGGTCAGGGTCCTGCATGGTGCCGTCCGGGTTCAGCAGGGCGGGGACGGGCAGGTTGCGGCTGCCGGGCATGTGGCCGCTGGGCAGGCCGGGCCGCGGCTCCGGCGCGGTGCCGTCGTAGCGTCCGGCGGGGCGGGCATCCAGCATCAGCACGTCCGGCGCGGGGTGCAGCATGTCGCCGATGCCGCGCAGCCGCCCGGCGCGTAGGCTGGCGCGGAACTGTGCAGGCGCTGACGGCGTGGGCGGCCCGGCGTCGGTCGGGCGGCCCTCGCGCAGCCACTTGGGCAGGCCGCCGTCCAGGACATAGGCGGCGTCGTGCCCGAACAGGCCCATCATCCACCAGCCGCGTGGGGCGGAGGCGATGCCCTTCTGGTCGTAGAACACGATGCGGCTGGCGTTGGACACGCCCAGGTCGCCCAGCAGGCGCTCGAACCGGCCGGGGGTGGGGATCATGTGCGGCAGCGTGGTGTCCTGGTCGGCGATGGCGTCCATGTCGAAGAAGCGGGCGCCGGGGATGTGGGTGCGGGTGAACTCGGCCTGGCCGTCCTTGCCCTCGTTGGGCAGGTACTTGGTGGCGTCGAAGACGATCAGGTCCGGGTCGTTGAGGTGCGTGGCAAGCCAGTCCGTCGTGACCAACGGGTCCATGCTAAGCCCCCAGCGCCAGGGCGATGCGGCGGTTCTGCCGGCCCTTGTTTTCTATCTTCAGGACCTTGATGGCGCCGATCTCCGCGGTGTTGGCGACGTGGGTGCCGCCGCAGGGCTGCAGGTCCACCAGCTTTCCCGGGGGCGCCTCGCCGATCCGCACCAGGCGCAGGCGGCCGGTGCCGCGCGGTGGTTGCACCGAAAGGGTGCGGACGAGGCCGGGGTTGCTGTCCAAAACGGCCTCGTCCACCCACTCCGTCGTTATCGGGTGGGCGGCGGCGATCAGGCTGCGGAAGCCGTCTTCGAGCGCCTCCTTGGCGGGCGGGTCGGGTAGGTCGAAGTCAAGGCGGGAGCGGTCGGCGCCGATCTGGCCACCGGTGACGGCCGCGCCGGGCAGCAGGCTGCACAGCAGGTGCAACGCGGTATGCATCCGCATCAGCGCATGGCGGCGGGGCCAGTCCAGTACGGCCAATACCTGCGTGCCGGGGGCGGGCAGGGCGGCGGTGGACGCTAAGTGCAGGATGGCGTCGCCTGCGCCCTTTACGGTCTCGGTAATTACGGCCTCGTTGCCGTCCCAGCGGAGGACGCCGCTGTCGCCGGGCTGCCCGCCGGAGCGGGCGTAGAACGGGGTGCGGTCCAGCAGGATGCCCGACGCATCGGCGCACAGCACGGTGGCAGGTGCTTCCCGCAGGGTGGAGTCATCGAGGAACAGCCGCTCCGTCATGCGGCGCCCCACTCGCGGCGGAGCCAGTCCCGTTTGGCTGCCAGCCAGAGCAGGGCGATGGTGGTGACGGAGTTCGGGTAGTCCCCGGCCAGGGCCGCGGCAATGGCGTCGTCGGCGCGCATCTGGCGGACCTGGGTGTCCTCGTTCTCGGACGCCAGGCCGGCGTGGCCGATGATGCCGGGGGCGGCGGCAGGTGCGCGGACGCGGCCGGCGAACATGGTGCACCGCTCGTCCGAGCCGCCGGGCGTCAGGACGAAGTCGCCGACGCGGGTCAGTAGGTCGGCCTCAAGGCCCATTTCCTCGCGCGCTTCGCGACGGACGGTCGCAGCGGGATCCTCGTTGTGGTCGCATAGGCCGGCGGGGATCTCGACCATGACGGGCGGGACGCCGGCGGCCAGGGCGGGCAGGCGGAACTGCTCGATCAGCACGACCTGGTCGGTCCAGGGATCGTAGGGCAGCATTGCTGCGGCCCGGCCGCGTACGAACAGCTCCCAGGTGCGGACGGCCGACATGGCGCCATCGAAGCGGCGGTTGCGGAACCGGATGATGTCCACCGAGAACCGGCGGGACCACGCGGTCTCGTTGGACAGGATTTCGACGTCGGGGTGTTCGGGGATGGCGGCCATCACGTTTGTTTAGCCTGGCGCGGAGAGGCGGGCCACCCTGGAGTCGCCCGCCGCACGCGACCCTTACCGCGCGAGGTAGCGTGCCCGCATCGGCTTCAGCAGCAGCAGCGCGAGCGCTGCAGTCAGGAGGTCGGCACCGATGGCCAGGCTGAACACGGGGGTCCAGCTTCCGGTGTATTCATGGAGGAGGGAGGCGAGGGGGCCGCCGAAGATGGCGCCGATGCCCTGCGCCATATACAGGCAGCCGTAATTCTTGGTGGCGTGCTCGGTGCCGAATGTGTCGGTCAGGGTGGATGGGAACAGGGAGAAGATCTCGCCCCAGCCGAAGAACACGACGCCGGACAGCAGCACGAACAGCACCGGGTTGCCCATGGTGGCGAGCCATGCCGCCATGGCCAGTCCCTCGAACGCAAAGGCGAGGACCATCGTGTTCTCCCGCCCGATGCGGTCGGACACCCAGCCGAAGAAGGGCCGGGTGAGGCCGTTGCACAGGCGGTCCACCGTCAGGATCAGCGGGATGGCAGCGAAGCCCCCGATCACCAGCTTGCCGATGCCGAGGTCGTTGGCGAAGGGCACGATCTGCGCCGTGACCATCAGGCCCGACGTGGACATCATCGTCATCATCGCGAACATGAGCCAGAACAGCGGCTGGCGCAGCATCGTGGGGGTGTCCACGTCGGCGACGCCCGACCGTTGCCGGGTCTGCGCCACCAGGGCGGGCGGGGCCGCGCGGAGGCCGAGCGCCGCGACGACTCCGACGGCGCCAAGGATCAGGCCGAACTTCACCAGGGTCGGCCCGTAGCCGCTCGCCTTCAGGCTGTCGTCAATCGGGAAGTTCGTCAGCATGGCGCCAATGCCGTAGCCGGCAGCGACGACGCCCACCGCGAAGCCTCGGCGGTCCGGGAACCATCCCACCATCTGACCGACCACGCCGACGTAAACGATGCCGGTGCCGAGACCACCGAGCAGGCCGTATGTTGCGTAGAGGCCCCAGAGGGTCGTGGCCTGAGCGGCAAGCACCCAGCTCAGCCCGGTCAGGGCGGCGCCGGCCGCGATCAGCAGGCGCGGCCCGAATCGCTCCACCAGCCAGCCCTGGAAGGGGCTGAAGAAGGTTTGCAGTACGATCAGGATCGCGAAGGTGGTCTGAACCTGGGACGCGGATGCGCCCAGGCTGATGCCGAGCGGCTTGGTGAACAGCGTCCAGACATACTGCGGGCTGCTGATGGCCATCATGCAGATCAGGCCGAGGCCGAGTTGCACCCATCGCGTGCTGGCGACGGGCAGGGCGGCGGCGGGTTGCACGGTCGTGCTCATGGCGGCTCCGGGATGACGGTTCGGCGCTGATGTTCTTCGCCGATGTTCGGTACTGATGCAAGCAGCGGGCCAGCTACTTGGCAATGGTTGCCGCGGTTCCGGGGCGGGACTAGCGTCCGCCGAACTTCACAGGAACCGGCTATGATCGAGCTTTATGCCTACAACACCCCGAACGGACGCAAGATACCAGTCGCGTTGGAGGAAATGGGCCTGCCGTATAACGTGCATGTGGTGGACATCACCAAGGATCAGCAGCTCAAGCCGGACTTCCTGCGGATCAGCCCGAACAACAAGATACCGGCCATCGTGGATACGGAGGGTCCGGGCGGCGCCTCGCTGTCCGTGTTCGAGTCGGGCGCGATCCTGCTCTATCTTGGGGAGAAGACCGGCCAGTTCCTGCCGTCCGACCTGCGCGCCCGGGTGCCTGTGCTGGAGTGGCTGATGTGGCAGATGGGCGGCTTCGGACCGATGCTGGGCCAGGTGCACCACTTCCTGACGGTGAACGGCGACGACCAGCGGTATGGCTTGGAGCGCTACATGAAGGAGACCCGGCGCCTGTATGGCGTGCTGGACCGGCGGCTGGCGGAGGTGGAGTTCGTGGCCGGCGCCTTGTCGGTCGCCGATTTCGCCATCCTGGGGTGGGCCTGGCGGCACGAGCGGCATCAGGTTGATATGGCGGATTTCCCCAACGTCCGCCGCTGGTATGACCTGCTGATGGCACGTCCGGCGGTGCAGCGCGGCTTTGCCGTGGCGCTGTCGTAGCTGCCGGGCAAGGCTCGTCTGACCGTTTGACGGCGGCGTGGCAACGCCCTAAACGCATCCGTGCAAACGACGTGTGAGTGACGACCCCGGCGGAGGGGTGGCCGAGTGGCTGAAGGCGTCGGTTTGCTAAACCGAAGTAGGGCGTCAAGCCCTACCGTGAGTTCGAATCTCATCCCCTCCGCCAATTCCATCTCCTTGCATGTGCCAGCTGTACCATTTCGGCAGCTGATTTGTGCGTGTGCACAGCTTTGTCATCGTGGGGACGTACGCTGGGTCTCCCGCCGCCGAAGGGGATGGCCTATGCAGGCGTAACACTCATGGCGACAGGCGCCTCCTGCCGATGCCCGGACGGGAAGCCATGGAGCCGACGACCATAGGGGAGGGGCTTCTGGCCTCAGACTCGCCCATGATCCTGTTGGTGGACGACGACGATATCGTGCGCGAGACGTCGGCTGATATGCTGCAAGAACTTGGCTATACAGTGATACAAGCGGCTAGCGGGTCCCAGGCGTTGGATATACTTGATGCCAATCCTGAGTGCGACGTCATGGTGACGGATATTCGCATGCCGGGGATGTCGGGACTTGAGCTGTCCGACATGGCCGCCAGGCGTCATGCCGAGTTGAAGATCATCCTGATCTCCGGATACTTCCGGCCGCAGACCCTGAAGCGGCGCTTCCTGCAGAAGCCGTTCCGCACCTATGAGCTGGACCAGGCGATCAAGGCTGAGATGACGGCCTGAAGACCTGATGGGCGGAGCCGCCACAGAAGCCAACACCGCGTTGTGAACTGGTGTGCGGGCGTGGTCGTCCAATTTGCGTTCCAATGCCAACAGCAATGGAACACCACGTGGTGCAGACTGACCTTGCGGCCCACCTGACCCCAGCCATCGCGGTTGCCATACCGGTTCGCAACGAGGAGGCCTTGATACCGGCCTGCATTGAGGCGCTTGGGCGCCAAGCCGGCACGCCGGTGTTCGACCTGGTCCTGCTGATAAACAACACTACCGATGGGAGTGTAGAAGCTGCGCAACGCGTTGCGGCCGGGCTGCCGTTGCGGCTGACGATCCTGGAACATGACTTCCCGTTGGCTGAGCAGACGGCGGGCCATGCCCGGCGGTTGGCGATGCAGGCAGCGGCCGGGTTGTGCGGACCTAGGGGCATACTGATGTGCACCGATGCCGACGGCCGGGTTGCACCAGATTGGATCGCGGCCAACCTGTCGCACATACGCGGAGGCGCCGACGCTGTGGCCGGGCGGGCGTTGCTGGACCCGGCAGACGCCGCCTCCATCCCGGCAGCACTGCACGACGCCGATGCGCGCGAGTGTGCTTATGCCGCAGTCTTGGACAGGATCGCCACCTTGGTGGACCCGGACCCGGCGGATCCCTGGCCCCGTCATACCGAGCATTCCGGCGCCAGCATCTGCATCACGTGGACGGCTTGGGATCGCGCTGGCGGGATGCCGGCCGTCAGCATTGGCGAGGACAGGGCGTTCTTCCAGGTGCTACGCCGGATGGATGCCCGAATACGTCATGCTCCCGATGTCTGTGTCACGGTGTCCGGCCGGATTGCCGGGCGTGCGGCGGGCGGGATGGCGGACACCATACGCCGGCGGATGGACGCGCCGGACCCGTTCGTGGACGATGCGTTGGAACCCGCACTGGACTGCGTGCGCCGGCTGCGGCTCCGGGACCGGCTGCGTCATGCGCGGGCGGACGCGCGGCTGCTGCCGGATCTGGCCGGAGAGCTTGGGATTTCGTTGGGCCGGCTGGCCAACGTGGCAGCCGCACGGACGTTCGGCTTGGCCTGGGAAACGCTGGAGCGGAACTGCCCGTCCCTGGTGCGGCGCCCAGTGCTGACGGCCGGGCTTGAGGCCGAACTGGTCCGGGCGGAGCGCATCCTGGAGGGCCTGCTGCGGGCTGATGCACCGTCCGAGGTGCTGGAGGCTGCTGATTAGACCTGCTTGCGTCCAGACAGGACGAGAACCGGCGTAGAGCATGTTTGGTGCAAGTGGAGACACCAAACACGCTTTAAGCAGACTTAAGCGGCCTGTCACACACATGGAATTTGGCGGAGCCAGGCCGCGCAAGCCTGCTTAGCTTTTCATGTGCGCGCAAACCTCCAGAGGTTTGCTTAGCCTTTGTTTTGGCGAGCATTTGTTCGGCTCGAACGAAGCCGTTTGATCCGGACATGCTCTAGTTTTTTTGTTTGTGAGCAGAGATTTGCAGTTTAGGTCCGACCGCCATGCGTCTGGACTTGAGTGCGATCTATGTCCGGGAGCTACCTGACCCTTTTGCTCAGAACGGCACATTCAAACCAACGGCCCTGCGCTGGTCCTTACGAAACCGCACCGTCATAGCGAGCCGCCCTTGCGGCGTGGCAATCCAGGCGCCGGGAGCATCGTGCTGGCGGCCCTGGATTCCCGCGGCGCTGCGCTCCTCGCAATGACGGTGGGGGACGGTCAGAACAGGGGGCCGTGGGTGTAGCGGACGCGCCGGGTCAGTTGGGTTTGGAGGTGTCGAGGCGGTCATAGCCCTGCCAGCGGTAAATGATGGCGGAGGCGGCCCAGCATAGGACGAAGATGCCGACGACGGCGAAGCCCAGGGAGCCGAAGCTGTCATTCAGGTTGCTGACCGCGTCCCAGAATGGGCCGGTCAGTGCGAACTGGCCGCCCAGCAGCCCCAATGCCTCGATGCCGCCGATCAGCAGGGCCACGAGCACCGACGCCGCGGTGATGGTCAGGTTGTACCAGAGCTTGCGCAGCGGGTTGACGAAGGCCCAGCCGTAGGCGCCGACCATGAGCACGCTGTCCGCGGTGTCCACCAGCGCATGCCGGCGGTGAACAGCGCCGGGAACACCATGGCCTGCCAGGGCGACATGCCCTGCGACGCCTGGGTCGCGGAGATGCCGAGCAGCCCGACCTCGGTCGCTGTGTCAAAGCCCAGGCCGAACAGGAACCCGAGCGGATACATGTGCCAGTTCCGGGTAACGGCCCGGAACAGGGGACGGAACAGCCGGGCGAGCAGCCCGCGCCCGGCCAGCAGCATGTCGAGGGCGTCCTCATCCAACCGGCCGTTGCGCCGGAACTGCCGGAAGCTGCGCCAGACGCCGAGGAGGATGACCAGGTTGGCCGCGGCGATGGCGAGCAGGAAGCTGGCCGACACCAAGGTGCCGATCACGCCGCCGATCTCCTTGATGGCCTCCAGCCGGCCCTGCATCGCGGCCGTGGTCGCGGCGATGGCTAGGGAGGCCAGCACGACGATGGTCGAGTGGCCGAGCGAGAACCATAGGCCCACGGTTTGGGCGTGCCGGCCCTCCTGCATCTGCTGGCGGACAATGTTGTCAATGGCGGCGATGTGGTCGGCGTCCACGGCGTGCCGCAGCCCGAACACCCAGGCCAGCAGGGCGGTCCCGAGCAGCGTGGGCCGGTCGTGGAATGCCGCCCAGGCCCATGTCCAGGCTGCGAGGTTGGCAGCAGCCAGGATCGTGAACAGGCCGGCGGTTTTCGGAAGTCGCGCTGTCATGCGCCTGGTCCTGTGCTGTTTGGCCGGTGCTGCGCCAGCGCTTCCCGTCCGGGCATTGCCGGGCGGTTCGGGGGCCTTCACAGACGGCCGTTTGCGGAAGGCGTGGCCCGGGGTCACCGGCCGGGGACGAGAAACGTCTCGTAAGGACGCTCAAACACCCGCAGCAGGTCCGCAGGGAGCGTAAAGCCGGTGGGATCGTCGGTGATAAGGCCGCCGTACTGCGAGCGGTGGGCCATGATGGCCCTGGTCTTGGCGGGCAGGTCGCGGATGATGTCCAGGCGGAGGCCGTTTGGCAGCTCCGGCAGAAGATGGTCCGCCGGCAGCGTCCAGCCCCAGACGGGGTAGGACAGATGGCGCAAGGTTAGGCTGCCGGCCACTGCACGGGCGAGGAGGTCGGCCGCTTCGTGGTCGCAGTGCGGATCGTGCCGCCAGGGGGCGAGCAGGGTAACGATGCCGGAAGTCCTGCATAGGGCCGACACCTTATCCACTGCGGCGTTGAACGCCGGGCCGCACGTGGGCGCCGCGGTGTCGCGCTGCCCGGCAAAATGGATGCGGTCCGGGGGCAATCCTAGCCGCCGCACCGCCTTCCTGGCCTCGTCCTGCCGCACCTGCGCGAGCCGTGCGGGAGGGAAGGCAGCTGAGCCGGGATGCGAACCGGCGCCGTCTGTCAGCACCAGGACCACCGGGGGCGTGCTGGCGCGGCACAAGGCAGCGATCAGGCCGCCGCAGCCGAGGCTCTCGTCATCGGCATGGGGCGCCATGACAAGCACCGGATGGTCCCCTGCGATGTCGGCCAGGGTGCCGAAGGGCAACGCTTCCATCGCCCGCAACACCTCGCCTGCAGGGATCACGGGGCGTCCAGGCTATGCAGCGCCGCCTCGGTCAGCACCGCGTCGGGCGCGGGCTGGCGGAGGTAGGTCGCGAGGTCGCGCAGCAGCCGCTCCAACGGGTTCGTGGTCAGGAAGGCGCCGAAGCCGATGGAGCGTTGGGCCAGGCGCATTGCGTCGAGGCATGCGTGCTCGACGGCAATGCGGGCCAGGTTGACGTAGGCGACCTGGTCGGCGACGGGCTGGACCCCATCCTCGGCGCAGTGGGCAGCGGCTTCGGTCCAGAGCCGCGCGGTTTCCTGGGCGATCAGCAGGGCGCCGAAGCGGTCCTGCTGGTGCGGGCTGCCGGTGTGGCCGCGGGTGCGAAGCTGGCCGCCGACCGCGGCGACGACGGCATCCAGGCCGCCGAGGGTTACCGCCATCGTGCGCCAGGCGCCGGTGGAAAGCTGCGGCTCCCGCAGGTAGTCGCCGGGCTGGCCGATCAGGTCTGCGAGCGACAGCCGGATGCCGTCCAGCCGCACCCAGCCGTTGACGCTGGCGCGCATCCCTTGCAGCAGGCCACGCATCGGCCGGACTTGCTCGCGCCCGCCGGGGCAAATTGCCGCCATGCGGGTGCCCGCCTCGGTCTCGACGGTGACCAGGGCGCAAGGGATGTGCCCGGCGCCGGAACATGGCCCTTTCTCGCCGTGGAGGGCGCCTTCCCGCAGCACCAGGCCGCTTCCAGGCGGGTCGGTTACCCAGACTCCATACATCCGTCCCGCCCGGACGTGCGTCGCCGTCTGCTGGACCTGACCGGCGTCGCCGTAGTCCAGGATCAGCTTGACGGCATTGACATGCGCCTCGAACAGCCGGCCCACGGCCATGTTGCCCTGGCCGATGGTGCGCAGGATGCCGAACAGGAGTTGGCAGCCCGCAGGCTCGGTCCCGGCGCCCTGGCCGCCGAGGGTCTGGGGTAGGGGCGCCGTCAGCAGGCCGAGGCTGTGAAGGAGGGCGATGTCCTCGTCCGGGAACGCTTCGTCGCGGTCCAGACCGGCGGCGCGGGCCTGCATGGCAGGAACGGCAGCAGCCAAATGGGCCAACACGTCTGTGGGTGGAGCAGGGAAGTCGGCCATGGCAGGGCTAACGCTGGGCCGCCCTGGCTGTTGCGTGCTCCTGCCGGATCAGTCCGCGGTGGCGCCCAGCTTCCCAGAGAGGGTCGGCATCGCTGCCTTGCGCCGGGGGCTCAGCCATTGCTGCAGCCGGTCCATGTAGAGGTAAACGACCGGGGTGGTGTAGAGCGTCAAGACTTGGCTCAGGATGAGTCCGCCGACCATCGCGAAGCCGAGCGGCTTGCGCAGCTCGGACCCGGCACCGTCGGCGAGCATCAGAGGCAAGCCGCTCAGCAGCGCCGCCATCGTCGTCATCAGGATCGGGCGGAACCGCAGCAGGCAGGCTTCGCGTATGGCGTCGTGCGGCGTCGCGCCGTGCTGCCGCTCCTGGCTGATGGCGAAGTCCACCATCATGATGCCGTTCTTCTTGACGATGCCGATCAGCAAGATGATCCCGATCAGCGCGATCACTGAGAGTTCGTATCCGTTCACCATCAGCATCAGCAGTGCCCCGACGCCGGCAGAAGGCAGGGTGCTCAGGATGGTGATGGGCAGGATGAAGCTTTCGTAGAGGACGCCCAGGATGATGTAGACCGCGATCAGCGCCGCTGCGATCAGGTATGGCTGGGTGCTGAGCGATGCCTGGAACGCCTGCGCGGTTCCCTGGAAGGTCCCGCGCAGGGTTGCCGGCGTACCCATGCCGTTCAGCGCCGCGTTGATGGCGTCCACCGCCTCCCCGAGCGCCGCGCCTTGCGCCAGGTTGAACGATATCGTCACGGCCGGGAATTGCGTCTGGTGGCTGATGGCCAGTGGTGCAACCGTCCTGGTTTCCATCTTGACGAAGGTGGACAGCGGCACCGCCGCCCCGCCCTGTGCGCGGACATACAGCTTGTCCAGCGTCGCCAGGTCGCCTTGTAGGTCCGGAGGAACCTCAAGGATTACCTTGTAGGAGTTCAACTGCGTCGAATACTGCGCGACCTGCCGCTGGCCGAAGGCGTCATATAACGTATCGTCAATTGCTTGCGGCTGGATGCCGAACCGGGAGGCACGATCGCGGTCAATCGTCAGCGTCGCCGTGGTGCCGGCGACCTGCTGGTCCGTCGCCAAGTCCCGCAGCATCGGCAGGGTCCGCATCTTGGCAAGGATGCGCGGCGACCAGTCATAAAGCTCCGCCAGGTCGGCATCCTGAAGCGTGTATTGATATTGGGTGCGGGCGAGGCGGCCGCCGACGTTGATGTCCTGCGCCGCTTGCAGGAAGACGTTCATGCCCTCGACCTGCTGCAGCTTGCCGCGCAGGCGGGTGATGACGCCCTGCGCCGTAAGGTCCCGCTCGTCGAACGGCTTGAGGTTGATCCAGATGCGTCCGTTGTTGCCGGTCTGGCCGCCCAGTCCGGCGCCGATGCTGGACGACACCGAGGCGACTGCCGGGTCAGCCGAGACGATGGCCGCTGCCGCCTGCTGCCGGCGTCCCATTTCGGCGAATGACACGTCCTGCCCGGCCTCGGTCAGCCCGACCAGCACGCCCGTGTCCTGGTTGGGGAAGAAGCCCTTGGGGATCTGCGTGTAGAGGTAGGCGGTGCAGGCCAGGGTGGCGAAGAACACCATCAAGGTCACGAACTGGAACCGCAGCGCCACGTCCAGCGTGCGGCGGTAGCCGCCTAGCAGCAGCTCGAAGAAGCGCTCGATCACGCGATAGAGCCAGCCGTGCTGCGCCGAATGGTGCTTGAGGAAGCGGGAGCACATCATCGGCGTGAGCGTCAGCGATACGACGGCGGAGACCAGCACCGTCAGGGCTACCGTCATCGCGAACTCGCGGAATAGGCGGCCGACGATGCCGCCCATCAGCAGCAGGGGGATGAACACTGCCACTAGGGAAAGGCTGATGGAGATGATGGTGAAGCCGATCTCGCCGGCGCCCTTCAGGGCGGCCTCGCGCGGGTTCATGCCCTCTTCGATATGGCGGTAGATGTTCTCCAGCATGACGATGGCGTCGTCCACGACGAAGCCGACGGCGATGGTGAGGGCCATCAGGGTCAGGTTGTTCAGGCTGTAGCCGCACAGGTACATCAGCGCGAAGGTGCCGACCAAGGCGAGCGGCACCGTGACGCTGGGGATGATCGTCGCCCAGACGTTGCGCAGGAATAGGAAAATCACCATCACCACCAGCGCGATGGAGAGCAGCAGGGTGAACTGCACCTCGTGCAGGGACGCCCGGATGGTCACGGTGCGGTCCACGATGGTTTGGATCGTGATGGAGGGCGGGATCGCTGCGCGCAGCTTGGGCAGTGCCTGCTTGATGCGCTCGACTGTGTCTATGACATTGGCGCCGGGCTGCTTGAAGATCAGAAGCTGGATGCCGCGTTTGCCGTTCTGCCAGCCAGCCAGGCGCGCGTTCTCCGGTCCGTCCACTGCGGCGCCGATGTCGCGAACGCGCACGGGGGCGCCGTTGCGGTAGGCGAGGATCACGTTGTTGTACTCGGCGGCCCGGGTGAGCTGGTCGTTGGCGTAGATGGCGAAGGACCGCTGGGGGCCGTCCACCGAGCCTTTTGGCGCGTCCACGGTGGCGGTGACCAGCATGCTGCGGACGTCTTCGAGCGTCATGCCCATGGCGGCGACGCGGCCGGGGTCCACCTGCACGCGGATTGCGCGCTTCTGCTCGCCGCCGATGCTGACCTGCGACACGCCGCCGATCTGGCTGATCTGCTGGCTCAGGATGTTGTCGGCGTAGTCGTCCACCTCGATCAGCGGCAGCAGGTCGGATTGGACCGCCAGGATCAGGATCGGGCTGTCGGCCGGGTTGACCTTGCGGAACAATGGGGGGTTGGGGAGGTTCTTGGGCAGTTGCCCGCCGGCATTGTTGATGGCGGCCTGCACGTCGAGCGCTGCGGCGTCTATGCTGCGGTCCAGGTCGAACTGCACCACCACCTGGGATGAGCCGCCGACGCTGATGCTGGTCATCTGGGCGACGCCGGAGATTTGCGCGAACTGGCGTTCCAATGGCTGCGCGACGGTGGACGCCATGGTTTCCGGGCTGGCGCCGGGCAGGGCGGCGGTGACCTGGATGGTCGGGAACTCGACCCGGGGCAGCGGGGCCACCGGCAGCAAGGGGTAGGCTGCGATCCCCACCAGCATGATGGCGGCCATCAGCAGGGAGGTGGCAACCGGCCGGTTGATGAACGGAGTCGAAATGCTCATGGGCTGGACTCCACGCGGCGTCGTTGGGACGCCTAGCTGGCCGGCTTCTCGTCGGTCACGCTCACGCGGGCACCGTTGGCCAGCCTTGACTGCCCTGCAAGCACCACACGTTCATTCCCATCCAGGCCCTTGGTGATCACCGCGATACGCCCGTCATCCTGGTCAACCTCGATTGGCTGTGCAAGCGCCGTGCCGTCTGGCTTGATCACATAGACGTACAACCCGTTGGCGCCGCGCTGGACTGTCTGGGACGGCAGGGTCAGGGCGTCGCCGCGCAGGTCCAGGCGCATACGCACGTTCACGAACTGCCCGGGCCATAGGTTGTCGTCGGCGTTGGGGAACACGGCCTTCAGCTTGATCGTGCCGGTTGCGGCGTCAATGCTGCTGTCCAGGGTCAGCAGCTCACCTTCGCTCAGCTTGGTGCGGTCGTCGCTGCTGTAGGCCGCTACCGGCAGCTTGGCCCGGCGCATCGCGGCCTGCACCCGCGGCAGTATGTCCTGCGGCAGGGTGAACACCAGGGAGATCGGGTGGATCTGCGCGACCGTCACGATCCCCGTCGTGCCGGGATCGGCGGCGCGGATATAGTTGCCGGCATCCACCTGGCGGAGCCCGACCCGGCCCTCGATCGGCGAGGTGATCCGGGTGAAGCCGAGGTTGAGCTGGGCGGCGGCAATGGAGGCCTCGTCGCCGCGGATCGCAGCCTCTGCCTGGGCGACGCTGGCGCGTATCTGCTCCAGCTTCTGACGCGATGCTACCTGGCTTGCCGCCAGGTCGGCATAGCGCTGCAGATCGCTGCGGGCGCTGGCGACGACTGCTTCGTCCGATGCCTTCTTGGCTGCGGCCTGGTCCAGGATGGCCTGATAGGGACGGGGATCCAACTGGGCCAGGACATCGCCGGGATGGACGAACTGGCCCTCCGTGAACAGCACCCTGTCCAGCGTGCCGTCCACCCGGGCGCGTATAACGACGGACTGCAATGCTTGGACCGTGCCGATGCTGCGGGCGACGACCGGAACGTCCTGCCGGCGCGGCGCAGTTGCGGTCACTGGGACGCCTACCGGCTGTGCCAAGGCCGGAGTGGTGGCCAGGCATGCCAGGAGCAGGGCCGACTGTAGGGGCAACCGCACTGCCATTGGCGGGTTCCGCGATAGTTCCAACCTTCTTTATTGTCTCCCATGGCCTGAATGCTAGTGTCTTCTCAACTGCGTATCACTTAATAACCTGGCCTTGTGGCTGTCCCGCCTGGACCGGCGCAGTGTGCGGGGCAGGAAGCCGCCAGGCGTCAGCCGCGCGGCGCCACCATGCTGAATGCCAGCCGGGTCGGCGCTGCCCGATAGGCGTCGAGGCCGCGTCCAGTGGCCAGGGTGGCTGCGCCGGGCAGCGGGATGATCCGTGCCGCTGCAGCGCTTTGCGCCGCGAAGCTCGCAACGATCGGCGATGCCGGCTGCGGTTGCGGTTGCGGCTGGGGTTGGAGCGGCGGCGCCGGCGTTCCGGCAGGGGCTGGCCGTCCCCAGATGGCGAGGACCTTGCGGGCATACTCGCCGCCGATCTCGGGCGTCAGCGAGTGGTAGCCGGCCGTTGCCGACGGCCAGGACCCAGTCTGCGCCAGGAGACGGAGCAGGAACTTTGCGGCGTAGGCAGCATTCGCCGTGGGGTCGAACGCCTCTTCCAGGGACGCGAAGGCGCTTGCATGATACATGAGGTTGACCTGCATGCAGCCCACGTCAATGGACCGCACCCCACGGGCACGTAGCGCGTTGACCAGCAATTCTAAGTGGCTGCTGACGGTTGTGGGTTCCGCTGTGCTGCATGGTGTGATTCAAGCTCTGGATGGAGCTTCTGGACACCCTTGTTGCTGGCGTGCGCTCGGCTTGCGCGGCCTTCCCTGATGCGCGGCGCGGCGACGTGCGCTACAGCATGGCCGACATCGGGATGTCGGCCTTCTCGCTGT
>JAABUK010006586.1_pt1 | contig 17240 bp, 26 predicted proteins | sample 5559141 | NCBI WGS metagenome assembly JAABUK01 (sample SAMN10711869, study PRJNA513367) | rock metagenome | isolation source: Antarctica rocks | place: Antarctica: Victoria Land, Pudding Butte nord | collected 2016-01-03 | reverse complement strand
AACTACTTGATGTGTGTTCTCCAGATAATGATGTCCTCAAACATAAAACCCATGCAGCAGTGCAGCTGACGGTGCTAGCTCAACTTTAACTATACAGACGTTGATGCCTGCTGGCCACAGTCATACTGATGTTGTCCTGATGTGTACAGAACATGTAATGAAAGTCCAAGACAAGAACAGCATTGTGAGGATACCTGTAATGAGCCTGATTGCTGCTTTCTTCCTGCTCTGTTACAAAGCCATGCAGCTGGTAGAACATTTTGGCTCCCTCATTGACAGCCATGATGTGTACATACAGAGCATCCACTCCTGTCAACAACAGGACACTGAAAGGCTCGTCAAATCAATGTGGTAATCAGGCAAATGTTGCACTGCAGCCAACAAACAGCCTAGGACTAGATCAATTGGATCAGGACAAAATCAACTGGATCACGACAAGATCATTTGGATCAGGACAAGATCAACTGGATCAGAGGAAGGAGAGAAGGGTGGCAGAAAGGCTCACCCCAAGTCTCGGCAACTTGTCGGGCTGCCTGAATTAGAGCACCCCCAACACCTTGTCGTCTTGCTGTGTCTGCCACACATACATTGGCCAGGTAAGCCGCATTGTCGCTGTTCCCTGTCAAATGCACATTCTGTCTTGCTTACACCAGCCTGTAAAACTGTATTGTACTAGAGAAGAAGCTCACACAATACAGACTTGCTCCTGTACTAAGCTTTTTTGATTTTGATTTTGACTAGGAGCACACAAATCATCTGCAAACCCCATCGCAGAACATGCATGTTCACCGTCTATGCAATGTGCAAGACTGAAATCTCGTAATCTGGCACAGCAAAATATATGCGTGTGAGTGAGAAGAAGTGACTCACCTATCAGTACTTCGCCCTGGACAGCCCTAACAGCATACAAGTCCAGGGTGCCAACCACACCTTCATCTTCTGGCGTGTCACAGCCCGCGGCAGCCCTTGCTACCAAACAAATGGATCTGTCCTTTGTCTGGTGCTCACTGGCAAGCTGGAGTCGCCTGAGCTGCTCAGCTTTGAGAGCTTTGTATTCTTCCTCAGCTATCATGGTCTGGTGAATCTGCACATGCCCATGCGTGCTGAAGGAATGCATGCAGCCAGGTCTGCCAAGCAAAGATGTGCATTGGAGGTACTATGGCATCAGTAGATAGGCTTAACCAGTCTTGCAATGGAGCATGCTCAGTACATGCCACTGACCTGCCCTGCAAAGGCACGTTCAGGAGGGTATGCATAGAAGCTGCGAGCACGCAGCCAGCCAATAGCTTGGAATTCAGCATCGGTTTGAGCCTCCCTGCGCAGGCAACCAATGATCAGGTGCATGCAGTGCTTGCAACAATGTGAACATGTTGTGCTGAATGAGAGCCAGCTTTGGTATAAACCTGATCTGCACTGATATATCTTGGGTAGCTTCCTTAGGACGAGTCCGTACTTCCGCGGCTAGACGCTGCTGGTGAAAGCCGGTCGGGGCAGAGCATGCAATACGCTTACATTGTAGCGCGGAACATGGCCCCTCCTGGGCTTTCACATGGCGTTTCGACAGCAAGGCATGGCGTGCATGCAGATACTGAGCTTGTACTTTATGGAAACTTTTGCGACAGGTTCGCAAGCGGAGGGGCTGGTTTGTGCACGAGGGATGAAGTGACGTCCTCATCCATGTAACCCAAGGGGAATGTCAAAGCGTGCAAGTCTTGATGTTGGGTAAGGTTACGAGCGTTACATGTGCGTTACGTTATCTCATCTCCTGCAATGCAACATATCTAATACAGTACAGACCAACTGTGTCAAGCATTCTGATCAAGGCCGAGAACAATCATATCAAATCTGCAGGTTGCAAGTGGTTTCAAGCTGTACATCTTGGTATTCTTTTATAACGCCAAGATGCGTCAACCACGTGAAGGGCCTCATTCGTCACTCACAACTGATCAATGTAATCTTCTCTGTGGTTGATCATCACCAAAATCTTCTGTGCTGATTATCACCCCTGCTGTACTCCAAGGTGTAATGTAATGTGATATGAACAAATGAAAAGCACCAGACAATGCAGAAATACCACTTGACTTTGACCCTGCAAGCCAACAGGAAATGTGAGAAGAATTGAGGCGAAAGCATACAGCTTTGTTCGAGGACACATCAACACACACACACATACACACACACACTCATGCTGTCCAACAGACCTTGATGCTCAAGCACACTGTGTTTTGGCAGACCTCGCCAAACATGCAACGCATTACAGACAGGGCAGATTGGCTGTGCACAGACCTCTCTCTCTCACATTTACACACACACACACACACACACACTCTCTTTCTCAGCATTTCACAAAGTAATCATTCTTTGCTGCAGCAAAAGTTTGGGAATCTTTTGTTGGACGCTGTAGCTCAGTACCTGAACATGTGGTGGAAGTCTTGTCTGGCTCACATACAACCCAGGTGCATCAGCACAGCCAGCGCATCCAGCGAAATCTGGGGAGCATCTGTAGGTGGTGCTGCCTCTGCACTGCATGGAGCAACAGCAGCCATTGCCGCTGATGTGCTCAATGCTTGAACCTGTGATCACCAGCATGCCAGTCAAACGTGAGTCAAGCACCCTCACTGTACATGTGCATGACGGAAATGCAGACATCAATGTGGAGTAGCCAGGGCAATGCAAACCTGAGTGGGGCGCCGTGAGGAAGGGCCTCTGAAAGCATTTGCCGACACAAATTGGGGCTTGCCAGAGCCTGCCCCACCCCCTGCCCCAGACCTGCAGTCAATACAAACCAACTGTGAGTCTTCTTCAGTTAAAGCTCATGCAGCTACTTTGACATGCAGCTGCTTCAACATGCCCTTTGTTTATAAAACAAAGGCATGACAGAGCAGCTCAGTCTTGCTTTTGACAGCAGTAACGACAGCATCAGTGTCAATAACACAGCAGTTCGACAATGCCAAGTTGAGGACCGTGTGTACATGCATGTGCATCAGGACAGACATTGAGCACATAGACATCTGCACCTCTGTCCTTTATAGGCCACCCCCATATCACTGCCACCCTGCACCCCTACATCCTGCAACTCCCCCTCATCATCATCATCATCCTCAGGTGGCAGCAAGTCCCCAGAGTATGGGTTGTAGACAAAGCCTGCCCATTCAGAGGGCCTGTCAGCTTCCTCTGGCCCTTCACCCTGCCCTTCAAAGCCAGAAGCAGCAGCCGGCTGCCTGCCTCGCCGCATGAAGTCAGCCTGGGCTTGCTGCCTGGCTTCGTGCTCATTGCCAAGTGCCCGTCCAGCCTGCACTTGCATGCCCACAGGTAAGATGCAGGGGCAGGTGTTGCAGCATGATCGTCAGGTTTGACAATGAGATGGGTACAGTTAAAACTGAAGCCACTTCAACTTACTAAAAAACAAGTTGAGTGTCGGATGTCAAATGCACAAGTACTATGTTGGCTTAGAGTTGACTGTGTACATGCTCACACCAGCATACATCAACCAGGCAATGCAGCTTGTGATTTGCAAAACTGTCTGATGAGACCTTTGTCAGTGACAAACTGCTGTGCGACACGCTGGGCTAGACTCACTTCTCTACATGACATGCAGGCTACGTCTGGACCTGGCAGCTGCATGCTAGCACAGTTGCAAGCAACCTTATCAAGACAGTCAGCATACCTGAGATGGTGCTGCAGCCTGCTGGCTGACAAACCCTCTGTCCCGTGTTTGTGCAAAGCCTGCATTAGACATGTCTGTGGCAAGCTGCTTTTGCTGAGTGCTGGGCTCCTTGAGCCATGAACTCTTCAGCAGGCTGCCCACTGGGTCAAATCCAGGCACTGCACCTGTGAACAAGCCAAGTAGATCTGAGGGGTGGACAGAACAAGCTATGGATGCATGTATGAAGCATCATGATCAAGTGCAGAGGGGAAGACGTGGTGTTGCTGGGCTGTATGTGTATGCATGTGCCCTGACGCTCAGCAGAGGCTAGGGCTATGCTGAACACTCATCACCAGTATCAAAGGGCAAGCCAAGGGCAACAGCCCTGACAAGGGCTGTTTTACATGGCTTGTTTTGTTTTAGTGCAATCAGCTTCCTGAAGGTCTCCTCTGACTGGTGTTGCAAGCTCAGCCTGGACATGATGGCATTGACTTTGCACGCAGCACAACATGAAGTACAGTCCAATGCAAACACAGACAATATGAGTGATGGTGCCAAAATGCATTGTCAAAGCTTATGTCTTACAAATCTTTGTTTTGGGGAGTTCCAAATGTGAATGTAAGCTTGAGTAAATGAATCATTTTCCATGAAGATTTACTAATAGCTTCCTTTCAACCTGAAAGCAGGCAAGGGCATCAATTCCGGCTCCAATAACAAACACCTTGCAGAATATTGCAAAACAGCATGTGCGCCGACAGCTGCGTTTGAAAGCAGACAGGCAGTGTTGCGAGCATGCTAGCAATGTGTTGCAGACAACAGACTGACCTGAGGCAGGTTGACTGGACAGGATCTGGTAGACCAAGTCATACTTGTCCAGCCTGGTGATGGCTGCCCCAGGGCCGGCCCCCTTCCTGTGGAGGGCCAGCTGTGCCCTAGCCTTCAACCCCCTCATGACATGGGGTAGGGGGTCAAGCTGCGCATCACCTGACGCAGCTTCAGCACTGAACATTGCCTGAAAGGGATCGTACTTGGAGGTGACTGAAGTCCAGGGCTTTCTGGCGCCCTCCAGCAGCGCTCCTAAGGGATCCAGTGCAGGTGCCTGCTCACTGGGACCAGGTGCGTTGAAGATTGCCTGGAATGGGTCGTACTTTGACTTGACAGGTGTCTGCCTAGGCTGACTCACGTTTTGCAGTAAGTTGCCCACTGGGTCCAGAGGTGCTGTCTCTGAGCTTGGCCCTTGTACATTGAACAGTGCCTGGAAGACATCGTACTTGTTGGAGTCTGGAGAGCGCAGCTTGGCTTGCCGCACGCTCTGCAGCAGATTCCCCAAGGGATCCAGCTTTGAGGTCTCTGAGCTTGGGCCCTGAGCATTGAAAAGATCCTGGAAAGCATCATACTTGTTGGAGTCTGGAGAGCGCAGCTTGGGTTGCCGCACGCTCTGCAGCAGGTTTCCTAGGGGATCTAGCGTTGAGGTCTCTGAGCTTTGACCCTCAGCCCTGAACAGATCCTGGAAAGCATCATACTTGCTGGAGTCTGGAGAGCGCAGCTTTGTCTGCCGCACACTCTGCAGCAGATTCCCCAAGGGATCTAGCGTTGAGGTTTCTGAGCTTGGGCCCTCAGCCTTGAACAGATCCTGGAAGGCATCATACTTGCTGGAGTCTAGAGAGCGCAGCTTGGCTTGCCGCACGCTCTGCAGCAGATTCCCCAAGGGATCTAGCGTCGAGGTTTCTGAGCCTGGGCCCTCAGCCTTAAACAGATCCTGGAAGGCATCGTACTTATTGGAGTCTGGAGAGCGCAGCTTGGCTTGCCGCACGCTCTGCAGCAGATTCCCTAAGGGATCTAGCGTGGAGGTTTCTGAGGTTGGGCCCTCAGCCCTGAACAGATCTTGGAAAGCATCGTACTTGTTGGAGTCTGCAGAACGTAGCTTGGCCTGCCGCATGCTCTGCAGCAGGTTCCCCAAGGGATCTAGCGTCGAGGCCTCTGAGCCTGGGCCTTCAGCATTGAACAGCGCCTGGAAAACGTCGTACTTAGAGTCCACTGACGGTTGCCTAGGCTGGCGAACGTTTTCCAGCAAGTTCCCCACTGGATCCAGAGGAAAGGTTTCTTTGCTAGGCCCACTATCTTTGAACAGAGACTGAAAGGGATCAAGCTTGACCTTGAAAGCCTTTGTGGGAGGCTTACGCTGGCGTGCTTGCTGCAGAAGACCCCCCAGGGGGTCCAGGCCGGGAGCCGAAGAGCCTGTGGGGTCTTGGGCATTGAACAGGGCTTGGAAGGGGTCATACTTGGTAATGAGAGGGTACCAAGGCTCACTGGCATCCTGCAACCATGGATGAGCGCATGAAGGCTCCTGATTGAATTCATGTATTTGTTGCAGACTCGGTTCAGTGAATGGAGGCACAGTGCATGCTGAGGGATTGCACAAGGGACCAAGAGAGCAACTGCAGGCATGAAGGAAAGCAAGGCTTCCAGAGTATCAGATGAAGGAAGACAACAAATCTGCAAGCTAACTGTGTGCAGCTCTGGTTACTAGGAGTACAAGACTCACCTGAAAAGCAGAAGCCAAGGGGTCAAAACCTGGGCCCTCACTAGGCCAAGATGGGTCTTCCTGAGCCCTTTGCAGCAGAGCGTGGAAGGGGTCATACTTGGAGCGTACTGCCTTGCCATCAGGACCTACACACACACACACACACCAGCTTACCATCCCTGGCTTTGTTTCACATAACACTTCCTGAAACAGCTTGGCATGTAGGTCAAGTGCCTGGACCAGCTGAAGAACAATGACAAGTTTGCCAGCAGAGCTGTGCTTGGGTCCCTAGGTCTGCAGAGCATTATAGAGTACAAAATTGCTTGCCTGTGACCCTTTGTGGACCCCTGAGGAGGCCCTGGACTAGGCCTGTGTCAGGAGCAGATGCCGGGCTGCTGAGGGCGCCTTGCAGAATGTTGCGCAGGAAGTCATACTTGGGTACACCTTCCTGTGGCACTGCATTTGCCAGGGTGCGGAAAGGGCTGAACTCCTCTCCCTGTCGTCAGACACCGTGTCAGCTTCAATGCTGATTAGACAGAAGCTGGGTGCAAATTTACATGACCAGGTATGTGGGAAGCTGAGGAGCATGCAATGTGTAGGTCAGAAGCTGGAGAGTGGGAACAAAGTAAGCTGGTTGTTGTTGCAAGTCAGAAGCTCAAATGCATGCACTGCTGGGTACATCGCATCCTGGCTGGTTGGGCTGTCATTTTGCATTGAAAGTCATGTATATGCATATGAGTGGTGTGCGCTTGCAAGCAGAAGCAGCCCAACATCAGGGTATGGCTGATCAGCATGTGAACTACAGCCTAGCAATCGCACAGCAAAGTTAGGGTGACTGGTAGACAGCAAGAGTTCAGCTTTGGCAATTGGTTCAAGACATTACCTGGGCAGCAGGACTAGCAGCAGCGGCGCCCAGCAAATCATTGAAGACATCATACTTCCGGTACCTGTTCCAGTCCAAGGGTTCGTCATCGCTGTATGCTTGCCTTTTGCGTCCCCGAGAGTCTGCCTGTACCTGATATGATTGAGGAACTGAGTATACCACAAGAGCAGTCACTCTAGCAGGATGTTCAGATGGCAGTGATGAGCTGCCTTGAAGCCTGTGCCTGCTGTTACATGTCACAGTGTGAAACAAAGTACATGCACGCTAAAAATATATGTTGGCAGGTTGTCAGACTACAAGCTTTGTGATCAGGAAATGAGACTACGAGCAAGAGGCTGGAAGGCTCACAGTGTTTGCTTGTTGCCATACTTTCGACACAGAAACAGCAGCAGCGGAGGTATGGCACATATTGTATGATGCACAGTGTCAAAGCTACAGTGGTAGACTTGGCACCTGCCAAAAAGCATGTGAGTAGCACCGTCAAGCTGGTAAGCTCAACAGTGAACTTGATCAAGGCGGGCTTGTCACTAAAAAGTGTGTGTGTGAGCTAGATCCATTGCAGATATGGTGGCTGCATTTGCACAGGCGTGACTAGCCTCAGTGCAGCAGAAGCATAGCACTCACCGACCAGAGAGGCTCCAGGGTCTGAGCAGCTGAAGCAGCAAGACCAGCCAGCAGGACCAGAGGCGCACGCAGACCGCGAGCCTGCACAAACTCTGTCACATCCCCTGGTAGGTTGACCTCCGTATACCGCTTCACAGGTACTTCCCTTCTCGTCCTAGGCTGCCCCTGCACAAGACATGACAGTTGTGGACTTGTTTGATCACCTTCAGGGCTAGACAGGATAGCTTGTCCTTGGGTGTGTGCTTTCCTGATCCACTGTATGAAGGAAAACATGTCCACACAGGATACGAAATGCAAAGGGACAGCTGCGTATGGAAGCAGTGACTTTGATTACTTTGCATGAAAGAAAGCTGGTGTGTGTTGCGGTGTACCTTGCCAGCAGCAAGTGCCTGGTTTGACGCTGCCATCCGCTGCGATGCTGATGCGTCTGCAGGCGACAACTGAGCCTGCTGTGCTGCGGTGAGGGGTACCGGTCTAGCTTGCTCTGCACCTACACCAGAGCTACCAGAGGAGCTGGTGGAGGGTGTAGCAGTGGAGGTTGACTGTCCGCCAAGTAGGCCTTGGAAAACCGAGAGTAGCCCTTGCAACGGGTTCTGCACCTCCTGCTGTGATGGGGCGAAAGATGACGCTGAGGACGGGGCAGAAGGCGTGAAACTAGTTGCCTGCTGTGCTTGCAAGGGGCTGGTCTGAGATGGTGACCTGGAAGCTGCAGTGACAGCTTGATCAGAACTGGCCAGCTCAGGCTTAGCAGACATGGACGCTCCAGACAGGCTAGTGGCCAGGTCTGATGTCACCCCTTGGTCAGACATTGGCTTCTGCTGCTGTGAGGCAGCGCTCTGCTGCTCATCTGAAGCTTTAAAGCTTGAGGGCGCGCCAGTGACTGGCTGCTGCTGCTGTGACTTGGCTTTCAGCTCTGCCATTGCTTTCTCCCGTGCATCATGCTCACCTGTTGGCGCCCTGCCGCCAGCAATAGGCTTGCTGCTGGCTCCACTAAGGGAGCTGGACTGCTGACCAGCTGAGGTGGAAGACAGCTCAGCTGAAGGTGTCGTGTCAGCTTTGCCAGTTTCAGACTCAGCAGGTGACTGCTCAGCCTTGAGTTTCTTTGCAGCATCAGCAGCAGAGACATCTGGGGTGACTGTCTGCTGAGACTTTGCCTTTAGCTCTGCTTCAGCAGCTTGTCGGGCATTTTGCTCATCAGCCGCACGAGGCTTGAGGTCAGCACGCCCCTGTGTGTACAGAGGCTTGCTGGTGTCTGGCTCATACACTGGAGCTGGTTTGCCTGTATCAGGCCGACCTCCATCAGACTCAGCTGGTGGCTGCTCAGCTGCTGACTGCTCAGCTGCTGACTGCTCAGCCTTGAACTTCTTAACAGCATCAGCAGCAGACACATCTGGGGTGGTTGTCTGCTCAGACTTTGCCTTCAGCTCTGCTTCAGCAGCTTGTCGGGCATTCTGCTCATCAGCAGCACGAGGCTTGAGGTCAGCACGCCCCTTGGCATACAAAGGCTTGCTGGTATCTGGCTCATACACTGATGCAGTCCCGCCATTGTCTGCTACTGGCTGAGTGGATGTCAGGGTCTGCTTTTGCGGTTGCTGCTGTTGCTGCTTTTGCAGCTGAGCCTGAGCATCTGCGCTGAGATCAGGCTCACTAGTGATACGAGGCTTGAGATCAGCTCGCCCCTGTGTGTACAAAGGCTTGCTGGTGTCTGGCTCATCCACTGATGGCTGCCTGCTGCGCCCACTGCTGCCTGGACTGTTGCCGCTGCTGCCTTGACTGATGCCTGATTCCAGCACAAATGTATCTGTGGGATTGTTGTCCTCTGCCTGATTGTCAGCTTGCCCCAAATCAAACGTCTCTGTAGCACTGCCATCAGTGGGCTCCTCACTCTCACCCTTGTCCAGCACAAATGTGCCAGTCGCACTGCCCTGTGTCGGCTGGCTACTGGGCTGGCTTTTCCCACTGTCAGGAAGCTGACTGGGAGAAGGCATCTGGGCATCATCCAATGCCATGGTGGCGGTTGCAGAGGAAAGAGAGCTTTCAGAATCTGAGCTGATGTCTGGTGGATCAGGCTTGGCAATGTCAACATCTGTGAACTGGAGGCTGCCTTGGCCGGCAAAGGCAGCTTGGCGGGCTTTGGCAGCAGCAATATCCTCCTTGGCTTTGGCCTGGCGCTCCTCAACAGGCAGAACACGGCCAGCTGCCCCAACAGCAGCAGCAGCAAATGCTGGGCTAGCATTGGGTTCAAGAACCCCAGCATCCTGCTCTCTCCAATTCTGCATCTGCCTGCATGCATGAAGACAAATGATCTTGGACGGTACCAGAGCTACAGCATCATGGCAGGCTGTGCATCCTGCCTGCTGGCAGCACAGGGCTACACCATTCAATGCAGCAGTAGCATGACTGAAGGCGCTGTCAGCCGGGTTACGCTGTCATCCATAAGGTGTGGCAGACATCTAGGGAGGTCTGCCATAACAGACGCATGTATTCAAAGCAGTTATATTGCACCAAAGGCATTGCAACACAAGTGCAGGCTGAATACAACAGTATATGCAGCCCCATCTAGAGCAGATCATTGTGCAAATGAGACAAAGGAGGCACATCTGGATGCTGGCAATCTTCGATAAGCAACAAAATCTCACCTATCATTGGATGCTGCAGCACGTCTCAGGTGAGTGGTCCTCAGCAGGAAGAGAAGCGCCACGCCACAGCTCACAAACACTGCATGCAAAAAACATTCAGCACATGCATCTGCTGTGATTGCTGACGAATGACATGACATCCGCGCAACGGCAACAACACAGCTGATTACTTTGCATGCAGCCTGTGCGGAGAGCATCTCTGCTGACAGGGGCTCACAGCAGCAGCAGCAGCAGCAGCAGCAGCAACAACAGCAGACCTGCTACACGTGTTGAGGGGGACTCTGCAAACGTCTGCTGGATTTCAGCAACAGGTGAGCTGTGCCCACGAGGAGTGTCATCCACAAAACCGCCCCTGATATTGCTGTGAAAGTTGCTGTGGTCAACAACCACAGGAGACGTATCTGCTGGACTTGCTGAACTAAAACTTGCTGCATTCCAGCTTGCTGGACTAAAGTGGTGCTCGCTGCCTTCGCTAACTGTAGTCGCCTGCCTGATAGGCCCATGATTGGCTGGCCAGACCTCCACCGTACGTGTGGGCGCTGATGCCCTTGCAGCATGTGCTGGCCGGGGAAAGCTGGGAAGAAATGCTGGGAGTATGAAGACAGGAACTAGCAGGAGCACCTGAAGGAAGCCAATGCTCAGCAAGACTTGTAACAGGACTAAAGTTGAATCAAGACTTGCACTGTCTGTCAATACACACCCTCAGGATGGTTTGCCACGGTATCTGAAAGCCTGATCTGGCACGCGGTTCTGGCCATGCACTTTCGTCTCGTGACTGTCGGTGGTACACCTGCGGGGTTGGTTCGCTTAATTCGCTCACAGCCTTAGCTGGAGATGTTTGCGGACCAGTGTTGAAACCCCAAGAGCTCGCGTCACTGTGCGCACCTGTCTGGCCGAGATCCTGCTTGCAGCTGTAACAGTCAAAGTCACTTTGCGACCGCTGCTGCGGGGCAGGTGACATTTTAACGCGGGTAGCAGTCCGCTGGATGCAGGGCGACAGATCAGAGCAACGCGAGAAGTATAGGTCTTGGCAGGTTCCTTGAGCACGGAAAAGCTTGCCAACTGTTGCGAGCATGCTGCAGGGCGTAGGCAGGCTACAGACTTCATCATGACGCTGCTGGCTTTGCGGTGTAATACGATCACGTATCACCAGCCGGGAAACAAGCTGCTGTCCAGTTTGCGCCTCAATCTGGTCTCATTTGTACAAGAACATGCAAGAAAGCACTCCATGGACAGCCTGTAGGACTCTCAGCACGCTACTCATCTTACACTTTGTCCAGGCGTTGGCAGATCCCCAGATTATCAACACTCTTCACAACTCTGAGTAGACTCCTCGTCGGAATCTGCACTGCCATTGCAGGAATGAATGAGTGAAACTGTGTTGCAGCCGAGTCAAACCTTACATGCAGCTTCAGTGTTCTCGCCAGCAGCGACGTCGCTGCAGCAGACAAGGCCCTTGCGTCTTCACCTTGCTTGGCTGTATTGCTCATTGTGAACCTGACAGAGTTGATCGCCACCTGCGCTATGTGTGCCTTGTTAGGGAATCCTGTTCAAGTTGGTTTGTAACACAAACACAAATTGCAGCTTGCAAGTTCACTCAGGGCCCGCAAGCTGAGCAGTGTCTTCCACGTGGCATTAGTGTGCTGCATAAGCTGTTGCTTGTTCACTTCAAGGAGCTTCCTGTATATCTCTGCAAGGTGCTTGATTTTGAACACTGCAAAAATTGCCTTTTATGTCTGAAGCGGTCATTGGCTGTATTGACTTTATTTTATTGTCATAGCAGGGCATGCTACGCAATGTTGCTGACATGTGTCATCTAATTGCCACACAGGCAGCTGAGACAACAAACCATGTATTGCAGGAGCAGGTTACAGCTGCACTGTAGCAGCGAGGCTGTGCAGTGTTACATTGCATACACAAGAAGCATGGTGTGACACCTTCCAGTCTTGACATATGGCCAGTCAAGCACTTGACGTGTATGGTTTTGAGCTGAATCTAAGTCCAGAGGAAGCTCAAGCTAGGCGTGCATGTGAAAGCAAGCAGCAAAAACGAGCTGGAAAGTGGGATAGCTACTTCAAGTCAGGCAAACTGCCACCTGCACCAAAATTAAAGAAGTACTGCAGAGAGGTGTGTCTCATCTTTGCCTGCAAGTGAATGAACGCTATGGATGTCATTGCTGTACCATGAGCATTGTTGATAAATCAACCAACTGGTTGTACGGTCTGCGCCCAGCACACAATGTTGCATCTCACCAGTGACACACAGCTGTCACCTGCAAGTAAGGCCTGGCGTATGACACCAGTTGAACGGTGCACAATGGAGCACTTACACAGCATCCAAACATCTCAACCTTGCTCAGCAAGGCAGTGCATCAACAGATTGCTGCCTTGTGTGTGCAGGGTGTGCCTCCGCAGTACAGGGGATGGGTCTGGGAGCAGGTATCTGGGGCTGCTAGGTTGATGCATGAGCACATGAACAACTACTACGAGGCCATGGTGCATCAGGGAGAGGCCAGCTCCCCTTCAGCACGACAAGTAGAGCTGGTAACACTCAACCTCACTAGCTCACGCTGACACATCCACGAGGCTACTTGAACTTTCATCATGACCTCTTCTGCCCCAATTTTTTTTAGCATGCTGCTGTACTGAAATCCTGTCTTTGAAAGTCTCTGATGTATCAGCTGCTGCCATATCATTATTAAGTCTACTGCTTGCGCGTCCACACTGTGCTGAAGCTCTTCCTTGCACAAGTAGGATTTGCCGCGTACCTTCCCTGCAAATGCGTGGGTGTCATCACCAGAAGGTCAGAGCGCCCTGCGGCATGTCCTGCTGGCCTTCTCAGTGCACAAGCCTGACGTGGGCTACTGCCAGAGCATGAACTACGTAGCTGCCATGCTGCTGCTGTGCCTTGACCTGTCTGAGGAGCGTGCCTTTTGGGTCATGGTGGCCCTCATTGACGACAATGGTCAGTCTCTGTCTTCACACTGTGCTGTCAAGGCAGGAAAATTTTTGTGTTGCTGCTGTTGCTGTTGCTGTTGTTATTCTTCTCCATTGTGTGGCCTCCAAGCTCCGTGACAGAGCTTGAGTCAGCTGTGGTAGTGGCCCTATGTTGGGTGGATATTCAGATGCATTGACAGCTGTTGGCTGGCATGGCACCTTGCATTGTACTGCTTGCTTGGCCTGTCAAGGCAAGTCTTTGACACTGGCTTTTGCATGTGACAGAAAGCACATGGCAGAAGGTTGCGCAGAGCGTCTTGTAGCAGAGTGCACGCCAAGTGGATTCCTGCTGCCTGCAGGAATCCTGTATCATGACATGTATGCAAGTGATTTGGTGGGCACACATGTGGAGATGCGTTCGCTTGAGGTGCGATACACCTGCCTGCTTTCCCACCTTCTGAGCAGCCAATGACAGCTTGAGATTGAATAAGTCCTGCAGCACTACCAATCCACAGCTGAGATGCAGCCTTGCAAAAGCAGGAAGGCATGCTTCTTGTGACGCCTCACTTCAACAGATTCAGATATGCTTGCAGTTTTAACACAAACTGGTGTTTACAGCTTGTCATTGCTCATGCAACAAGGCAACTCAGGTCAGGAATGGTCTGCAGGAGCTGACATACAAGAAGCTTCCCAAACTTTATAAGCACCTGCAAACGACGCAATGTGAGATGTCCATTATTGCTACAGATTGGTTCCTCTGTCTTTTTGCAACCACATTGCCTTCAGAGGTGATGCTTCCTTCTTTTTTGCGACTTCCTGAGCATTGTTGCTTCCGCACCATCAATGCATTGCTGCACGTGTGCCAACCGTGCTGTACTGCATAACCGCTAAGCCTGAATTGCAGCATTTGGTCTGGTATCTGCTAGGATCCAGATGGCACAATGCCTTCATGGCTGCAAATTGAGTTGGTTGCCTATGTGACTGCTTCTTCACAAAGCATGCATGACAGCATCTATGTCACCCTCCACCTACTTCAGCTCAACATTTGGTGGGCTTTGTTTGGGGGTGTTGTATGTTCTCATAATGTTTCACATAATTCCTTAGCTGCTCATGCATGAGGGCCATGACAGCATTGGCGTAATGTGTTGGTGTGTGTTGCAGACTGCGGCCCGAGTATGGGATGCACTTCTGAATGAAGGGCCGAAGGTGCTATTTAGAATAGCACTTGCAGTGCTGAAGACCAATGAGAGCACACTTTTGCAACAGGACAATGTGGGCCTGCTGCTTCGGGAAGTGCGGCAAGCTGTTACACACTTACATGATAGGGATAAACTTATGAAGGCAAGCCTGCCTGCCTTGTCCAATCTCATCCCGTGAAGAAATACATACTCATACCTTGCACTGTAGCTTGCTTGTTGTCCCCTGATGGCATATCTCCTGGATTGTGCATGATCGATGTCACATGAGTTCCAATGCCTGTAGGCTGTCTGTGTCTCCCAGGCCCAAATCAGTTAAGCCCTGCATTGCATACTTGTACATGCCCTCATGCCTTTGTTGTGACATGTGCAAAAGGTCATCTGATGCAATGCATTGGTGCTATGAAGTACGTGTCAGCGGAGTCATGACCAGGGCATGCACACATGTGACTGACAAGCCCTGCATAGCAGCATCCGGTGTTCAATATTGAGTTATACAGCCAGTAAGTTCCTGGCATGTCCATGTGTCCGCAGTCAGGGTTCAAAACAGCTTACATGCATTTGTCTTGTTTGGCATTGCAGGTAGCCTTTGACGGCATCGGAAGTATGCCAATGGCTCGTATTGAAAACTATCGCCAAGTCAAGCAAGAGGCTGTTGAATTTGAGATGAAGAGGAGGAATGCCCGAAAGAATTTGGACCATGCTCTTATCACCAGTCCAGAAGCCAGTAAGACCATGCAAGTTGAAGGTAAGATAGGCATCAAAACCAGCATGCCCCACAGCACATCATTAGTTGCATTGCATGACTGACATGTCAGAGTCTGACTGTTGCATCGTCAGGCCATACTGCTGAGACCTTTGTTATGCTATGGTTGCAGGAATCAGCGGCGTAGCTGACCAGGTCAGGCTGAAGTACGGGAAGTAGCACGCTCAACATCATTTCATCGAACGTGAATTTGCCTTTCGCAGAAGTACACCAATGCAGCTGAGAGGAGTTGCCCAGCATTAGCTTGTCCATGCATGCATATGCAAGGGCATTTGCCTGCAGTGCTGTCTATCAGAACAGGCTGAGCTTGCAATACATATGAACTTTACTCACACGGCCAGAATTGCTTTGATGCACCTGCTCAGTCCTCAGCAAATGCTGTCTTGTCGTGCATCCCTGTATGCAGTGGCTGCACGTATATATATATATATTTGCATGGTGCTTGATGCTAAAACATGCTCTCCGAGTATACTGATTTGGTAGGTTACTGTAGCAAGCCAGTATACAGCTTACAACATAAAGTGGTCCTTATTGTCAATAGTCAGTCAGTATGCACATCCAGTAAAGGCACAGTGTTGATCAAAGCCTGACAACCGGCTTCAAAAGTCTCAGGACTGCTCAATTCAGACTAATAGTATGTCAGCTGTTCACACAGAGCAATGCTTGCAAGTGAAAGTTGTAGCATCTGACTGGCAATGAAGTGATTTCTCTATCTGTAAAATCTGTACATTAGCTACCTGACTGTTTGTAAATTCATTGACCTAAACCAGAGGAAAGAACCAACCTATAAAGTAGGCAGAGAAATCTCTATCAATTCCTGACACTCTGACTGGCATACAATCTGCCCTGCCATGATAGAGATATGCAACATCACCCACAACCATTTACACATGCCCACACAACGACTGGTGACTGTGGACCTGAGCTTCAATGGGAGGATTCAATGTGATTCATGCATTGGTCACTTCGCCTTGCTTATTTTCATTTACTACTCTGTGGCATGGCTAGGCCATCTACTGTCATGCTCTCTGTTGTTGCTTTGCTGTCTGGCATTGCGGGACATGAGTCCTGCCCAAAGGTCTGCAACCACGGGTAAGCCTGAATCACGACCTGCTTATCCAGCCGATACGGGAAGGCAAACTGGTCGAGAACAAGCTGCCCAGTGTAGCAAACAGCATTCCAAGATGGCTTTATTTGCGTTGCAGTCTGCAAAGACGCGTACTCCTTGAGCACATCTTTGACGTACAACCGTACATCCTCCATTTGTACATGGTCTTCAATGAACTGCACACCATAGATTCTGTCAGTAAAAACTGATGCGTGAATCTGACTCTCAAGTGTCCAGATCAGGCGTGTCAGGCATGACAAGCCTTATGCATCAGCAAGCAATGGGCAGACACGCATCACGCATGCATCACACAACCCTCACCTTCAGACCAGCATCTGCAATTTGTTGTGGATGGAGATTGTACTCAGAAGCTTTTGTCAGAACGCTGCTTACACTCCGCTGATTTGTCATCTCAAGGCCCAGACGTTGCCTTTCCATACTCTGACCTCCAATCTTATGAGTGGGACCAGCGTCCAACACTTCATTCATATACCTCACCTGCAGTCACAAGCTTCTGTGAACAGTTGGCAGCAGCTGCATGGCAAGGCGCACCGCCTGTGCTTCTGCGTTGATTGCAGTAGCTCTTCAGCAGACATTGCACATGTAACAGCCCAATCATAGAGCAGACACAGATCCAGAGCCAGCAACAAAACCCTCATGCAGCAGTCAAGAAGCAGAACAACAAGTCTCAGCCCAGCCATGTTTCAGAAGGCATCCATCCCTGGCCTTGGCAAGAACATGCAGTGGAATGAGTAGAGACGCAGACGCAGGAACCTACCTTGTTCACTAGATCATCACAAAGATTATCAGGGTCCACCTCAACATAATGTACACCAGGCTGCAAGGCCCTGGTGAAGAATTCGTAGTACCCCATCTTGTTGGAGATGATGACAGAACCGCATGAAAATTTATGGCGCC
>JAABUK010006585.1_pt1 | contig 17241 bp, 18 predicted proteins | sample 5559141 | NCBI WGS metagenome assembly JAABUK01 (sample SAMN10711869, study PRJNA513367) | rock metagenome | isolation source: Antarctica rocks | place: Antarctica: Victoria Land, Pudding Butte nord | collected 2016-01-03 | reverse complement strand
AACGTCGAAGCATTTACTGCTGAACTGCAGACATTATAGAGCAGAGCAGATAAAGCTTAAGGAAAAAGCTCAGCTCAAAAACACAGACACTATATTGACACTGTTCATCATCAAAATTGAAAGAATCATAACACTAGAGTATTTGAAAAATACTCGAATTGCGACGAGAAAATGACTATTAGAAACGAAAGAGTAGAACGCGAAGAATGCGAAAGAACAAAGAAAAACGAAAGTACGATGACGAGGGTTGAGAAAGAGCGCTTGTATGCGCAAACTATCGATGTGATTGACCAACGAAAAGATATAAAGCAGCGACTTTGGCCAGATTACATGTAACTTAGCATACATACAGCGTCTAGACAGTGTCATAGTCATAGACTGCATGCACTTAATGAAGAATTAAAAAAATTAAAAAAATCTATTTATTAAAGATGCGCACTTCATTGCAGTTTCATGTTCAGTTGAATCTTTAGAACTTGCACATCTGACTTCAACTTAATCACAGAGTTTTCTATTTGTATATTAATTATCATGTTGAATTTTCTTGATTTTCTAATAAAATGTGTTAACTCATATTTTTCTGATGCAAATGTTGCATCATGAGTTTAAGCTCACTTCATGCAAATATCATGTATCTTGCTTAATGTTTTGCAAATTTCTTTGATGAATTTGTCATAGACTAGAATGTTGATGTCATTTACAAAGTTAAGCACTTTGATTTTGATTCTCAATGCTTTGCATTTTTTAATTAAACTTATGTTGAAAAATAGAAAGAAAATCGATGAAATGAAAGATTCTTGAAATATGTTTGCATTTATCTTGTACATAATGCTCATTTGCTTGTTGAATATTAATGATATCTCTCTGTTCTTTAAAAAGCTGCATGCTTATTCAACTATGTAGCTTGATGTTCTTTTCATTTTCAGCATATGCAACAGTCTGATGTGCAAGACTTAATCAAATGCTTTGATAAACTGATCATCAAGTTGAGTTTTAAGTTGACATTTTGAATTCAACTTGATTCAAAGTTGAATTGCTCACATTTTCAACTCAATTTGAGTCAAATTGCGCATATTTTCAACTTGATGCAACTTGACTCAACTGAGAATTGAATCAACTCAACTCAACTCGTCAAGAATTTAAGCTTGACATCAAGAAAGTTAAATATAGAAATTTTTTCAACTTTTGCATTATTTTTTTGCATTATCTTTTTGATAGAAAGTCATAAAGAAAAACATAAAGAAAAAAATAAAGAAGAACATAAAGAGAAACATGAAGAGAAACATGACGAGAAACATAAAGAAAAACATGATGAGAAACATGAAGAAGAACATAGAGATTGTTTGAAAGAGAAACATGATGAAAAAACATGAAGATCATTTGACTTTGATAGAAAGTCATGACAGAAAAACATGGTAGAAAGTCATGAAGAGAAATTATGTAAACTGTTCAATCAAGCTATTTACATCTATCTAATATTTTGTCAAGTCAAGTCGAGTTTTCAAATCAAGTTGTCAAATCAAGCTTTTTAACTCAACTCAAGTTGTTAAGTTCAACTTTTCAATTCAACTCAACACTTTTTTAAAAAAATTTCAATTCAACTTAATACTTTTCAAGTCAAGTACTTGACTTAAACTCAAGTACTCAACTTGATGCAATCAATTTATGCTTTGATAATATTTAAACTTAGCATGAAAATCACGTACTTAATCTTGCAGCTTCACATGATGTGAACTTAATCTACTAGTAAATTTAACGTTGAAATCATGAATTGCTTGCATCTCACTCTCATTTGAGCATTTGAAAGCATGTAATGAATCTCAGTTATATCACTTAATCTTTTGATTATAATTGACTTTAAAGCTTTGCTCATGATATCAAGCAAAGTAATAAGTTGATATGTCTTCAAGTTAATGTAGTTGCTTTTCTTTAATTTGCATAACACTATTGTTTGAGTCTTTTTGAATTACTTCAAGTGATATTTGTGTAAATTAATCATCAAGTTAAGTTTTGAGTTGATATTTTGAATTCAACTTGATTTGAAGTCGAATTGCTCATATTTTCAACTTAATTCAAGTTGAATTGAGCATATTTTCAATTCAATGTGACTTGACTCGACTGAAAATTGAGTCAACTCAAATCAACTCATCAAGAATTCAAGCTTGATGTCAAGAGAGTTAAATATAGAAATTTTTTCGACTTTTGCATTATTTTTTTGATAGAAAGTCATGAAGAGAAAACATGAAAATCATTTAATAAAGAGTCATAAAGAGAAATATAAAGAGAAACATAAAGAAAAACATGAAGAAAAACATAGAGAGAAACATAAAGAAAAACATAGAGAGAAACATGAAGAGAAACATGAAGAAAAACATGAAGATTATTTGATAGAAGATCATGATGAAGAAATATGAAGATTGTTTGACTTTGATAGAAAGTCATGACGAAAAAACATGATAGAAAGTCATGAAGAAAAATCATGTAAACTGTTCAATCAAGCTATTTACATTTATCTAATATCTTGTTAAATTGAATTGAGTTTTCAAGTCAAGTTGTTGAATTAAGCTTCTCAATTTGACTCAACACTTTTTTCAAAAAATTTCAACTTAACTTGATACTTTTCAAGTCAAGTACTCAACTTGAACTCAAGTACTCAACTTGAACTCAAGTACTCAACTTGAACTCAAGTACTCAACTTAACGCGATCAATTTATATTTATGTATCATGCATGCATTGAATAAACTCATCAGCATCAAGATCAGTTTTGTGAAATCTGCTTAAAGTGCTTTGTTTAAGATTTCAGAAATGTTTGATGCGTTGTTCACTTTTACTCATTTGATTGCTCACTTCATCTCGTTCTTTGAAATGTGTAAATTTGATGATACTGTCAAAAATATGAATGAATTTAAAATGTCATTGACATCTGTTTGTAAGAATGAAGAAAAGAATTTTTCTTGCAGCATCTTAATTTTTTCTTCAAACATTGTTATCATGTGATCAATATCATCTTGTTTCAGTGACAAAAACTGAGAAAGCTTTTTAAATAACTGACTTTCAATTTTAGTTTATTTTGCAAAGCATCATATTGATTTCAATGCATCACTTAACTTATGCATCTGTGATCTGAAGTGTGCACATTTTGTTTGTCTGATGATCTTGTTTTTATGATCATTATGTTTCAGATATTCATTTCATGTTTCTAATGTATCTTGCATTTTTTATACAATTTGCAGTCATCTTGATTTTATTACTACTTTAAAGCAGCTTTAATTTCAGAAGTTTCTTACTTAATTTAATAATTTTGCTTAAAAAGTAAACTTCTCAATGATCTCTTGTAGTATTTTGATGATCTTTGTCACTCTGTCATTCATTTCAGCTTTGCTGTTCAGAGAGCAATCTGACAAAAAATGTATTCACAAATAAGTATTTAATGCTTCTGTGTTCATTTTTTTCAGAGTCAACGAGTCAAAAGCTGCGTTAAGATTGTTTATAAATTTCACTTTGTGATAATTGAAAGATGATTTGATTTCTGATATGAATTGATTTGTACTTTGCACTTATATATTATAAACTGTATTTTCTCGCTGCTAATAATTAAATTTATCATTGTAAACTGATTGTGAATCTTGCAAGTGATTGTGTTTAATTTCAACAGTAGTTTCAATCTTACATTTGTAATGATGTTTAGTAGAATATTTAGACTGATTGCATCAAGTCAAGTACTTAAGTTCAAGTCAAGTACTCAACTTGAAAAGTGTTGAGTTGAATTGAAATTTTTTTGAAAAAGTGTTGAGTTGAGTTAAGAAGTTGAATTCAAGCACTCAAATTAAGTTGAGAAGCTTGACTCGATAACTTGATTCAAAAACTCAACTCAATTCAACAAGATATTAAATAAATGTAAATAGCTTGATTGAACAGTCTTCATGTTTCTCTTTATGTTCTTCTTCATGTTTTTCTTCATGTTTCTCATCATGACTTTCTATCAAATGTTCTTCATGTTTTTCTTCATGACTCTCTATTAAAAGATAATGCAAAAAGATAATGCAAAAGTCAAAAATCGGAAAAATTTCTATATTTAACTCTCTTGATATCAAGCTCAAGTTCTTGATGAGTTAAGTTGAGTTGACTCAATTTTCAGTCGAGTCGAGTCATGTTAAGTTGAAAATATGAGCAACTTAACTTGAATCAAGTTGAAAATGTGAGCAATTCGACTCAATCTCAATTCAAGTTCAAAATATCAACTTGAAACTTGACTTGATAATCAGTTTAAGAATATTAATCATCATATGTTAAGTGAAGCATCTTTATTTTTCTCAGTATGAATGATGTAAATTAAAGTTTTTTACAACTAGTTATTTGCAATCATTCTTGAGTAGTTCATTCAAGCAAGAGATAGTTGAGAATCTCTCTGTGAATATAATGAATAATGAGCTTAAGTTGTAGATGTTTAAAAGTTTTAACATTTGCATTTTGCAGTTTGTGTTGCAAGTTAATATTCTGATTGAGCAGATGTCTGATTTAGCTGTCTTTACTGTTCATTGATTGAATTTTAAGCATTTGTTAACATATATGCATGTTCTTGACTGAGATGATGAGTTTTTCACTAGATGAAAGAAGTTGTGAGCTGAGCTAAATGATTGCAAGTCATTAATGTTGTATTCTTACTTTTGTATAATTACTATGTTGAATTTGCAAACTTCTTTGTCAATCAAGAATAATTCTTGAATCTTTAATAACTTTCTAATGTTGTACTATAAAATTCATAGAAAGAATTGTTTTATTATAAAGTTATTTGTAGCTGTTGTTGACTTTGCGCTGAGAAAACTCTTTGTATACTTTTGATCACTGAGAATCTTTTGCACTTTCTGATTGAGTGTTTCTGAGTCTGCTCAAATGTTGTTTCATCTGAGTCACTAGTTATGCATGAAGAGAAATCAATTTATCTTCTCTTGACTTTTATCATTTATCATGTTGATTCAACGTCTTGATTGCATATTTTCAACACAACAATTACTGAGCTTAAAAAATTCATTGAATCTATGAAGTCTGTTAAGCTCAATGAATTCATTGAGTTTAAAGAGTTCAGAAACAGCAAAAAAGATGTACAATTGTATTTCAATGCTTTCAAATATCTGATCAATTTGTTTCTGTAAATTTCTGATGTTTGTTTCATCTGTTGTCATCATTTGAAACAAATGTGTCTTCAAAATTCATGATCTTCGTTGCAATTGATATAACATCTTCTATTCAAAGATATCATGTACTTTTCAATGTAATGTTTATTTGCATATTTAACGCAGCGTTATTTCTTCTTACAGAATTTGATCATATGATCAAATTTGAAGCATCTGTAATATTGAGTGATGCAACAGTTTTTTTTAAACAGTTTACATAAACATTCTTGATACAAGTTTAGCATGCTTTTATTCATTAATTAATTCATCATTGCTTCAATCATGATCTTTACAATGAGCAATGAGTGAGTTTTTTCACTTTCAACTACTTTCTTGAGTCAAACTATTCTTAAAATCTTTAGATTTTCATGAAGTTTTGCATTGTCTTTTATCAATCTTTTAATGATCACTTTCTGATTGCTTGTATTTATTATGAAATCAGCGATGAAACTCATCTGTACGTGATGTTGACTATAAATCTACTGTTCAACTACAGTAAAGTTTAAAGATTATCAAAAGTTTGAATGACATTGAAGCATTGTGTGATGATGAAGCGTTGTGCATTGATCGCATGCAGAGTTTTCGCGATTGCACAAACTTTGATAATTTCAATGCGCATGTTATAAGCAATCTGCATGCAGATGAGAAAGTCAAATAGAATGCAGAACTACAAGAGAAATCGCTGATGAAAATCATTCAATTCAGTATCTTGTCATCATAATGATGAAAACTAAAACAGAACACTCTTGCGTTTAATCTGTTAAAAGTGATCAGCAAAAAGAACTTAAATCATAAACATTCTTTAAATTTACATGCTAACTACATATAAATCTTGTTAAGACTGCGTGTCTGTTACTACAACACAAGCAACTCATGAGACTTGTTAAATTTAATACAAGCAAACTTAAAAGTTTTATTAATATTGTTTAACAAATGTTTAAATACAGACATTTTATACATAAGTAATACATTGACAAGAAGACTTTGTTAAAAGAAGAGAAACACAAGCATATTTAATAAAGAATGATTGAACTACGTTGTTTAATTAAAAGTGTAGTATATGAACATTTTTGCAAGATATAATTAATCTGCATGAGAAAGATTTTAACAGATAATGCAAAACAGATGAGTTGTACATTTAACAAGCGAAGTGAGCATCTGCAAAACATGATATACAATGATGACAACTGTTGATCTTAAGAATCTTATTTCTTCACTGAGTTTTGACTCTTGAATGTCTTAATGATAGAATCAATCTCTAGTTGAAGACATCATCTGTATAGTTCAAAAGAACAGTAGCGTGTATTAATGTGATTAAAGAAGAAATCAACTGTGATATGCAAGCATATTGCAGACGAAACGTCTGCAATTCATGCTTAAGAAGTAAACTGTCAAAATCTGAGCAGTGAAAGATCTTATTCATTTTGAACTGTGAATCTGTCATGAGAAAACTTTCTGAAGTAATTTCTCAAGCCTAAGAAAAAAATCAGCATAGAGATTGTGCTTTATGTATATTACATGCAATGTATACAACATATTTTTGATAGGTCAAAATCAAACGTACGAGTTCTTGAAGTGCAAATGAACACAAAACTATGATGAGATTTGCATCTTTGTTAAATAAAAGCAGAACATGTCATTAAGATGCTGATGCTTAGTTGACTTGAGATCTTCATCTGAGAAGCTACATTCGCAAAAGCAAGACAGATATACTCAGCAATAATAAAATTGAGAATGACATTCGAAGCATTGATATGACATCAACGCAATAAAGAAGAAGAATTGTCGAGTATGAAATGAAGACTAGAAACTCTTCAGAATCAAGCGTTGCGTCACATGATCAACGTTTTCAAAAAAGTGAACATCGAAATGCTGAAAGTTGAAACATATGCATTTTCACTACATGTTCATCTGAACAAGTTACAGAATCAAGTCACACTACGCAGTTGAATCAATGACAAAACACAGAAGACTTGATGAGCATGCAAGATCATACATGCTCATCTGATAGAAACTAATAGACTCATTTCTCGCTTTTCAATCTTCAAAAAAATGACGTTTCTGAACATTTTAATTTGCAAAGAAGCAAAGATACAGTCTGAACGTGAACAACTTGATCTCTTAATGATGACTCAAATGAATGAACATGCAATTGCACAGTTTCACAAAAGTTAATGAAATCTTTGATGAGAAAATTACAAAAAACGCATCGCAGACATTAATGCATTTCTCGCTCAAAAATCTTATCTATTCAAGAAGTCAGTAAAGATGTGTGATGATTTTCAGAAGATTGAAAGCATTCTTGCAACTTACATCAGAATTGAATGCATAGAGCTGAAGATTTATCTGCACTTGAGAAACATGTCGAGCGTGAATAGTCTTTGATGCAACTGCGAATGAAGTCATCAGAAAATTAAGCATATTCTGATGCATTGCTTGAATTGAACGCATCTTCGATCAAATATGCTACAAGACGTTGACTTCACGAACTATTAAGTCATCATCTCAATCACGAAGAATCTCAGAGCAACAGCGAAAATGATGATGAAAACGAAGCTGCTGAAGCAGTTTAGAATGACAAGAACATTCATTCTTTAACGTGCAATTATTGCAAACAAATTTGATACAAAGTCTTAATTTTATCATCTCGACTGCATGTAGCAGTCGTATAAACAGCGAGCGATTTTCTACCTCAGAGAATTTTGTTCACTCAATACACATAGCATAGAGTTTCTCATGAGTCGATCTAATCAATGTCACAAGAATGTATGAATTTATTATTATTATTATTATTATTATTATTATTATTATGTATTTATTATGATGTGTATTTCATATGCTAGCATAGCAAAGATTCAATGCATTATACATGTTGAGTTCATGATTTCTTTTACTCATGTTTGAGATCTTTTCAGATTTGCTTGAATCTCTGAGCTCACTGCATGAAGTATGATGTCTTTGCTTTCAAGCTTGCAAAGAAACATGATTAAATTTCTTTGAACTGTTGACATGTTTGTGATTTTTTGAAAAATCTGTTCAATAAATTTCTTTTGTATTTTCTTTATTTTCTTTCTTTTTACTATTGAACAATTACAATGCATGCAAAACAAACTTTTGAAAAGAGCATTATAAAAGAGAGAGAAAAGATTAAGTAAATGAATAAATGATGATAAATTGCATGAGCAGCAGTAATGCTGATTCAATGATGATTGCAAACAGCATTGACTCATTGCAGAGAGACAGCGACGCAAGATTTAAACACTCATGCAATGATGAGATGAAAGTTATCAGCATCATCAATTTATTAACACAGACATCGACATTAAAGAAAGAGAAGAACAAAGATTATTCATGAAAAAAAGTGATCTTAAAGCTGATTCAACATCTTCAAAATGTTTCAAAAAGAAAGATTGAAAGTCAAAATGCATTCATCATGAAGAATGTATAAAAGTTAAAGACATTCATTCAACTTCTTAATAAATAACTACAAATGCAAGAAAATATGCATTTCACATTCAAAACATCATTATGAGTCAATGTAGTAAGAGAAGAAGCAACAACAAAAAAGCAATGATTTAAAGATAATTTATCAAATTTTTTTTTGGAAATTCTTACTCGATTCAACACTCATTATGAGTCTATGCAAGATTTTATATATTGTAGCGAGCGCTGCACTAACGTAGCGTTCTTTTCATATCTACTATCGCTTTTTTCTGCGCTCTATACTGTAACTGTTTTCAATGCAAGAACTTTATGAGCTTGTTTCTTTTTTACTTTCTTTCTCTTTCATCTGATTCTTTGATATCATCACAGTCTGAAATTGATTCAGTATGCTTGTCAAGAATATCATTTGAATGATCATTGTCATCATGCTCATGATTTCTAGAAGCTTTTTCAAGTTCATGATGTTCTCTTCATGTTGCATCATTTTTCATTCTATCTTTCATTTAGAACATGTTAATAGAATGTGCTTAATCAACATTTGATCTCTGTCACACTTGCATGTCATCATAGTGATATCAAGTACTCATCTTTCATGTAAAAATTGATTGAAGTCAATTTTTCTTGTGCATAGTTGTGTTAGTAACATGCTGTGAGACTTTGCATGATTCTTGTGCAGTCGCAGATGTCAATGTGTCATCTTTGATGTCAGATATCAAAAATGAGTTGCATTAAATTTCTCTTTTCAGACTACTCTTCATGTTTATCTGATCTGTTTCTGTATGAGCATCAGTCTTGTCATCACTTCAGTGCGTTGACATTCAGTCAATGATAGAGATAAATTGTATACATCGTTAATTATTTTGTTCATCACTTTATTTTCAAGTACTTCTGCATGTCTCATCATTTAATGTAACTTCAGCGTGACTTCTCAAGATCAAATGCTTTCATGCGCAGTTTGAACTCATTGCAGACGTGTCTGATCTTTTGTTGATATCATAGCTTTCACTGTTTTCAGAGAAGTCTGATTATCATTGTATACTTTGTATATCTTTTCATGACATTCTTGATTCACTGTTGCTACATCTGCAAGATGTTTCGCTCTTGCAACTAATTCTTTCAGCTCATCATGATGAATGATGAATAAAGTCGATTTTCTCAGTCTTTTATTTAACTCTCAGTTCATTTTCATCGCAATTGCTGTAACATCATCTCTGCTGTTGCTATCATTTAAGTAAACTTTTTGCTTCAATGTAAACATGTCAAGATTATGTTGTTTTATTGATATTTTCTTGTTTGCAATTATAACTATCTTCAATGACTTTGATCAGAAAGTTGTTGTGTAAAGATGATTTCAATTCATCTTTGTTTGCTTGAATATTTCTTTCATTCACTTTTGCTTCAGCTGTAGAAATGTTTTGCACAGCTTTGATTTTCGATCTTTTTTGAATGTCAAGTCATTGCAAATTCAATGCATTGTCATCTCGATAACTTCGTCTGATTTTCAAGAGTTCATGTTTATTATCAATCTTTGTATCAGCTTTCATAAGTAAATATTTATCAACATCATGTTTATTTTCATCTGTAGAGTCTTTGTTAATGTTGCATGATAAACATTAATGATCTGTCACAATGCTCTTTCTTGCACTGATCTCAACTTAATGTTCAAACTCTTTCAATGATTTTTCACTCTTTGTGATGTATATCATATGATGACTTCGTGACTAAGCAGAAAGTGTGTCATCATGAAGTATATTTGCTTATTCATCATCATTGATGAATCTCAAGTAAATTCAATGATTGTCTGCATAATCTTTTGTTTAATCACTAGTTTTGCTTTGACATAATGCATGTGAGTTGCTCATTTCAGCTTGAAGTTCAATTGAACTTTCAAAATTCTGATATCTGATTTTGAGTTAATCTGATGTTTCATCAACTCTACATCAACTTTCATATTGAATCATTTAAAAGTTCTTGTAAAGTGAATCAGCTTATGCTTTGTCATTAAGAATTTGATGTTATGTATTTTTGATCACTGTTTGCATTTATCATAAATCTCGCTAAGAACTTTGCAGTTGCGTTTCATAAACTCTTTGTATATCAAGATATTGATGTCATTCACGAAGTCTGTAAAGCTAGTTCTCAGCTTGATGTCATCACATGCTTTTAACAAGTTCACATTGTAAAACAGATATAATATCAATGATAGTGAAGAATCTTATGATATGTCAATGTTCACATTGTGTTTCATTGTCATGTAATCATCAATTGTGATTATGATGCATCAATCTTTCAGAAAGTTCTTCACAAACTTAAGAAACAGTTTAGAAACTTTTCTCTTCTTCATGTTGTGTAAGAGTCTGCTGTGCATCACATTGTTAAATGCACTCTTTTCATTCAGACTTAACAGTGAGACTACTTTTCTTCTCATGTTACTTTACACAGTATGTATCTTTTCTGTAATTAGTTGCAAAGTCGTATCTGTTGATCTGTGCTTGTGAACTCTCATCTGAATGTTCAATATTGAGTTGCAAACTTTTACAACATTTTGCAAATGTTCAAATACAATGAATTTCAGTATTTTGCTCATTGTATTGAGTAGCACAATTAATTTATATATCTTTGCATTGAAGTAATCTTTCTTGTCTGACTTTTGCATCATTATTGTGACTGTGCTCTTGAACTGAGTTGATTGTATTCTCTTTTATAAACATTTTTCAAAGAGAGAATGTATTTGTTCTGACATGTTGTTGATGAGTCTGTGCATTATTCTATTTATGTATTTCATATGTTTCAATGTCTTGTCAGATGTTGCTTTGTAAATGACTCTTTTAATTTCATGATGCATCAGTGAAACATCATCTTCAATCGAGAGTGAGTACTTGAAGTCTATTGTGTTCAGCATGAAAATCTCTGAAAATGATGAAAAGTGAATTTGAAACATCATCTTCACTTTATTCTGCACTGTTGTAATGATGTCAGAGCATTCTGACTTAATCAGAGAGAAAATTGTCGTTTGAGTCAGTGTGTCTGCAACTGTATTTCTTACTCATTTTGCAGTTTTAAACAGTTTTCTTGAGAATTGTTCAACGTTCTGCATGATCTTTTGATACTCACTGCGTTTCTATTTTCTGATGATCTTGTTCTTCTTGTCACATGCTTGAATGTACTCTGTTCAATCATTAATGATTCAACAACTTCTTCTCATTCATTGCATGCTCTTGATGATCTTTGTACACTTCTTCATTCATTCTGCTTTGATTATTTCATGTGATCTCGCTCAGAAAGTGAAAATCTCGATGATCTTCTTCAATGCATCTAGCAGTTGCTTGATGTACTCATCTATGCATCAACATCTCATTTCATGATTCAACAATGATTTCAACATTTGTTCTTTCAAAGTATTAATGAATTTCTCTTCATTCATTGTCTTTCAGTTGCAACATGATTTTTGCGCTGACTCTTTGCAAACTCTGAAATCTATAATTGTTTGTATCAACATATGATTTGAAAAGTTTTTCATTTCTTCATTAATTTTGCATTGTATTAATAATCAATTCATAATGTCATCTGTCGTGAAAATCAAATCTATTGTCATTTGAGATTCTTAATAATTTCTCGTAATTGTGCTTTGAAATAATGCTAGCAATGCATCAATGTTTGTGATCATTTTAATTAATTCATTCGACAATAAATGTTGTTTTGAGTAGAATAATTCTTCTCATGTGAAGTGATGCAGATTGAAATCTTCTACAAGAATGCTTTCTCTCAGCATGTGCAGCATCTTTTTGATGTCTGAAAGATTTTCTTTTTCATGAATGATTTCATGATCTCTGAATGACAAATTGTATGCTTCATGAATGTATATAGCTTTCTGAATCATCTGTGCATCATCTGTTAATGTTTATAATGTAATTGTGTTTACATTTTTGAAGTGTCATGTTGAATGTCAGATGTTGCTGTTGATTCTCTTGTTTATGTAGAAATAGATTCTATCTTCATTATTCTTTAGTGTGAAGTTGACAGTTGCTGAGCAGTATGCTCTGAAAATGTCATCAAATCATCAGAGTTCTTGAAGAATCAGAATGTCATAATTCTTTATCTTTTTCTCATGTAATAGTGTTATCATCATCTTGTTTCTGAACTTGTGAACGTTGTACTGTAGTATTCAAAGCTTCTTTTGCTGAGACATTAAAGTTCACATTTCAGACTGTTTAATGTTCTTTTGAGTGTCTGCGAAGCGTTTGCTTCACTTGTAAAATTCTCAATAGAAGATGACATTGACAACGATGTGATTGACGTTGACTTCAATTCATTTGATCTTGACTTCTTGATCAAGTGATTCAGTATAGTGTTTTCTGATGTGATGATTGCACTGAGCAAACAACTTTCATTCATTGAACATTTCTGATTTCTCTTCAAGTCGTTGTTCATCAGCGATTTCAGACTGATAAATGTTTCTATGAATATCTTTGATGTTGCTGTTTTTAGTTCTTTCTGTTTTCATACAATATGATATAAAAGTCTGTGCTTTGTGACTCTCTTTATTCTTTCTTTTTCAGCTTGTCGTTTATGACATTGAAAGTCAAAAACTCTATGTATGTTTCAACATGTTTCACATTTTCACATGTTTTGAGTCTGTTTGTAAAAACAATGCTTCAAGCAATGATTCAGCATGTAGTAAATGCATTTCTGCTTATTTTTGCATTCATACATCTTGTGATTGTATTCTTGATACTTTAAACATTGATGCACTTTGCAGCTTGAGTCATAAAACTGTGTGATTTTTATGTTGATCTCATGATACATCTTCTCATTGATCAGCTTGTTCATCATCTCAGCGCTGACTACATGTATCACTAGCGAGATATATCTCTTCTGCTCACTTTTCTTTGTGAGTCACTCAATCTTCTCAATCATCATTTCTGAATGTATGTCTTTATTGATCTTGATGAGCATTCTCGTCTCTTTCTTCTCTATGTTCTTAGACATTTCTTCGATTTTAATTTCATGTATCACTACTTCAAAACTAACTTCATGCAGACATGCATTCAACAATATCTCTTTGATTCAAAAATCATTTTTCTTCAATGTTTTCTTGCTGCTCTTCATCTTGATTCAAAATATCAGCAGTTTCAATCATCTCTTCATCATCTTTATGTTTTTGCATATTGACAGTGTCTTGTCAACGTCAATTTCTCTTACTAATCTCACTATGTTTTTCATTGTTGTTATCATGATTCTTTTTACTTCTTCTTTTTCTTTGATGAAGACTTTTACTTCAAATTTCTCACAATGATTTCTCACTAATAATGATATATTAATGTTAAACACAAGATGACTTTTAAATGATGTCATCGACTTTATGCTCATTTTCTTCACTCAACTGTCAATATGTTTTCTCTTCTTCATGAACTTTTTTTCAAGTCTACTCATTATCTTTTTCAATCTCTTCAGCTGATATTCTTCATGCACTGATTGACAGTCAATGCAGCGACACATTGACACATCAGCTTTTTTATCATCTCTGTCAAACTTTTCATCTTTTCTCAGAGCATTAACTCGTTGTTTCTACGTTCGTTGAGCTCATAAAGTACTCGCAGCTTATGTAATTTCTTCTGTATATCTTTTGTCTTGACTAAATTCTTCTGCGAGATAGCAATAATTATCTCTTGTTCACTCGTCAATGTCGCGTTGATAACGCTTCTCATCTGCTCTCGACGATCAAAATGAAGCGCAAGCATCATGTTGATGATATGTTCTGTCTCTGAATAGTTTTTAATCAATAAGATTGATCTTTGATATTCTGTTAATTTTCAAAGATGTTCTATCTCATTCTACAATTGATTCAACAAAATGCTGAAAACATCAAAAAGAAAATCAATGCAAAGCAAATAACAGAGAATTTGCAAATCTCACAGAAGACGCAGGTTTTGCAAACGTCGCAAGTCATGCAAAATTCACAAAAATCAACACAGAAGCTCACATATGTGCAAAAAGCAGCTCAAGTCACAAGCGTAAATGCAAATGCAAACACGAATGCAAATGCAGATGAATGAAATCTGATTATCAAGAAATTCTCGCCAAAATCACAAGAAATATCATATTACGAAAGAAGACTCATTGTCAATTCCAAAAATGAGAACTGAACTTTAAAGACGATGAAAATGCGAGATTCGATGAATAACGCATTGAAAAAGGCGAAAATCGATCTAATAGTCGTCATGATAGTCAAAACGTAAAAGAGAAACAACATTGCTCTGACAGTCTCGAAAAAATACATCGCAGATGTCTTACTAGCGCAAAAAGCAATATGAAAGCATGTTTTTGATGTTAAAAGCATTAAGAAAGACGAGAAATGACACAAAATAGTCATACACAGTCTGAAAACCGAAATCTTCAACACGAAAACTGAAATGAAAAATCTAAAAACTGAGTTAGAGTCGTACAATTTCAAATTGAAACTAATAATCAACTCTATATGATTATTGAAGAGCGAAAATCGATCACGAAACAGACATGCATCGATGATCTTAGCATTTAGAATCGAAGCAGAAGTGCAAAGACATCTGAAAAAATGACTCTTAACTGCGAAATCGACATATCAAACAGTCGAATATCAAGACTATCAATCAAATGATTAATGTCAAAAATGTCAAACATTCGAGCACTTACAGAACAAATGTAACAGATCATCAAGATGTCTGTACTGCGAGCGAAATCATCAGACCTGAAATCATAAATGTCAATTACCTACATGCAAAGACAAGCAATCATGCAATCACATGATTTCTAGATGCTGCAACTGTCAAAATGCGCACTTCGTAAATAGCGCAATGTGTGAAACATATCAGACAGCTCAGTCTATTAGCTCACAAAAAGATCATTTAGTCACGAAATTGTAATGAGTATTGCATTCGAAATGTCACAAAACAACGTAAATGATGAAAGCTTTGCAAACACGTTGAATATTCGAATTCTACAACACAATTGCGCAAGATCAACGCAAATTATGCATGCATGCATGAAATTTACGAAAAACAAGACAGATATTGTTATACTACAAGAATCATGAATGAGAGACGAAAATATAACAATTTCGCATTCATCGTTTATCTGCATCAAACCAAATGTTCAGAATACTCATGTCAGAGTACTGATATTTGTTGCGAAAAACGCAAAGAAATTTACATGCACATCAAGATCAAACATAGTCAATAGCGAAAATATGCAAGCAATATCAATAGCAAACAATAAAATTCAGAAGAAAATTTTATTGTTCAATATTTACAATGAAAAGTCACAAAACGCAAATGATGAGCAATTATACATGATTGAGCGAGAATTAGCAAAAGTTATGCTAAATTTTGAGCAAAAAGTTATTATCATCAAAGACTTTAATGCACATCATAGCTAATGAAACGCAAAAATTTCAAACTTTATTAGAATGAAAGCGTTAATAAAGTGGGTAAATTTACATAAGTGCAACCTGATTAACACTTCTGATATAGACACATATCACAGCTATTCAGATCAGTCAAGCTCGATACTTGATTTAGCATTTGCATCAAAGAATATGCGCAATCACATCAAGAATTGACATATAGATGAGAACACAAACACAGAATTCAATCATGAAGTAATTCTATTCACGATAGTTACGAAAAAAGTGAAGTTGATCGAAAATTTGTTGAACGCGTCATACAATCTGCAAAAAGTCGACTGAAAAGACTTTGATGAGCATTTGCAAAAGACGAAAGACAAAATGATTGTCAAGATGCAAAGAATCACGAGTTTAGAAGCAAAAGTCATTTATTTGACTGAATACATCAAGAATACAGTGAAATTATTCGTATTTAAACAGCGAATATGCGCAAAATCAAAACTCTGATGAAACAATAAGCTCATCGAAATGCGAAAGACGTTGTCATCAAAAAAATGAATCTGAAAAAGATGCAGAAATGATGACGCATGAGCAGAGATAGTGCAAATGCGAAATTCGTATCATGATGCAATAAAGCTGATCAAAAACCAATTCTGAATCAATTTTTTGAACAACATCGAAGAAAAAGAAGTGTTTCAGACATACAAGTTCATCAAATCACGTTTAATTGAAAAGCTATTCTCGATACAAAACTTGCAAAAAGAATTGAAGATTGAATTCAATGAAAAGTGCGAGGCATTTCTGAAAGCAATGTACTTTTCATCTTTGAAAATTCAAACCAATGAAGAATTACTATCAAACGAAAGTATACAGTGATCAAGAGTTATCGAAGAGAAAATCAAGCACGCTATTAACTTCTCAGCACTCAGAAAAGCACTTGAATCAGACGATATGTCATTCGTAATCATACAGCGAGCGTACAAAACTATATCGAAAATCTTCAATTTAGTGTATTCATATTTGATCAAAAACGACTATCATTCGAAGATATGATGCGAAGACACGAAAATTATTCTAAAAAAATCAGACAAGTTGAATTATTCAATTTTGAAGACATACAGAATTATTACGCTGCTAAACTATTTAGGCAAAGTAGCAGAAAAAATAATAGCAGTGCAACTGTCTTACACAGCTGAAATTAATGATAAGCTGCTGAATTTTGATTAAATAAGAGGCAGAAA
>JAABUK010006582.1_pt1 | contig 17247 bp, 25 predicted proteins | sample 5559141 | NCBI WGS metagenome assembly JAABUK01 (sample SAMN10711869, study PRJNA513367) | rock metagenome | isolation source: Antarctica rocks | place: Antarctica: Victoria Land, Pudding Butte nord | collected 2016-01-03 | reverse complement strand
TAAAATTAAAGCTGTCTGATAATTTGCAGGGGGTAATGGGGGGCTGAGCTGGGCTTCAGTTGGAATCCAGGTGGTTGATTCGATTCAGCTGGAAAAGGAGGGGGTTTCCATTCATTGTGGGAGAGGGAAAGGGGAAGGAGGGAAGGAGAAAACCCAGTGAGAGGTTGGGTGGGTGGGTTGGTTGATGACGAAGGGAGTATCGATGAGTTTGGGTAGAGCAGATGCTGGAGAATGGATACGGTCAAGGACGTCGAGAAATATGTGTATATTCGACGTTTTGAAGCAGATCTCTCAGCTCCAGCTCGTCTCTACGATATCGCCGAGCTGTAAGATTCTGCTCTGGTTGAGCTGTAGTAGGACATCGTGACATGTTCCGCATCGATATTGCGCATTGCTTCGATGGATGTAGCTAGAAGATCGCCATGTAGTGGTGACGCGTTGGCCATGTGCCTTTGTAGAACGACGCTGTCTCTCTGGCTTTCCACCTCAAATAAGGCAAATGGTGGTCTCAAGGCCCTGAATGATTTGAAGTAGTAGCTGCTGAACCTGTGCCGCTTTGCCCGAACGCCGGATTTGATGCAGTGCGATGTATGCGCTGAATGACTAGTGACAATGTATGATGTACCTGGTTCCGACTCTTGCGCCTTGCTTGGTATCAATCTGATCTGATCTTTTCTATCTTTCCCTCCCACTTCCTGTACACTCTTGATTGCATCACATCATAAGCTCAATCTGTCCAAGCTCCTGACTCTTCTCCCCGGTCCTCCTGTAACGAGCCCTAATCTGTAAAACTTCTCCTCGCCTGTTGGCGTCCGGCCGCCGATATACCATTTCTCGGCGCCCAGCGCATCAATAAAACCACCAGAGGAATTTGAGCTGTCAGATCCGCGGCGTTGTCTGCCTCGCGACAGAGGAGTTGACGTGCCGCCTCTGGGTGGTGACATGCTCATGTTATGTGGTGTGCTGACGCCACCCGGGGAGCGAGATAGTGGGGAGACGTGGTGGTGGTGATGGTGGTGGATGTGAGAGGATGCTGCTACGACAGCCGCTGTGCTCGAGAGAGTGGAGCTGGCGTTCGGTTGCGGAGGTGAGGAGTTGTTTGAGGGCTGTGAAGTGGGGGATGTGGCTTTCGAGGCTATCGATCGGGCGTTTGGTGGTGTCGTTGTGGAAGTTGCGTTGCTGGAGGATGTTGGGACATGGGCGGAGGAGGCTAGAGCCGAGGCTGAGGTGGAAGAGGATGTTGCTTTGTAGGCGGGACTGGAGTGTGCTCGGAAGGCGGCTAGGAAGTTTGCGAAAAACGGTCGATTTGTAGGCATATTGAAGGTGAGGTTGGTGGTTTCGAAATGGGTATTAGGGAGAACTAGAGGTTCAGTGATCAGCCACAGGCTTCACAGGACACGAGATAGCAGAGCGGTATCAAAGGTCTCGTCGATGGAGAATTGGGCAGACACGGGGGCGTATGCTCTTGTCCTAGCAGTCTTCTCACATGTTGCGGAGGTGTCCGAGTAGTTCTGTCCGGCTGAAGGAATACACGTTGTGCCTACCTTAGAATCTGTGCAACAGAGAAGACAGTGGGTCGGCGTCCCAGCTGGGATTGCCAAGTAGTGATGATATATCCCAAGGGAGGGAGAGCATCAAGCAGTGGTCTTGTTCCTTATTGCTGACAGCGGTCGGATGTCAGGCGGCGGGAAGGCGGCGGCATCGGTTGGCCGTGCACAGCATGAGGCAGTATGAAGACTCTTTCCCCAAGGTCGAGGGGATTCAGATGTGGGGGAAGGGGGAAGGGTTCAAGAAGAAGCTGATGTATTCAGGGCGAGGATCGGAGAGATGGCTGTCGGTTCGTCAACCCGTATACACATGGGAGAAATCGGAAGACGCCAGATCCTACGACGACGGTTCAGGAGACGAAAGGCTTGGCATGGTTTCCGCACATTTGTCGACCTCTTCCCCTTCACACACCTCCATGCTCCGTTGGATCGCTCCGCTCTCTCTGGGAGAGCGAATCTGACTTCTCACGGGGACAGCATCCGTTGATCTTGCCATGGTTGTGCGACGAAGAAGAGGATGGCATAGCATGGCATGGCATGGCATGAATCATCTATTGATACCGGCTCGCTCACTTGGTCCTCTCCCATCATTGTTCGACCTTCCCCGCCATCGCCCCTCCTTGTGGTGGCTTTCTCAGACCTATCCCTATGCCTCTCTTCCTGCTAGCTCTTCATGTTCATCGCATGCAATTGGCAAACCCAGTTTGCCTAGGCTCCTTTCCCATCAATCTGATTGCCTCCCACTCGTCTTTGCTGTTAGATGTACTAATGTTGCCGCCATTGCTTCAGCCATGGCGAATCGAACCTGCATGCACCGACGACCAGGATGATTTTACCCATAAGACCAGTCAAAAAACTGCCCTCTGCCGCCTTCCATCGTTAGAGAGGCTCTGGATGACGCAGTCGTGGTGTACGAGCCATCGACTCGAACATCATGCATCTCTCCCTATCACACCCGAAACACTCAACGACTGTCCGGATGAGTGCTCTAGAAAGTTGGCCACAGCTTCTCCAAGATTGAATTTTCTTCACTCGAGCATCTCAAGTATCATCCTCTTCTGAAAGAGACCCTTCTCTCCTCGGGTACCGCCCGATCCCCACACCGACCCAGCCTTGACAGCAGCCAGCAGGGCTTTCCCCGTAGTTCTGCGATTGTGCCCACGCCAGAGCAAACAGATATTCACGCCTCACGAAGCAAGAACCATTTTCAGGCAAGTTCTGCCAGGGGTTGCAAACTGATGGCAAATCTGGTGAGGACGGCCTTTGCATTCATGTTTGTGGACCCGGGCGACGGAGCCAGTTCCATGGCCTGCGCTTGACGAATTTCACTGGCGAGATTGTATCCAACGACGTCGCTGTGCTCGTAATCGAACAAGGTGACGGAGGAGTATCGGATGACTGACTTCCACCGGAAAACAGCGGAGAACGAATGGACGATGCGCGGCTACTCGATTTGGAAGAGAAATGGGAGATGGATTCCAACCGGGGCCGTTCATGCCGGCGTAGGGCATCTTGCGCAGGGCGGCATGGGCACCGTCGCGACCTATAGAGGATTTCGGTCACGGTGATTGTCGTAAATCTATTTTCTTGAGACATTACGGCAGAGACGAGTATTGAGCAGATTTCTGGACCCTCCCACATCTTTGTTGGGATCACTGTCCTATATACACGCGGCTCTTGCGGATACGAGTCGGGGCTGGCCGGCTCCCATTTCGTCGTTCGGACACCATCGAGGGATCAACGGACATGCAGGTACTCGGCCTTGACCAAATCGCTGTGCGTTCTGGGGTTTGCTTGGGTCCACATTGCAACATAATCTAGGGTAGATCTCTGATCGCTTCAGCCTGCTGAATAATGGCGCGTTTCCAATTTCTCCCCAAGCAACTGGCTAGGCACGAGTGCTGGAATCCGAAAGCTCCGGAAAACGGGATAGTATATATACGAGAACAGCACCTTTCGGGTTCAACTCTAGAAAGTATGTGTTGCTGTAGAGGTATTCAAGGATCGTCAGACCCACGTGAGCTTCTGCTGATGCCCCAGCCATGGAAATACTGCATGATGTGAGAGACTCCGTAAAGTGCGTTCCCTGTACTGTAGTGCAAGAAGGAAGTTGAACTTCGTTTGCGGGCCAAGTCCCAAGTCCCCAGTCCCACCGCGCTTCTTGGAATGCCGACCTCGATGAGCGACATCACCTTCGTCTATTGAGATCCATGACTCCACCCTGCGCGCTGATAATACTGCTTTGCGAATTACGAGAGTGACTCTCAAGCAAAATCAAACATCGACCTTCTGTTTGATCGAATCATTGGTGTGATCCATGGTCGAAATTGGTCAACATGATTCCGCCATGAAGAACTGTTCGATTGTACCATCGTTACCATGATTTCCAGGACCGCCTACAAGGTCCGGCTCTCAAATCTAGGAATAAGAAGATGTCTGTGCCATCAGACCCGACATCGACCAAGAAAAGCTGGGGTCCGACTGTGCAATAGCTTGCGTCAGGCTTCTACAATTGCCTCCCCTGTCGCGAGTCTACAGAACCTCTTTTATGGCTCAGCCCTGATCCTTGGCTCGGGCTTGTTGTATCTCTACGTTACCGATACCAGAGCCAGTATACATCGTTGGCTTGTGGTTCCCGCCTTACGAATTTTGTATGGCGATGCCGAAGAAGCTCATCATGCCGGTAATTCAGCTTTGAAACTGCTCTGGCAGTTTGGTCTGTATCCCCGTGAGCGTGGTGACCCAGACCGCGCTGGAGATCTTCAAGTCGAGGTTTTCGGGTATACCCTGGTCAATCCTATTGCAACTTCTGCAGGACTTGACAAAAATGCCGATATTCCCAATGCACTCTTCGCCATCGGACCTTCCATTGTTGAGGTAGGCGGAGCAACGCCATTACCCCAAGATGGCAATACCAAACCACGGGTCTTCCGTGTGCCATCTCAAAACGCACTCATCAACCGATATGGCCTTAACTCTGAGGGGGCCAACCACATGGCTATGGCCCTTCGACATCGAGTCAGAGAGTTCGCTCACTCCAAAAGGATCGGTTACGACGCAGAAGCTGAGCAGTTCGTGTTGGACGGTCATGCCAATGCACCCCCTGGAAGTCTGACACCGGGTCGACTGTTGGCTGTGAACATTGCGAAGAACAAGCAGACTCCAGATGAGGACATTGACCGCGTCAAACAAGACTATGTCTACTGTGTTGAGCTGCTTGGCCCGTATGCCGACATTCTGGTCGTCAACGTTTCTAGCCCAAATACTCCGGGTTTGAGGTCACTACAGCAGTCTAAGCCATTGACCAAAATTCTTACTGGTGTTGTGGATGCGGCCCAGAATGTAAAGCGAACCAAGAAACCTGCCGTGCTGGTCAAGGTCAGCATCGACGAAGACTCTGATGACCAAATTGCCGGCATATGCCTAGCTATCTGGGAATCAGGTGTAGATGGTGTGATAGTGGGTAACACGACCAAACGTAGACCGGACCCTCTACCACAGGGCTACAAGCTGTCGCCAGCTGAAGAACAAGTTCTCTCGGAGCAAGGCGGATACTCTGGTCCACAGCTCTTTGGCAGAACAGTATCGTTAGTAAAGAGGTATCGAAAGCTACTAGACAACCAACCACAACAAGCTCCTCTGGACGAAGCTGGTGGATCAACCCGACCGGACAAACTCATTCTCGAGAAACCCGGTCCGGTCCTGCCCCCAAACAAGATAGATGGAGTCCAGGTTTCCGTCTCAAGCGGGAAGATTCACCCTAAGGATCCATCAGATCTCCCGCCCTCGGAAGAACGGCCGCTCATCCAGATCCCCACCGAGAGGAAGTACAACGTTGCGGAAAGAACAGAACCAGAGTCCTCGGTCATCGCCAAGGCTCGCCCGAAACGGGACGAGCCAAAAGTCATCTTTGCAACGGGTGGCATTACGAATGGGAAACAGGCTTTGGAAGTTTTAACAGCCGGCTGTGATGTGGTTATGACATACACCGCACTAGTGAGTCGCCTCATCTCCAGGGGGAATTATCCCTTAAGCTGACAGAAGCAGGTCTATGGAGGAGTTGGGACAATCTCTAGAATCAAGGACGAGATGAGGGCAGAAATCAAGAAGTGCGATGCGACGAGGAGCAAGTAACATCCAGAGAAAGCATTGGCTCCGTCGTAAATAGCACAATTGTATATATATCATAGCCAATGACTGGTGCCGCGACTGTAGCGGATGTAATATGTCAACATTGAGCTGCACTTGGCAGTATTCAGCCCTATCGCCTGTGCCCTGCGCCCGTCAACTGCGCGCGGATCTATGATCCATATCCTCGCTGCCAGCCAACCCCCATAGACCTTGTACTCAGTTCAACGTTCGCGCCTGCCACCGACATCATCAGGTCACTCAAGGCGAACTTGCCAACACGGTATTGCTGTTTCCTCGTTTCCTCTAAGCTCCTGCTTCGAACAAACGCAATCCCTCTACAGAAATTGACACAATGAACCGGCCAGGTATGTCTTCATCTTTTTCGTCGTTCCCTCGTGTAGCATTATTTTCCAGTCGTATTGGTCACTTTGGATATGGGGAACTACGGCAGGCAAGCATGGACTGGGACAGGGCTGGCATCGCTTCATCTGCGACCCTCATCAGAAGGGACATCCAACGTCGAGATTGCGCGAACCGACAGAAGCCGCACCGGTGAAGGAGCGGGAGACACAAGGTCGATGAGCAGTCCTATCGCCTATACTGTGCGATACGTAACGCCCAAGAAAAGAGGACCAAGGCCTGCTCCTTGCGGGGCGAAGACCTCCCTAGATTCACCGCATTCTTCGACTCCGCCCTCTAGCGACAGGTTATGGGATAGACATCGAGGACATGTTGACGATGAGCCTTTGCAAAAGAGCGCGAGTGGGATTGTTCGTGGAGGGCCGGATGATCTCTATGACACTAGCGGAGACGAAGGAGAGGCACCTCGAACGTCGTTGAAGCAGGACAACGCTGCGAGAGCTGAAGTACCAACTTCTACACTACAAATAAGGGATGGCTCGAAAAATCCAATCGGTCGAGAGCAAGATCACGCACAATCTAAACGCATAGCCAACGATCTCAGCCGCCTTGACGGGACAGGGGTTAAGACTCCCGGAAGGCGTATCTCCTCAGTCCTCAACTTCGAAGCGAGATTTGCTCAAAGAGACGATCTTGATGGTGCGTGCGAGCTTAGAATGGAATGCGCCAGTAAGAGCGTTCGCATACCAAGGTTGATTCGACTCAGGAGACGAAGCACAGAATCAGATCATGCACGGCCAAGTTACCCAACCGCTGTATCTGATTCAAGACACCCCAGTCAATCATTCTTCAAGCATCGGCCGGGTCATCTAAATCTAGGAGAAAGACCTTCAGCGGTTGGTGCTGAGGTGGGAGGGGACCAGATTGCGCCGCAAATTGAGACTACCGCAGAAGTTGCTAGTACCAACATCAATACAGCTAGTTCAGAAGCTTCTCCCACCTTCAAACATGCTGTGGATGATTCACGTATTCGCGCTCCCAGCGTGAGCTTCAAGGCAAAGAAAGGAAGGGGAAAATTCGACGCAGGTGCAATCGAAGCGCGATTCGGGATTCGATTGTCTCCCAAGAGAGCAGAAAGGCCCCGAGCGCTTTCCGGTAACGACAGGGGGGCTCCAATTAATCTCTTCCTCCCGGGCTACTGCGACGTTTCTAAGGGCCAAGGTGCTGACGTTTCTAGTCCGGCAAAGGAGCAAGACTCTGGCCTCCAAAAACGTCGGAGTAGCAGTGGATCTGTGTCGTGCATCGAGTTTTGGCGACAAAGACGGCAGTCAGAGAAGCAGACGCAAAGCTCTTATCCCGAAGCGACGCGGGGCTCGTCTGGCCAAAATACTACATCGTCGGAGGACAGGAATCTCATGACCGACCTGTCAGACCAGGGATCTGCCCAACGTAACCGGGAGGACGTCGCGCCACTCCTGAGCATGTCCGACACGTCAGAGGTTGCCACAGCATTTCCTTTGCCTCAGTATGATCCTGGGCAGCTCATCCAGCATGAACCATGTTCAGAGAAAGGCCTGCCAGGGAACATGGATTGGCGGCGTCACTACAAAGATGGCATTTTGAGCAGACAGGACGCTCAGGTGGCGGATGCCAAACGCAGTCTTGTCAATGCTTCTGGCGTTGCGAATGATATAAGTCCAGAGATTATACAGGCTAACGACAAGAGTGTAACTACAGGCGCTGGCCCTGTGCCGCTCAGGGGTATGCAAGCATTCCCAAACCAAGAGAACGTCCGTCCAAGAAACCCTCCTTCAAGTACGGGCAGATTACCAAATGGCAAACTTGGTGCGTGTCAAGAGCACCTCTGATAAACATATCCTTTGATCCACGAACTGATGTCCTTGTCATATAGCAAGCGGATCTGGCTGGGGAGCCTTTGGTATGCCAATGGGAGGTGCGCCTGGCTTGCAAACCATGCAACAGCGAAACACGGTTGGAAATGGCGGACTCGGTTCTTTTACACAGAATATCGGCGGGTCTCAGCCTGCAACTTCTCTCGACCCCTCGTAAGTTGCGCTTCTGCCCCACAAACCAAATCTCAAACACGGACCCAAGAGAAGGACCCTCCATCTTCGACCAAACGGAAGCTAAATACTAGATGACAGAGAATTCCCGTCCCTTTCAGGTGCTCCACAGACACAACAACAGAATCCTGGTCCAGCAATTTGGGCACATCGGCCAACGCAGCAAAACCCAACGCCAAATCAAAGACAGCAACAATCTCAAGTGTCCCAACCAAATCCACTGCAGAACCAGCAGCAATCGCAGCCAGCTCACGAAGATATGTTCTCAGCGGCATCCCATTTCCCCACCGGGCTTGGTGATTACGGTCAAGGCAACCCAGAAGTCTCGGGGAATGGTCAACCACAGACCGGCAGCATCGACGAATTTCCGCCACTAGGCCGAGAAAGCTCTTCAGGTTTAGGTCGAGAGAGGGGAGGTAGCTTAATGCAAAACAGTGCCTTTGGGGGCTATGGTGCCGGCATGGCCTTTGCCGGCATGACCCAGCAACAGCGGAGTTTGTTGAGTAATGCACTGGACAGAGAAAGGATGGCTTCACCGGCAAGCCCTGGAATGGGTTGTAAGTAAGCTGCCAAGGCGAAGCCTCAAAACTGACGTACTTGAGTAGTCTCATCATCTCGATCACCAAACTCACACGGACAGAATGGCAACGCAGCGCAGGACAAGCTGGTGAGGATTTTCAGCGAGGTATTCTGATGGGGCTAACATGAGCAGGGTACCATCGGATCAGGAGCAGATACATCGAACCGCCAAGGAGACTTCTCCCACCAATCTCAACAACAGCTTCCCCATCAATCGAGCCAGATGATGAACAACACATTTGGTGGCAACGACATTGTTGATTCCCCGTCATCACTTCAGCCATCACTTCAACAGGTCGGGCCGCAACCTCTGGAACAAATGTCCGACGCTGACAAATTCGGCCTACCCGGTCTCCTCGCCATGATGCATCACCCTTCGGCCGACCTCCGCAGCCTGACAGCCCAAGGGCAAGATCTGACCACGCTTGGCCTTGACCTGACCTCAACCGAGCCCCTTCACACGCAACTCGCCAGTGTCTTCAACCCCGGTGCCCACACCCGCCTCCCGCTCGATGCCGATTACACGCTCCCCGCTTGTTACCGGGTAGCCAACGTGCAGGCCTTGCATGAGCGCATACCGAGCTTCAGCGAGGAAACACTCTTCTACATTTTCTACTCGAGCCCCAAGGATCTGGTGCAGGAGCTGGTGGCGGATGAGCTGATCGGCAGGAAATGGCGGTTCCACAAAGGGGAGAAGATGTGGGTCACGCGGGATGAGAATTATCCGGCGCCGGTAGAGGTGGAGCGGGAGATTAGTGAGCAAGGGTTTTATATTTGGTGGGACTGGAAGGGGTGGAAGAAGGTGAGGGTCAGTTTGCGCCATACATCTCCCCGAGTTTGCATGTGACGAGTTCGCTGGTTGCTGATATGAGGCCAAATCGCAGAGACAGTACATACTACGATACGAGGATCTGGACAATGGCGCGACAAGGAATGGATCTGCATTGAATCAGAGGGCGTTGAGTGCGGCACCCAGTGCTATTGCGCAGGCGACGGGGGTGTTTACGCGATGACTCCGCAGACGCTGGTGAAACGTGTTTGATGGGGACTCGGTGGGGGAGAGAGGCAGAGAGGCGGAGACAGAGGCAGAGAGGCGGAGAGGCAGAGAAAGGCTAGTCGGCCTGCTACCCGATAGCCATGCTTTCTTTCTTTCGAACCGCATTATGACGCAGTGAAAGAGAGAAAAGCTTAGCATTCGAGTTTGCTTCGAATAAATACCGGCACACTATTCATCTTCCCACCCTTCCCGACAGTACATTTACGATCTGGCAGATGCCATCAGTTTTCAGTAGGTAGAAAGGCGCTTTGCCACCCACTGGGGCTCTGATACAGCCCCTGCGTTGTCTCCTTGGATGATTACGGCGGATTTGTGTTGGAGTATGGGGATCATTCATGCGGCAAACCCCTCTTGAACACGGGCTGTTTCATGATATGCGCGAAGCCTTCGTGTACATTGCACGGGCGTGTATTCCTTGGTGATGGTCAAGTCGCGAGCAGGACCAATTCCTTCGGCGGAAAGATGCGGTAAGATCACAGGAAGGAAGCTGACAGCAGCGGCGGCGGGCACGGTAATCTTACTGAGGAATCTGACTCAAGAGAGGGTGGCTCAGTGAGTGGGTGGTGTGAACGGTGGAGCAGATCTGCTTACTCCGTAGTTGCAACCATGCACAACTCTAATGATCCTTTCCACGCCGGGGCTGCGGGGTTTAGTCTGTGAGCCCGCCAGTACAAATGCTCTTTAGCTACTGGCCTAACGTATGGCAGAGCGGCAGAGCTGTCCAACCGGCCGGCTGATCACCATTGCTCCTCGTACTTGGAGTACTGGTGGGCTTGAACAAGAGCTTCAGGTGTACAGCACCCGAGTCCAGGACGGGCATCTGTCGCCAAGTCAAGCGTGCTGGAAGGGCCCTTGATGCAGATGCAGATGCAGACGCTGAGGCAGACGCTGAGGCAGACGCTGAGGCAGATGGAGATGCAGTGAGAAAGATGGTCCGGTAGAATCCAACCGCCGACGTCCAGCTGCCGAGCCAGGTCCGATGCCAAGAAAGGTTGACTAATCGATCCCTCCGTGCCCCCAACGCGAGGCCCGAAAGCGGTTAGTCCAGCAATCGCTGATCCCGGACTCGACATTTGTTGCACGAACCACTTTTCCCTCCTCCCTCCTGCTTACCTCATAAATTCAAAGTCGCCCATCTTCTCACCACCAACACCACCACCCCCATCACCAACCGCCGTAACGGCTATCGGCGCATCAGGACAATCGCTTCTTATTGCGCGAAGAGCGCATTCACCATCCCACCCACAATGCAGTCTCTCGCGCCCGCGCCTACCAGTGCCTTGCACTCTTCCACTCAGGTAAGGCCAAGATCGCTTCCATCCTTCGCCGACAATGTCTTTCCCATCATACCATGCCAACTTTGTTGGTCAACTCCCAACTTCATTCCTTCGTGTTCTCTCTTGCCGACGCTCTTCCCTCCTCTTCGCCTTTCTCACTTTTGGTGGCAGTCGCTGACCGTTGTGACCGAGGATAAACAGGATGTCGTCTCCGAACACCGTGAGTAAGCCCGCCACTTTTGGCCCTGCAAATGCTGCCGGCGATATTCATGTTCTTCTTCGTCGTCATGTCAGACTATGCCACTCTCTCGTACTTCTGCAGGTTGAGAAATCATGGCTCTGCATAATCTTACATAAGCCGGTCTCAGCCCAGACGACCGGATTGCTGTGGTTGCACGGCCTCGACAGTGCCATGTCGAACATGTTGCGGCGTCCTAATGCTGCGCTATCATCTGCTTAAATGGAATTCGTTCTCAGTCTGACGCGCACAATAGTTCTTCGCGAACAGCTACTATCTCAAGTCAACACGTCAAATAACGCACGAGATCAGAACGAGATGCCAACCTCCAGTCCAGCATCTCCAAACGATCCTCTGGACCATACAATGTCCGGTTCTGGCATGATGAGCAACAGCGCTGGCAGCGATGATGGGAATGATCCCGATGGACGGAAAGGGTACGGCAAACGGGAGCTCAGCACAAGCAAAAGAGCGGCACAAAATCGAGCGGCGCAGGTGAGTCAGCAAATTAGCACTTGAACCAATATGGGCCTAGGCCAATTGGGATTTTCGCCTCAACACCCAAGAAGAGCCGGCCGTTTGCCGCCTCGCTGCACGACCACTGGCCTAATGTTGCTTTGCTATTACGAAAACATCACTACATGTAGACTGTCCTCGCTTCACCGATCTAAGAAGATCTATATTCCTTGCAATCAAGGTCACTGACTCATCCGTGTCACAGAGAGCATTTCGACAGCGCAAAGAGGGTTACATCAAGAAGCTCGAGGAGCAAGTTCGCGACTACGCTCTTCTGAACGAGAACTTCAAAGCCATACAGGCCGAGAACTACCAGCTCCGCGACTACATTATCAATCTTCAGTCTCGTCTGATCGAGTCTCAGGGAGACTTCCCTCAACCGCCTCCAAACATCGATGGATTGCATCCCGGAAACGCGGGTCAGCATTCACAACATTCACAACAACGACAACAGCAACAACGACAACAAACACCACAACCGCATCATCCTTCGCCTGGGGGTTCGAGTCATATAGCAGGGCTTGATCAAATCCGAGCATCAGCTCACTTAGGGAGGACCTCTGACCCCAACAGTCATCCAGCAGAAGGAGCATCGTATAACGCTTCGGAAAGCCCGGCGCTGAAGAGGATGAAGGCGGGTGAGCGGGAAATGACGACAGCGCAGCAGGCTTTGCAAGGTCGGGCGGACAGATGAACCTTTAAGCTGGAACGGAATTTCTTGGGCTTCGTCCTCGGGAATGGAGATGACTTCGTCCGGTTCGCGGAAGGGAGATTCAAGCTCGCCATGAGCATATGTCTTCACTTCTCATTCAGGCGAGATTCTATGTTCGCTTCTCGCTTATGTTCGCTGTATTGGCGCTTAGGGATTGTGGGTTGAGGGTCAAGCGTTTTGCGACGTGGGACCCGACGATTTGTACGGATGTGCGATTGCGCCAGCTGCTGTCTTCTGATGGCATCGATTTACGGCCCGTGTGTAGTATGGAGATAATGCACGAAAAGCTGTACGTATGTGGAATACCCCTGACAGTGGAAACGCAGAGGACATCACAATAGTATTAGTACACGTTAAGATGAATGGCGGAGCTTGTTTCACAGAAGTTTCCTCCTCTGCCTCTGGTTGGAGCCGCAAGTGCAGAGTTCACCGCACAGTGCTGAGGGAGTTAGGGACCTCTGGCATTATCTTGCGTCAGAATAATCGATTGGTCAATACGGAAGAGGCTTGCGATCTCGCATCTGGAATTTACTCCCTTCGGCCGTTGTTCCATGCCGTTTCTCCTCCTGCCGCTGTCTGTCCGGCGTCATTTCTACAGCAACCCACCTCGACTGAGACTTGCCTGGGTGCCATGTTCCTGCATCCTATGCTTGTCAGGAGGAGTTTGAGGGGACAACGTCAAGCGAGAAAGGGGTTGCCAAGATAAGACCCCCGATTGATTCTTGTTCCATACCGTTTCGTTGTGTAAGCTGTCTTATGATTTGTCTGCTTCAGATGCAATACATTCAACCTTTTTTTGTATGACAACAGAAATTGACGACGCCTGCAGATCCACCCTCTTCGACGTCTGAAGAGAGTTTGGACGGGGGCTCTTTTATTGACACACCTCTGCTTCCCATGTACTGCGTGATCGCAGGCAACATTTCTGGAGTTTCTTTCCCCTTGCCCGAGTTTTCATTGGAGACGAGCATGCGGGAGATAATCGCATTGGTAGCTATGGAACTTGGATTTCGTTGCTTTCAATGAGGAGCTGACGCCGATTGCCGTGCCGACTGAGATCCGTTGTCATACTTGTACTGGTGCATATGCGAGCACACCTGCATCAGGAGCTCTTTTCACCCTTCCGGCGTATCGCGGCTGGCTAGTGCTGCTTCAATAGGGAACTAGTTGTAGCGGTCAAGTTATTGCTGCTGCGCTTTCTGAGCATTGTGGCAGACTTGTATGGACCTTACAACAACTGCATCTGGTTTGTTCTGCTTAATGTCGCTTTCATGTCCAATGAATGGCTGACGGTTGACATTCCAATCGACTTGTCAACCGTTAATGATTTCTTGTGCCGGAAGGGACATATCTGGCGACGTCGGCCTCCGACCTCACTGTACGCCGCGGACTATCCCTATGATATGGCTCGAGAACGGTCGACGACTCACACTTACTTCCACGATCCTCCCAATAATTCACCGCAGAAGGATCTGGGATCTACTTCCACCAGATTAGCGATCGGCTTTTCTGGAAGCAGGACAGAAGCAGGCATTACATCGTTGAGAACGAATGGTTAGCACGGTGTTCCACCATCAGCTTTTGATGCCACGGGGACCTTCCAGCACTGTAAAGGCGAAAAACGAAGACTTCTCTGTCCACTTCAAGACGCTTTTTCTTCTTCACGGCTCAAGACTAGACTGGTCAGCGCAAGTAGAAGCCCACAAGTGTCCGGCACTGAAAGTCCACCAGCCATTGCGACTCAATCATGATGGGCAGACATAGTTGATTTGACAAGGCCGTTGATACTCCGTCCACGGTAATCTTACTGAAAGTCTCGACGTCCGTTGACCACGGCAGCGATACGCTAAGCATGTTTCAGTGAGAAGGAACAGACTTGTCAAGGGCGTGTCAGCTTATGATGCTCGGATGTCAACCTAGGGTCCTGTACTCCGTACTCTGTACTGGCTATGAAATAATGAGAGAAGATATGGGGAGCACTTGGCTTGGTAGTGGCCCAGGACTCAGCACTGGCTTGGCTTGGCTTGGCAATCCGCTCGGGAGCTTTTGGATCCAACGTAGTAGCTTGACAGAAAACTGCGCAACACCGAGCTTGCATCAGACAATTGTTCGTTCACTCCTGGGCGAATTTCCGTAGCTGACGAGGGGCTACCAACCGATTCATTAGCAGGCTGTTCTGACACAACCTATCTCTCTTTTCTGGTGTACCGAAAACCGTGGACAGTCCCTGCAAGACCCTTTCTGCGGCGCACTTTTTGTCCTCCCTCGTCCTGACTATCGCGCGTCTTTCCTTCTTCGCTATTCGCTAACAAGACCGTTTCGCTGCTCAGGCAGTCGATTCTCGGAGCACTCGGCTCGCAGAAGGTGCGACAGTTAAGCCTCTCGTCTTCTTGAAACCTCGAGACTCGCCAGGATCCTTCAAGTGGGCATATGCATATTGCGCGTTTGCGCCACACGTTGACCACCGACATACGCTTGTGAATTACCAGTTGCAAAGATGGCGACATCCAGTGATGCCAAAGGCGGCTTTAAGCAAGATATGGTGGTCTCGACGAGATATAGAAACGATCTGCCACCACCGCCTATGCCGCCCAAGCTCCTGGACATAGACAATGGAGGACTGGCACAGTACCTCACAACGAGCTTCGCCTCCGGTCTAGCAAGAAGAGAAGAACCGAATATAGAGGTTGATGCAGAAGGAGGAATGCCCATTGACATGATTGGAATTCCTGGCTATTTTCTTGGAGATGAGAGTGGTACGCATACCTTCGCTCGCGCATTCAATCAACGCATGACTGACACTTCGCCCAGCAATCATGGCTCCAGAAATCCAACCTGTCCTCGACGCAGCCGATCACGCTCTGCTCCTCACTCCAGAGCAAATCCGGAATCGCGGCTCAAGCAATACAAACGTATCCTTTCTTCGCAAAACCCAATACATGACCTCGCAGAATGCGCGTGCCAACGATCCCCTACTGCGAAGTACTTCTCGCTTGTCGAAGGCCAACAACACGACCAGGACCGCTCCACAAGCCATCTCCCGCGACGACCCAACCTACATCAAACGCCATATCCAAAAGGGCTTCGATATCGCCTACCCCAACCCAAATGGGCCAGCAAATAGCACCCCAGGCTCCCTCCCCATAACCGCCTCCGACCGAGAGGCATGGGAGAATCCAACTCACCCAAACTCCAAGATGAAACCCGTGGCGTTCTTCCCTCTCCTCCCAGATCTCCCCGCCAAAACCGACTCCAACTCCTTCATCAGCGTCAAATTCGACAAACCACCCCTCCCCACCCTCCCCAACGGAAAACGCGACAACAGAGTCGACGTCGCCATCCTCCATCCCGCCAAAGTCGACGAGGTAGAGCGAGAATGGAAAGTAGGAAAAGAAGCGCATGAGAAGAATCCGGACCTCTACGAAGATCCGGGCAGGCTGCCCTACGACTGGGATTTCTGCGTGCCGCGTCTAGAAGGGAGTAAGGGTGATAAGGACATCGTGGAGAGAATCAGGAGGAAGCTCAATGCAGCGGATCCACGCCGCAACGATGATGGTCTGTATTTGAATCGGGAGAAAGGACGGTTCGAGTACGAGAGAATACGGACCTTTGCCGAGGATTCCGCGCCCATGACGCAGGGATGGCGATATCTTGCCCTATCACTATTTGACCCAAACACCGTCAGTAATGGAGCCGGAGGCGGCAAAGAAACCCACTCCCGCCTCAAGTCCACCGGCCAAGGCAAAGCGGCTTACTACTACGAGATCGGGCAGCGCATGCGCCTCAAAGCCGATAGAGTGAAGACGCTGGCTCAGGCGCGGGCGCAAGGCGGGCAGGCGGGCAAGATGGCGGCGGTGGCGAATGAGAATAGCGTTGATGGGGTGGATGTGTTGATTCGCGAGCCGGATGAGGATGAGGTGCTGCTGAGGGCTGAGATGAGGGGGTTGCTTGATGGTGTTTTGGAGGGGGGAAAGGAGTTGAGCAGGTTGAGGGGGAGGGCGGAGGAAAGGGCGGCGGCAGCGGTGGTGGCGGGCGAGGGTCGTGAAAATGCAGACGGTCACGACGAAGCAGATGTAGATGGTGGCCTTCACGGGGTAGAGAAAGCAGAGTCGACCGCAAGGCCAAACGGTCTGGCTGGCCAGAATCAGAATCAGAATCAGAATCAGAATCGCCGTCAGCACCAACCACGGGATGGAACGGCAGCGAGGCCGAGAGCGGAGCCTGCTGACGTCGACATGCCGGATGCGGATGCGGATGCCGACGCCGACGGCGATGCAGACGATGACTAGTCACAGTATTCGTAGTAATCTCACGAAGCAACTTACGCTACTCTATCCACGAAATCTGCATCTCTAATTCAAACCGACGACGACGACGACTGCTACTACTACTACTACTACTACTACTACTAACAACAATTTTCTTCGCAAACGACCGACAATCAACCACCCCATCAATCCTACCTAGTCAATTCCACTGCTGGCCTGGCCCTGCGCATCTATTTCTATTTCGCACGGGAATTACACTACTTATTCCTATCCGTGATGATGGCGGCGCCGCCGCCGCCGCCAAATGCCACACGGTAGTCAATTAAGTAGGGCGCATGCAGGGCTGGAAGGTACCACCGGAGTACTTCGCGCTCGTGAGTAGTTGGTGGGATGGATGGATGGGACTTGTCTCTTACCGAGGCGAGGGGATGGGCATGGGCATGGGCATGGGCGTGCGCTATACTTATGCTAGGCATGC
>JAABUK010006581.1_pt1 | contig 17252 bp, 20 predicted proteins | sample 5559141 | NCBI WGS metagenome assembly JAABUK01 (sample SAMN10711869, study PRJNA513367) | rock metagenome | isolation source: Antarctica rocks | place: Antarctica: Victoria Land, Pudding Butte nord | collected 2016-01-03 | reverse complement strand
ATGCATCAGCGCACAACGTGCATGGTTGAAGAGTATTGCAGTACAGCACAGCAGCTGACCAGCAGTGCATTACGCAGCTACATAATGTTGTAAATGCTTTCGTCACAAAGACAGTGAACATGCATCTCACACGTGCACGCCATCAACTTGCATTTGTATACCATATCTGCAAAGCAACTTGCATGCATGCTGAGGTGTACTGCAGAATACCTGGAGTTGTATGCAGCGTGTAAGCTGCTCAAGCTTGGTCTCCAAAGCTGTCAACCTCTCTGCACAGCCGGTTCTTGCAGCAGCAGCCTCAGCCTGCAACTCACAGGAGGTAAATCAATCCATCAACCAATTCACCACTCACTCAATGAATCAACCAATCAATCAGCGCAGGAAGCAATCAATCAATCAAGCAATGGACCAAGTCATCTCATCGTGTGCTGAAATGGTGCTCATCATATCTTCAGCATGTCAGCAACAGGCGCTCACCCATTGCCTGCGTGTAAAGCTGTCGTGGGCAGCATGTCGCCAGGCGGCAAAGGCAATCCTGAGCCTACGCCCTTCAGCTGCTTGGAGACAGATCTCAACCTGGGCAGCCCTAACAGCCAGCTGGTGATGGCAACATTGTCTCCAGCATTCAAATCTGATGCGTAGTAGTCTGCGCTGGATGCTATGCTGCGCTGCAGGTGACTGGGGTACAAACTCCTGAAAGTCCTGCAAACTTGGCCTGAATTGTGTTATAGCCTGCAGGACACATGTACCTGCTCAGCACATCGTGCTTGCAAATCCACAGGGTTGGCTTACAAACAACTATAGCAGATTAGCAGTAGAGATCAGCCAATAAGCTCAAACAACAGTTGCCTATGCAGTTTCTGTGCATACTGAAACACACTGGTCCCCACCTCCATCAATGAGACCAGCTGACACTTTGACTGTGCAGTGTTGGATTGGCACAATACCTTGAAAGCATTTCTCACCTGTCTGTTTGGTCTGGCGTCGGTGAGGCCCAGAGGAGAGCTTGCAAAGTCTGGTGCTGTCTGAGCAACGATTCTGTTGGGCCGGCTAGGGAGTCGATCTGTTCGAAGAGCAGGGTTCAGCAGGGACAAGGCATTTGCCTCAGCCCATCTTGCGCAATGGCCATTGTTTGCCGTGTTGCGTACGTTGCGCGAGCGCGCACTCGTCCAGCAGTGGACCATCTCTGCAGGTCGCCTATGCTGGTAAGGCTGAACCTCGTACGGCCAGCCTGATAGGCACCATGTAAAAGGAGTCTGCAATGCAGTTAGCCTTCAGAGAAGCACGCACCGCCAGACAGGTAAGTGCGTCGCGTTTATCAAACGTACGTTGGCCCGACAATAACATGGAATCTAGCTGATGAATCTAAATTCGATCTCTGCATTGCCATACAACCTTTGCCTGCACCTGACCTGCATGCACATACCTTCTTCCTGCCTGTTGCATTGTGCATCATGCTGAATGCAGCAAGAGTTCCTGCTTGAAGCCATGTTGCAATGGGACTAGCGCTGTGCTAATTACACACTAGTGTACTTAGTTTACTTTCTTGTAGCTACTGTAGCTACTGTAACAGTAATCAACGTCAAATTCAAGTCAGGGCTTTGTAGGAAACAAAATAAGTCATTTATGTTTACCTTGCCTCACAGCATGACGCTGCTGAAAGCAGGCAAAATATGCTGTATACAAGGGGAAAAAGCAAAAGCCCTGATGCCCGTACATAGGGTGTTCAAGGGGAAAACTCAAATTTTAGATTCTGAAAACCCCCCAAAAACACTGTCATGGTAAAGCTAAAGGCTTGGTATATTGATTGGATTCTTCTTCTACTTGCTACGTGCAATTCTTTTGCACAGTCTGAGAGAAGCAGATCGCTGCCTTCAAAACCAAAAACGGTGAAGCACAGCAAAAGCATGCTAAGTAAGTCACGTAAATTTAACGAGTTGTAGTATAACGAAAGTAAATACATGTTGTTTACAACATGGGACCCCGGTGAGTAGCACAGTCTTAAAAGGGACCCTGTGATGTATGTGTAACACCTCGTGATTGCAGCCAGTTGAGTCAGCACTGTGCGACCTTACAAACCAGGCAGAATCAAAGCAGATCCATCTAGCCAGGCTTCTAGTGACCATCTGAGTCTGTCCAGTGACTAAATCAGGTAATGACTGATCTAGTGGGACTGGTGGGACAGGCAGTTTGTGCAGCCTGACAATGAGTCATCACTTCAGAATTGCATAACGCTCTCGTGGCATGACCAATTGCTATTCAAGCACTAGGTACTGCGATGCGCTGTGTTGTCAGGCTGCGGCAATTGCGCAGCTGTTTTGCAGCTCTTTTCTCACGCAAATACAGCTAGGTACGCCCACCTTGCCGACCCAGTTGGAGAGGCTAGTAAAGCCATCAGACTTGAAGCATCCAGCTTAAAGCAAAGGACACTGTGTCAATCAGACTGTGCATCAGGGCGTGCCTGGTATGGCATCTGCATCTTCTTCAGCATCTTGAGTTGAAGCATTGGCCAAGTACCTGAGCAGACAAATAGCGAACCCCTGTGAGCACATGTTTGCATCAAGACAGTTTTGTCAAATGCATGAAGCTAAGTCAGACAGTGCTGGTCCCTGATTCACATGAGCATGAGCATGTCCTGTTGCGCAACATGTCACTGTGCGCTACTATGACAAAACCATGGCTACATACTCTGGGATAGACAACATATGGTTGACCCCAAGCAAGATGTCAGCATACCTGTTAGAAACAAGCGCATCAGCATCTTGCAGCATGTCCTCTGAGTCCTCTAGCATCTGATCTCCTGGGTCTGTGGGAGGCTGTTGAAGGCTCACCTCACCATCATCATACATTCCAGATCCACGACTGTTTTTGACAGAAGGCGCCCCACCACTCCTATACCAGGCAATCTCACAAATGTCACCATCACAACAGTTTAGATGTTTTGTTCGAAATATCAAATCTTCACAATGCAAAAGCACAGTACAAGGCGACAAGATCCGGCTTGGGGGGCAGCTTTCTGCAATATTCTTTGTAAGCACTTGTGCTTTCGTATTGTAAAGGTATCATGTTGAGAAAGTTGTCCATGAGCAAAAAAGAACATAGCCTCTGGTGTAAACCTACTTCGGGCAATGCTGTAATGCCTGATCAGTAACAGTACACGCAGCTGCAAGCTCTAGAGGTGCTCAAACTCTTATACACCGCCAGAAGGTGTGACTGTGCCATTCAACACACACCAGCGTGCGCTGCTGCTACATCACACTAGATAGATACCCTAGCTGAGCAGATGGTACCCACAGCAACTGAGTGGGTTGAGCTGCTGGAGCAGTGAATATTGAGTGGGCTAGCCTGGAGGCAATGGATGGGTGTAGAGAGGGCTAACCTGTTGGAGCGGTGGGTGTAGAGGCTGGGGTCGTCATCAGGCATTGCCTGCCTGCCTGATGGCCCTGCCTCACTGCCTGAAATAGACACATCTGCTATGTCCTGCCATTGGTGCTGCCCTGAAGGCTGACCTACACTGCTTACCTGACCCAAACCTGCTGCTTGGCCTTGTGGCCTGAACCTCCTGCTCAAGCGCCCACCTGCATTTGTGAAGACAAGTCTTGCCGAGATAGCTACAGTTTGGAGCTCCTGCTATTAAGTTGGGTGTTTGCAGCCTGACACTGCTGGTATGCAGGCAGCTGTATGCAGCCCTTTGCTTGATATGCTTTGAGCCAGTGCTCTGGCAGGATGCCAGCCGTGTGTCTTCAAGACCTATCTGGTAGATAGAGGTACATTGACACCAACATGTGGCCATGATGACGATTGCAGTGGCATCAAAGGAACGGTTTTAGAAGCATTTGTGTCACAAAACGCTATCGACGCCCGATAGCTGCAAGCTTCTGAACCTGCCAAGCAGGGGAGGGGTTGAAAGTGTCACCGCTGGTGGGCCCTTTATTGGAGGCGTCGGTACCGGTATCACTTGCTGGTCTGGCAGGCACAACAGGAGTTTCATCAGGGGCAGCTTGCTGGCCTGCAGGGCGCCCACCCCTGGCAGCCCCTTGCATGAATCTGCTAGGGCGAGTGGTTGCTGCTGCGACGGTGTTCAAGGGGTTCTGAGCAGGGCGGCCAGAATTCGAAGCAGGGGTTTGTCTTGCTCCTGTGGCAGGGGTGCGCATGTTGCCATGCAGAGCTGTGCCTGGAGTGCGACCACCTGCAACATAACCACTTTAGACCTAAACCACTGCTGACCCATTGCTGTACCAGTCAATAGTGCATGCTGCCTGGCTTGAGCATTCTGGCAGTGTGGCTAGGCAGTGATCAGGCGGCAGTCCTTATCAGAATGAGACGCAGTTGCTCAAAAGCTGTGCCAGATAAACAAAGTATTGTGATGAAGCTGCACAGGAGCAGGACCCATGACCCTGTATTGCGTTGCAGCACCAAATGTCAGCCCAATGCTTACAGCACAGCTATAGGAAAGCTAAGTATTACAGAGCATGATTCTGTTCTACATCACAGCCCTGATTGGTGCCTACCTCTTGCCCCATAAGGAGTGTCTCCTGGCACAACACTGTTTGGGGCTGCACCCAATCGGCCTCCAGCAGGGCCTGGCTGGGGCTGTTGGCTGAGTGGCTCAGCCTGCTGTGACTCCATCAAGGTTGCCAGCACCAGCTCTGCGTCACACTCTATCTCCTGCATCACACTGCACCTCAAGCCTTGCTTGCCTCTTTTGCGCAGTTGAGACGGGAAAATGATCTGCATTCATCTGCTTATCAAACAGGATGGGTTGATACACACATATCAGCAGCTGTGAAATCCGCAGGGCAACCGTATAGCTGGCAAATTTGATGCAATCAGGTGCAGACTAACTGATCAGCTCACCTGATTGCCTCTGAAGTGGGGTTCAACCACTAACGGAGCACCAGGTTGGTCAAATCTGATGGCCACGCTGGCTCCAAGGCTCTCGCACATCGACAGCATATGCTTGAAATCCTTCAGGTTGAACGTCACATCTGACACTGTATCTGACGAGTGCTGATACTGCAAGAACACCTCTCTGGTATCCAGGGACAGCTGTGTGTACAAGGCCTTGTCTGCATGCGCTGCATCACACACAAACATCCATTAGTCATCGCAGCACACAAGATGGCAGATCACCCTGTCTCTCATGCTCCAACTGCAAGTGTAGCAGTGTCCATCAAAAGCTTTGCACCGCCTGCAGTCCAGTGTCAGGCATGCCAAGGCAGCTTACCAGGCTCGTGCACACAATGCACAGTGTAATCTGGCCTGTCAGTGCTACATACATTGAAGCATACCTTTCGCAGGGTCGTTGAAGCTGCGCATCTGCACAGTCTTGGAGGCTTGACCAGGGTCTGCCTCACAGTCAGGGGTGGCAATGATGGTGATCTCTCCCACTGTGGTGTGGAAGCTGGACAGCAGCCTGCACCCCCATCATCTGTATGGTAAACTGTTGTTTGTGGATGCAGATTTGGATGCTGGCAGTGAAGTCAGTGCATGCATTACTGATGTCATGATAACTCCATCAGCACATCTTACATGTTGCTGCACCATGGTCCAAGTTTGTGCAACGAGGAAATCCTACAGCATGACAGAGATGCAATTTCTGCAGAGTTGATGCTACCAAGCACACACATGTGTGGTTGTGAGATGTGCTAGGCAGAGGCTAGGTGTGTACATTGTGACAGTAGGAGCACCTGCTGAGCTCAGCAGCCTCAGCCAGGAGGTAGATGGGGAACATGTCTTTGTCTACAGTCGCCTGCAGAATCTCAGCCTCTAAGCATGGCACAGTGTACCGCTTCTCAAGGCCTGCAGACCATATACATGTAGATGCATGGTTGCTCAACAGCACAGACATGGCAAATGTGCTGTTGGGAGTGCGTGGGTTTGCCAGCAGTTGCGTAGACTGGAAAGCAGGAAGGCTCAGCTGGAAAGCAAGTGCTGCCTGGTACAGTGCCTGTCTATTGTGGGAAGCTGGGGAGTTGGGCTCACCATTGTCTGCGTGGACAACCAGAAGCAAAGTGTTTGCATCTGACTCCAGGTGGAGTGTCAATCGAGAGATCCTCTGAGTGCGGAAGACAGTAAGAACATGCTGCACGGACATGAAAGATGATGACATCATAGTGTACACAGTAGAGTGTATCACAATGTATCTTCAGCCGATGACAGCCAATTGTCACGGTCAGATGCAGTATATTTGCTACAATGAAGATTACATGCAAGCAAGCAGGCACCAGGAGGCGGTCACCACAAATCAGTGTCACTCATGGAAATGTGCCTATATCTTTGGCTAAGTTGGCGCAAGTGTCTGAATGTGATCTACCTTCATCAGGACGCCAGCTTGAACAATGTTTCTTTCGAACACATTGTACTCATCAAAGAAGTTGCTTTGAAAAGACACTGATGCATATGCCGACTTGCTGCTGTTTATGCTCCGCAATACAACCTGTTGGGTCAGACACAAGTCAGTTGAGTCAAACACAGTTCAGTTCTGTATCATGAGTCACATGCAAAGCCTTATTGTGTTACTGACTCTTTCTGGAAAGCCCTCAATGAGAAGCTCAGATCCTGCATTGAGTCACAACATCATGCACGACAGTCTTCAGTGCTCAGTTGGTTTGACCTAGTTGAACATGATCATACCTATCCTGCCTAAGCACTGCAAAGCAATCTTGAGGTATTTGATCTGTTGCCCAGTCAAAGTAGCCTTCAAACTCATGGCCAGAGAATCTGTGCTCCTTGCAGCCAGCGCTCGTCAAGTGGCCGAGCGTCACATCCCGTTCATCCTGATCACAGACCTTAAGCAACTCACTGGCTACACAGCACGCCAGTCAAGTAAATGCTCTTTGCAAATCTCACGATACCGCAGCCTGATCAGCGCAGAGCGGCCTGGCTTCAATTGTAATGGTCTGTCGCTACATGGTCGTGCTGTGCTATGAGTTGACCAAGCTGTTGACTGAGTTGACAGGTTCGCAGGCAGCTGTTCCGCAAGCGTTGTGATATACGTCGAGCGAGCAGCGTTTGTGAGTACGCCTTGAACGCGCAACAGCATCAGGAATTGTGCCCTGAAGTTGCGTCGACGGTTGCAGCGACAACTTCATAGCTGCACGTGCATGCTACACGCGTTTCCTGGTGACCGGCCTGCCCTGACTGATTGGCCTCAATGTGCAGAATGTAGCAACGCTACAACTCTCATCATCAACAGCAGCTGCCGCCGCCCGTGCTGTAACAACAAAAACAGCCACTGCGTATCCTTGCATGCAACTTGTTGCACCGGCACTGCTCCTGCCGGCTCTGACGCTTCTGTTGGCGACAGTGAGTTCGCAACAGGTACTACAGCAATCAAATATCATGGCAATTTGCAGACCCAAAGCCTTCCACTATGTCAGAAAGCTCCTCTTGTGAAATTATACTGTTGTATGCAGGCAAATTCCAGCTTGCCTCTGCGCTTTTGGTTGGATGAGTACGCATTCACTCCAGGAGAAACGACACTGCTCAAGGAGGAGATAGAAGTGTGTGTCATAGCGGCATGTCAATGCCAACTGTGACATATGAGTTATGCCGATTGCACACCTGACTTCTTTGCCACTGCAGGCAGCAGGACCTGGCAAAGCAATTGTCTCAGGGGAAACCAAGCGCTTGCGCTTTGCTGTAAAAGGCTATGATGCTCTCAGATCATGGGATGTGTACTGGACAGGCAGGCAGGTCAGTTGCTCTCAACACCACCCTTCCTGCTTGTCAGATAGTACTAGCATGCCATCATGCAATTTCTGGTTTTTGACATTGCATGCACTGTGTTCCACATTGCCATTGTCTTTTGAGCCTGCAGCACAGTTGTCTAGTTGCAGCGATCAGTGAGTAATCATACAAGACCACTCTACATCAGCATGCTTACAAGCAAAAGAATGCCAACAGATGCATGGTTCACTCAGCAATGTCAGCAATGCTTCCTAGCTAGGCGTGAGGCAAGCAGTATGCACACATAGCATGCACTCCTCTGCCAACGCTTTTGCCAGAAGAAAATCAGCAACTTTGCAACAGTCCTGTACACCACAACATTGCTTCTTGCAGCAATGTGAAAGAGCTTTGACACAAGCCAAGCCGGGTCAGAGGGTCAACTGTGTCCCTGGCATCCAAAGCTTAACAAGGAAAGGCAGGCTCATAGCTACCTTGACTCAACATTATGGGGAAGGTGCATTTGAGCTGACGCCTCGCTCCTGGCTGCTGCCTGAGCAATACTGGCACTGGCGTCTTTGGGCTGAGTCCCAGGTACACTTCTGCTCTTACACCTTGCAAACAAACCACCCATGTGTCCTGACGACAGCTGCTATCAGGGCATACCCTTCTGCTCTTACCTCTTGCAAACAAACCCCCTATGTCTCCTGACGCCCGCTGCTGTCAGGGCATGCACTATTGGCGCTTGTAGAGGGATGTGAGAGCCCAAATGGCAGCTTCTGATGATGGCCTGAATCAGATCTTGCTGGTTGTCTGTTCACATGTTTGATTCACAACAGCACCTCATGGCAAAGACTGTTCTGGACGATGCCTTCCGCCTATGTCAATGCTCCGGATTGCATCATACAGTTTGGAAGCTTGTGGCACAACCATAAGCGGCAGGCCTGATGCATTATTTAGGAAATTGCAAACTTTCTATAGATGAGTGGATGTTGCAGCGTTTTAGTCCAATTTGATTTCAGAACAGAATGATTCTGGAATTCTATCTGCAGAGTGCAATCATTTCATTTATATTGTGGTTATCATGAAAAGCTCCCTTTGGGGCAAGGGCTCCGCCCCTTGTGGTTGCATTTAGGGCGTCAGAAACATCCCCAACTGAGTCTGAAAGAGTGGCAGAAAGCTCACAGGGTCTTCTGTGATGCCCTAGAGCGCCCTGACGCTAGCATCAGTATCAGCTACCTATGAAGTCCTGCCTTGGCAGACAGAGTCACGCATCACATGACACAGTTGCCATAACTGATGTTCCTGTGAATGCCTGCAGGGTAAAGGCCCTGAACAGCTTTGGGTGCTGAAACAGGATGTGCACCGGGGCAAAGGAGTACATGTCATGAAGCAGAGAGAGGCCACACAGGAGGTGTGCCTGCAAGCTGCAACTTCACCATGCTCCACTGCTGCCAGAATGCAGTAGCATAGCGTGTATGACATTTGTTGTTTTGTCAATTATCATGGTCCCTTGTACAACCCTTGAGTGACAGTCTAGTGGCCGTCCACAGCTGAGAGGCAGGCGGATGGAAAGGTCTTCCATACAAGTCTGCACTGTTGCCTTGACAGCTTTGTTGCATTGACGCAGGCACGGCTTTTTGAGTGGCATGAGCAGCACAAGCATGTGGTGGTACAGAGCTACGAACAGAACCAGCTGCAAGTGTATGGCCGCCGCTTTTATGTCAGGTTCAACACTCCCTGCAGACACCTACACAATTTTCTTTGCATCTATAGCGTAAAATATATGCAGCGCAGCATGGCATGTGTCACAGCATTCACAAAACACTGCATGGCAAAGTCAGACTTAGGTTTTGACTCTGACCAGACTGTAGTGCATAGAACAGCACTGCATGTCTGCCACAACACCAGACTGACGATCGACCCATGAATGCATGCTGGCAAAAGGTAGACTGCCAGATTGTAAAGGTGCTTGAGATTTGAGTATATTGATCTAGAGCAGTTTGCAGTCAATTCCTGGAACAACAGAGCAGTCTTGTCTCCCTTCTACAGGCTCTGGGTGATCGTGACTAGCACCACGCCTCTCAAGGTGTATCTTTTCGACGGAGGTGTTGTCATTTTTGGATCTGTCAACAAGAAGCGCACCGCTGTTGACATGCCAGCTGATGACGAGGTGAGACAGCCAAGAATGCAAGAGTGTCTTGTCATGCTTGTTGCAATGCGCTGTGAATCTTGCTTTACTAACCGTGCAAGAGGCAAGGCATTTTCCCACTCATGTGTCGCATCAGAGGATAGCAATCAGGACTGACTGACAACTGCATGCTACAATGTTTATCATGGTGTGCATGTCCACCATTGTACATATTGCTATGACTTCATCATATCTGTTGACTGACAAATGAACGTAGGTGCATGTGTCATTGAGATCGACAAAGCAAGCCTGCTTCCACACATCCTGCAACCTTCTCAACCCTGAACCCAATGACTAGCCAGTTTGTTTGTTTATCAGGATGCAAAGTGTACAGGAGGGCGTCACAGGAGGGCATGCTTTAGTAGTAGTAGCAATAGTGTACAGGCGTTCCAGCTAATTGTTCTTGCCAGGTACCTACTAGGTGTGCCTAAATCCTAGTCCTGTGAGCCAACATGCACTGACATGACACACTAAATTGCACCCAAGGGCATGCTTTGCTTGCAGGAATACATTGTGAACCTATGGACTCAGGACCGTGAGGCATCCCAGCCCTGGAGCATGCACACCTTCCAGGACCACATCAACAATGTCACTGGCAGTACAGCATCCTTTGATCGCATGTGGGATCGCACGCAGAAGATCATTGGTGAGCCTTTTCAAAAAGAGCATGCGATCAACACCCCAATGGCTATTCCATGCACAACTAGCGCCAACACACATGTAGTGAAGGAGAGTAGTGCTCTTGTCATCGCCCCTGAAACAGAAAGGTTGACAAATATGGCAGCAACCTTTGTGTTCCAAGAAACGTGATGAGATAGGTTGGCGTGACTGGAAGTGCATTGGTGCCAGTTGTGCATAGTAGGTACTGACTCTATCCATCTGTCTCGTCCCAGATGTAACTTGACACTGACCGTATGTGTGGAGTAAATTACCCACGCATGTATCTGGCACACAGCATGTGATGTGAGTCTCGCAGGCAGATGTGATTGTGCCAAGACGGCCAGAATCATGGCTTGACGCCTTCCCAAGACTTCATAACACCCATTGCATGTGCTGCCTCATAGCCTCATAGCAGACATATGCACAAGAATGCAGGCTGTCAGCTTTCTGTCCACCTGTGGTGCATGTACGCCCATCAGTGCCAGGACACTGATTCTCAGTGCCAGAGTGCCCTCGTGTGCCTCGCAGGCTACACCTACGCAGCTGGCTTGAATGCAATGAGGGGTGCTACAAGGATGCTGGGGGCACCCCCGGGCTCCAGCTTCGAGGTGTTTGGGGTGGACATGCTTGTAGACACTGACTTCCGCCCTTGGCTGGTTGAGATCAATGCTGTGCCTTCGCTAGCGCGCAAGGTTTGTACAGCTCAGCAGAGGGCATGATTGAGCTGTGATGTATCTCACTGAGACTGTACAGATGTGCAGTAGCTGGGGCTCAAAGCCATTGTTTGAAACTACACTGACGCAAGTTCTGTAACAGCCTGGAGACGACGCTCGATGGTGCATGGGCAACATGCTACAAAGCTTTTGCATATTGAATGCTTGTATGTGACTTGACTGCCCTATTCACAGTCAAGGATTCAACCAGATGCTTTTCTTGCGCATGAACCCATGTTACATTGTACAAGCAAAACAAAGGCAAATACTGATTCAAGCCTGAGACTGGTACCATCATCATTTCTAAAGCTGTATGGCAAAGATCAGTGTGCTTGGCAGGTGGTGGATTGCAATGAAGCTGGCAGCAAAGAGTGTCACCATGCCAAGCATGCAGCCAATGCATTTGACACCGAGAAGGTGGCTCTCATGCACGGCATCTTCCAGCTGCTGCAAATTCCCCCTAGTGAGTCTCATCCAACCTGGCTTTTAGCTGCACAGTCCTGCAGCTTCACTGCCTGCCTAGTGCATGCCATCTGCTTGCATACCATCCGCTGTCACTTCTGTACAGGTCCTCTGCATACAAACACCATTGTTGTGCACTGCATGTCAAGCTGTTGTCTTACTTTGTATACTGTGACACCGATGCATGACCAATTTGCCAGCTGCTTCTGCAGGTGTTGATGAGAAAGCTCAGACTGATACACTGGCGCCACACTTGCATGAATTGACTGTAGCAGTGCAGAACCGCTTCATACCCATCCTCATGGTTCCTGACGCAGCACAGTACAGAAATGAACAGAAGCACAGACAGTTGCAGCGGCACAAAAAGCGCCGGCATGAACCTGGTGTTGTTCGAGCTGTCTCACCTGTCCCACATGAAGTCCTCCAGCGTGAACTATTGGCTGACAAGCCAATGAAAGAGGACCCAGCTGTTGAGCCTGTACTTGTTGGGCCTCAGCCTCAGGCTGACCCCAATGCACTCATGATGGTGGTATACAGCATGGGCAATGCTGCATTGCATGTGTGGTACTGGCTGCCAACACAAGAGGAAGTGCTGCTATGGCTATCTCAGTACTTGCCAGTTGCTGATGTGTTGATCATGGACTACTACCGGTTGAAACTAGGAAGCATGCCAGTGCAGCCAGTAGTGTATGAAGTACCCGTTGACCCCCTTGACCAGGCCTTGCATGATGCATGGATACATAGGTTATAGTTGCTGAGAGTGCTTGACCAATCAGCTGCCCTAACAGACTCTTGCTTGGTTTCTGCCACTGCCTGTTTTAAAGCCAGCGTTGATCAATGACTGACTAGCTTCCATATATTCAATAGGTGAGCCTACAGTACTGCCTTAAGTAATGCAGGGCTGAGGGCTGTTAGGGAAGGGCTGCAAGGTGTGACAATAGGGCAGTTCCAGGAATTGTGAACTCCTTACACATGCCAACCCCTTTTGATGGGGTTTGCACATACTCACAGCCCTTGATGACTTATAAGCAGGAACATGGCAACAGGTCAATGATCAGTTGGACAGATACATACGTCAAACTGGTGATGAGCGATTTGAGACAGATACAGGAATGCAACCGGTCATGCCAGTGACGGTATTCCCTGTGTTGCAAAGTTCAACATGGCAAACAATATTCCTTTCAGCATGTCATGCTGGATCATCAGCAAGAACATCATTTAAGAAATCCTGAGCGTCTTGCAGCACAGTGCAAGGAAATCTGTGCTGCTGGTGATACCTCCAAGCATCATGCAAACAGCTTTGTTGGTCAGCACATACAGCGTTGTCTGGCAGTGAGCTGCTGCCTTGATCAGCCTGCTGCAAAACATGCATTGCATCTGTCTCAGGCAGATCCTTCGAGCCCTCCAGACAATTGTGCACATATGTTCTTAGCCTGTCCAGATTCAGATGCTCATGCACGACCTGCAACAACATACCATTGCTGTCAATGAAGAAAGCACAAGAACCTCTTCTGGTACATTTGAAGCCATCATTGGATATGAACCTGCTTATCACAAGCTTTCTGTGCGTCATTGCTTACCTGTTGTGGAGTGAAAACACTGACAAAAAGACCACTTGCAGGAATCACATCAGACCCACAGCTACTCCTGCCAGACAAACATGCGTACATGGGGCTGTCTGTGGGCCATGCACACATAGCTGCTGCAGGGCATGTGACTAGGACAATGACCAGCCCTACTCACCTCACAGACCCGGTGGTTAGAAGCACAGACTGCCAGCAATGTACAGTCAAGACTGTTCGCCATTTGGAGGTCATCCTGCAAGCTTTGTGACAGCAAGCAGAGCTTGTGGACTGCTGTTGGGGTCTTGCCCCACAGCAGGACACTCTGGTTGCGCGGCTCTGACACAGCAAACAAGCCCACAAACAGCAGCACCTCCTTCATCAAGCCTGTCACCTGTGTGCCAACGTCAGTCAACATCGAAAACATCTCCACAATGTAGAAACGTATTTTCCCTGTCCCCGTTTCTGAGGTTTAGATTTCCAGTATAGGGATGACGTTTCTGAATTAAAATAGATGTTTGGAAGTGAAAAGAGCTTAGTCATCTGTTACCTACTCACAATGAAGCATTGCGCATACAGCATCTCAAGCCTAAGTCATGCAGCAGACATTGACAGTCAGGTTCAGGTGCTCATCCAACAAGTAAAATACTTGTTCATACAGTTGTCAGGCGTTCACCTTCTGATGCCACCCTGTCCCATATGCGCATGCAGTGTGTATGCCAATTTTGGCACGGCAGTGCAGAGATGCGTTTCTTTGCTGTGCACAGAGCAGAGAGCTGAGTCCCAGCTCCAGTGCAGATGTCAGTCTGGCTTCAGAAGTCTTTTTGCATAAGTGTATTCAATCTGGTTGACCAGGAATGTGCAAAGCTGATTGGTGGCCAGACCAAGTTACCTGGTCTTTGGAGTGTGTCCACTGGCGTGTTGCAAACATGAGCAGGAATGAGATGACATGAAAGATCTCTATGCGCAAGTCTGCACTGCCCAGCAGTCGCTGCAGGCATGGCAAATCTAGCAGAGCTGCATTGCTTATTACCCTGCATCACCAGTTCACTATCAGAGCCAGGTGTGAAAAATGTGTAACAGAACCATATCTGCTGACTTGCATGTAGGCAGTCAAAGGCACAGTTGTTTTTCGCAGCAGCATGCAGCTGCCCTGCTGGCGCCACTAGGCAAAGCCATGATCAGAGAGCTAGTTTCAGCATTGCGAAGTTAAGTCAGGACTTCAATGGGCTGCTGCTGCTGCTGCTGCTGCTGTGGCTCTGCATAGCAGCGCGCAGCTGTCCTGCTAATGCCCCAATGCAAAGGATTGATATTCAGCGCACATGGCCCAAGCACTGCTCACAGCACAGCAAAATGTATTGCACGCTTTGATGGGAGACTAATACTGTGGCACAGTGATACTGACCTGAGGACCAGCTCTGCCACTGCACAGAAGTTGTGAGGCAGGGCGGTGTAGTCAGGCTCACTGCTGGCTGGACTGCCACTGGCTGTGGCATGCAGCAGCACAGCAGTCAGCAGGGACAGCATGCCTGCCAAGCCAACCTCCTGCGTGTGCACCACACCAGGGCTCACTCCTGTTCGCTCAAACCCCTTCCATAAATCAAGAAAGTGCCAACAGCGACTGTAGCAACAGGCGCAGCTGCCAAGAATTTTGATGCAGAAGATCATCCTCACTTGTTGAAGCTATATGCAGTTACGCATGTTGCAACTGACCACATGCTACACAGCTTTGTCAGGGAAGCAAATTTGCCAGCATGCACACACTACTCCTGGGTGAAGACTAATGGGCGAAAGAGGGGGGGGACGCACCTTGAGTGTAAGTATGATGCTATTGCCATAAGTGGGCGTGGTGCGCCTCTTCTTGTCAGCTTGAAGGGGAGTGGGCTCCAACTGTGATGTCAGTGCTTGCAGCAGGTGAAGAGCTTGCACCACAAAGGATGGGAAGGGAGCTGCCTTCTCTCCCTGCGAACACAACATCAGGGTAGTCTGTCAACTTACTCAACAGCCGGGACCAGGGCCAGACCTTCAGTCAGGCATGATAGTAATGAAGCAGATCGCTGTAGCACAAGCTCCCATGAGCTTCTTACTGATATCTGCCAGACTTAGGCTGAGGCAAAAGCAAGGTCATTGCTAGGTGTATGTCACGTCAATGTGAATATGTGCGACGTTTTGCGTGCTGTATCTGTGCAGCGTCAGCGTGTAACTATGTTGTTCTGCATTGGGATGGGACCGCAGCCAGTAAGCAATAAGACACATGCAGATTGCACGTGGTCGCAAAGCTGGGCAGTTGGCAAATAACAGACATCAGTTTCAAGATTCTTGCATTCAGGATCACCTGTGGTTTGTCAAAGAGTGAGAACAGCTCGTTGAGACGATGAGCAATTCCGCATGCCAAGATGTACCCAATCACATGGTCGCGCATGCCTGACAGCTGGCTGTCCAGTGGCAAAGGACTGATCAGCATCCGCACCGCCTGGAGACAACCTGGTTTTAGCTTTCTCGCGGGTTGTTGACAGCTTTGACAGTGTGAATGCCGTGGCTTGACGTGACTCACAACTATCTGGCATGCTTCTCTGGCATGAGCACATCACCAAGGCAAACAGCAGCGCTTTCACTGTTAGTATCAAACAGGTGACATAGTCATCAGCTTTGCAAAATCTCAGCAAGATACCAAGGGCATGAACCTTCATTAAAATGTGTGACTGTACAACACTGTGTGACGGATAGGTCATGGGGGCAGCAGCACCTGCAGTAGCGCATCTAACATGGCAGAATCCTTGCAGGGCCCCTTGTCTGCGCCCTCCTCAGCAATGAAATGGTCCAGCAGGAGTGCTAGCTGCTGCACTAGGCCAACCGCGTGCCCGCCGGCCAGCACCACTCGGCACTCATCCTCACAAGCTAGCAGCTTCAGCAAAACTTGGCCAAACGCAATGTTCAGCCTGCGTCAATGAATAAATGGCGCTTGGTGGCAATGTTGACTGCAAGACAAGGTGGCAAAGGCATCCAAGCAGCACTGTTGATGCAGTCTTGAAATGGCAAGGCAGATCATCATGTAAGGCTGCTGCAAGTACCAACAGCAGAGGTATCATGTCCATTGTGTTGTGTAAGAGCACTGCTGGTAGCTCAACAATGCCCACAATGCCTCTTGTGACATGTGCACAGATCAGATTGATGGCTTTCATATGCATTACATGACACCAGAAATGAACACAATAATGCTTCTATGCTGCATGTCACTCAAGCCAAGAGTAGGTGTCTGAGAGGATGTGCTGGTTTGGTGGTGGCAGGCGTGGGCAGGAATTGTGCACCTATCTGGCCAGCTGGAGTGCGGCGCTGCAACCGCCTGTGTGATGAACATCAGCAGGCTAGTATCCAGAGCTGTCTCATGTGCGTGATGCCTGTCCAAGCATTGCTGCACCTCAGGGACAGCTGCCTCCAGGCCTGCAAGCCATTTACACTCAGCGGCCAGTCAACAGCCATGCTTGTCATGTTCTTATCGAGTGCTCTGTATATGCTGTATCATCTTGTGCACAGGAGCTGGTTTGCATCTGTTGTGCTGTAGGGCAGCAGTCTTGGCTGTAGATTGTATGTTGCACTGAAGAATACGACAGAAGCAGACAGGATTGATCAAGAACGCGTATGCCTTCCTAGAGAGGCTTCTGCCTACAGCTGGCAATTTTGATTGCAGCTCAGCTCATGTTGCAGAAAGCTGCTGTGTGTCACATGCAACACCATTACGTAGTGGCAGGATCAGCATGTCTTGCTCACAGCAAAGCTTGACTCACCAGCAGTGTCTTCCCTCTCAGCACTTTGCTGCATGCTGCCAAGCAGGCATGCCAATGGCTTGGACCCAGCTCCTTCTTGCCTGGCGGCCTGTGCAGTGGCCTGTTGTGGGTAGTGGAAGCTGTCAGCCTTGATGCGGGCCAGCAGCTTGGCTGCTCTGCGGCGCATGCCCTTCAGGCGGTTGCTGGTGGTGGTAGCAAGGCTGACTGCCTT
>JAABUK010006580.1_pt1 | contig 17254 bp, 23 predicted proteins | sample 5559141 | NCBI WGS metagenome assembly JAABUK01 (sample SAMN10711869, study PRJNA513367) | rock metagenome | isolation source: Antarctica rocks | place: Antarctica: Victoria Land, Pudding Butte nord | collected 2016-01-03 | reverse complement strand
TCAGCAATCTTCAGGCACTCTGTTTCATCATCCACAAGCAGATTCTGGGGCTTCAAGTCTCGGTGCATGACCCCATGTTTATGACAGTGTGCAGTTCCTTTTATGAGTTGGTACATGAAGCTCTGCAGAACAGCACAAGCCTTGAATGTCAAGTCATGACAATGTAAGAGCGAGAAGGAAGATCTTGTCAGCAACAATCGACAAGTGGCAGAACTCCTGTTTTGAGTCATTGTGGCGTTACAAAAGGTACCTTGATCAGCTGCTGTGGCATGGGGTTAGCATTGCCTTTACCAGTCCTGTCCATAAACTTCTTCAGGTCCGTGCTCAAATACTCAAATACCTGTGTTGCCATAGATCATCTGGAAAGTATTGGTACAAACATCATACAAGCACGACACTGCAAGTTTGGCAACGTATCGCACCAGGTACAAGCAGGGCTTGTTGTGCTCCTCTACGTGCTCAACACATAGCAACCTGCAAGGACAAAAGTAGCATTTGGAGCTCGAGCCAGCCGCAAGCAACATGATAGGTGGATCTAGGCTATCGCTTACTTCACAACGTGATTACTCTCATTCAGCATCTGCAAAAGGGACACCTCGCGTAAGGCCGTCGAAGGTACGCCTTCTTCCTCCATCTGCAAGGTTGCGATCGAGCTCAGGCTTGTTCATTTTGCGCATGGCTTTGGACTCAGCTTGCTCACAGAAAGCTCACCTCCAGCCTAGTCTTCTTCAAGGCAACAAGCTTGCCTGTATTCTTCTCCCGGGCTTTGTATACTTTGCCATATGTGCCTTCGCCAATCTTCTCCAACTTTTCGTACTGATCCATGGCACGTTTCCTACGCTTTTGCTTGCACGCAGCGCCGTGTAGAGAAGTGCAAGCAAGCAGGCTGAAGTCTCGGTCTCAGCTGAAATGCAATCGAAGGCTCCGAATCGACGAACAAAGCGCTGCAGATTTGAAAGTTTATACTGAGGGCTGGCCCTGGCTATTGCCCTAACAACCCGATCAGCAACCAGCAAATGCAGTCTCGCAGGAAGCAACTAGGTAGCAAAGTTTGTTTAACATTGTTCGACGTTGTAAAAAGCCTGTTCCTCAAGCCTGCCCTTTGCAGCTGCACTTGCCTTAGGTAGCCTGCCTAACGCAGACTCAACCGATCACTGCTACTACAGCAATTTTGATTTGATACACAGTGTAAGCTTGCACAGCTACCTGTAAGGCAGCTGCAGAACAGCACAGTCATAACGCGGAAATCAACACATGACCCATTTGTGTCAACACTCTGACGCAAACCAGAAGCAGCAGTCGCGTTAAAGGTCCTAGCTAACACTGCAGCTTCGAACGAATTCATGTGTACTACCTATGTGTAACAGGGTGGACAATACGCACCCTAACACGCTAGCACGACCTTTTCACCTTCGCCCCGTTACACATGGTTGGAGTATCTTACAAGCAGTAGCAGGGTAAGAATGGGTGCATATATTCAGAAATTAGCACAAACAAACAGTCAGCAGCACCATCAAAAGCAAGGCAGTGACACTGAGTAGGCAATATCATCTGGGGGCAATGCATCATCATTGCTGGCCTGGCATAGGTGGCATGCCACCTGCTGTTCCTTGTGGGAACAGCTGCTGCATCTTGGTGAACACCTAGCAGCGCACAGATATGTAAGACAACCAGAAAACAGTACAAACTGCAGCACTGCTGGAGACCTTGTCTGCTGGAGACCTTGTCCCCTGAGCACATTGTGACTTCATCCCACATGAGGTCAAAACGCATAGCACTTGCTGGCAGGCGTTTGGATGTCATGTGTGATACAGCTACACTGTGCTCAGTGGACAAGGAAGCAGCATCAACAAGCACAAAAAGGACTGTCCAGCAAGTGAACTCACACTGTGTACACCTCTGCGCTTACATGCTGCAGTTACCAGCTGCAAATACAGGCTATTATAGGAGCAAGAATATCTGGCACAGAGCCAGGCACACTATGGGTCAGAGCAGTGACTCACCATCATGACCTCAGGGTTGCTCTGGTACTTGATGACGTTCATGGGGTTCTGAGTGCAGTCCATAATGGCTGTTTGCACCTCAGCCTTGCTGAAAGCCTACAAAGGTCAACATTTACACTTACAGCATATATGTATGACCTTGATGAAGCATTGACAAATGCTTCAAGTCACTCCAAAAGTGCCTCATACTTCTGATCCTCTTGTCCTCATGCATGCAGACTATACTGTTGGATGATGACACAGCAAATGTGCTCGCACTGGGCATCAGCAGCATGAGCAACTGTTGATACTGACACAGGTTTGAAGGCTTACCACAGCAAGTTCTGGATCGCTCATGATCTTCTTCATGACCTCCTCAGGAGTCGTGTTCATGTCCTTCAGTGACTGTTCGAAGTCCACATTCTTTGCTTCTCCTTGCAGCGCGTCCATCATCCTGGGATCAAAGGCTCCCTGCACAGAATCCCCAGCCTCACTACAGATGTGACTCATTTTGTGCCAAACTGGAACGTGCAGATCACAGGCTTTGTTCCAGAGCCGGAGCCCCCTCATGGGGTAGGGCCTTAGTCTCAGCAGGATCCGCAATCTATGCTGGCAACCATCGGGGTAGCCTTGTACAATAGGCCTATCAAGACTAAATCAACCACAGGCTTTGTTGTAGAAGTTTGGTTCTGAAGCTGACTGCATGGGCAACGGCAGGCTGATGTTTGCCTTCATGACATCATGGCAGAGAGGAGCTCTGAGTTTGCAAGAAAACAAAAAGATGAAGACGAGATTTCAGCAAGAAAAAGATGACACAAAAGGAGAGGACAACAAACGGTGCAGGCGCGTGATACTGAAACCAGACAGGTGAGACTGTGGCTCTGCTTTGTGGTTGCCAAGTGATGATGCTGGTGAATCTGATCAGTTGAGGGCCCTCTTGGGTCTCCCAAAACTGCCATGTCACTTGTTTTGGTGGAGTACTCTTTATATTTCTCTCTTCTTTTCGTTTCAAAAGATGCCGGGCAGCAGAACAGACCTGCTTCTCCATCATTTGCTCCAGCTGGGTTCGGTACTCAGGGTTGCTCATCATCCACTCGAAGGTCTGGGGATTCCGCATACCTTCTGGCAAGTATGGATACAGCAGCTTCTGCATTGCTGGGTCCTGCACAAAAGCTTCAGCAGACGTTCATTTCTCAGCTATCATCTTGTGACCACCACTTTTCAGACCATCAAAACAGAACACAGCAGCAGTCCACTCTGAAGTGACTGCGGCCTGCACTGCGTTAATGCTGGTTGCAAACCTGTTTGCACAGCTGTTGACATGTGGCTGCGTAGTGCTTTGGATTGTTGACAGTCTTCACCATCTCAGACACATGTCGCGAGACTGGCTACAGTTTAGGAACCCGGGACAGATCTGGGTAGAGGGCAGTCATATGAGCAGCCAGGAAGCACATGCAATAAGGACAGAGATGACACAGCAGCAATTCAGCCTGACTCTAAACAAGCAACACAGTCTAGCTTGAGAGTCGACCCTTACCAAACATGCAACATTGTGATACAACAGGCTATACAGGTCAAAGCACGTGTCAGTTGCTGAACATCACGAGCTGACCTTCAGCATTTTCTCCATAGCTTCCACAGCACCTTTGCCTCCAGAACTGGCACCACTGCTTGAAGCCTGCTGCTGCTGCTGTTGCTGCTGCTGCTGCTGCTGCTGGCCAAAGCCTGCCCCAGAGAACTGCGTCACAACAGAGCCCGCTCAGCAACTGAGCGTCAACAGACACATGTGCAAGTGTAGGACCTGGGCAGCTCTGTATAATACAGGGCTTCTCCTTAAGTTGACGCCGATAGGCGTAGTCTTTTCTTTTCTGTAAGTGTAGGAATGGCCAGAAGGAAGGCAGATGCCTGGTCCTAACTTACTGCGCCATGGCCTGAAAGCTACTGACATTGACAGCTACGATGGCAGTCGTCAACCAAAAGCATAGTGAGTAGCATAACAAAAATAGTGAGGGAAATACCATACTTGCCATGCCATAGCCTGAAAGCTACTGACATCATCATTAGTCATCAAACCGGGCAAAACAAATTGCAACACAAAAGTAATGTCAGGGAAGTACCTGGTTATTGTCAAAGAAGCCTGAGGAGCCATTGGTGGTGCTATCAGGCCCTTGAGGGTTTACATGCTACCAGGACCTTGAGTCACTGACATTGTCAGCAACAATGGCAGTCATGAAATAAGCATGGTAAGCCACACCACAAAAGCAGTGAGGGAAGTACCTGGTTGTTGTCAAAGAAGCCGGAGGAGCCATTGCTGGTGCTACCAGGGCCTGCAGGGTTGCTGCTGGCGGCACTACTGCTGGACGCTTCATCCTCATCGCCCTACATACACCAGAATGGTCAGCACTTGCAACAAGTAACCCTTGCACGCTATCTGCATGCTGCTGGCAGCACTACTGCTAAAGCTTCATCCTCATCGCCCTACATACATGGGAATGGTCAGCACTTGCAACAAGTCACCCTTGCACGCTATCTGCATGCTGCTGGCTGCACTACTGCTGGACGCTTCATCCTCATCGCCCTACATACATGAGATTGGTCACCACTTGCAACAAGTAACCCTTGCACGCTATCTGCATGCTGCTGGCTGCACTACTGCTGGACGCTTCATCCTCATCGCCCTACATACATGAGAATGGTCAGCACTTGCAATGTGCTATGTGACATCGCAACAAGTAGCCCTTCCAAGCTATCTGCGCGATTGGGTTCTGCAACACTGCCAGTGTCTCAACATCCTAGCTGAATTGCAATTAGCAAGACAAGTGATGCAGTTGAAAATTGTGTTTTGGCTTCAGTAACAGCTGCAACATTTCAGCAGCAGCAGAATGTGATGATTGTGGTCTGCCTCTGCCAGCATGCATGAACCAATGTGGCCTGGTCTTGGCTGACAAGGTCATGCAAAATCTACGTCATGATTGCATGAAGCTTGCATGGGCCACTTTGGGCAGCAATGTTGTGAAGCTGTTCAGAGAAGCACACCACATCAAAGAAGGAGGCGGACTGCTTAGGGGGGTTGGCAAAGGTGCTGGAGGGGCCAGAGGAGGCTGTAGATGGTGAGGAGGGTGAGCCCCTGGGTGAGGCGTCTGCAACAGTCTCCCTCTTGGCTTGCTGGGCCTTGTGCTCTTGGAACCGCTTGCCTTTGTTGACATCCTGATTGAAGGGGGGTTGCTGTGAGCTGGCAGCTGACTGACTTTGTGGTGGAGTACCTGAATGGATTTCAAAAGATAGGGAGTTGAGTGATTGATAAGATGAGCTGTGAGATTACCAGCAGGCATGTGCAGGGACAACAGATTGCACTTCATGCCAGCATACTCAGGGGGAATGCCATTAAAAGCCAAGCCTTCTGCATCTGGCATGGACAGACATGCATGCCTTGTGGCATCAGCTATGGCATTCAAGACTAGGCGACCAGGCTGAATGTGCAGTGCCAGGCTTGCAACTGGGCACCTCTTGCAGCCAATTGGTTGTCTTTGTAGAGTTGCATAAACTGTGCTTGTTGTTTGTGCAGGGAAAACTGCTGGGGACAGGTGCAAGCATGCATGGATAGCATCTGCATTTGCATTGTGCATGTGTCTAACAACAAGCAAGGCTTGAAGGCAGAGGTTGAGATTGTGCTGACCTGCAGGGCGAGCAGTTGTATCAACTGCAGGGGGCCAGCCTTGGCCCATACCCCCTTGCATGTTGGGTGGCATGCCTGGGAAGCCTGCTGGCATGCCACCTGGCATGCCTCCTGCTCCAAAGGGACTGGCCCCCGGCTGCCCTGGCTGACCCCCCATGTTCTTCATGGCTGCTTTCATGGCTTGTTGCATCATCTGCAATAAGTGCATGTGTTGCAGAAGCCTATAGGTATGATTATGTGTAAAATCGCCTACTTTGCTACTTTGCTTGTATGAATGTACTTGCAAGCCAATACAAACAAGCTTTGAGGGAAGGCAAGTGTTTATTAAGTGCGTTACAGTCCTTGGCTTTGCACTGCAACATGTCTGCTTGCATATTGGCAGATGCTTGTTGATGTGCCAGACAATGAGAGCAAGGTGGCAGAGCTCACCCAGCCCTGAACCCCCCCTGGACTGCTGACAACACCATACACCTTGCTCACAACAGTCGCTATGACAACTCCAATCAAAACCCACAACACGTTGGGCCATCCACCAGATGAGCCTTTGTGATCATACTGAGGTGGTGGGCTGGGGTACTGTGGTACGCCGTAATGCTGCTGATATTGTTGGTTATTGGAGGGAGAGGGATATTCTGGAACCTGCTTGCAACAGAACAGAAATGCTCAAGTACAGATGCCACGCTCAGGTTGTAGTCATCAGAAAGCTAAGTCTCTGTGCATCAAGAAACATCCTGACTCATCTCACCACTTCTGCTGAAGCCAGGCTTTGGCCTGCTTGTGCATCGACCGCCTGCCGGTGACGATCTGCGGCAACGACTCAACTGACGACCATAAACATTTGAGTGCAACTTGCACTTTGTGAAGAAGCATCTACTCACCGCTCGCTGCTCGCACACTAACGGGTCTCCACGATTTACGCTGGATCACGAGCTTGCATCTGCAGGAAGCTCTGAGCTTTACAGGCGAGCATGTCGGTCTCAAACCGACCCGCAAAGTGCTGCTCTGCATTTTATGTGACTTGCAAGGACACGTAAAAGATCGCCAGATGAGTGTCTAGTCTAGGGATGACATTACAGGGACAGACGATGCGGCTTGTCATCAGAAACCCTACCCAGAGCTCCGGAACCACTGGAGCAGATTGCATGTGCTCAGTCATGCGACCACTTGAGCGCCTGTTGAGCTAATCAAGGATTACAGGACACGTATTGGCAACAAAATCGTGGTAGTTCAGAGTGGCCCACACCGAGTTGACACAGCCTTGTGTTGCAGAGGACTCTCTCATGTCGATGCTGTCAAAAAAAGCCCTGGCATTGGCTCAATGCAAACCAGCAGCTGTGCAAAATCTGACACGCAGTGGAGGCTACATCAAACTTAGTGTACACAACTGTCAGTCTGTTGGCCAGTAAAAAAGCTCTCAGCTTCACTAGCACACATGCCTGACAGAACAAAGCAAGAGCAATATTATCCAAGTCTGAACGCATGTCCTCAGACTGCAACTGGCTGCTTCTTCTGTACTGGTGGTGCCTCAGAGGGGGCCTTGCCCTGTGCTGCATCTGTAGCAGCAGCCCCTGGGGCTCTCACCCTCTTTTGCCGCGCTGTTTGCCATTTCTTCTTGGGAGCAGGTGCCTGACCCTTAGGGGTTTGTGGGGTTGCGCCTGTCTTGGCCTTTCCATTGCCCTGAACCTGATTGGGGTTGATGGGCAAAGCGCCTGTCTTTCCAGCCCCATTGTTGGCAGGAGCTTGCCTCTGCTTTTGCTTGGGCTGGTTCTTGGCTGTGACTGACTTGCCTGCGGGCGCTGTGCTCTGCTTGCCCTGAGCATTGACTGCTTGTGCAGCTTTCCTTGCCCTGGCTGTCAATGGAGCCTCTGTGTCTGCAGGACAATAACAACTATAGTACTAATGGTAACAAATAAAATGGTGATGATGATGATGATATTAATAACAAAAACAATGTTCTTAACTCATGATAAGCTAGGTACATGCAGGATAGATGCCAGCATAGATCATTCATATGTACAACCAGCTGATAAACACTGGCTGATTATCCTTTGTTTGCTCCAGGCTGACTGACAGGACATCCAGCAAAATCGATGACAGCAAACAAGCCCACTGAACTATTGCACAGTAGAGAAAACTTGTGCATGAACTGCAGTGCCTGCTGCAGCACGCTCCTGTTACTGCATCCCTACACTGTGATCATGGCATGCAGCGGGGCACATGCTCTGACTGACGGCTAGGGCTCAAAAGAAATCAGTTTCGGGTGAATATGCAACTACCCAGGCTCTGAAACCAACTGTAGTTGGGAGAGCTAAGCTAGCAATGTAGATACAAAGGTATTGGCTTGATGCTGTACCAGTGTAACTATGTTGCTAGCTTAGCTCTCCATACTACAGCATGATGCAGACATCCTAGGAAAACAACCCTGCACAGGCTCAGCCGATGCTGCATAGCTCATGACAAGACGCCACACACACCGTTCTTTGCTTTGCTCCTAGGAGCTGCTCCATTCTCAGCCGCTCTTCTACTTCCCCAGCGCCCAACAGGACTCTCGCTGTTGTTGGACTTGGCTTCTGAGTCCGGGTTGTCAATCGTCCGTGTGAAAAGGCTGGAGCCGCTTCCAAACAGAGAACCTGGTCCAAATTCACCCTGCAGATACGAAAAGCTAGATGAAGCCTGTCAATGACCACAATTAGCTTGCGAGCCCATTGCCATTGAGCCAAAACATCTGGAATTTGGTTGGCAAAAGCTCTGCCAGCTGATGTGTCTGAGGATGCTCATGAATGCCTTTGGCAGTCTGCACAAGCAGCATCTGTCACTTCAACTGGCAGAGCTATTGTCAACCAAAGACGCAAATGCAACAGACAGCACACCCCTGATGCATGAAGTCAGACTGTGCTAATCTGACCCAAGGTGCAAACTTACCCCGCCTATCATGTCATCTACGCCTTGGCCGAACATCTCACCAAATGGTACTGCCACATGTGGGTCTATACGATCTTCAAGCCTAGGTGTGAATTTGTCAAACTTGGCCCTGCATACATGAACGTCCTAAGACAACTATTCCAGATGACAACAGGTACAACAGCAATTGCTGAGCATTACATTCGCTTGTTCATGTGTTTTTGTTTCTCTTTGCGTTTGAGAGCGTCTTGGTGGCACTCAAAATACCTCCGTCGCCGCACCTGTCAGCAGAAGGCAAACATAAGGGTCAAGTCTGCCCAAATCAACCATGGCAGGCGCAGCAAAGTTGTGACACAGGCAGTAGTAATGTAAATTACCTCGCCAACAGTGTTGACCCTTCTGCTTTCATTTTTGAATCGTTTCATCACCTCGTCAACTGGAATGCCCTCAGGCACGTCTATCTGAACAGTCAAAAAACAGCAGTGTCAGTTCCAGGGCTGATATCTGCTTCGCTGGGGAAATGTGAGCTGTGTTGACAACTATGAGATTGTGGCACAAACTGAACGAGCTTTCGTGCTTCCGTTCGGGGCCTTGCAAAGGGTGTACCTCCACTTGAAAAGTATTAGCTTTCATGCAGGTCTTTTGTGCATTGCTACTTCTGCTGATTTTGTGACCACGAAGCAAATTGAGTCCGCCGGGAGAGCTGCAGGGTCGTAGGTCGGCAGCCCCGACGCGCCGCATCATCGCGCAAAAGCCTGTACACCTAAGTCGTACTCTAGCACAGCACACGAAAGTCAGAGGGCATGAGCGTTGTCCTCAAAACGTAACTGCAGGACTGCTTAGATCGCTCTGTGGCTTGCGCAACTGAAGGGTTGAAGTTTGCCATATAGGGTTTAAGGGTACGCATTATCTGCTTTAGAATTCCAGCTGTATAGTCAGAGCATCTAGGAATAGACTTCCAGCGCTTCCCTTTGTTACACCCTTTCCTGCTTCCTACCCGGCCTGACCCATCATCACAGCGACAATGAGCGATGATCAGGTTGCACCCGAGCTGAAACCCATTAAGACCAAGTTGGAAGGCATCCTTGGAGAACTCAAGCAGCTCCAGGCCAGTGGGACCCCAACGCAGGCTCAGGTAGGGGACATACGAACTGACGTTGTGCTGTGCAGGTGATGCAAGTGTTTTCTGACTGCTGTGCGGTTACTGCAGCTGAGCCCAGTTCACGAGCAGTTGCGCTCCATAGACGAGATGTACGTGGACGAGAAGTTCGAAATCAACGGCACGGTGCCCTCAGGCCAAGCAGTTTGTGCTGACTTGTTGAGCGAGGCTCACGAGCTCGTGGAAAATATTCAGGAGCTTATCCCTGACGATGACGAGTAGGCGAGGTATATTTGCAACAGGCTTAGAGTGCTATGATTGCAATAGCGCCCTCCACCATCAAACTCATTATCACCCTAGTTAGGTCCTTTTTTCATTGACAAATGCTGGCTTCCAGAAAATTAACCCATCTTGTGCCCTGGTGCAGGCAAACAGTGTAGAGTGTGGGTCATCAAGCAAATCTTGAGCGCAGCCACTCTTTCACATTTATGTATATCTGTGTAATATCACTGTAAGACCTGAACAACCATCAAAATTCATTGTCCAGTGTACTCATTGCGCAACTGAGTGCGCTCTGCTGCTGTCATGCCTAGCAAGGTCTGCGCCATCTGTTCAACTGAAACATGTTTCCATGTCGCCAAAAGCTCAACCACATTCAGCCGACTGCTTGTGTTGTCTGACTCAGCAACCCGCCCTGCACTTGATAGCCCAGGTGCAGCAGCAGGCTGCTGTCCTGATGCTCTCTGCTCTGCTGCATTAGACAACATCTGTTCCACTCTGCTCCCACCTAATATGGACTCATGCCTGTGCGTTGCAAGCATTCCACCCTCCTGTGAAACACACGCTCTGTTCACAATCACCACCTTGGCCTTTGCAGCAAATGCTTCAACGTGTGAGACCCGCTGTCTCATGATTGCAGATTCTACAATTGCTGGTTTGTTCCGTGAGCAAGCCAAACCATTTCAGTCAAAGTTGATGACAGCTATCTGCAGCAATGCTGTGAGCAGAACAATGCACAACGCTTGAGCAGGCAATGGAACGTGAAATCTACACAAGTCGACTTACTGACCTGAAGCAACTGCATCTCTGTGTCCATGCCATTAGTCATAGGCTGTTGTCCTGAACCCACTCCGGGAGCATCAACTGGTTCAGGTTTCACAGCTGCTGTCACAGCATTGCCTCTGCCACCCTGCTCATCACCCATCCCCCAAGCTTGGCTATGAGGAGGGACAGATCCCTGATGCAATGCGTTTTCTGTCAGCCTTATGGCCAAATCTCGAAGCCCTGGATCCTCAACTTCGAGCTCCTCTGCTGCTGGGTCTAGATCTGCCACGTCAGTACCAAGAGGACCTTTGAGAACTGCAGCATCAGTGTCATTTGCTGTCATGATCCTGGCGCTGATGTTTTCGTCTGTGGACTGGCAGCAATACTGATGGGTTGATTAGTTTGTCTTCCATGGCAGCATTTGCTGTCACACTGAGAGACCGTGCGTCTGAATCAGCAGTCTTTCAATTGATTGAACTGTAGCAGTGCAAGTGTATGCTGTCAGATCATAGCAAACACGATCAGGATCTGCAGATTTTGGATCCCCCTGCCATGTTAATGCCGTACTGCACACACCATGCACAGAATACTGTGTAGTGTATGTACGATGCGCTGTGTACTGGCCTGAGAAAGCTTTCTTGTACCTGCCTATGTGAGAAACATTATTTGCATTGGCAGCCCGTAGTTTCAGTAAAATCAACGAAGACACAGCAGTTTAGCTATAAGCCACAAGCAACTGTTGTGAGCAGCCCTCACCAGCATTTGCCACATCAAAAGCCTCAATGCTGTAGCTCAGCTCCTTCTGTTCAGCAGCAACGATGATATCCCTGGTGGCAACAGTCTCTGCTGTCAGCTTGAACAGGTTGGCCAGACCCCACAGCTCCCCTTCTTGGCCTGGAACCCCTTTCACGCCTTCAAAGTACCGCCTTTCGCGGGCCCCTTCGATGGCTGTGTTGGCTGCCTGCTGCTTGTAGATCTGCCTTGCATACATCATCTCTTCCAAAGTACCTTGCATCCGATTTGGACATGATTAGTTGAGTGACTAAACTACAGGAAGATGGTGAGCACGAAGAGCGCAATGTTGCTATGAGCTGAGCTGTGACATGTTTGAAATTACCTTGTGCCTTGCAACAAAGCAGCAAAGCAAACCCTTTGTGTCAAATTGATTGAAACTGGTGCCAAAAGACAAGCCTGGACATAACAGCCTAAAGCGCTGTCGCACCAAACGGCACAAGCCAGAGACAGAGCGGTTGGTATCGATCAACTACCACACAGGATGTGATCATGCAAGCATGTAGCAACAAATGCAGCCGGACATATATGCAACACCGGCAGCAGATGAGAAGTGTGCATGTTCACGGTGCTGCAGTGAGGTATGGGTCCAGTGGTGCATAGCGCTTGTTGGCTGCTGCCACCAAATATCTGCCTGTATGGATGGGTGCACAGGTCTATGCAAGGTGCGAGGCTGTTCATCAACCTGCCCGTCTGCCCGTTCATGTGTGCATGCATGCAAGCAAGTGCATACGTGCATACATGCATATGTGTGTGTGTGTGTGTGTGGAGACAGTGTGTAAGTGATGTAAGGCGGCATGCATGCGTACATGCGTATGTGTGTGGAGAGACAGTGGGTAAGTGATGTGAGGCGGCACCTGTAGACACAAGCCTGTAGACGCCCACGTCACGGCGCTGCCCAATCCTGAAGGCACGGTCCTGTGCCTGAAGATCATGGGCAGGGTTCCAGCTAGGGTCCACAATCACCACCCTGCATGCAGTACAGCAGCGTCATGTGGCAGTTACCAGCAATTGTCATCTATATGAATGTGTTCCCCTTCACATTCACCACCCTGCATGCAGTACAGCAGCAGCATGTGGCTGTCACCAGCTGTAGCCCATGTGGTTCCTTCACAACCACCACCCTGCATGCAGTATAGCAGCATCATGTGGCTGTCACCAGCTGTAGCCGTCTATGTGAATGTTTCCCTTCACAATCACCACCCTGCATGCAGTACCGCAGCATCGTGTGGCACTTACCAGCAATTGTCATCTATATGAATGGTTGCCCTTCACAATCACCACCCTGCATGCAGTACAGTACCATCATGTGGCTGTCATCAGCAATAGTCAACTATGTTAACGTTCCCCCTTTACAATCAGCAAAACCATTATGGCTGCAACACTTAGCATGAGTCACATGCATGGAATGCTGAATACAATAGCGCTTCATGCATTAGACTGTCAGAAGATATGGTAGGTTGCTAACCTTGAGCCCTAGTGCATCAGCAGCACTTTTGATGCTGCTGAAAGACAAGATCTTTACTCAAGTGCTGCCATTGGGTACACTTGCATGCTAAACACTGCGGCCTACCATGTGTCAGTTCAAGCAGATCCCCTCACACATTTAGTTTGTGTTCTTTTTGTGTAAAAGTCATCTGCTTTGAGAGATACACAGCAAGCCAGCTTCTGAAGACAGTGTGGGGACAACGTTTCAGTCCTGGGGATGATGCTGCAGTCCTAGGGAAGCTGTCGTAGCCCTAGGAATGATGACAAAGTCCTGGGGTTGATGCTACAGTCCTGTGGATGATGATGTTTTCACTCCGACACCAGAAGCATGTCACACCTGTTGGCAGATGTAAGGTTGAGCCCAAGGCCACCGGCTGTGGTGGAAATGAGGAACAGGAAGACAGAGGCTGAGTTGCAGTCCCAGGGATGATGCTACAGTCCTGGGGATGATGATCTTACATTCCAACACCAGAAGCGTGTCACACCTGTTAGCAGATGTAAGGTTGAGCCCAAGGCCACCGGCTGTGGTGGAGATGAGGAACAGGAAGACAGAGGCTGAGTTGTTGAACTGATCCACTTGGGTTTGGCGGTCCTGCTGCTTGGTGGAGCCATCAAGCCTCATGTAGACATAGCCAGTCATGATGACGAGGTGCTCTATGATGTCCAGCATGCGTACAGAGTGACTAAACACCAGTACCTGCACAGGCAAGCATGCTGTGTCATCATGCATGCAGGCAGAGGACATGGCATTGGTGACCAGCAGCTCTATGATGTCCAGCATGCGTACAGAGTAACTGAACACCAGCATCTGCACAGGCAAGCATGCTGTGTCATCATGCATGCAGGCAGAGGACATGGCATTGGTGACCAGCAGCTCTATGATGTCCAGCATGCGTACAGAGTAACTGAACATCAGCAACTGCAGAGGTGTGCATGTTGCATCATGCTGTGTCATGCTGCTTGCATAAACATAGACAGGCAGAAGACATGACATCTATGAGCAGCAATACCTCTTTGATGTTTGTCATGGGTGCAGAGTGACTGAACACCAGCACCTGCACATGGATGCATGCTGTGCATGCTGCATGTACGCATGAAGGCAGAAGACATGTATGACCAGTCGCTCTATAATGTCCAACATGCGTACAGAGTGACTGAACACCAGCACCAGCACATGGATGCATGCTGTGTCATCATGCATGTATGCAGGAAGGCAGAAGACATGGCATCTATGAGCAGCGATCCCTCTGTGATATTCAGCATGCATACAGAGTGATTGAACACCAGTACCTGCACAGGGATGCATGCTGTGCATGCTGCACGTATGCATGCAGGCAGGCAGAGGACATGAGGACATGGCATCTATGAGCAGCAATACCTCTGCTATGTCTGTGATGCATACAGAGTGACTGAACTCCAGCACTTGCACAAATGTGCATGTTGCATCATGCCGTGTGATGCTGCACCCATGCATGCAGGCAGGCATGAAGCACTGCACTTTGTGAACAGCACCCCCACTGTGAACACAGGCGCCTGGGTGTCTGCCAAAATATATGACAGAGTGATCTGTCAGACATTACAGGATGTCATTTCTGATTGCATGTAGTCTCACCTTATGTCAAGTGAACAAACAGCTCTACGCCTAACAGCAACCATGACAAAATCCTGCTGATGTGGCAGCCCACACCCAGAAGAAGTTGCAATTAGTAGTCAAGGCCAGGAGCTGTACCTGTTGGGTCTCCAGTTGCCCACCTCAGTATTGCGTGTCAACCAGAAAGAAAAAGATAGAAAAGTTTGCGCTTTTCAGCGATCACAAAAGGAGCCTGCTGCGTCTATGGCACTCGCCCTATCAGCGCACACCCCTTGGGTGCAATTTAGTGTCTCATGATAGTGCATGTTGGCTCACAGGACTAGGGTTCAGGCACACCTAGTAGGTACCTGGCAAGAACGATTAGCTGGAACGCCTGACAATTATTGTAATTAACAGGAGCCTCCTAAGGCGGCAGCCCGAAGCTATACCTTGTTGGCAGTCTCTTGTTGGTACCAGAGGTCCAGCAGCTTTGCCAGTGCTGTCATCTTGCCACAGGTGCTGCTGTCGCTCAAGGTCATGAAGTTGTTGTCTGCTCCTGCACCTCCCACCTTGTCCACATCCTCTCCTGAATAATAAAAAAAACGCTTTTGCGCATTGATTGAAGAAGGGAATACACTTTTGGGCAATGATTGAAGACGAGGATGGACTTTTGGGCAGTGACTGAAAAGAATGATACTCTTTTGGGCGGTGATTGAAGAAAGTACCAAGGATAAAAGGTATATCAAGCTTACATGTGCGGCTCTGCTTGATGTCCTTATTGGCACATATCACATCTGCGTTTGTGCAGATTTATGGTTTACAAACATATACAGACACGCACGCACGCTCACTCGCAAGCACACAGACACCGACAGAGACCCACAGAGACATGCTCATGCGTGCATGCATGCATACACACACACCTAGCACCAGTTCAGCCACTGCAGTGTCCCTCTCATACTTCATATTCCTCCTGACATCCCTGTCCTGCTGGTCTTGCGGGTTGCCTGAATCACTACAAGCAAAGTAAGCCAACAAGCCAATAGGCCAGATACTTCAATGCCAAAACCACTGCCGACCTACTTTGCCGGGAAGCCTGTGTTCAGCATATGTGTCTGATGGATGTAACAGTGCTGGTGCTTGAACTGAAGGCACTCACAGAGGCTGGCCTTGAGCAAGGGGCTGGCCTACCTGAATGGACAAATGCACAATCACATAGCTAAGCACATGATGCCTTTCATTTTGCCATCTGAATGATGACGTCACCCCAGCAATGACATTGGTCAGTAGGCAGTTGCTCAGCCTTGGGTGAGTCAGCCAATGCCAGTCATGAGTCAGAATCAGATACAGAAGTGATGTTGGCATAACAGCGTGTTTACAGACGCGTAGGTGAAATGAAAGCATGACGTGAACAAGGAAAGTGCACCTTTGACAAGTTCCAGGTGGTTTGAAATCTTCTGCAGGATGGTGAGGCAGGGCAGTATGAGACAGAAAGGGCAGTGCAGGCGTGGCCCTGGACACCCATGTGGCTTGTGCCACTTGCAACCCTGCAAGCAATGACCAATGATCATGATGACTCATCAGACAGGCCACACTGTACAAATGCACAGTTGTGCTAGTGCACTCAAGACCTACATAAGCATCATAAGTCAAGGCAGCTGCAAGTGAAGCATAGCCAAGAGACACAACACTTATGACATTAGCGTCTGACTTCATGAGGATCCTCAGGACCGCAGAGCGATTTGAGGTAGTACACAGACTTGGCAACATGCTGCTCAGCTGGTGAAGTTGTCAGCTACTGTGTACCGGTTTCACAGCCAGTATTGACACAGTAGCTGACAATTCACCAACTGAACAGCATGTTGCCAAGTCTGTGTACTACCTCAAGTTGCTCTAAACCGGTCGGCTGTTGATACAAAAGAGGAATCCGCACACAAGTGAAGCAGCATACGTTTGGGTTGACAAAGGTGTCAGCTGCACTGTCGCACCCACAGCGGTGGAACTGGCCAGCTGTCAATACAAGAGAAGCATCCACACACAAGTTGATTCACATAGTAAGCAGCATACGTTTGGGTTGACAAAGGTGTCAGCTGCATTGTCACAGCCACAGCAGTGGAACTGGGGCCATAGCACGCCCCCCTGATCAGCCTCACATGTTCTGTAGCAGCAGCTGGCACGCTGCGTGCTGCTGCCACAGGGGCAGGGCTCATCAAAGTGCACCAGCAGCTGAAAGTCTGGAGAGTCTAGTGTGCGCCTGCAATCGCCACAACCACTCAAGCATGCTCTGACACAGCAGCATGGGATGCTTTGCAGTAGGGCAACTGAGAGGTCGAGTTGACCTCAACAAAAAGGTCTTTGACCAGATGTCCTGTCTCAGAGCAACATGGGTTTGGCTGCTGCGTGTGTACAGCTTGCCAAGATGCGTGCTAGCGCAGTACACATTCAAGCAGCCTCTGCAATCAGTTGAGAGTCTGGAGGAGCCTTCTGGAAAAGACTTCTGCAAATGCGCCTCACAGGAGCAGGGAACGCTGAAACGAGCTGCAAAACCTCTTCATCTCAAACAACACAGCATTGAAGGCACCATGCATACACATGCACATGAATGGCAAGGAACAGGGTTTTAGCACTAGAAGCAACAAGCCTGCACATCTGCACAGCACAAAAGTAGCTTCGCTGGACATCTGAACTGCACACTCTGTTTG
>JAABUK010006579.1_pt1 | contig 17257 bp, 20 predicted proteins | sample 5559141 | NCBI WGS metagenome assembly JAABUK01 (sample SAMN10711869, study PRJNA513367) | rock metagenome | isolation source: Antarctica rocks | place: Antarctica: Victoria Land, Pudding Butte nord | collected 2016-01-03 | reverse complement strand
TCAGACATTGCTGGTATGCATCGGCTTGTGACTCAACATATCTGAATTGCGGGCAGGTGCTGGGCTGTGATGACGAGCTGCGTGCATTGGTGCTGTTTATGCTGATGGTACATGCCAAGTCAAGCTGCACGTTACCTGCATCAGACTTGTTGGCTGGCCAAAGCTTGTAATCTTCTTCTTCTTCTTCTTCTTCTTCTTCAGCGCTTACCGTTATACAGCAGCAGTCAAAAGTCTGCATCCAAACATTTGCATTGCTGTATTTCATTTTATAACTTACAGTCTGGGGTGTGGAGCCAGTAGTGACTCATCAGACATCCTGGCTTGAAAGCACAGGTGTATGTGGTGTGCAACAAAACCAAGCTGGTGGGAATTCTGTTCGAAAAAGAGCCTAATGTCCCGTTGTTGGTAGTTTGGACCAAATAACGAAAAGTGTTGACCTCTAATGATGCTGTAAAAAGGGCAGTCAAAAAGGAAATGTTGCTCATCTTCAACCGCTTGCATAGAGCAGTGGCGACAAACACGTTGTTCTCTAGGTGGTTTGGGTCTCAACCATCTGTCAGTTTCAACCCTCAGTGAGTGAGCACCTAACCTGAACCTGATGAGTGAAAACAATGGAGCACTGGGTTTAATGATATTGGAGTCAAAAAACATGTTGTCCATGAACGGAACCAGATGAACGGAACCAGATGAAACAGACAAAGTAGTTGGCATGTCCAGAGTCAACAAGACAGGGTAATGGTCTGAAGATGGTATAATGCCTTGCACCTTGAGGTGCAAAGCCTTGTTGCACAAATGAGCTGAGGCAATGAAATAGTCAATGACAGTATGTCCAGCATTGGCATGGCTAGTAAACTGAGCCGGTGTGTCCCCTGCTGTGCGACCGTTCAAGATGTGCAAACCACTAGCTTGGCAAAGATGAAGTAAATGACGCCCAAATGCATTGACCTGAGTGTCCAATGACTGTCTAACTGGTGCTTGATACAAAAAAGCATCAAATTCTTCATCCATAGGGAGGTCTAAATGCTCTGCTAGTGTAGGATCTAGACAATCAGGCAAAGTGCCAGTGCGAGCATTAAGGTCTCCCGTGATGATTACTTGACCAACAACACGTGCTTGGGCAACTTCCAATAAAAGGTCCTGGTAAAGCTCCTCAATAGTGATGCGACTGTAAAGTCCAGAACCAACAGGTGGAAAATATACTGCACATAGTAGTAGAGCTTCGTTGCACTGAAACAAGCTTTTGTCACATTCAAGCCATATACGAGTCAGGAAAGCAAGGTCTTGCCTCCAAATTTTGATCTTGCCAGAATACTTGTTGGCACAATATACAGCAATGCCACCAGCCCCCCTTCCACGTCTTGGCTGTTTGGCATTGATGTTGAAGAAGAAGTACCCAGGAACTTGAGGTGGCGATTTGCCTGCTGTTAACCACGTTTCAGTGAGAACAAAAATGTCGGCTTGCTGGAAGAGGTGACTGCAGAGGACCGGCTTGTCTGCTTCCTTGAGCCCATATGAGTTGTGGCTCAAGATGGCAAAGCCATTGTGGCCCTCACGACCCTATTGCTGAGAGGATACTGCAGCTGCAGGTGCAGGAGTAGTTGCTGGAGGCTGATTTGGGGAAGCTGTAGGGCCTGCCTGTAAGGGTGCTGGTGAAGATGAGGGGCCTGCAGCTGTCTGTGATCTGTCAATGACAAGCTTGCCTGACTTGAAGTAGGCTTTGAAACCATGACTGATGGCTTCGCGGCGCTGCTGTCTGAGCCTGAACTGCTCCTGAGCCTGCATCCTGGTCCAATTGGGATTGACCCAGATTGACCTGCCCTTGAGGTGTTTGCTGGCCTGTAGTATGCTGATGCGTTGGGCTGCTGAGGAGACTGTGATGATGATGGGACCAAGCCTGCCTTCTGTGCCGCGAAGGCGTTTGACAGCCAACACCTTGCTGTCAGCCTCTGCCACTTGCATCTCCTCCCGCAGAAATGTTTCAGTGTCTGCTTGGATGCTGTCAGGAGACTCTGCAGGGAATGCTTCCAGGTTTGAAATGACAACTTGGAGCTGGCGTGACTGGCGCAGGGATGTCTCTTGTACGACTTGCTCATATTGCAGAGCAGCAGGAAGAGGTGCTAAGGTGTCTGCAGGGGGAGCACTGGCAGAGAATTTCAGGACAGAGACTTCCCGACTTAGGGCTGCAACTTGATCTTGCAGCCCTTTCCCGGTGTCATCGCCTGGGTCCAACCTTTCCCTCAGGTCCACTTTGATCTTGTCGTACACAGCCTCAGTGATCCTCGACTCCTGATCCGTTATGGCAGCAGCGATCAACAGGTTGTCCCGATGGTGTAGCAACTTGACTTGTAGTGTCTTGAGTGCCTCCTTTGCCGTGTGAGGAATGTTGTACCGTCCACACGCTTCCTTAGCGGTCATTGCGGTCATGCTAAGCAAGCTATCAGCGCTGAGGTCTGTAGGCAGAAGGCGCCGCGGATCTGCTTGACTCGAAGTAGACATAGCGACCTTACCTACACATAAGCAACTTTTCAATACTTTAAATTCAGATACTCCGACGATGTGTCAGAAGTCAGCACGAGATCATTCAGCACACTGCCCAGCACAGTCCTTCCGCTCCCGTCGCGTGTAATTATTAGTGTACACAGGTTGTTCTGCGATCCCACAACGACCAGCTGAACGCAACTCCATTGTGAAAAGTTGCCACAGATTCTATAGATACCTTTCCAGGGATAGTCCTGAGTGTTACTTGCTGGTCTAAGGACATCATGTCTGCATGACAGAGCAGTCTCTGCTCCAACGAGAATATTCTCAAGAAGGGGAACAACAAGGGCGGAGCTGGTACAGCGGTTCGAGTTGTGCGGGGTTCCAGCATCTGGGAAACGATGTCGGACAGCAAAGCTTTGAGCGATTCGCTGCTGTTGCCACAGAGCTCGAACCAGGGGGAATCCGATCTTCTGGATCAAGTGTCGCCGGTGAGCTGTCGTGAAGGTGGCTTCCCCCCTGCTTGCTTTTGTCCACCTGACTTAACACTGTATTTGTCACACAGGCTGTGGCTGGCAAGACGTCGCTTGTCAGCAAAGCAGATGCTTCACATCCCAGTCTCGACGTAGAAAGCAGCTATGGCCCGGATGACATGACGTGTGCTATCTGCTTGGAGCAGATTCAGCTAGAAAACACAGCCTATGTGAAGGGTTGTGAGCACGCCTACTGCGGTGGGTATCACTTGCAGAGCACACGCCTCAGCTTTGTTCTCTACAGCGTACACACAAGCACCACAGTTGCTGCTGGATGACAGAGTGCTGGCAAAGTGCTGCATATAGCAAGATTCACACTTTGCAGCAGGACCAAGCTGTTTCGCTGCATCTGTCGGCTCAGGGCGTGCGCCAGTAAATGTCTCCCTTTTCTCACATGTGGTCCTTGGTATGCAGCCAAATGCATTCTGCAATGGGCTGATCTGCGGGACAATTGCAGCTGCCCCCAGTGCAAGAAGCCATTCACCCGTTTGCTGACCTACCGCACCCTGGATGGCACAATGAGTGACTTCCCTGTAGAGGAGAGTGTGTGTCTGCTGAAAAGAGCCACCTGGATTCAGGAGCAGCTTAAGGCAAGTCATGCAGTTTCAGTATAGAATGCCCACAGCAATGAAGCAGCTTGTATGGCATTGTTTCACCTTTTGCATTGTTTGCACTCAGCGTTCGCCAGAGAGGCTGATATCCTATGCTAAATGAACTCCCTGCAGATTTCACACACAAACACTCGGTTATTTTCAACCTGAAGGTTGCATCTCCTTTGGTCCCATTTGGGTTTGGGCTGTGCCCAGCCACAGCACAATGTTTGTGCTATGTGTGCAACCTACTCAGTGCTAGTAACTTGTACCCTCAAGTGACACACGCCTATCGTATTGCATCCTCAAGACTGCATGGTCTAATGACTTGATTGATGAATCTAGAAAGGAAGTCTCACCAGACTATCTCTGCCAAGTCTGTCTGCTATGTCAATTTTGTTCACTGCTGTGCTGCAGACAGCTGAGAAAGGAAAAGCAGTTGCCTCATCTGATGCATTCTATGCTGCTGACACCTCAGACCCAGTGACCGACTGGCAGGACTACAGCAACTTCTATGATGAGTATGACGATGATGAGGAGGTAAGATCATGCTTTTGGGAAGCAATGTCTGCAACACCACCAGGATGCTTTCTAGATTGAGTGTAAAGATGCAGTGCTGCTGTTTGAGGTCAGCTGCATCTGGATGTTGATCTAGCTTCCAGGTCGTAGCAATCGTCCAGCTCAAACTGTTGTGTCAAGGTCAAACCACATTCTCAAGGTCTCACCATTTCTGCTTAGCACTGAGACCAGTTTTACTTTCTCTATGCTTGAACGTCACTGCCTCATAGCTCGTGCATTTGTACAAAGCTGTGGTCAGCATGTGCCTCGTTTTGGGCTGCCTAACTCGTGTTTACATGGTCAATGCTGGAGCCTTCAAACCACATCTCTGGTTCGTGAACACAGCCATCACCTGCACTGTTATTTCATCTCAGAGTTGGGTGTTGGGCTTGCAGGTGGAGGACTTCTACTTCAGCTCAGCTGCAGGGCGGGCGCGCATTGTTTTGGGCAACAGGAGGTGGGGTGAGAATGGGTATGTGGCCAGTGGGCGCCAGCAAGGCCGCCCTGTGCAGCGTACTGCCTCCAAGGTGAAGCTGCCTGTTCTCTGCTCTCAGCAACAGAAAAGTTTACGCTTTTCAGTGATCATAACAGGAGACTGCTAAGGCGCCAGCCCGGAGCTGTTCTCTGCTCTCATCTCAATGCTGCTGCTGTGTGGCACTATATCACATTCAGTAGGTTGCTGTACTGATATGGTGATGACTGGTTAATCATCTTAATACGCTGATACTGTTATCTTGTGTGCACGGCCTTCTGGACACGGAGGCTGGCTACACCACAGGGCATGTCACCTTGTTACTTTGAGCACAAGAACAAGCAAGCGCTATGCTCCAGTGTGCCTGCTGTTTGACACATCTGTCTATTCTGCATCCAAACCAAGAATGCCAAACCGTAAGTGCTGTTATCGTGGCACTTAAAGTTTGGCATTCTTGGCTTGGACGCAGAGCGCAGTGTCATGGCCCTCAAGCGATGCTTCTGGTGTGGACATGCGTCTGTGCACCAGTTGACATGCTGCTGTGTTTGTAGGCTGGCCAAGGCAGCTCCTCCGGCAAAAAAGGCTCAGCTGGCAAGCAGTCAGTGGGCAGCAAGGATGTAGGCACACCTGCACAGAAGACTCCCGCAAGCAAGACCACCCAAAACCCACCTAGCAGCACTCCCACTCCTCAGCCCAAGTCAGCGTCACCAGTTGCTGGCCCAGGCAACAGTACCAGCACTGTGTCCACAGACTTGCCTACTGCCAGGTCTGATGTCCCTACTGCAGAGCCAGTATTCGCAGTCTCACCAGCAGTGCCCATCAGGAGCAGCCCAGCAGCCGCAGCAGCTGTGACGCCTTCCACCCCTATTCCCATTGGGGGAGGGGGAGGGAGAAACAATGGGTCGGTGGGCAGGCATGGCAGTGGATCAGATGTTGCAGGGACCAGCTCGGAAGGGGCTTGGGGAAGTGCAAACAGTGGCGGAGGCTGGAGCTCCTACAGGTGAGCCTGCTGCTGCTGTGCCTGCTGGCCAATAGCTCTTTTTAATCCAAAACATCTATTTAATTTAGAAACGGCATTTCTACACTGGAAATCTAAACTCGGAACGCTTGGGGACAGTCACAATGCGTTTCTACATTGGGGAGATGTTTTAGACATGTATCATGTGTGTAGTTGAGGTCATTGCTGTCTGCAGCCGGGCAGTGCTTACATGCATTGCTAGGCATGGCAATGCCCAAGAGTTTTCAAATGGCATTGCAGCTGCCACACTTGTAGCTGCAACTGGTAGGGAAGGCTTTTGATGGAGTCATGTGGCATTCAGAGTTGGGTAATGTGGTGTGCAATGTATTGTGTATCTTCTATTGCCTAAATAGTAGTTGAAGCTGTGGTGCTGGTTGCAGACAAGGTAAGAAGAAGGCTGCTGCTGAGTCAGGGCTGATGGGTAAGAGCCCTGGCAGTGATGCTGGGGCTGGTAGCAGCAAGGCTGGTCGCCGTGCCCGCCGCAATGCCAAGAAGGCAGCTGCTGATGCTAAAGCAGATGTATATGCATACTGAGTGTCAGAGAGTTTTTCCCCCATGGCAAAGAACTGCGCCGTGTCTGATGTACTATATCCCCATTGTTTGGCCTGAGCGGTGTTGTCCCAAAAGCTTATATGAGTTTCAAGGTGACTGGCAAATATGTGAGAGACTCTTTATGTCCATCCTAGCATGTATATGTACAGCTGTAGACTTTGCTATGCCTCAAGTCATGTGTATCAACAGCTTTCTTTTGATGGTTTAATAGCAGTCTTGTGCCCATGAAGTGGACTGGCTCACCTGCAATGGCAATTGTGAATAGGTGTTCTGAGTGCAGACCTGGCAATGTACTTGTACCCAATTTCAATGTGCTGTTCCTCTGAACACAGCCTTTCAGATCAAGACAATGTTGCATCTCTAAGTCCAGCCAACTTAGAGGAAAACTAGGCAGCTATGTTTTGGCGCTCATGCAGGAGCATTTAGATCCGCAGCTGGTAGTATGATGTTCAGAGTTACACGGTGACTCATGTGCATATGCAATTAGCCTCCTACGAATGCCAGCTGTGATTTGTCCCCAACTCTCTTGCTAGACAGGCAATTGCAAATTACATTCCCTTGCCATCTAGCAGCAGCTGTAGTCTAGATGCACTTTCACCAGATAAGGGTACAACTATGACATGCCCTTGAGGCAAATTTTCTTCCCAAGAAGTCAAGCCTGTGACTGCCATGAGCCAGAACAAGCTCAGAGCAACCTCTGCAAACACCGCTGATAAATGACAGAGTAAGCCCTGCTTCCCATGGACGGCGGTGCCAAAATGATAGTGGTGAGCAACACCTTCTTTACTTGATACCTTCTATCTGTGAGTAGGTGTTGTATATCAGGTACAGAACAGCAATGACAAGGGCCACCTGGATCAAATCCTGCAGCCAATATTGATCGTGAAAACCCCACTCAAGCAGGGATGTGCAAGCATGCAGCATCTGGGTCTGCATGCTGCCAGCACTGCAAGCTCACAAAGCTTGAATGCCAATTACCTTGTTGCCGTCGTCCTGAGGCTGGAAAAACCTAGTGGGGTCTGAGGGATTCTGAGTGAACCCCTGCAAAGATATAATGTGAGACTGTGGAATCAAAAATATGCCCATTGAGCCTAGAAAAAATCAGCAGCAGCAGCAGTGTTGTCACAAACAGTCAGTAACTGCTGTGCATTCACGCTAACTTCACTACATGCAGGCAGGATACATGCACAAAGCTGTGCTGTTCAGTTGCTTGTTTCTTTTGATCGCAAACATGCCAAACCTTGCTTTCCAAGTCTTACCTGCTGGTCTCCTTCATCTAAAGAGCTGAAGCTTTCCATGATTTTGCTTCCTCCATCCTTGGTGTCTGAAGCTTGCTGCACACACCATGAACATTAGGATCATTTCTCAAAAATACATAGCCATATGTCCAGATGTCTGAAGACAAGATGTGCGGCAGAAGTGATGCTTGCCTGCCTTGTTGCCCAAATGATTCTGCTTGCAATGAAGGCAGCCTTGCCCGGTAAGCTGCATCGACTCAAGTCCCACGTTTCCCTGCGCGTCAGAGCATCAAGCTGATCCTCAACCAACACATGCATGCATGACAGTTGACAGCAACATATGCTATGCATGCATGAAATTTGACAGCAACATATGCATGCATGGAATTTGACAGCAACACAAGCGTGCATGAAAGTTCACAGCATCAATGTGCAAAGCATTCGCTCATTTGCGCAACAAACAAGCAAGCTTACGTATGCTTCAGCACTCGTCCTGTCAGCAAGTTCAGTTCAAATACATCTTCAAAGTCAATGTCGACTGGAACTGACGCAATACTGCCTCTCATGCGGTAATTGATTGCTCCCACGTCCCTGCTTATCATGCGCAGCTTTGTGACCAACTGCAATCAACGCTGTAGGTCATTTGCAGCCTTTGCAGCGACCCAGCATGTGACAACAGCTTAAGCAAAATTCCAATACTTACCACTTTTGGTGCCTTGACGGTACCAGCAAGGTAGGTCTGCCTTTTGTACTGAGCAATGCCTTCTATAGACCTGAACTTGTCCTGCAGCTCAAATTGGATGATTCACATGCGAGGCTCATGAACAGCACTTTTTCTCAAAAAATGCTGCAAACTCACCTTGTATCTGACTTCGTCAGCAAACAAATCTGATGTCCATGTGGATGTACGCACGACATCTCGCGCAAGCGCTCGCAGATTTTGCTCGACTGCCGGCGAACTTGTGCAGACAAAGTCGTCGCAATAGTTCTGCTCAATACCTTCTATTTGTATCTCGGACCTGTCGTCCGTTTGAGCCTCTGTCGAGGCTTTGCAACGGTGAGCTGTGCGCGAGTTGCTGTATCTGCGTGGGTTGCTATGATGCTGGCGAAACGGCCGAAACAGTCGAGATCGCGCGTGCACCCCACATAGTTTTGTGCTTGACGCTGACTGTAGGAAGGCAGTCCCTGTCATGCTTTGGCAGCAAGCGCCTTGTGGCGCAATCACCGAACGTCAGATAGGTCAGTAGCTCGTCAGGTATGCATCGCGGGGATGCTGTGCCTCACAAATTGAAATGCATGCTTGAAGCTGGGCCTAGCAAGAAAGCAGCTGATTTAGTCACATGTGACTGATACAGACCAGCACGGCGTATAATGTTGGCGCAGCACGTTGCCCTGTTATCACGGACTACGTAGCTGACGTAGATTATCGCAAATCATCGTGCTCGGCTGAAGGCATCAACAAGCAGACATACACAATCAGAGATGCACCTCGAGCTTAATCAGCCCTCAGCAGTCATGTTGTTTGGAAGACGCTGCTTGCTGACTGCAGTATGTCAGGCTTCGTGAGCTTTGCCAATAGGCTACATGCAGTAGCTTGCTTGTTCACTGACATTCCTTTTTACAGTAGTCAGTTACGCAAATATATATATAACACCTGTTCAATTGCTGTGTGCTGCCTTGCCGCCAAAAAGATTTGACAGACTAATACCACCTTTACCGTCTCCAGGAGCTCTGCGCATCCCTCTCTTCTTGGCAATCATGAACGGAAGAACCACCACAATTGCAAGTCCAGCAAACACAAAGAGAACAATGAGCCCCTGCAGCATGAACACATTGATGAGTCTAGCAGCCTGTCTGACCCAAGACGCACTCATCATTGATTACTCAGTGCTTATGCCAATGACAGTGCTTATGCTTGTCTCAGGCAGGTGTACTGTCACAAACACCGCTGTCCCTCCCTTGTTCCCTCAAAAGCCCTTTGCCCAGAACTGCAATGCCCAGGATCTACATACTGTTTCTCATGCAAAACAGGCTGGGCACATGCATGCTGTAGCTGGTCGTGGGCAATGTACTTGATCAGCAGCCTTGTGCAAATGCATGACTTATTGTTGCATGAGCAAAAATCTTACTGAATTAAGGCCGCTGCTGACATCTGCATTTTGTCTGGCTGCATTTATGACAGCTCTGTACTGGGCATCTTGCTCTTCATCTGTTAGCAAGCTGCTCTTGTATCGCTGCTGCGCTGTTGCAGCAGAAGCAATATTTGGTCAGGAGCTCATGGTTTACATTGATCCAGCAGCAGCTTCAACGAAAAACCGCATGCAAGGACTCATATGCATGCTTGCAACACAGACATGCCTGGATGAGAGCTGCGATGTCAATCCATACACATGCTGGGGCATGTGTGAAGCATCGCACACAATAATGCAGCAACGAAGCAGAGGTAGAAACAAATTGTGGGTCATCAGCATGTTGCAAGCCGACATATACAGCTGTAACATGGCTCATACCAAGGCTCATCAAGTCAGATCATCAAAGCAAGCATCATCCAATATCATGTCAACAAAACTGCTGTCAAAAAGGCAACTTTATATTACACTTGGCAACAATGCACAACAAATATGCAGTGACACAGCTTTTCTGGACCATGTACTGTCATTTTGCAATCAATGATCAGCAGGTACTGACCTGGTGGATTAACTTCATCTGCTTCACTGCCATCCACACAGGAGACTGTTGCATCCACCTCCGAGTATTCAGGACCCTGCATGGCACATCCCCTCATACAAAAAAAGAAAATGAAATGAAATCAAGAAGAAAAGAAAATACTACGCCTTTTGGCGTCAATTTAGTGAGCAGCCAAGTACTATAGCGGGGCTGCCCAGGGCCCTGATGCAAACAACAGTGATAACATCACAGTCTTCTGCTGATGCAAGTCATCCCTGTCGACATGCTGGTTTGGAGTATTGGTCAGAGTGATTAGTGGCATAATGCAGTGCAGCGTTCAATTGTGCAATTGTCAATGTGTATGGGCCCGTAAGGTTGAGTGGGGGCTCATTCCCACGAAACAACAGTGCTGAATAACAGTGCTGAATCACAGCCTGAATAACAGAGCTGCTGCCTTTCACCAGAAAGCAAATGGAACAGATCAGGAGATGTGATGCTGATAAGACCCACTGTGAGTGCTGATAACAGCCTGAACAACACAGCTGCTGCCTTTCACCAGAAAGCAAATGGAACAGATCAGGAGATGTGATGCTGATAAGACCCACTGTGAGTGTGAAGTTTGACATGAACTCTGCAGCAAGATGCCATGCTGACTTGACTTGCTGCGGCCTGTCTTCCCTGCCCCCAAAGCCCCCCCACATCAGTATGTCGTCCTGAACCAAAGCATAAGGCAGGTCAGGTGTGCAAAGTCAAGACACAGACAACCTCAAGTGTGGCACTCAAGTAAGCCAAAAGCTGATAACTCTAGCAAGCTCAGCTGAGAGCTGCGCAAATTGTGGTGGTGAGTGTCCGTGAACCTTTGTGACAGCAGAGTATTGATGCCGAGTGCTGGTGGTACATGGGGCATGGGACACAGCATCCGCATGTGAAATCCTGAATGCATATAGCTGGGTCCATGCAAGAAATGAAGGCTGACGTGGGATGCTAGACTTGGGTAGCTAGACTTGGGATGCTAGACTTGGGATGCTAGACTTGGGATGCTAGACTTGGGCAACTCAATGTGTGATGCCTGTGCAATCTGGCACTGCAGCTGTGACATATACAACAGCTTCTGGGGTTTGACTGCATCTAGCATCTGCATATTTGAATATGCACAAACATGTGCCGATTCACTTGCTGTATCAGCAATGAATGCACAGACCACTGCATATCGGTGACACAAGCTCTAATTGACCCATCACATAGCACCCTGTGCATGATGCTGCAAGCAAGCCTACTTTGGAAAAGACTTGTGGTGCCCTGACAGTTTATTGTCCACACTAGTGCATTAAATGCAATGATGCAAGTTCGATTGGATGCTGCAGCACATGTCAAGTTTGATGCTCAGATCATGATGCTTGGTAGGCAAGGTGTAAACAGGCTACGATGGTATACCTCCTGTGGGGTGCTGCCATTCGTTATGTCCCAGTCCTGATGAGGTGTCGAGTACCACAGTATTCTAGCAGCTGCAGGCAGCATGCAGAGTTCTGTCAGTGCTCAGGCACTTATGTGGTGACTGTGCCTTCTGTGTGTCAGTGACAGGTCCTCTGACACATGCACAGGCATCAGACACATGCACAGGCATCAGCGCAGATGCGAATGTTCGCTTGGGTATCTCAAGTGATGCCGTACGCAGCATATGACAGATCAGATGAAGATCAATGCTCAGGTGCATCATGCATGTTTGTCACATTGGCAGACTTTTGCTCATTACAAGCGCTGACTGTGACCATGCACAAGCTCCATCACAAGAGTCTGTTTGCAAAGCTGCGTACTGGTGATGCCTGACCTGCTTTGTCTGGTGTATCTCGTTTGTACAAAGGTCGCCCATTTTCACAGGTCAACACCTTGTAGACACCATCCATACCTCCTGCCAGGCCTGGGGCAAACTTGTCCACTCCCAAGATTTGAATGTCGCAGGGCTTCGATCCTGCAGGGGGTGGCCTGTGATTTTCGGGGCTTGAGGAACTGTGCGGTCATGTCTTGCGCAAACAGTAAACACGCACACAGTGTGGCAGAAGCACGCTCGCACCGTTGAAGGTTGTTGATCCATCGGCTGCGATCTGGCAGTCCTTCAGCACTGCAAGGTCCTGCAGGAGGCTGTCACCGTACGGGTCGTCATAGTCCCCAACGTATGGGTCGAAATAAGTCTGGTCAATAGCATCGTCCTCAAAAGTATCGTAGCCCCGCTCGTATATCTGATAGTCGTCAAGATCGTTGACGCTGTAATCGTCGTCGAAGGAGGTTTGACAAAAATTCAAGCGGAGACTGGCGACGCAAAGCGCTAAAGTTAGTGGCGCGAACTTTGTGACCATGCTCTATTGTGGGAAGGTGCCTATGCGGCGACGTCGCTACATACCACTGGCGGAGCTTTTGTGGTCGATACGTTGTCGTACGCAGGTGTGATCGCAGCACACGACACTCTTTAATGGGCAGCTCGAGCCTCGCAGCTAGCGACAGACGATGGCAGAGCTACTGACCCCTGTTTTAAGTGGCGCTGCTGAACCACACTCTTCTTCATGCCTTTTCTCATGAGAATCATGAAGAAGATGGAAGGACCTAGGACACGCCAGAGCTTTTGAACAAGTCCATGACAGCTGTGTAATTCTGCCCATGACGGTAAATATGCCTTGTTCGTGTGTCAATGTCATATGAGTGTAGTACATCATGCATAATGCATTGCTGTCATACGGAAGAGTATGTGTACACTTATGTGCGTGCCACATTTCTGTTGTCCCTGAAAGTGACACACGTGCCATCTTGACATCAGCTGTACAGTCATATTGACAGGCATGCGTAGGTCTACAGCCAATGTGGCACATGTGCTGGTCAGCACGCAGTATGTCTTCACACCATGGCACAGACATACACAGGCAGGTGACCTGTACAGAATGCATCACAATATCAGAAGTGAGGTGCAAAGGGGCTTTGCTGTCAGCACTAGTGAAAAATACGGTCTGCTTCGTCGCAGAAACTCTCAGGTAAGGTCAAGTTGATGTTTGGGCAGCAGTTTGTCATACAATTGGTTCTCAGCTGCCCTTCACTGTACCTGACTCATCTACTGTATTAGTTTCTAACCCCTACTGCTTTGCAACCAACACACCCTGCTCAAATGTACTCTGTATACAAAGTATATAAAAGCTATCCTAACAGTGCACACGCAACTCGTCTCTGACACACATCCTAATGGCCTAGATGCCAAATCATAGCAGCAGAAAACTCACAATTTGAATCTACAGAAGTCTGTACAAGAATGCCAAAACATCAAGAGCACCTAGCTGTCGTTTGTGCTGAGATGCCTGCTTCAGAACCAAAGCACAACAAGCTGCAATGAATGTGTTATGATCAAATGTGCAGACAAAATGTATGAAAACACCCAACAAACATAGCAATGCATGCACAAAGAATACATATGTTCATCTGTATGGTACAACTTCTTTGCCTACTTCAAAGCCTTGACGCTGTCCCTGTAGGTGCCACTCACATAATCCCAGTGAATAAAATACAAAGCTCGGTTGTACTGAGGCTGCAAATGGTGAATGTAGTGTGTCTTGGAATTTGCAGTGTTGGGCAGTATTCCCACCCCACCAGTCACCAGCAAATGAAGCCAGTATGGAAGTTGATACCCACAATGACCTGCATGAAGCAAATGCAGCCTCTGCAATGTGTGACATAGTGCTTAAATGGAGCGCTGGGGTGAGCAGCACACACTGCATTGCACATCATATGTGTCCACATGCAGTCTATGTACCAGACTACTGCATGCAGTGCTGTACTAGAAACACAAACAAAGGGCAGGAGACCATTATCATGCAGACAAACAGCCTGATTATCATTCGAATGCCGTGCAAGCCACAGGACAGCATGCATGCAGACAGCAGTCACTCACCAATAATATTAGTCATCACTTCCACCACAATCAAGGACACAACAGCCAGTGGGTTCCAGGTAGGCTGGTGGTAAAGATAGCCATACAAGGCTGCGTGAAAGCCCACAAAACAGAGGCCAACATCAACTGCATCTGCATATGCATTACCCAGGGCAGAGCATGATGCGCCAAGTCGGTGATGCATGCTGTGAATGTGCTTGTACAGTCGCCTGATTTTGTGGAACAGTGTGTGCAGTGTGAAGAACCAGGCATCATGGCAAAGCATGGCCACAGTGACAAAGCTCCAGATGCTCAGTGGGTTGAAGTCCAGTGCAGCGCGCTGTCCAAAAGCTGTCCAGCCAAGGCTGATGGCGTAGTAGAGAGGGATGTAGGGGAGGCCCACAGCAAGAACATTGCTGGGAGGGTGTTCTGCAAACGGGGAAGTCCCAGGGATGAATCTATGAATGGTGCCCTGTTGCTCCAGCCAGATGCACACAGCCATTGCAACTGCCTCTGCAAGGTAGTTTGCAAGCCCGACCCCAAGCCCACCACCAATTCCTATCAGCAACGTCTGCAAGAGCGAACTAAGCAGTGAAGCTGTGACATACAGCCGCAAAAGTTCAGCTGGCATCCATTACAGCCTCAGGTCTCAGGTCAAGTTGATGCTTACCAGCATCGGCTCGCACGGTATAGCTAGACCACGAGCGTCTCAAAGACAGCGCCTGCCGAGAGTCGAGTTGCGGCGAGATAGCTCGAGTCGCTGCACTGTTTGTGATTGCACGTCCAAAAGCTGGCAGAGCAGCGTGACTTTTGATAAGGGCCCGAAGAGGCACGAACAGCTAGAGCGGTGTGCGAGATTGTATCCGCCACAAGCAGGCAAAGGCGGTGCTTGGGCTTCAAGGTACAGTATAGAGACACTGCATTGACACGCGAAACCGCAGCTTGGGTTCCTGCTGAGTGTGCAGTCCCTTGCGACTTCTGCAACCGCAGGACTCCGACACTCTCGTGCACGAAAGTCAAACTTTGTGGCCCATCAGTATATACCGGGTGACGCGATTATCGGCAAATGATCCACACACACACGCACGCACAGACATCATATGATGTGCAATGCAGTGGGTGAGTATGATATATACTTGGCATATGTTTATCATACTTACCACTGCCCTTGAAATATGCATCATCCTGCACGGTGAGTTTGCACTGCTTCAACTCGTGCTGTAGCTGTGTGTGCTGTAGCAACTGCTTCTATCTCACAACGCATTGCATACTCAAGCATGGTCCCCAAGGCCCTGCTCACACACGATGCTTCGCGGTCGCGCTTCAAACACTATTTTAAAACTTCTTCTATCTGATTTGTCTGAGACTGTTTGTTCCATAGATTTGCCGACAGGGTGTTGGTATACACAGTGAAGTCACAAGTCACATATGGTCCGTCACATATGCATGCACAGACATCATACATAGAGCAAGATGGCCTGATCACACTTACAGCAACTGCTTAACCAGTTTGTACTTGTGCCGGTGCAGAGGCCCTTGATTGGCATAACAACATTGATGATGCTGACACAATATCAGTTTGCACTAGGGACTATCAGGTGAGGCTCAATGTATAGGTAAATCAGCTATTGCGACCAGCATATCGTTTAAGATTGACACCCCAAAGCTTAGCAACCGCCCGTGCTGTCAAGTCTTCACTGCTTCTATGACTGAGCTGTTTGTCCATCTTGGGCAAACATGCTGCAATACCCATCGGTCTATTGCCTATTGCAGCCACTGCTTGTAGTACCTTGCTGCCGGTCTGCTTACTGTTTTGGCTACCACCGGTATCCTCAGCCCTTGGCTCCTTTCTGCTGAGTTGCTGCTGTTGACAGGCAAGAGCTGCTGCTGATGCTGTTGAAACCATCGCAGCAGCAGCTTGGCTAGTAGCTGGTTGAGCAGAGTGCAATGGAGTGCTGTCAGCCGCTGCAATTGCTTGAGAAAGCACTTCAGCAATGGGCTGGAATACCACTGTGGGATCAGCACAGGGCTGCAGAACCCCTTGAGGTCCATTTGGCAGGACCATGTTGGGGATGCCCTGGCCCCATGGGCCAGCAGGAAGGTTTTGCCCAACGGCCCCAGTGCCTGGTGGGAAAGCGCCCTGAACCCCATTTGGCAAGGGCATGTTGGGGAGGCCCTGACCCCATGGTGCAGGTGGGCTGCCTTGCATTACCCCTGGGTAGCCCCCAGGACCCCCCATCTGACAGAAAAAAGGCATCCAGTGTAAAAGCTGCCCTTGCTGCTGCATGGCGGCTGCATCCTGGTTGAACTGCTGGCCTCTGTCCGTTCTTGTGTCTGTAGCAGGCTGATGCTGTGCTGCCTGGTCATTGCCACCACTGTTCAGAGGCTGTGCAGAGTAGCTGTTGCTCTGCTCCAAGCGCGCACGCTTTGACTGCTGCTGATGGGCATTGTGGCAGACCACTTCAGCAGGATCAGGACCTGGAAAAAGAGAAGTTTTTATGGTAAAGTTTTCTTCAGATTAGTAAAATCTCTGAAAAATCTTGTATCTCCTCAAAACTAGTATGTTCAATAAACACTGTTTATGCAGTGGACTTTGTAGGATATCTTTCAATCTGACATGCACTGCAAGCTAGCCAATGAAGCATGGCAGATGCAATACTCATGCATGTGGTCTTGGAAGATGATTATCTTGGCTACCTCATCATATGGGCATGTCAGTGCCAGCAGAAGCTACCGTTGAGGGCAAGCCAAAACAACATGTCAAGCCAAGCAGCAACCTGAGGTACCTGCAATGTCTTCTTGCCCTCTGCGGCTGCATTCACCAGCAGCTTCTGGTGATGTGTCATCTGCAGCCTCCCAGCTTCTGAAGTGGCTTCTGGCCCTGGCAGCTCCTGACGAAGAGCCATCACCTGCATCAGTAATTCACGGCACCCACATCAAGCTTGTGCCTTTCACTAACAAGCACTTTCAAGGAGGACTTTGGTTGTATCAGCACATGCTGAATTCACCTTTGGCTACTTGTTGCTGAGGCTGTGTGCAGCAACCTACCAAGAGACACATGTGTGTGTGTGTGTGTGTGTGTGTGTGTGTGTGTGTGTGTGTGTGTGTTTTTTTTTGTGTGTGTGTGTGTGTGTGTGTGTGTGTGTGTGTGTGTGTGTGTGTGTGTGTGTGTGTGTGTGTGTGTGTGTGTGTGTGTGTGTGTGTGTGTGTGTGTGTGTGTGTGTGTGTGTGTGTGTGTGTGTGT
>JAABUK010006577.1_pt1 | contig 17260 bp, 24 predicted proteins | sample 5559141 | NCBI WGS metagenome assembly JAABUK01 (sample SAMN10711869, study PRJNA513367) | rock metagenome | isolation source: Antarctica rocks | place: Antarctica: Victoria Land, Pudding Butte nord | collected 2016-01-03 | reverse complement strand
AGCTGACGGCGGGTCAAGTAGGTACAGGCTCTGCCTGGAAACTATATACATGTTGTGCAGCGGCCACCCTGGTCTCCGGTACCAGGGTTGCTCCGGGCTTGCACCCGGGAACGCCGACAGGCGTAAAAGTTTTTTTGTTGCGGTGTCGGTAATTTCCATGATGACAGCATGTTATTACACAACCCTTCTGGCAAGTTATGCGGCTCAATCACCCCGGCCTGAAGTGTCAAAATCCAGTGTTCATGCAACTTGGTCTTGCAAGTCCATTCTGTATGCAGACCAATATCTGCTAAAGCATAACACATAGTGTGACCTGTGACGCAGATTGCCCTATGGTTACAGGCTTAAACAGTGTCTTACGACAGGTCTCTTGCCCTTGAGACCATCAATACGTTTCTGGGCCTTGCTGTACGCTGCTCGTGTGTAATGTCTGATCACTCTGGAGTCCGTCCATGTCATTCTGCTCTGCCTTATGTACCAAGAACGAAAGCACAGAAGGATGGGAAAATGCTAGTGAAACTCAAGAGTTGAACAGTTCTGTGCCTTTACATACATACATACATTGCGTTTCTTGTCTTTAGGACTCAACAGGGGAGTCCACAGACAATACCTGGGCAAATTCTGAGAATATCACATTTGAATGATACAATTCATTCAATGCTGTTCTGAAAAACCATAGATCTGGGCATGAAAGGGTCCAAAATTTGTAATCTAAATCTAAATCTGTGATGTCTGGTGCGATTCATATATGATCTAAATAGCATGTATGTGTACATGTACAATACGTAAGTGAAAGCCTGCCTAGGCGTGTTGAAAACAATGTACTTCCTTGCACAACCAAACATGTCTGTAAAAGGTCAGCATAAAACAGAGATAGGCTAACATGATTTGTCAAATTAAAATGCATCAATGTATATGTGCCTGTAGCTGCTGAAAGGCCAGTACAACGACTCAAGTTGTACTTTGCAATTCTGTGCCTTTGCATGTGCAGCATCAACATGACTGCCCTCCAAGGTGCGAAACCTGTGGCACCAGCTTCAAATGTGTGAGTGTGGACCAGATCTCTGTTGTTGCATCAGCAGTGGCAGATTTACTCATTTTGTTGAGCTTCTAGACGATTTCGCACAAGTCATTAAGGATGTACACTGTTAACAACGTTGAGCTTGCCGCACATTGTGACCATGTGCATGCCTTTGTTTGACTGTACAGTGCTGGTCTATATGCAGTGACCTGCATGTCATTGCACCAAATTAGCAAGTCCGAGGGTCATGACTATAGTTGCAGAGAATGCAAAGGCAAAGGTGCATGACAGCTCTATAGACATCAGCATCTTCTTGGCAGCTATGACCTTACTTGCTGTAGCAGTGGCACTGGTCTTAGTATGGTGATGACCACCTTCACTTTGTCACATCATGTTGCTTTGACATAGCAGTGGTGCTTAGGACAACCCGGAAAGGTTATGGCAGAGTTGTTGTAAATGTGGACATCCTACAGGAAGCAGACCAGTTGGAAGTAGTGCTGAAATTGCCCCAAGTAGGAATTGACTGTTGAACGTCTGACCAAAGAAAGTATGCAAACAAGTGACGAGGTTAGGTGTTTGGGTTCATGTAAGACTCATAGTTCTGATCACATTCATGAAATCATTGTTGGGAAACGGCTTATAGGTTGACAATCAGCAGGCAGTCCTTATCGCCCCAGCTTGATTTCTGCTAGCATTGCAGCTGCACATGGCAGCCAACGACTTCAACAACCTGAAGTTTTGCTATCAGGCCCTGGTCATGACCATGAGAACCAATGACTAACACAGCAATTTGAGCCATGCTGCAACCTCTCACAAGAGCACCCATGCCTGGACATGGTGCCTGATAGCGTACAATAATCAAAAGCAAGCTTTTGACCACTGAAACAACAGAAGGAGCTTTGCAAAATAAATGACTAACTTTGCCTGCCAGGCAACCAGTGATGTGACATGCGCTCAGACACAGCTCCACCTGCTGTACAGCATATGTGATGAAAAACAATTCTGCATGCCTTGCAGCAATAGATGGCATGCCATTGGCATAATGCAGCTATTACTGGTTGTAAGATGGTATAAATACCACCAAATTCAATTCATAACTGTGCAGAATAAGCTGTTCTCTGTAGAGATATGAGCATCCAACAGCCACCACCTCTGGTGACACTCTTTAGTGACTGCCGGCTTTGTCAGCTGCATCTGCCGCCTTTGCCTCTTGCTTATGCAGTTTGTTCTCCTCCTTCTGCAGCTTTTTATCATCTTTGGCGCCTTGCTTTGCTTCTTGCTTCTGCAGCTTGTGCTCGTCCTTCTGCATGTTCTTCGAGTCCTGGTGCACGTTCTCTTCCTGCTTCTTGAGTTTGTGCTCAGAGGTTCCGGGGATGTGAGACTTCATCTCGGCTGGAAGCCTCTGCTGTTGCACCTGCAAATGGTGCAGATGCACGTCGTGGAAAAGTAGACTACGTCGTTTGACCAAGCTTGCATGCTGGGCGTGAACCGCGCAGCAAGGGCATGCAATGCTTCGCTCTTACCACACAGCCGTTTCAAGATGATGCAACACTGGCAAAAAGACACACTCGCAGCAAAACACAAGCGGTCAAACAGAGATCAGTCGGCGCAAACAGTCCAGTGTAATATGTTGGCCCTCACCTCACGGCTGCGGAACGAAACTGCTGAAGACGAGGCAGGGTCTCGCTGTTTGTTTGCTGCCGTAAATTTATCGTTGATGGACTGGCATGTCAAGTCGGAGCTATGTGTCAGACTGCGAGGTGTCCAGGAGTCTGGCACCTGTCCAGATTCCGCTTGGGACATGAGATGTATACCCACATTCTAGTCGACTCTTAAGCCGAAAGCTGCAGAGTTTAAATTAAACTCTGAAGCGCGATTGCGAGGGATCGTGTGTGAGCAGGAGCTCGGGGACCACGCCTGAGTATGCAATGCTTTGTGAGCTCACAGGTCGCGTCTGGTTGAGCTGTAGCTGAAAGCTGGAAAATTTCGCTGGCTGAAAGCTGCAGAGTTTGCTGACGTACTGTTGCTATGCTCAGTTGAATGAAACTTGCAGTTGCAGGCATAGCAGCATGACCCACCATGGCTACTCAGTCGGAGTCCTGCGCGTGTGCCCTATGAACAGACCCAACCCACTTGCATGCACGCAAACCGCATGTGTTAGCATTCTTTGTGAACGTTCTTGCAAGCCTCGTATTTGCAAAGGACAATTGTGAAGGGCGACAAAGCGTCATAACCAGCACCTGATTATACCGCTTCCTGAGCGTTACATGAAACGGAGGGTTGTAAGAAGACAATATTCAATCAGATTGCAACAATTGTACAAAGTACATGTCAGCAGAGCTCTTTAAAACGTACTATCATACAGAAGGTATCGGGCTTTGAGCGTGAAGAACAATGAAGGCCATGTAACAACCAGGAAACAGCTGTAAAACAACCTGCGTTTGCCATTTGTAGGTAGCAAACCCAGGCCTGTCACTTCCCTGCCTGGCCCAGAGACCCTCAATCTGCTACATACTCTGCACTTCAAGGTCCAACATTGTAGCCACCAAGACCTGAGTGTGGCTCCTGGCACAAATAGGATTTCCAACTAAAAGCCTTCTGGGCTTGGCACAAAGCAGTGATTACTGTGCTGAAGAAGTAGGCGCCTTGCTGTGCAGACACTCCCACACAGCCCATCCAGGAAAAGTATGCAGCAGCTGGTGCTGCAGCTGCGCATTGCCCTCAGTCAGAGATAACTCCTGATTCTGTGCTGCGCAGTTTGGCTTTGTGGATAAGTCACATGTCAAGCAGTGCTTTCAGGAAGGCACTGATGGGTGCCATTGAGAATATGATTGTCTCAGTTGATGTTAAGCAAAGCTGGTGATACATGCCAAGAAAGGACAAGACAAAGTCCAATTTATGCTTGTAGGTCCTCAATGTCTTCTGCAGATTGCTTTCAACCTTTGCCTCAACCATTATTCAGACAACAGCAGTGCATGCGTGTGTGTGCACAGTCACAAAGGGAACACTTATAAGTTCCCACAACACAGTCCCCTTAGTTAAGCTGTCTCAGGGGTAGCCTGCAGGCTCGTGACGTCACGGATGGCGTGTCGTCAACATACATCAGCAAAGCTTGTGTATACAATGTCCAGGATTTGATGCCAAAAAACCAATCTGCATATCCGCTGCACACAACCTCCAAGCCATGTCAATCTGCAGGAACTGCCAGTGGGCCTTGGCAATTGAGAAGTGCATGGACATATCCTGTGGCAATCGGTGTCCCAGCTGCACTGCATACTCATGCCTCATGGTGCCTTGTTATCACATGACAGGTGTAGGTCATGAGGCACAAGTGCATCTCAAAGAAGGTGTGCATCTCAAAGAAGGTGTGATGCATGGCTGACAACTTCCTGATAGACAACAGGAACACCTGGCCATAACAGGCGTTGCAACCAATTGGTCTGGCAAGTGGTATTCAATCAGGTAGAGGCACTGTGCAGCATATTTCAACTGCTGTCAGTCAACTGACAGACAATTTTGAGGCTGTGTGAAGCCTTTTACATACCAGGGCTGCAGGCTTCTGTATTGCCAAGCATGCAGAGTGATTCCCAAAGTTCAGCAAGCTAGTGTGCATCTGTTGTTGTGTACTTACTTGAAGGCCTGGCATGACAGTGCGAATCTCAGACCAGCAAGCAGCAGAATTCAGGCTAGAAGGTCTCCCTTTGCGAGGTACAATGGTGAGTGGTGAAGATGAAGAAGAAGACTACCAGCTTTGGCCTCTTGACCTGCGTATTGTGCAATCAGGAACACTTTCACAAACACATTTTGGGCCCTGCCCCTACAGTGTCTTCCTTTTGTACTGTATACGATCCCAAAGTCATAGCTAGGGCTTTGAGGGAATGTTTTGAACATAGACACACCCTGATGGCAGCACAATCTGGACCTACCGTTTAGTTTAGCTTAGAGTGCATCAACAATGAACATGAGTGTTTCCTAAATTTCTTTAGGAAGGTTTTGGTGTCTTTGTCTGACAGGTCCAGTCAAATGGTCCAAACCAATTGCTTACTGCCTCAATCACACCAGTAACAGATGTTGTGAATGCCTGTCTGCTGTGGTCATTTAAACAGACTCACCGCATTGTACATAACTCACTGTATGCCCCCTGTCAGATAGACAATTGCCTTCAGCATGCAGCACTGTGCATTCATACCTGCATATTGCAATGGCATCTTGACAGCAGCAGCAGCAACACAGACAACATAAGCAGCAGCAACACCGGCAGTAGCTACAGAAGCTGTTTCTGCTACATCATGCAGATTGCCCATCACAACTTCTTGAGGTAAAGGTGTCATCAAACAGCAATCAACTGTTGATGCACACCTCTCTGCCTCCTCTATGCTCGCATGGCAATGTCTCTCTTGTGCTGTCACGATGACTACATGCATTTCACCTGTCTTATGACATGCAAGCTTGCATGCATAACAGCCTTGTTGTCTGCACTGCATGTGGTGTTGCATTGCTGACACCAGGCACACCATGGGCCATGTTTCTGTACATGCTGCTTGACATCTGCTTCACTCATGCTGTTTGTAGCTATTATATTAGTAGTTACTCAGTATGTGTGCGGGTCTTGTGCATGTTGGACGTGCTACTTCTGCCCTGGGCGTTTCGGGGATGCCCCCTATGCAATGCGACCTGTCTTTGCTAGTCACTGCACTGCAGAGTTTGCAGGTGGCTTTCATAAAGTTGTCTCACGCAAAGGCTAGCAGCTGAAGCATTTTCAAATCACCAGCCCGCGACCACGAAATATGGCTTCAGCGCCCCGGTCACGAGCCAGTCTGCCTTGTGCCTGAGTGGACAGTTGCATGCCTATACCTGCCTGGACTCTTCGAATCAATTTTGACACACGTTTTGAGGGCTTTTAAATTTTTACTCTCCTGATATAGGTATAAACACTGCTTTATCCTGCGAGAAACCTACATGCTTTGTGCCTGAGCTCGTGGCCAGCAGCTTGTATCAGTCTGACCCAGGCTCAGCCTCAGATTTCTATACAGCTCACAGCTTGTAATATCTCAGCACTCAGCCAGCCCTTGTAACACAAAACTCCTGACATGCATATGAAACCCCTTCATGTCTACCGACACATTTTGTAGTGACACTCTCTATGTACACACTGATCCCGACAGTTTACCGAGCTTTGCTGAAGAGTGCAGTTTCGGGATTTGGTCATCGGATTCATCATACCACTAAGAAAATGGTCCAATGGTCATCAACGAAATGTAATAATGAATGTATGAATGATCAAGAGCATAGGTTTAGTCACCTGTCGTTGACTTTTGGTCAATGATGCTCTAGCACAGCTGTGCAGGCTGTATGGAAGCGTACGGATTGGCCTGGATTCGGCCCACAGTGACAGGGAATTTCCAGACTGCGTGTGCCTGTGATTTACATCACACGTTGCATCCCCGGCCTACTCGAAGGTTTTCTATTCATACCTGTAACAGTACCTATGGTGCGCAACTGTGTAGCTTGCATCACTTGGCTCATCTTGCTGCAACACGTCCGGGCGTCCTTTGATGTTGAGGGCTTCAGCAGATGCCCGTTTGAGAGACGTTTGCTTCAAGCTACCGATGACAGCGACGACTTTGGTGATCTCGCTGAAGACGTGTCAGTTTTTCAAGAGGTGCACGCCCCGTGACATGTTGCAGGATCTTGTCAGTCGCAATCGCTGAGCTCTGGCCTCTACGATGTCAGGTGGCAGCTTCAAACTATACTGTACCCCTTGCTAACACCAACGCTTTGCAAGTTACTAACCTCAGCGCCACCATAGAGATGGACTCAGGAGCCACCTTTGCTGACAACTTCCTGATAGACAACAGGAACACATGGTACGCTGGCTATGTTTTCTTATGCTTGCAAGCGTTATGTCCATCTGTGCAGGGTCGGAAGAGGTCCACTACACATTTTGTTGCTGAGTGTACACAACTGTGACTACTGCATCACAGACAAATGGACACTTTTACAAACAGCTTGTGAGCAAATAAAAAAATGCCAGTGGTTCCAACATGCAGAAAACTCTGCTAACATATTGGTAAAGCAGTATGGCTTCTGAGTGCAGGGAGGCAGGGCTTACACGTGTCAACGTCAGCATAGCAGTACAGGCTGCCTCCGGGAGTGGTATCAGCACAATGATTGTGCCCTCCAGCATCACAGCACAGCTTCATGACTTAGTGCGTCACTGCCTGTGACATTCCTTAATGCTTCATGCGGCATGACAAGTTTGCACTGAGCAGGGCAGCTTTGTCATCGCAACGCGTGTGTGAGCGAGTCTGTTGGGAACATCAGTATCAGACTAATACAGGTCACTGAGTTCTTCAGCAGCTGCATGCATGCTGCTTTCTCTATTCAGGCTTGCCATATCGATGCTGCCTGAGAATGTGTTATTGATTGTTGCACATTTGTTGGTCGCAAATGCACCGGCATCATTGTCAGCGTGGTGAGCTCCCTGTTGTGTTGCAGCCATGTATTGTGGGTCAGACTTTTAGCAACAGCAGTTTGTACTACCAGACCAACCAAACCACAGATGCCAACTTCACCATTGCCCTCCGCAACGGCGTTGGGGTAGGTTTTGCTCCCTGGCATTGTGTCTCTGGTGCTGCTGAGCACTGGAACCCTGCGTTCCTGCGCACTCAAGGCTGCTTCATGGCTTCTCGATCTGATGTACAGTGATGCTGCACTAATGGTGCGCATCTTGCATTGACACACAAGCAGCGGGCTGGCTGATTTGCTTGTGCTGTTTCAACCGCATTTTGGGCTCATGTCCATGCTTGCTACACCTGCTTTTTACACCTGCTGCTGTCTGTGCGTCAGGCAAGCCTCATGCTGAGCTGCTCTTGCTGCTGCAGGCAAACAGTACTACCCTACAATACCTGGTGGATTATGACAGTACGCAGTCAATGGTCATTGTGAATGCAGCCGGGCAATACATTGCCTGCACCCCCATGACCCCACCTTTGCCGGACTTCCCAGAGTAAGACACACCTCAAGTGCTGTTTTGCATATGTGACCTGCCTGCAATGAGCGACACTTGCTGCTGACTGGCTTTGCTGGGTCTGACTTAGTAAGCCTGGCACGAAAACAAACCTGTGTATTTGATGTGAGCCTGGCTTGTGCAGTGAGTGGAGTGCCACAGTGGAGAGCAATATTGTGAATAAAGGATACACCTTCACCATGAACCAATATTATAGCTTGTCTCAGAACAAAATCAGAGTTGACTTGCACTCCAATGGTACTGACAGAGTCCTGATTCAGGTGAGTCCATTGAATTCTACATGTTCATTTGGCCAGCACCAGACAGCAATCTGAAGCTCACAAAACCAAATGTGGCCAGCCACATTGGAATCCTGCCTTGTGTGCAGCAGCGCTGTCGCAGTCAACTGCTACTGGCTGCGCTGCTGTCAGTCCCATCGCACCTATAGACACCTGCATACCATTGCATGTGCACAGCACGGCTGTCTCAGACAGAACCACTTGGTTGGCTGGCTGGATACCAAACGGTGAATGTTGTTCCAACCATAGCTTGATATTTGTATCGTGTCTGCCAGTGTTCTTTTCTGTTCTGCATCCTGTGCAGGACTTTAACGCCAGTACCTTAACAATGCTCACAGAAGCCAACAGCACATATCCCCATGGCTACTGCTCTTCTCAGTAAGCCAACCGTTGTTGCACTGCACTTGCATAGTGTGCTGTCTTGTGCATGTGTATTGCCCAACCATGTCTCTTGCACAGTGCATGCAGTGCATCTGCTCTTCATACACGTCACCTGTAAACTCTTGAGTTTCATATGGCTATGCTGCAGCTGAGCATCCCAAATTGACAAAGTGGCCATCATGCCCTCAGCCACACCTGGCCTGACTTTGCCCATGAGCCATGGTGCATATTCACACAATGCCCAAAGAAAGAGGCACAGCCTGCAAGTGTTGCATTGACTTGGCTTCGCTCCTTGACCTTAACAATGTGTCATGCAAGACAATAAGTTTGGCTGTGTGCTGCTCAGGAACATCCCCAACTTTGTCTCTAACCGATTCACAGACAACGAGACAAGCTTGTTGCTGTCCACAGCAGAGTTCCTGCGCTTCAATGTGGACAGGGCTGACACAGTCTTTGTTCCGGGGCATGTGAATGTCAGGTACTGCCCAGGACGGCTCTCTTGCTTCTTTGACCACACAAGCAGCAGTTCCAAATGCCAAAACCTTGTCATCTGTAACTACTCTGTCAGTATGCATGCGTTGGTGTCTTGTGCGCAGAATGTCAGTCTACTGGTAAGCTGCTGCTGTAAGGCTAGAGGGTTACTGGCCAAGGAGCATCTGCAAGCAGCAGATCAGCCTGCTCAAGGCACGCCTCACGGCTGCAGCACGTAGTGCCAATGACAGCTTGCACTTTAGTGGCTGCTGTTCTGGTTGTGTGGGCAAGGCATGGCAATGTTAAGCAGGGGCATACCGTGCGAGGAGTGGACCCAGTATGCTGATGTTGCCAATGAGACCGGTGCTTCCTACAATGTTTCATTTTTCTTCCCTGTCAGCCAGGTTAGTGTTCTACACAAAAATGGCCTGCCTCCAACGTGAATTTATTTTTTAGCATGACGAGTGCACATATCAACTCTTTGTCTGCTTTCAGCTTACCTGTCCAGTTTGGCGTTCTGATATTCTTTGACAGAAAAAGCTGCTGAGCAGATGCTTGACACTACAGTCAGTAATGCTATATGGACCTTCTGTTTTGTACACATGCTGCATGGCACCATGATGAATGCGTTGGTGTTTCAGAGTGCTTTGTTTGGTGCAGTGGCTGACGGCCAGGGAGGACTACCACCGCCTCCTCACCCAGATAGCCCTCACTGGCATGCGCAATGGCTCCGCTGTGTCACACTTTTACAACTATGTCAACTTCAGGGCAGAGACCCAAGCTGCAGCTGTGTTTGATGCCTGTGCACTTGCACCCAAGGTATCCATCATCTGCGTCTTGTTGTGACAGCCTTCCAGCTTGCTGCAAAGTTTGCTTCAAACTTATGGTGATTGAGTGCGTGAGCATGACAATGTAGAGGTATGTAGATGTATGCAGATGGAGATGACTATGTAGAACTGCGTGTAGACATATAGTTCTGTAAACATGTAAAGACAAAAATCTACAGATGTATGTATGTAGATATATATATATATATATAGACTAGATGTAGATGTAGAGGAGTCATGGTTGAGCTAGTGACAAAGAGTTGACTGGGTACTTGCATACCGTGCTCACTGCAGAGCGCACAATGCTGTGACAGTGATCAGCAAATCTATGTATGCAGGGTGAGAACTGCAACTGCACATCGGCAGACCTGGCTGCTTTGGCCTCAGGTCAACAACTCCTGGCAGCCTCTTTGGACGGCGTCACCATAGACCCTGATGCTGTGGACTGCCTGGCTGCTGCAACATCATCACATAAGGGTTTCTCACATGCACAAGCTGGACCATATGCGCTGTTCACACTTGTCGGCTTTGCCATTGGGATCATGATGGCACTGGCAGGCAGCTTCATCTGGACAACATGCAGCAACAAGAACCGTGATCAGAGGCCATCTTCCAGCAGCCTGGGAGGGAATGGCGGCAAGTTCCAACCTTTTGATGCAGAAGTTGCACGGGGCTGACCTGGTTGCAGGTACAGTTGTTTGTTGAGCTTTGCCAGGAGGAATGTAAGCCGTACTTTGTTGGAGGTCACAAATGTATAAAGCTGTTTGTGACATTTTGATGCATATTATTTGTACAGCCCTGAGGCGCTTTGCAAGATCATGGCATGTACACTGAGCTTTCACCAGTGCCTTTGGAATTATTTCGCATCACACATGATGTGTGCTGAAGCAAGAATTGAAGTAGTTGATGCAGCTATACGGTTTTTCTAAGGCGCATTGCACATTTGCTTGTGGTTATGACCATCAGAAGGGTCAACGGAATTACCTAGGTGTTTTCGTTGGTCATTCATATGGCGCTACACACTAGCACTTTGTCATCCTCACAGCTCTGTGAGTGCTGGCCTGGTAAGCACAACTTTAAACGGAGTGACTACTCCGTGAAGTACAGCACAAAGTATAAACCTAAGCGACCCACGTTAACATTTATGGGGACTCCACAATGTAAAAACGCGATTTTGCTGTCCCCAGGTGTTTCTTAGTTGGGATGAACAGCCTAGGGAATCCGTACTAGGGATGACGCTTCTGAATTAAAATAGACGTTTCGGGATTGAGAAGGAGTGTCACATCTATCCGACTCAGGAGCGTGCAGCTCTTGGCGCGTGGCTGAAGATCGTTTGCAGTCTGGTGCGGTCGAGGGAGACTCAGAGCCGTCCGTGTATAGTTGCAGGCCTGAGCTGCCTGGTTTAAGTTACAAAGGACCCGCAGAGCGTCCTGACACAAGCCGTAGCTACCAAAGTAGATCGACGTTGTAAGCGGTGAGTCACCATGGCACGGCATCCGAGTTGACACTGAATGCAGCAGGGTATACTTGCATTGCTGTCAGCAGAAGTTTGGGAGCGGCATGATTGCTTTACAGCTTGTCGGCCCTGACGTGATCTGCGTCATGTCGTAAGGCTGACGTTGTAAAATCAGTCGAAAATCATGCTTTGTGTCCACGGCAACACATGCTTTCGCTTTCTGTTCTCGTCAACAGCTGTGCCTCTGCCGAGGGCAACATGAAATGCTGTTTTGTTCTTGGTTCTGCTACTGTGTACAGTAGATATGCAGGGCAACTTTGGCTTACCCTTTTTTGCCTGCAGGAATAAGTCATGGATTCACAAATTTTGCGAGATGATCGACGCCCTGCAGTCATTCAGGTTTGCAGGATTTGCTGGTGGCAGCGCTTATCAGTATACTCCAAATCCTATGTGTGACCTTCCCTTTGATATCTCTTTTGTTTGACAGGCTGCCCAAGACAGCTTTGTTGATGAACAAGACACCAGCAAAGATGTGCAAGATCTGCCTGACAGCCCTAGAAGCGATAATGAGTGGGAAGTGGTAGAAGCTACAGTTGGGGCCTCTGACTGTGGCAGCAGTGCTAAGTGAGTTGTGCTGTATCCATTGAGCTGTCTGGACAGCTATTCTTCTGCGAGTTGTCAATGTCGACGTTCTGCTGTAACGTGAACAAGTCTGTTTGTAGATCTGTGCACATGGAAGATGCTTCCTGCACCAGTCCAGATGCACAGGACAGCCAAAAAGGAGACCATCATGTTGCTCACCTGCGCGTCCATCTTGTACCTCAAGGAAGCTCAGATGTGAGTTTTCATTTGACAACTCAGGACAGGGCTGCAACTGCACCTTCAGCTTGTTCAGTTCTATCTGATTCTGCTCAGCAGCAGTATCAAGAACAGCTGCGCAAGGCACAAGATACTCTGCTGCTGCAGACTGACTTTGCACAGGTCGGCGCTTCACCCAAATAAGTGTGAAACAGTCATTGCTCTCCCATCAGATGTCGTTGAGTTCAAATGCTAGCAACATACTGTGCATGTTGTCCTTCCGCCACCTTGTGTCCTACACATACATGTGCTACTGCAGCAATACTCAGCCACTTACATGCTAAGGCATTGACTGTAGGCCACGCATGCATTTCCTGCTGTACACTGTGCGCTTCTGCTGTTCTGGACAAGCAAAAGAGGACACTCTGTTTCCACCGACAGGACCTTTGTCAACATGAATGTTGCAAGACCGCATTTGTTGCATGCAGGCTGAAGCACAAAAAGCTGTTGCTGAGCCTTTCAGTAGGGATATTGACTCTGCTCAACAAGTCCCAACAGAGCAAACCCACCTTGCAGCAAAAGAGGGTCTCCAATCAGCTGAGGGTGAGGATGCAATGAGTGAAGATTTACCTACCTCAACACATGCATCCATGCAAGCAGGCACTCCAATCAACAAGCCAGCCTCAGAGAGCACAGAGGCAGGTACAGACAGCGCAGATGGTGGCACCTCTCCTCATTCCTGCCACCCAGTAGTGGCCTTCCCCTTGCCTACCTATGACGCCACTGGAGAGCCGTCTTTCATGTCAGACGGGTCCTTCATCCACGTGAAGGACGCTTTGGCAATTGGTGATGAAGTTGATGCCGCACAGGGTGCATCAGACGACATTGCAATGCAAACTGTGCCAGCAGAGCGTGTCTCAGAGCCAGCATCATCACTCAGTGAGTGGTTCCAGCAGACAGACCAGAGTCTGGATGTGGCCCAACAGCTTTCAGATAGTGCTGAGGGGCAGGGGGAGGTCTTCGAGAAGGCCGCTGTTGTTGATAGTGGTACAGTGGAGAAGAGTGCGCAGGTATGCACATCTGTGGGGGTGGAGACACACAACTTCCACTGTCTTCTCGTCAGAGTAGTTGTAATCTCTTAATCTCTCTCTCTCTCTAGGCTTTTGCTGACCTGTCCAGCATACGTCACACACAGCAAACCTCCTGTTACCAATCTAGGAGAGCAAGCTCAAACTGGTATGTAATTACAGACAGTGCAGTGCGCAGTGTCATCTCTTGCAGAGGGGGCTTCTCAGCCGTTGCACCCTTTCTGCTCTGCGTGCCCATGGATCCTTTGAGAACAGAACACATTGTCGCATGCAACAGACCTTGACATAAATGTGGTAAAGAATCGGCACAAACCACAAGCAGAAGATTGGTGTGCAGGATGAGGTGGCAGCTGCAGAGGCAAAATCTTTTCAGAAATACACCAATACATCTGGCTTTGCAGCTTTCTTGCATCAGCGTCTGGGTCAGCTTTTGTCCACCATTCAGGTGAGCCCTGCGCTTCAGCCCTTGCACCTCACCCTGCACCAGCTATGTGCTTGTATTGTGGGCTGAACGCCAGCCTGATTATGCTTTCACCACACTATCTGCTCCAGGTTGTCAAAGTCTTTGCCTTGCTCATGGCCAGCTTCTACTTATACACGGAGCAGGCACCATCAGCTGCTGTTCAGATCCGCTGTGGCGTAAAGCAGACAAAATGGAACTGTCTGACCTGCAGAAATGTGTGATGCAGGCTTGGACAGCTTCTGCATATGGTTGCCTGCCATCCCCTGCCTCACTGTATGGCGGCCCTATGTCCATATTTGCCTCCAAGTCCTCCTTACACCGCCTGGATGGCCTGCACTGGGCCCTGGCTGGAGCTCTGGGCTTGGTGTCGGCCGCCCTGGGGCTGTATATCATGAAGGGGCACACACTTCAGAAGCAGGTCAACAGCAGCAGCACTGAGCTCAGCAGGCTGTTGCTGAAGGTGAGCGCCGACGGCTTCATATTGACTCAAGCAGCTTTTCGTTGGTCATCATTAGCATGTGCACAACTCCATTGCTGGACAATTCTTTCGAGCCTTGATAAGTTGGATGTGAATATGCTTTTCAGCACATTTGATGATGCAGGTCATCAACCTGCAGCAGTCTCTGCAGTCCCCAGGGCGTGTGCCAATCATCCGCCACACAAGCAGCATGTCAGCCATGACACCCTTCCCTCTCATTCACATGCTGTGATCTGGTTAAGTATGAATTTCGAGACAGCACGGCATGGGTTTGGTCTATACCACAACTGGATATTTATCTGTGTACCATACTTCTTCTGAGGGAGCTGTTAGTCCCTTGATGTACCAGGGCAAGTTGCAATTGGGGCATGCACGAGCCGATATCATGTCATAGGCTGATGTCAAGCCAATTTTGAATAGCTCTTTTCTGTTAGTCAGCTTGTCGTGTATAGCATCACAAAGCTCCTATCATAGTACTGAAGTGACAAAACTCAACTTGCTGATCAGGGATATAGTAAGCTGCAGGGGCAACGACATCATCTCAAAAACTGATGACTCAACTGTTGCTTCTTGGTGAGCAAACTCGCTGGACGACTGTTTGGGTCTCATGTACAGTTGTATATGTTGGTAGAAGGATTCTGTGGCAACCGCTTGGTGTTGTTCAGGACATTGTTTGCTTTGTATGACTATGTCATTGAGAATCAATGCATGATTGATTTGCCATGTATAATTTCTTGACGCTGGTCTTGAGGTCGATGACGTGCATAGAGCATTACTGACAACAGCAAGCGATGACAGTGTACGTGTACGCATCATGACCATCATCGGTTTTAAATGTGAATTACAGGTGTTGAGAACTATGCCGCACAAGGTCGAACAGCAATGTTGACAGCTTTGCTCTACCAGAACTAGGGTGTAGTGCAATCGCACAATAACACAACACTTACTTGGTTGCCACACTTTGACTATGTCCACAGAACTCATTCAGCCAATGTATCTGAGCAGAATTCCATCATTTCCCAAGATGAAACCAATGCCCTTTTCAGTGAATTTGATTGCATATAGATTACCGGCAACCTGATCTGTAGATCTGTCTCGCTTCCAGGACTTGCCACCATTGTCTGTCCTGAACAAACTGCCACTGCCACCGCAAGCATATCCTTCTTGATCATTACGGAATCTGCATCAAGCATACACACACACACTAAGCTTTTGCACGCATCCTTTTCCACCAAGTTGTGATTTATATATGTTCCCTTGTAAAGTGCACCTCATGCCCAGGCTTACCCAACATCTAGAATGCCAAAACCTCTTGATCCCAGCTTAGCCTGGCTGAAGGCTTCTGACGCTGGACCTGACTTGTCATTGATGAAGAGATCACCTCCTCGCACTGACAACCACAATTCACTAGCAGGCGTCCACCCCATGCTCTGCACTCGCCTGGCAGCTGGCCTGTTGTGTGGCTGCCATGTGGTCTGACCAGGTGCCCATGTCAGATAGAAATTACCTGCAAACAAACATGTGACCGATTTTCAGCATTTTGGCGCCACGTGGTGGGATTTTGAACAGGAGCTTTGATTCTTCGTAGTCATCAGGAAATCTGTTCCAAAAGGCTCAGTGGTTAATCTAAATCTAGGACACTTTGTGAATCTTGACATGTTTGGAATGAGCTGCTCAGCACCTCTCACAATGCTGATCTCCCCTGCAGTCACAGGATGGGACATGCAATAAAAGATCCTGCTGCTGAACATTCTACTTGCAAGTTGCGTGCATCACCTCGAGAGCTGACAGCGACATAGTCTCCAGCAGGGCTGCGCTGAATGGTGGAGAAGGTTCCCTCATAGTAGGAGGCACCGCTGATACCTGATGACACGGTTCTGTTCAGGGTGGCGTCCACTGTTTCTTGTACTGCAGCTGACCAGCTGTATGCTGCATTGTCGGTGGCATAGATTGCACCCTGCACACAAACACCACTTAATCAAAGCACAAGCTGAAGCTGCATCAAGGTAGCTCAAGATAGTTTGACAGCCTGCGAAGTTTGTGCATTTCCATTTCCATAACCTATTCAGTCTCAAGTACTGATGAGTTGACAGAAGATTTATAGTATTGAAGGAATCTGCAATCTGAAGCAGGCTGACCTGATCTGTGGTCAGCTCTGCTTGGCCAGACTTGCCTGGCAAGGCGTGAACCAGGATAGGGTTGCCTGGCAACTTGGCTGACAAGGGTACCCTTTCCCAATTTGTGCCACCATCTGTGGTATGCAGCAATATAGCTGGCCTGCCCACAATCCAACCTTCCTCGCCATTGAAGCTGACTGAGTTGAAACGATAATTGAAGCCCTCATCTTGCGCAGCTGCCACCTTCCTGGGGTTCCAAGACTTGCCTCCGTCTTTGGTTTCTAAAAGCGTTTGCCGTGTCCCAAGCAAGAAGCCTGCATGTGCAGGAACTTCTGGTGCTTATCGAAACCTGTTTGACTCAAAGTTTTGCGTGTGTTGTCAATACTTTGACAATGCATGCAGCTTGCGCAACACGAGAATGCTGATGCTGTTGGGCATACCATGATTGGCATCATTCCCAGTGAAAGCTATGTCGAGCAAAACCACTCCAGGATCGACGGGGAGGTCCACCTATACAAAAGTGTCACTGCTGTATCACCTGGCTTACAGTGTCTGCAACCTTGCTTCAGCAAAATGACGTGCCTTTTCCCACTCTTTAGACACCACAAGAGCATCTGCGGGGCTAGCAGATTGCAGCTGTGCTGCAGCAGCCAACGATACTCCAGCAGACAGCAGTCCTCTCCTGTTGACGACCTGTTCTGCCTCACTTACTTGGCAGCATGTGGCGACGTGCTGCTGACGAGCACGACCTCGAGAGTGCGAGCATTTTTCGCCTGCTGCAAATGGTGCTGCAGCATGCATCGATTCATCGGTCGACAGCCTCCGCTTCGAGTCATACTGTTACAGCGCGAC
>JAABUK010006572.1_pt1 | contig 17264 bp, 14 predicted proteins | sample 5559141 | NCBI WGS metagenome assembly JAABUK01 (sample SAMN10711869, study PRJNA513367) | rock metagenome | isolation source: Antarctica rocks | place: Antarctica: Victoria Land, Pudding Butte nord | collected 2016-01-03 | reverse complement strand
CGACAACCTCGGCCTCGCCGCCCGATCCGCCGACCGGCCGATCCCACCCGAAGTCCGCAACGCACTGGCCCACCGAGGGTTCCGCGACCGGATGGCGAAGGCCGTAGCCCCCGAGGAGTTCGACGCCTTGACCAGGCAGGTCGAGGCGATGCTGCCCGGCTCGACCGATGCCAAGGCCTCAGCGGTCCCGGTGGAACCGGCCACCCTCGAAGCCTACGCGAGGGACCCCGCCCCGACTTACCGCGATGCCTCGTCCACGGCCAGGGCCGCCCTCGACCGGAAACTCCTGGCCGACGCGATCCAGCGCTCCCTGGAGCTGCGGTTCGAAGCCAGGCCGGCGGACGCGGCCAGGCTCGCCGAGATCGCGCGAGAGCGGCTCCCCGATCGCCCGGGCCTCGTCGACCGACTGGGCCGACAAGGCCTGGCCGAGGCCGAGAACCGGGTCGCCTCGATGCGGCAGTCCGAGGTCGAGACGCTCGCCTCAACCTTCCGCGAGAGGGGGGAGGACGACCGGGCCAATCGCTTGATCCGAGCCTGGATCGCCGACCGTCGCAAGAATCGGCTCAGCGAAGCCGACGCCGAGGGGAGGGTCCTCCTCGCCGGGACCGTCGAGAAACTGACCGGCGACCGGGCCACGGCGGCCGACCTCCTCCGCGAAGCCCTCGCCATCGACAAGCAGTCGATGACCGCCGTCGACGCCCTCCTGCGGCTGGGGTTCCGCAAGGGCGATTCCGGCTGGTATGACCCGACCTCCGCAAGCCCCGACCCCGTCCGGCCCGACTCCCCTGCTCGCGAGGCCGCCAAGGGCACGGGTGCGACCGAATCCGGGGAGTCGCTCCGGGGCTTGACTCGACAGCAGGTCCGAGGCCGGCTCGGTGGTAAGCCCGACCTCGTCGTCCGATCGGCCTCGCAAGGTCGCAGCGTGGAGCTCTGGATTTACAAGAATGGCAAGGGGAGCCAGGTCGTCCGCTTCGTCAACGACTCGGCCTCGTCCGAACCCCGGGCCTCCGCATCTTATTCCGACCAAAAATAATCCAGCCCCTGTCCCGAAGACTTGACGGATGCGTACATCCATCCAGCCAGGATCGGAAGGTTGAAAAATCCGGGAGATTTGTTGGACCTGAACGATTGGGTCTGGAATCGCCCGCGAATTTGCAAACCTTTCGCCGAGGCCGACGTACTATGCTTGCGGTGGGCCTGGAATCGAGTCGGTCCCCTTGTCGATGGCGCATAATGTGCCTGAAGGGCGAGGCGAACCGGAAAGACCGGGGATCTCCCTTCCAGTGTCCAGGCCCAGGCCGCAGGGAATGGTGGATGATCCCGATCGATCTTTCATAGGCTTTGTCGCGAGTTCATCCGAGATCGGGATGATCCGGCCTCCGTCCTCGGTGCGATGGTCCGGCTTTTGACCCACCGACGACTCGCCGCGTAGAACACCTGGAGGTGTCACTTGGCCCGCAAAGATTCTTTGCTCCGACTCCACTCGCGGCTGGTTGCCCGTCGCGATGCCCTGCGTAAAGCCCTCAATGGCGACCTCGACGCTTACCGCGAGTTCGCCGCCATGAACGTCGTCGGTGATAGCGTGGATGCCGCCGTCGACACCGCCAACGACGAGATCACTTCGCAGATCGTCGAGATCGAGAGCCGCGAACTCGGACAGATCGAGCACGCGCTCCAGCGGATCGTCGATGGCGTCTATGGGCGTTGCGAGTTCTGCAGCGAGAAGATCGCCGAGGCGCGGCTCAATGCCCTGCCTTACACGAATTCTTGCATCGAATGCCAGCGAGAGAACGAACGGCATGGCGAGGCCTTCGGTCGCAATGCCGAGGACCAGCGTTGGGCCAAGATTTACGACAAGCCTTTGTCCGACTCGGACGGCGAGGCCGACATCAAGCTGAGCGACTTCGAGATGGACCTGAGCGAGTCCGGTCGCTGACCAGGGGAAAAGACCCCGGCGAATTTCGCCGGGGGCGGAGAGGGCCGCCGGTCGTCCGGCGGCTTTTTTCGTCGACGCTCCCCTTCAGTTGAGCAGGCTCCGCTGCAAGACCTCGGTAGCCTTGCCGAATTCGGGCTGCCAGAGGATTTCCGGCCCCCCGTTCTTCAAGCAGTCGCGGAGGGATTCGAGGGTATTCCTGGCCATGTGCGGGCACTTGTTGCACGCGCAGGTGATGCCGGGGACCGGATGGTAGCGGTGGCGAGGGACGGCGTTCTGGAGTTGCCAGAGCATGTTCGCCTCGGTCGCCACGAGGAAGTCGGTCGGATCGGCGAAGCCGTCAACGTAACGGAGCATGGCCTCGGTCCCCCCGATGAAGTCGCTCTGCTCGCGGATGTTCGCCGGGCATTCGGGGTGGGCGATGGTCCGGGAGGCCGGCAGGCGCTTCTTGAGCCGGATCAGGTCGAGGACGCTGAAGACCTCGTGGACCATGCACGACCCGTCCCAGAGGATCATCGGCCGGCCGGTGACGCCCTGGAGGTAAGAGCCGAGGTGCTTGTCGGGCACGAAGAGGATCTCATGGTCCTCGGGCACCCGGCGGATGATCGCCTCGGCGTTGCCCGAGGTGACGATCCAGTCGGAGAGGGACTTCACCGCGGCCGTGCTGTTGATGTAGGTCACGGTCTGGAACCGGTGCCCCTCGGACCGGAGCTTCTCCTGGAACCGGGCCAGGGCGGGGGCGGGGCAGCTATCGGCCAGGCTGCACCCGGCCCTCAGGTCGGGCAGGAGGACGCGCTTGTCGGGGTTGAGCATCTTGGCCGTCTCGGCCATGAAGTGGACCCCGCAGAAGACGATGGTCCCGGTGTCGACCTCGGTGGCGGCCCTGGCCAGCTTCAAGCTGTCTCCGGTGACGTCGGCCAACTCCTGGATCTCGCCTTCCTGGTAATAATGGGCGAGGATGGTTGCGTCCTCGCGCTCCTTGAGGGCGAGGATCTCGTCGTAGATGTCGGTCAATTCGGGCCGTTTCCTTGTTTTTTAGGTGGCGAGGAAGAACCCACACTGGTCGATCGCAAGTCGCACGCAGGTCTATCTTAGGCCCCCGGGTCGGGGTTGAGAAGCCCGCCGCGGCCTCGGGAAGCGGTCCGGCGGTCGGACGACGGCGGCTCGCGACTTGCAATCGGGTCTCTCGTCCTCGGAACCGTGGCGGGTTGAGCGAAAATCGCCGTCGAACCGTCCGTCTTTGACACTCCCGCCGGCGCGGGGGTATATTGACCTGAACCCCGCGTGTGATGGGGTCGGGATAGACTGCTTTGGATTGACCGACCTCGACTGCCCGACCGTGCCCACGCCCGGAGATCGGCCGATCATGGTGCGCCCTTCCTCGCCGCTCCTGCTCTCGACCACCCTCCTGCTCGGCGTCCTCATCGGACTGAACCTCGCCCCCTGGCGGAAAACCGTCTCGGCCCAGGCCAGGCCGGCGGCCTCCCCGATCGAAGACCTGGCGCCCGCCCCCCCGGCAATCGGCGCCGCCACGCGAGGTCAGGGCGAGGAAGCGATTTACGCGCAGCTCGCCCGGCAATACGCCCGGTTCGAGCAGGTCGATCGGACGTTCGAGCTGGTCGCCAGGGCGGTCTCGCCGTCGGTGGTCCACCTCGTCGCCCACAAGGTCGGCCGCCGGGAAGAGGAGCAGCATTCGGGCGAGTACGAGGAGACGGGGTCCGGGGTGATCGTCCGGGGCGACGGGGCCAAGGGCCTCTTCGTGCTGACCAATAATCATGTCGTCGCCAACGCGGCGGCAAGTCAGATCGACATCTTCCTCAACGATGGCCGCTCCTTCCACCCGACCCGGATCTGGCTCGACAGCAAGGCCGACGTCGCCGTCCTCAAGCTCGACCGATCCGACCTCCCGGCCGCCCGGCTGGGCAACTCCGACGAGGCCGCCGTCGGCTCGTGGGTCATGGCGATGGGCAGCCCGTTCGGGCTCAGCCACTCGGTCAGCCAGGGGATCATCAGCGGCCGGGGCCGGCACGAGCCCGACCTCGAGCGAAGCGGGGTCGAGAACCAGGACTTCCTCCAGACCGACGCGGCGATCAATCCGGGCAACTCCGGCGGGCCGCTGGTGAATATGAAAGGCGAGATCGTCGGCATCAACATCGCCATCCTCTCCAACGGCGGAGGAAACGAGGGGGTCGGCTTCAGCATCCCGATCAACCTGGCCCGTTGGATCATGGGCCAGCTCGTCAGCAATGGCCGAGTGAACCGGGGGGCCCTTGGCGTGAAGCTCCGCCCCGAGTTCGAGCCCGAGACGGCCGTCGCCCTCGGGCTCGACCGGCCGAGAGGCGCCTGGATCGAGTCGGTCGACCAGCATTCGCCCGCCGCCCAGGGAGGACTACGCGTCGGCGACGTGGTCGTGCGGTTCAATGGGGTCGAAGTCGCCGACCTGAACCACCTGATCAACCTCGTCTCGATGGCCCAAATCGGACAGGCCGCCGACGTGGTCATCTGGCGCGACCGCCGGGAGGTCCCTATGAAGATCCTCGTCGCCGACAAGGAGCGGATCGTCGCCCAGGCCCGGCCGGTCAAGATGCCCGCCGGCCCTTCGATCGGGACGGTCAAGGGGTTGGAGATGGTGACGCTCGACCCTTCGGTCTCGAAGCGGATGGGTCTTCCCGAGGAACTTCGAGGGGCCGCGGTGATGAAGGTCGAGCCGGACAGCCCGCTCGCCGGCTACTTCCGGCCGCTCGACGTCGTCTATTCGGTCAGCGGCCGCCCCGTCCAGTCGGCCGACGAGGTGATCCAGGCCCTCTCGGCCCGACGCCCCGCGGCGGCCGGCCTCGACCTGGGAATTCACCGGCTCGTCGATGGCCTCTTCCAGGTCTCCAAGGTTCGCGTCCCTTGAGCGGCCCGATCTTCGACGCCTTGGCGGTCCTCGGGAAAGGGTCGAGCCTGACCGAAGGTCAGGCCCGCACGGCGGTCGACGCGATCATGACGGGAGACGCCCCGGACGCGCTGATCGGGGCGTTCCTGGCCGGGCTCCGGGTGAAAGGGGAGTCGGCCGACGAACTGGCCGGGGCGGTCGGGGCGGTGCTCGATCGGATGACGGCCGCGGGGACCTTCGCGGGCCTGCCGCCTTCCCTCGACACCTGCGGGACCGGGGGCGACGGGGCGAACACGATCAACATCTCGACCGCCTCGGCCATCGTCGTGGCGGCCTGCGGGGTGCCGGTGGCCAAGCATGGCAACCGTTCGGCGTCGGGCAACTCGGGCAGCGCGGAGGTGCTTTCTGCGTTGGGCGTCGACATCCAGGCCGAGGACGCCGTTGTCCGTAGCTGCCTGGCCGATCTGGGGATCACCTTCCTCTACGCCCCGCGATTCCACCCGGCCCTGCGCTTCGCCGCGACGGTCCGCCGTCTGTTGCCGTTCCGCACCCTCTTCAACATGATCGGGCCGCTGGCCAATCCGGCCCGGCCCGTTTTCCAGTTGATCGGCGTCCCGGATCCTCGCCAGGCCGACCTGATGGCCGCCGCGATCGCCCGGGTGGGCGTCGTCCGGGCGGCCGTCGTGACGGGATACGGCGGGCTCGACGAGGTGAGCCTCGACGGGCCGACGCGCGTCGTCTGGGTCGAGTCGGGCCGGACCGAAGTTCGCCATTGGGAGGCCGAGGAATTCGGCCTGCCCGCCGTTTCAGTCGAGTCTCTCCGGGTCTCGGGCCCCGAGGAGTCGGCCGGACGGTTGCGGGCTTTGCTCTCGGGCCAGGCGGGGCCGGATCGGTCGATCGTCCTGGCGAACGCCTCGGCGGCGTTGTTAGTGGCCGGCCGGGCCGCGTCCCTCGCCGAAGGCGTGGCTCGGGCCTCGCGTTCGATCGACGAGGGGACGGCCGCCGGGTTGCTCGGAGCCTGGGCGACGATGAGCCGTGGCGGACCCTGAGCTGGTCGATCAGGGAGCGTACCAGAGGTCCTCGTAGACGTCGTAGCCGCCCGGCTTCATGCCGAGCGAGCGATAGACGGCTTGGGCCCGGTCGTTGTGGACTTCGACGTAGAGCCGAAGGCCGATGACATCGGGCGTCTCCCGGGCGATTTCCCGGACGTGGGCATGCAGGGCCCGGAAGATCCCCTGGCCGCGATGGTCGGGATGGACGTAGACGCTCTGGAACCACCAGATCCAGCCCGCCCGCCAGTCGCTCCACTCTCGGGTCGTCGCCACCTGGCCGATGACGCTGGAGGGCTGACCTTCGTCCAGAGTCTCGGCGACCCAGTAGCGAAGCCGCTCGGGCTCGGCGAGCGCGATCGCGACCCCCCGGCGGAGGGTCTCATCGGAGAGTTCCTTGCCTTCGGTCTCCCGGGCGAGCGCGGAGTTGTAGGCGATGACGACTTCGAGGTCGTCGGGCCCGGCGTCCCTGATGGCGAATGGGGTCATCAGATCCGCTCACTCCGACGATTCCTGGCACGCCGGCTCGCTTCTTCGAGGACGCGATTCTCGTCCTCGCTCAGCGTGCCTCGGCCTTCCCGGGCGATCTTGACGAGGATCTCGTCGAGCTTCTCGTCGAACAGTTCTTCGGGGATCACGGCCGTCGGCGCGGGCCTGGTGGTGGCGGCCGTGCTGGGCGACCAGGACGGGCCCATCGAGGGGCGGACCGTCGGGGCTGCCGACTCGCGGGGCTCGGCCTGGACCACGCGGAGCCTCGGCCTGCGCCGGAAGACTTTCTCCAGCCGCGAGAGCCGGAGGTCGCCGACCTTGAAGAGGTAGCCGAAGGCGGCGCCGCCGAGGTGGGCCGAGTAGGCCACGGGATCGTAATTGGTCGGGCTGAGGAACTGGACGAGGTTGTAGCCGAGGTAGATGACCATCAGCAGCCACATCTGCACCGGGAAGATGAACATGAACAGGACTTCGCGGCGCGGATAATACAGCGTGTAGAGGACCACGACGGCCATCACGGCGCCGGAGGCCCCGATCATGTCGTGGAGGCCTGCGTTGCGGTCGAAGGTGTCGGCGATGGCCCAGCAAAGGGTGCTGAAGACGGCGGAGACGAGGTAGAGGGCCACGAAGTCACGCTGGCCGTAGAACGATTCCATCTCCCGCCCGGCCATCCAGAGGAACAGCATGTTCATCAGGATGTGCCAGGGCCCCGGGCTGTGCAGGAAGGTCGCCGTCAGGAGCCGCCAGACCTGGAATTTGTGGAAGATCAGGTCGCTGTTGGCCTGCAAGAGCCCGTCGACGGAAGGGCCGACCAGCTTCTGGAGGATGAAGACGGCGACATTGAGGGCGATGAGCACCTTGCAGGCCGGCGCCGCGCCGGAGAGCCACCCCGCGCCTCGCGTCGCGTCGCGATAATACTCGCGGTCATAGATGCCCATGATGGCTCCGGCGTACGTCGTCCTCGACAAGCCGGCGGGGACGCTCGGGGACGGGCAGATCGACTTTCATCATCGGGCTCGACGATGCGTCTGTCAACGGGATTCGGCGGGCTGTGGACGACCGAACTCGGCGACCCAGGTCCGGCCTCCGGTGCGGATCAATCCGCGAGCAGGGCCTCGATGGCCTCTCGTCGATCGGCGTAGATCGGCCAGACGAAATCGAGCGATGTCAGGTGGAGCAACTCCTTGGCCCGGACCGAGACCCCGGCCAGGGCCATCGTCCCGCCCTTGGCCTGGACCATCTTCCAGCAGCGGAGCAGGACCCCGAGGAAGACCGAGCCGAAGTAGTCGACCTGCGAGAGGTCGAACACGATCAGGGGCTCGGCGTCGTGCCGGATCGGGTCGAAGATCAACTGCGCGGCCTGATCTTCCAGGCCGATCGCGATCGATTCGAGGGCCGGAGTGGCGGAGACGACCGTCAGCTCGCCCCGCCGCTCGATTGTGAAGGCGTCCTGCGGTTCGGTATTCGGCATGGCGGGACCGGCTCGCATTCGCATGATGAGGTCGAGGCGCGGGCGTGCCCCGGTTCCGGTTTGACACCCTAGACTAGGAGCTGCGTCGGCGATCGGCAAGGGACCACCGCCGGGGGTAGCCCGAATCGGCGGACGGCCACCGGGCTTCGGTATCCGGCGGGCGGCTCGGTCGCGAGCCGACCATCGACCGCGAGCGGTCCAGCATCGGCCAGTGAAAACCCGATGAAAGTTCCATTACTCTCCTTCATTTCAACAGGATCGACCGGACCAGGTCGATCGGCAGCCCACCTTGCGCCACGAAGGCGTCGTGGAACGTTTTCAGGTCCCCGCCCTTCTTCGCCCGGTATTCGTCGCGGAGTTGCTGGATTTGGAGCTTGCCGAAGGTGTAATAGAGGTAGGTGGGGTTATAGGCCCCTCGCCGGGCCTCCTCATAGGCATTCGCGGGCTCCTGGAATCCCTTCTCGACGAAGAGGCGGGCCCCTTCCTCGACGGTCATCCCTTTCGTGTGGAGCCGGACGCCGACGACGTACCGGCAGTCGCGGAGCAGGGCCTCCTGGAGCTGGGCGAGTCGGACCTTGGGGTCGCCGCCTCCGAACCCTTCGTCGACCATCATTTGCTCGGTGTAGTGGGCCCAGCCTTCGGCGTTGGTCCCGCAGAAGACCAGCTTCCGGGTGAGGGTCGGGAACCTCGGCGCGTAGAGGAACTGGAGGTAGTGGCCGGGGTAGGCCTCGTGGACGTTGATCATGGCGACGACCGGCGGGTTGTAGAGCCGGAGGTGCTCGTCGGCGTGCTTCGCGTCCCAGTCCTTCTCGACGGGCGTGACGTAATAAAAGGCCTCGGTCGCCTTCGCCTCGAACGGGCCGGGGGTGTCCATCGAGGCGAAGCTGCCGGAGCGAGCATAAGCCGGCGTCTCCTCGACCCGAGGCCGGACCTCGGAGGGGATCGTCACGATCTGGCGGTCGACCAGGAACCGGCGGGCCTCGTCGATCGAACGCCGGACCGAGGGGATGAGGTCGTCGGCCGTCGGGTGGTCGTCGGAGAGGGCGAGCATGACCTGCGCGGGGGTCTTGGTCGGGTCGATCTTGCGGGCGGTCTCGACGAACGCCGCGTAGTCCTTCGCGAGCTGGGCCTCCCCCTTCGCGAGGAGGTCGTCCAGGGGCAGGTCGACGCGCTCCTCGTCTCGGAGCTTGGCGAGGAAGTTGTCCGGGCCGATGGCGTACTTGCCGTCGGAGCGGGGTTTGAGGTCGGATTCGAGCCAGGCGGCGAAGGCCCTGGCCGAGGCGATGACCTTCCGGTTGGACTCCTCGAACGTCGCGAGGAGCTGGGCATCCGGCCCGGCGGCGGACTTCGCCCAGGTGGCCACGGACCCTTCGAAGAAGCCGACCGACCCCTTGGCCATGCGGATGGCCAGGTCGGTGAACTCTTTCGGGGGCCGGGTGAGGTTGGCCTTCGCGGCCTCGAAGACGGCGGGGACGGCGGCCTCGCGGGCGATGACCAGGCGGAGTCGGTCGGCGGCCGGGGCGAAGTCGCGCTTCATCAGGCCGTCGATCGCCCCGCCGGGCAGGCCGGCGTAGAGCATCGGGTTGACCTCCCAGGCGCGGAGGACCTCCAGGTCGAGCAACTCGGCGCGGATCTGGCCGTCGATGACCTTGGCGTCGATCTCCTCGTCGAACCCGGCGGGCGGGCTGTCGGCCAGGCCCGCGAGTTGGCCCTTCAGCTCGTCGATCCGGGCGAGGATCTTCGGCCGCGAAAGGTCTTCGAGCCGGCCGTCATACTGGTGGAGGCCCGCGCTCGTCCCTTCGCTGGGGTGGCCGGCGAACCGCGAGGCGAAGTAGGCCTCGGCGAACCGGGCGAACTTCGTCGTCGGCTCGTCCGCGAGGAGGCCGGCCCCGCCCGCCGGGAGGCAGGCCAGGGCGGCAAGGAGTCCGATCCGCAAGGTTCGATCCGATCTCATGGCGCGAGGCTCCGGGGTCCGGTCCCGCCGGCGGCCTCGGCGGCCGCTCGACTTCCCAAGGATAGGCGAGCCGTGGCCGACCGCAACCCCTCGCCGCCGGCCCGGCGCCGATCGCTTGGCCTTGCGGGCGGGCCGGACAAGATCGAAGATGGAGATGTCACCGGGATCATCGGTAATCGATCGGCGAGTCTCCGACACCCCCCGGGATGTCGCGACGAGGATCAAGATCCATGAAGCTCCGAGCACTGCATCTCTCACTGGCCGGCCTGGTGGCTTCGGCCCTGGTCTTCGCCTTGGTCAAGACGGGCACCGGCCAGGAAGCCCAGGCCAAGAATCGCAAGGTCGTCAAGAGCGACGCCGAATGGCGGAAGCAGCTGACCCCCGAGCAGTATCAGGTCACGCGGCAGGCCGGCACCGAGCCCGCCTTCTCCGGGAAACTCGTCAACGAGCATCGCAAGGGCGTCTTCGAGTGCATCTGCTGCGGGTCCGAGCTGTTCAGCTCGCGGACCAAGTTCGAGTCGGGCACCGGCTGGCCGAGCTTCTTCGCCCCATACGACAAGACGGCCGTGGACACCTCGACCGACTTCAAGCTCGGCTATCCCCGGACCGAGGTCACATGCAGCACTTGCGGTGCCCACCTTGGCCACGTCTTCGACGACGGACCTACGCCGACCGGCCTCCGCTTCTGCATGAATTCGGCCGCGCTCAAGTTCGCCAGGGAGACCCCCGCCGCCGCCAAGCCGAAGGTCGTGAAGGCGGAAAAGGCCGAGAAGGTCGAGAAGGTTGAGGAGAAGAAGGCCCCGGCCAAGGCGGAGACGCCCGCCGCCGAGTCGCCCAAGTGATTGCACAACGAGAAGGGCCCGGCGTCGAGAGATCGACGCCGGGCCCGTGTTTTTGCTCGCTCACCGTTCCCGGCGCTCACCGGCCAATCATCTCTCGCCGTGCTTTTCCTTCTCGTGCTTCATGGCGATCGGCCTGATCTCGGCGAGGTGTTCCTTGATGTGGCCGAGGGCCTTGGAGGCGAGGGCCTTCACCTCGGGGTCCTGGCCGCGCTCGGCCTCGGCCTCGAAGGCCGCGACGCTGTCCATGTGCAGGATGGCCTGGGCCTTGGCGTAGCACTTGTCGAATTCCTCGCCCGAGAGGCCCGCCAGGCTCTCGGCGCAGAACTGGTGGCCGTAGCTGGGCGCCTTGGGCAGGGCCATCCCCTTGCGGCTCGCCAGCGTCTTCAGCTCGGCATTCATCTTCGTGTGTTCTTGGATCATGTGCTGGCTGAACTTCTTCAGGGCCGGGTCGGTCGCCTTCTGGGCCCCGAGTTCGGCCAGGTTCACCTCGGCCATCCCGCCGTCGGCGGCGGCCATGGCGAAGAGGGCGTCGCTGACGGGCCGCTTCTCGGCGGACGTCTGGGCCGTCGCGGCCGGGGCGATCAGGGCGGCGGCCAGGGCGGCCAGGGTCAGGGTGCGGATCATCGTTCGAACTCCAGGGTCTTCGGTCGACTCGGTCCCGAGGATGGGGGCGATGTCGCCCTTACGCCATCCTTGACCCCACCAATCCGCAAAACCCGCGCCGCCGACCGATCAGTTGCCCCAAGGATTTTCAAAAGTGCGATCGTGCATCCTTGCCCATGATCCGGGGATTCGCCCCGAGGAGGGCCCAATGACGTTGGTCGGTCTGGCGGCCCGACTCGGGAGCCGATGCGATCGGGGAGCCGCGTGCGTCGTTCAAGTCAGATCGGGGCGGGGGCCAAGGTCATCCAAACTCACATCTCCTCGACGACGCCGATCCCGAGGAGATCCAGCCCCGAGCGGAGGGTCCGTGCCGTCAGGTCGATCAGGGCGAGGCGGCCATCGCGGCGACCAGCCGACTCGGCCTTGAGGACCGGGCATTCCTGGTAGAAGGTGCTGTAGGCGTTGGCCAGGTCGAACAGGTAATCGGCCAGGATGTTCGGCTTGAACTCGTTCGCGGCCACTTCGAGCGTCTCGGGATAGCGGAGGATGCGGACCGCCAGGGCCCGCTCGGCCGGGTTCGACAGGGCGATCGGCGGGTTGGCGGCCCGGATCGCCTCGGGAGTGGTCTCCCCCTTGCGGAAGATGCTGCGAATCCGGGCGTAAGCATACTGGAGATAGGTCGCGGTGTTGCCGTTGAGGGCGACCATCCGGCCCATGTCGAAGACGTAGTCGCTGGCCCGGTTCTGCGAGAGGTCGGCGTACTTGATGGCGCCGAGGCCGACGACCTCGGCGACGTGCCGACGCTGGCCCTCGTCGAGGTGGCCGCTCGCCTGGTCGACGACCTCGCGGGCCGTGCTGACGGCTTCGTCGAGCAGCGATTCCAGGCCGATCACGTCGCCGTCGCGCGTCTTGTAGGGCCGGCGGTCGGGCCCGAGAACGGTCCCGAAGGCGACGTGCTCCATCCGAATCCGTTCGTAACCCCAGCGGCGGGAGACGGCGAAGACCTGCTGGAAGTGGTCGCCCTGGCGGTGGTCGACGACGTAGAGGAGCAAGTCCGGCTCCCAGGTCGCCTGGCGATAGCGGACGGTGGCCAGGTCGGTCGTCGCGTAGTTATACGCCCCGTCGCGCTTGCGGATGATCAGGGGGGCCCGGAACCCTTCGGAGAAGACGACGGTGGCCCCCTCGCTCGGGATGGCCATCCCTCGTCCTTCGAGGTCCTTCACCACGTCGGCGAGCATCGGGTCGTAGAAGCTCTCGCCGAGGTGGACGTCGTGCTTGATCCCGAGCCGGTCGTAGACCGCCTGGAGCGCGGCCAGGCAGGCGGGCATGAACTGGTTCCAGAGGGCGCGATTCTCGAAGTCGCCGGCGTGGAGCTTGACGGTCTCGGCCCGGGTGGCGTCGGCCACGTCGCGGGCCTCGGCAATCCGCCGGGCGACGTCCTCGAACGTGTCCTCGGTCCCCTCGGACAGCTTCGCGAACAGGGCGAGCGCCTCGGCCGACTTCCCCTGCTCGTCGAGCGCGATCGACTTGCCGTACCTCTCGCGGAGGAGCTCGCCCGGCTTCACCCGCGACTGGGCGAGGCGGTAGAGCCTGGAGAGTTCGAAGACCGGGTCGGCGGCGTAGGCGGCCTCGTCGCGGTGATTCTTCCAGCCCCAGAGGATCATCCCGAACTGCGAGCCCCAGTCGCCCAGGTGGTTGTCGCGGATGACCTTGTGGCCGAGCGCGGTGTAGATCCTCGCCAGGCTCTCGCCGATCACGGTCGACCGGAGGTGGCCGACGTGCATCGGCTTGGCGACGTTGGGCGAGGAGTAGTCGATGACGACGGTGAGCGACTTCGCCGGCGCAATCAAACCCAACCGGTCGTCGTCGATCAGTTCGGCGAGCCTGGCCGAGATCCAGTCGTCCCCCAGTCGGACGTTGAGGAAGCCCGGGCCCGCGACTTCGGGCGTCCCAGCGATCGGGGCGAGGCGGACGGTCCGCGCGACCTCGGCCGCCAGGTCGCGAGGGTTCTTCTTCGCCGCCTTACCGATCGCCATGCAGCCGTTGGCCTGGTAGTCGCCGAACTTCGGGTCGGTGCTCGGCCGGACCGCCTGGGCGAAGGCTCCCGGGTCCCCCCCCTCGGGCGTGACGGCGGCGAAGGCGGCTCGGAGCAGATCCAGGACGTTCATGATTTGATCACCGGGAGCCGATGCGGCGAATGTCCTAGACGAACCCAACCTCGCGAGGCCGCCACCCCGGGCGAACCCGAAGGCGACGTTGCGGATCTGGGCGCCAAACGAACCCAACGAGAGGACCCTCGCGAGGCCCGCGCGATTCCGCCCGCCTGGATCATATCGTGTCCGCGACGGCGGATTAACACACGATCCGCCGGATCGGCCCGATTCCCGGACAAGGTCGGTCCGACCCTGGCTCGACCTCGGTCGGGGCGGCGACCGGAGGGCCTCCCCGGACGAAGAGTGGGGACGCTCAGCCAGGAGCCTCGATCGAGTCTTCGGAGGGCCCCGGCTCGTCCTCGGTCTCGAGCCCCAGCTCGGTCTCGGGCTCGGGGATCGATTCGACGGCGGGCGGGACGCGCTTGATCCGGGCGGGGTCGCGCCATTCGAGGCGGAGGGCGTCGCCCCAGATCTCTTCGAGCGAGTAGTAGCCTCGGGCATCCTCGGCGAAGAGGTGGATGACGAAGTCGCCGTAATCGATGAGGATCCAGCGGCCTTCCTCGGTCCCTTCCATGCCGAGCTTGAGTTCGCCGAGCTTCTTCATCTCCTGGTCGATCTCGGAGGCGATCGCGTTGGCCTGGCGGCGGGAGTTGGCCGAGGCGATCACGAAGAAGTCGAGCAGCGGCGTCGCGCCCCGGAGGTCGAGCAGGAGGATGTCCTTGGCCCGGTTGTCGTCGGCGATCCGGGCGGCGACCTGGGCCCGCTCCAGGGCCTTGGCGGCCCTGGCGTCGTCGGCCCGGCCGGCGGCGGTGTGGGCGACGGCGTCCTGGGGAAGGGGGGGGGCCGGGCGTCGGCGACGGGGTGTCGGCTCGACCTCGCCCTTGTGCTGCAAGGCGGCGCCGTTGGTCTTGTGCTTGAAATCGGCCATCAGGTCCAGTCCGAGGGGCTCATCCACTCCGCCGGCCGGGTCACCCGCCCCGTCCGGCCGTCGCGACTCCGCTGACGGTCGTTCGACACGAGGGGAGGTCGGCGGGTTCAATCGTTCATTCGGATCAACCTTTAGTGTACACTCCCGCAGACCCCATGCCTACGGGCGACCGGCCGAGCACGGGGGCGTTCGGAGATCGCAAGGAGGAGGCCAGGAGGCCCCGGTGGCCGGCACGACCGGGGACGGGCACTTCCGCTTCGCCGCGGAGCCGGCCCCCGATCGCTCCCCTCCTTTCGATTCACGAAAGGCTCCGAGGCTCGCCGGACGCGTCGGCCCAGAGATCGTCGAGGCTTTGTTCCCAGGAGATCTCGGCCGACCATCCGGCCTCTTCGAAGATCCGTCCGACGTCGGCCCGCGAGTCGGACGGCCCCCTCGGCCGGGCGAGGGCCTGGACGACGTCGACCGTGACCTCGCGACCGCTCCGCCGGATCAGCTCATCGAGGCCTTCGCGGATCGAGCGCGAGCGCCCCGTCCCGACGTGATAGAGTCGTCCCGCCCGGCCGAGGTTCGCCAGGGCGATCAGGGCGCGGGCCACGTCGCGGGCGTCGACGAAGTCTCGACGGGCGTCGAGGTCGCCGACCTCCAGGCGGATCGGGCCCGCCCCCCCGGCCAGCTCGGCGGCGAATCGGCCGAGGGCCTGCGAGGCCGGCAGGCCGGGGCCGATCGGGTTGAACACGCGGGCCACCACCACCTCCAGCGGCGGCCGGGCCGCCAGCCCGGCGCAGGTCATCAACCACTTGCTCAGGCCGTAAGGGCCGTCCGGCGAGCAAGGGTAATCCTCGCCGACGGGCAGGGCCTCGCCCGGGACCGGGCCCAACTCCGCCGCCGAGCCGACCAGGACCACCCGGCAAGGCCGCGCCGCCGCCCGGAGGGCATCCAGGAGGTGGAGCGTCGCGAGCGTGTTCGAGCGATAAAAGACCTCGGCCCCGCCGGGGGGCGTCCGCCCCGCCAGGTGGAAAACGACCGCCGGTGCCGTCTCGAGCACCAGCGTTTCGAGCCCGGCCCGATCCAGGAGGTCGCACTCGCGATACGCCTTGGCCTCGACCCAGGGAGGGCGACGACGCCCGACCGCGATCCAATCACCTTCAAGATGGGCGAGGAGGTGTCGGCCCAGGAAGCCGGATGCACCGGTGATCAGCGCAGGCGGCATCGCCTCCCCTTCCTCGCCCACCGTCGCGACGCGAGCATCCACCGACGAAACGACCCGCCCCCGTCCTCGCGGGCGAGGACGGGGGCGGGCTTCACGCGATGGGCTTCGAAGGCTTCAGGCCGGGGCTCAGTAGGCGTCGGCCGAGACCACTTCGCCGTTGGCCCGGGTGCCGATCGACCAGTAGATGTTCTGGGCGACGGTGCTCTTGAGGAATCGGACCGAGCCGTCACCCATCAGGATGTTGACGCCGCCCGAATGGTTGCTGCTCAGGTTGACGAAGGCCGACCCGTCCGGGCTGCAACCGCCGCAGCCGTTGCGGCAGCTACCGAACTTATAGATGTTCGAGTTCGGCGGGACGATCGTGTTGAAGAGGGTATAGGCGGTGTCGCCGACGAGCCACCACTGGCCCTCATTGTTGGCGAGGTTGTTGCTACCGGAAGTCAGGCCCTGCCACGAGGCCTGGCAGGTGTTGAGGTCGGCGAGGACCTGGGTCGGGTTCTGGAAGGCGTCATAAATTTTCTGGGACGGGCTGCTGCCATTGACGCCGTTGCCGCGGTAGCCGAGGCCGCCCCCGTTGTTCTTGCCAGGCGTGCCCACTAGCTTCTCTCCGAAGGCGATCGTGTTCGACGAGCCGTCGGTCATGTCGCGGATGCCGTAAGAGATGTTGAAAGCGAATACACCGGTTGAGGTCTGGTTGTACCCGTTTTGGGCCGTGGTCCCCATGCTGGCCAGGTAGTTATTGAGCCGGCCGTTGGTGCCGTCGAGGTTCTTGGCGTTGCCGTCCGAGGGGCAGAGGAACGCGTTGATCTGGGTGGACAGGGCCGTGCCGTTGCCGCTCGCATCGGGCTGCGGGGGATTCGCTCCATTCGTGGAGTTGTTGTTGAAGTTGACCGTGTTGTAAATGGCGTTCTGTTCAAGGAACGGCAGCATCATCGCCAGACAGCTATTCGACTGCCAGGAGGCGTAGTTGGCGTTCTGGGTCGAGGCGGCACCCGGCGGAAAGGTGTCGTTGGTCGAATGGTAATTGTGCAAGGCCAAGCCGAGCTGCTTCATGTTGTTGACGCACTGAGTCCGGCGGGCAGCCTCGCGGGCGGCCTGCACGGCGGGTAGCAGCAGCGCGATCAGGACTGCGATGATGGCGATCACCACCAGCAGTTCGATGAGCGTGAAACCTCGACGATTGCGCGACGACATTCTGGTCACTCCCGAGGAGAAGATGATGAGGAAAAGGGATGGATCAAGAGGGAGGCCGAAACGCTTCGGCCCGAGAAAACACCCCAGAAGCCTGAACATATCAAGCGTCAAAACGCCCCGGCCGGGAGCCGATTCGACCGTTTTGCGATTCGTGAATCGGGCCGAGGTTTATCTAGCAAACCACGGACCAGGATCGTTGGATCCGATCAGCCGAAGCGGGGATCGGGTCGGGACACCAAGACAACCGCAGGAGCGTCGAATCGCTCCCACGTCGGGTCGTGCGGAACCCTCGAAAGTTTATGGGACGGTGGAAGAATTGACGAGATCATCACCCCAACCCGGTTTCGACCTCGCGGTTGCGATGGCCGGGACAAGCATGGGTGAATCCCGCAAACTAAATGGTACCGCATCGATCCGCGAATTTCATCATTTCTGAAAAAATTTCGCCAAATCCGTCGCACCCGGGTGTGCCCGCCGATTCTTGGGGTTCAGGCCGCCTTGCTCCAGAACAGGTCCCACTGGTCGGTCTGGCGGCAGCAGATCAGCGCGGCCATCGAGCG
>JAABUK010006571.1_pt1 | contig 17267 bp, 27 predicted proteins | sample 5559141 | NCBI WGS metagenome assembly JAABUK01 (sample SAMN10711869, study PRJNA513367) | rock metagenome | isolation source: Antarctica rocks | place: Antarctica: Victoria Land, Pudding Butte nord | collected 2016-01-03 | reverse complement strand
GGATGCCATCTAAAGCATGATGTGATACATCTTCAGCCAATGCACATGGTCACAAACAGGCTAATCTGTACACATGCCTGACTTTGGGAAAACATGTGACATGTAGCAAATGAACAAAGATGTGAATGAACAAATCATTGGATGAATGTGAAATGGATGTATGGATGACTGGACAAATGATGAACATGGACGGATGAATATATTGAGAGGCAAAACGGTTGGAAGGAGACAGGAGGCCAACCTGCGTCTTTTGCTCTGCAAAAGCCTTGAAGGAGTTGACAATGAGCCCAGCAGCTGAGCAATCAAAGACAAAGATGCAGGGAGAGCCCAGCCATGCTTGCAGATCATAGATGGACATAGGGATGTATTGCGTGTAGCTCTTGTTGAAGACCCAGATCTCTCCATTCACAGTCGGGCGTGGCACACCATGCCCATTGTAATGGAACAAGACTCGTTCATTCTGCACGTTGCACAGGAGTGACAGCAGCCTCATGTCTGTACACAGACTCAGTGATGTACACACAAACATAGCTGATTGCAACAGGCTGCCTATCACAAGTGTGCGCTGTTGCTGAACCAAGGTATCTACTGCCTTCAGTTTGCTTGCTCAACCAGCAGGCAAAAGATGTAATTTTTTTGTGGCACACACAAGCATGTCCATAGAATGCAGAGGGCTTATACTTGTGAAATGTAGTCATGATTAGCAAGTACACATGATTGTGCTGTCAAAATACATAAGGCACCTTGGCGGCTCGCCGACTAGACACAGCCAGCTTCTTGACATCGTCCATGGTGGGATCCAAGTGCATCTTGTACTTTGCACGAGGCTGCCACCTCTCGTATTGTGCTTGCAGGTTTTTGCCTGCACACCAGGTGCATCAGCTTGATTTTCCTGACCCATCTGGTAGCACATAGCGCATGCTAGCTGCATGCTGCTGATGTCTGAGAGCATTACCAATGGTGTCCAAAGCTTTTGGAGGCTGCATTGACAACGGATCCACCCAGCATTCCAGACGAGCACATGGTGAAATTTTGATGACATCTGGTGGGTCAACCCCAATATTGAGGCACAGCACCAGAGCAACAGCAGTTGTTTTCAGCCTCTCCTTCTGCCGCCACTTTGAGACAATGCCTTGTGACTGTGTTGACTTGTCTTCGTCATCTCCTTGGATGTCATGGCGTACCTGATATACAAACACTGATCACTTGCAGCCACTGTGTGTGCAAGGTGATAAAGCTGCATATGCTCCTTCATGCCACGACATAAGTGTAGCAGTGATGCCCAAAGTATAATGCTGGTGTGCAGTCATATGCTGCGTAACACTTGCCTCTGTAAAGAAACCAGCGGGCACCAGCTGCAGTCCTTCTACCAGCTCGCTAACCTTCACCTGAGCAGCATGGCAAGGTCGTTGTAATCGTGAAGCTCGATACGACACAAGCAGTACAGCAACCCAGTACTTTGAGTGAGCAGCCAGTGCACATTGGAGGGTGACACTGCTGCTGAATCGTATGACCCGGCATACTCAACAGAGTGTCGCGACGCGCAACAAAACTGACCTGGTCCACGAGATCCAATCGCCTGGCAAGCTCATCTGGCAATGCTGATAGCGACAGCTGATGAGACAACGCGGTCGTGGAAGCCAAGCTGCCCGATCTTTGACGTTCTTCGTCCATGTCGTCATTTGCTGAAGTTGGGGTTTCTGAAGTCGACATTTCCGTCCATCATCGAACCTCGTCTGTGCTGCTGTTGCGCACAACAGCACGTTTCACTTAAGCATCCCGCAACTGCGGTGCCTCTTCTGCGTTGCAGCATTGACAACACGAATGGTGCTGCTGGGCCAGTATGCAGGTCAACTGACCATATAAGCGTTGCTCTTTGTCTTCGGAGGTAGCATGTTCAGGCACAGGCAACAATTGTTACAGGAGATGACATTGCAGCCTCTCATCTTATGCTTGCGTTGTTGATACTTAGGAGTTCTACAATACTATTGGCTTGAAGAGGCATATTTCGCGATGTTGCCACAGCTTGCTGTTGACATTGTGCCTCGCAAGGGCCGTAAACCAACTCCCAAGGTTGAACCTCAATTAAATCGCTTGCACTTCGGTAAGACTGTACAAATTATACAACATCCCTTAACGACACATGCAGCTTTTGGCCCCATGATGCCCCAAAACATCTACTTACACTACCAACATACATGCCATCATTGGTGACCTGTACACACAACGTGAGAACATGTGTCAGTACAGCAGCTTCAAAAGACTACAGGCAATTTTGCTCAGCTCAGGACTGATGCTTGGCAAGGGATCTACTTGCACTTCAATGTAATATTGGCGCCAGAAGCTCTGGGAACAGCAGTTGCATCACGCACAAAGTGACATCATGTCATATTTGCTTGAGCAACCATCCAGTCTTGCAAAAGCATTCATGGAATGTAGCAGCAACTGAAGAAGGACGCGCCCACACAAACTGATGAGATTGAGAACCCACCTACAGGAGGAGGTACTACGCCTGGCGCTGGAAATTGAGCAGCAGCAGCAGGGGCAGCAGCTGGTGCTGCTGTTGGTCTTGAGCTTTGTATCTGGTCAGCTGGGAACAGTGCTTTCACAAAACCTGGTGTTTTCAGCGGCCGTCTGCCATGCGCCATACGAGGATATACGTCCTCTAAGAAATAGTACGCATGACCTGAAGAGCACATCAACAGATGGCCTCGCAACATTTGTGCAACTTGGACCCCTGGCACAGCAGCGAGTCCAGCATGAGAATGCTGTGATTGTGAAGCGTTGCCAGCTTTGTGTGGTTCAGCTTGGGACTACATTTGCAGCTATTTGCATGCCAATGCCACTGGGTCTGCAGTTGGGGCCCCGATATGAGCTTGGGTTGCGCTGGCCTTTTTCAGGCTAGCGCAGCCCAGCCTCATATTGGGGCCCCAACTGCAGATCCAGCGGTGGTGGCAGGGCAGGGTCTGCAGCTCCAGCTTCAGCCTGCATTGCATGTGGAGGAACTGCTGCTGCTGCTGTTGTTGAAGCTGGGTCAATGCCTGCCCCCATACCTTCAACTGAAGCTAGCTAAGCTGCAAAGGCCTACGCAGCATGGGGAGCAACCTCTGCTGCTACATGCAGGCCTGTCCCTGGCCCATGAGCCACCTGAGGTGCAGTTCGACCGACAGCATTGGCAGCTCTACACCTAACAAATGGTGGGCTCCACAGCCACGTGATGCAGTTGGCATGCTGAGCAGCTTAGGCTCATCACACAGCATGCTTCACACATGCAACAAAGTTTGTATGTGTATGCAAGCACTCCTATACATGTTTCTGTTCCAGCAAGCTTTTGCTGCAGCAAGCCAGAGACATACCTGCCAGCATGCCCATCAGATCTACCACAGGCGAGCTGCGCAGCACGACACTGAATGCCAACAAGACCCACGGCAGATATGGGGCTGTGAATGTGAATATTCCTAGGAAGCTCAAGTTGACATACTGATGCCGCCGAGCCCACACATACACCTGAGCAGACAACAACAACCCTACAGATGTTTGTTACCATCTGCTTGTCCTAGACACTTTGTTCATCATTGGCACAGGTAAGAACAGTTTTTTTTGGGGATGCAGCAAAGCAGGAGGTTGAAGCACGACAGCAATACCGGATAGCTCACCATCATGAAGGTCAAAGAAGACCCCAAAAATTGGATGTTTACAAAAGGGGCACAACATGTGAGCACTGCTCCACCTGCATTACAAGGTCATTCAGATCAGACGGTTGTTACAGCAAGATGCTATGCTTGCAATGTATGAACTGGACGCAACAAGTCAGCAATGCCTCACCAATCAGCAACATCCATAGAAAGTCTGCGCTTCTGCCTCTGAAAGACCCTTCTTCCAGAGACTTGCTGTATTTGATCAGGAAAAACATGTGGAAGACAAAGTCAAGCCCTGCAGCAAAGACATTTGCTTGGCATCTCTGTTCATTTCAGCTTTGTACACTTGTCACAGATGCGTGTTTTGTTGACCGTTCTGACCTAGACTGCCAAAGAACATAAAAGTTGTCAGTAACCGCCATACTTCTCCTTTTTGAAAGATGAGTCTTGCGTTGAAGTATATGTTGAAGGGTGTGATGACCTGCAGGAATGGTAACACGAAGGTGTAAACAAGCACAGTCTTACAGCAGCTTTGAATATTGAGCATCAAGGTTCATGCTCACCTCAAGTGCACAACCTGCTGTAGTCAGAACACACAAGGTAATGTAGGCCCGTGTGACAGGAGGTAACTGCAGCACAACAGCAGGTGAGACTGTAGCAGTTAGGAGAGTAGATGCAGAAGGCAAGTTGAGGATATGTTGCTAAATGTGCTAGCCAATCTGTACTGCACCTGCTTATACCAGTCCTCTATTGCCTGTGACACACACGCAGCGTCCGATCAGCACAGTGAGGAGTGGCTGAGGGTTTGCGTGCAACTCATACACTCACCATCTGTTTAAGTGCCAATGATAGATTCAGGCACAGCTCGTACGGGCGTGCTCAGCCACTGCTCTTCCTCTGTGCAGGCTCGATAGCTCGGTGACTATCCCAAGCTGAAAAGTGCAAGCACTGTGTTCAAGTAAATCTTACAGACGTGATGGTCGATGACAAAAGGACTCGCAGACGGACACAAGTAATACCAAACCTTGATGTACAGGGGACCTGCTCAAGTTTTCACGGTTTGTCCTTGGAAGCTGTGTACAACGATGTGTACAACGATCTGATCGCACGTGCCATGCAAAAGCTGGTCTCGGAGCAATTCTGAAGCCTTGCTGTTGCGATGGCGATGGAGCCGATGAACGCTATGAGAGGGGCCACAAGCTATCTGTTGCTGTGCTTGATCTCAGTGCTTGCGATCAGTACGTACGGGTCACCTGTGGTGGTCAACACTTGGCCTTTTGTTGACGCCACCTCTGAAGCTTGGAGGTTGCTGTTGGAGTCTGCTGACTCCGACTCTGCGGCGCTGAACGCCGTCGAGCAGGTGCACTTCAGCTTCCTTTGTCAGCGCGGGACAGCGAATATTCGACTAGTGAAGCGGCATCATGTGCAGTTGTGGGCACTGTGTCTTTGTAGGGCTGCAGCAAGTGCGAGAATGACCAGTGTGATTTCACAGTTGGCTATGGCGGCTCCCCTGATGAAGATGGGGAGACCACGCTTGATGCCATGATCATGTCAGGGGTGAGCTTGGCAAGCTACAAGTGTCCCTCATGTGTCAGGCAGAGCAGTGTTGACAGTCTCCACTGCGTTTGCAGAAAGACATGCATGTAGGTTCTGTCTGCGATCTGCGGCATGTCAAGGATGCCATCAGCACAGCCAGGCTGGTTATGGACCATTCAACCCATACCACCTTGTCAGGCCTTCAGGCTACTGCATTTGCTCAGGAGATGGGCATGATGCTCACCAATCTGTCAACGCCTGCCAGTAGCAGTGCTTTCTACTCTTGGTAAGAGCCTGTGCTTGTGGCATGAATGCAGCCTAACCCAACATGTTTACATATTGCAATGCAGTGATGGAAGACTTGAACATTTTAGATCTACAAAGTATGGTAGTGACAGCATGCAGGAAAGAGGCGCAATGTCAGCCCAACTTCAGGTGTCATGTGTCTCCCAAGGCATCAGAATCATGCGGACCCTACAAGCGAAACAATGCAGACCAGTTATACGCACACTCTGCAAACGATCATGAAGTGCACGGCTCAGTAAGTAGCACATGGCCATCCAGACAAGATCATGACACTATAGCCATGGTTGCTATTGATGCCAAGGGCAATATTGCTGCTGGAGCTTCCTCCAACGGAGCCAGTCATAAGGTGAGCGTGCGTTCATCATGAAAAACTCAAAGTTGTACATGCCCATATTGTGTGTCGCTGAAAGACTCTTTGTGGTCTGAGATGCCTTATGCTCAGACGCTTACTGATATCATGCATCTATGCAAGGTGCCCGGGAGAATCGGTGATGCATGTGTTGCTGGTGGTGCAGCATATGCTGACAATGATGTGGGTGGTTGCGGAAGCACTGGTGATGGAGACCTGCATTTGCGCTTTCAGCCATGCTATCAGGTAATGTTGTTTTCCTGACGTGCCGCCATGCAAATGACTGTACAGCTTCACAACAAAGTAAAATTTTCACATCAAGTCAGATTGTTGCATGCATGCCTTGCACAAGCTGAGGGCTGAGCTTTGTGTGCTTTTATGGCAGGTTGTTGAAAGCATGCGCCAAGGTGCCACTCCCAAGCAAGCTGCTGAAGATGCCATTCAGCGCATTGTTAAACACTACCCACTTTATGTTGGAGCCTTGTTTGCGGTCGACAAGGCTGGCAATCATGCGGGCGCTTGTCATGGCTGGACATTTCAATATGCTTTTCAAGACAGTACTCTAAATGCACCTCAAACTGTCACAGTGCAGCCAGTTGACGTCAAGACTAAACAAGCCAACACAAAAGACAATGCACAAAAATAATGGTGAAGCGCACAGCCTAGCATGCCCATCTGAGTGTCGACTAAGCTTGCTGGCTGTTCTTGCTCGCTGTGAAATGTACAATAAACAATACCCCTGCTTCCAACTCAACACACTGCTGTGCAAGTTTGGGTTTAGGTGCTCACAAAAGCAATGTGCCTACAACCGAGGGCTGCTGATTCCAGCCCTTAAACGTATCCCATGGCCTTTTTGTAATTCAGCTCTTCTTTCCATGTGACACGATCTTCAATCCAGTTGCCACTGCTGGTGCGTCTGCTCAAGTCCTTCTTCTGTTTGTGTTTGTCTGTGTCTGCAGCCATCACCATTTGGATTGCTATCACTACCAACAGTGCAGCAGGCTGCTTTTACTAGCCTGGTGCAAGTGTGCAGCACCTTGTGGTGTGGTGCACCTTGCAGTAGTCCTCAGACAGATCCAGCATGTCATACATGAAGGTACATGCAGAATGACGCAATTTATACACTAGTATGCATAGTTTAGAACAGATCAGAATTACAGACAAATAGGGGAGCCAAGCTGGATGCATGTCTTCAGGCATTCAAGCTTACCAGAATGACCAAACACTTCATCCAGGCTGCATGTCTTCCTGTGCTGTTGAAAGACCTCATCAGGGTCTGTCTGGACCTGAGTGGCTAACTGCTGCATGAGAGCCCTTCCCCTAGCCCACTCCGGGATGGGCTTCCTGGGGTCATCGCCTTCACTGCTCTCTGCATCACTGTCATCTCCTCTGCAGCATAGCCTCACCGTGGTGTCAGTTGCTGCTTCTTATAAGTCAAACACAGCAAGGCCATCAAATCCTGCAAGTGCTGCATGGCACAAATCTGCTACAGTCATGAGCTCACGTGTAGGTTTGGGTCACATGTCGGTTTTGGTGGCTGCAGTATCTGGTCTGCAGCAAGAGGAATCAGAGAGCACACTGCAATGTGCATGTCTGAGGAGCAATGACATGCAGACTGTCGGCAATGATTTGTGTGGCTGTACCTGTAAGGGGAGATCTGATAGGTCTCTGCCTCAGCATCTGCAGGCCGTGCAGTCTGTTTGGGCTGGGTCACAGGCGGTGCTGCAGCTGCATGGCTCTGCACAACAGCAACAGCCTTTACATTTGTGTCTCCATGGCAGATGCACAGCACCATCAGATATGACTGTCTCCCTTGAGCAGCCAAATGACGTTGTGAAGCACTTCTCAACACTGTAGCAAGACATGCCAGGTGTCATGAGTAGCAGCTTGTCACCCATGCTGTCAGTGTCAGGGGCGCTTACCTGATACTGTGAAGTCGTGGTGACCTGTGCTGCAGTGGCTGCAGACGGCACGCTTGGTGCTGGTACGTGACCAGAGCTTGATGCCTGCAAAAGACAGTCCCCAAAATTACACGCCTCTGCCAATGGATGAACCCATCACACTTAGCTGGCTGCGTGCACAACATCCTCAGCTTGTGCATCCACACTCTAACTGTATTGCCATGCGTGCACCGAGATGTTGCAAACTAACAGCAAGCACTGCCCATGTCAACTGTGCTGGTACAAAACGCATCAGCTCATGCAGCAGCAGCATGTAGTGGCTTAATTTTCATATTACTTCACACACAAACCCTGACCAGCAGGGCAACATTCAGGTGAACTCAGCGTACCTGTAGTAGCGTTGGCACCTCAGTAAGCGGCATCTTGGTTGACCCCAGCCCTGAGGGGTACAGCAGAGGCTTGCTGCTTACTGCCTGTCCAGCAGAGGAGGCGACAGCTGGTGGCACATTGCTGGACTGCATCTGCAATGGTGCTCTACTGGGCTGGAGCTCTGCTTGACGGGGCCCGCCACGCTCAGGCTCCTGAATAATAATAGTAGTAATAGTACTAGTAATAGAAATAATAATAATAATAGTTCGCTTTCCAACTCATGATGAGCTAGGTATATACGGGACAAGTCTTGTTGAATGCATTCCTGATAAGGTCTGCAGTGAGCTGGCAAAGTGGTGACCAGGGTGGTATGCTGCACACGCTTTTTATGTCATCAACAAATGATAATCTCAATGGTCAGGCATGTCAAGGCCACAATGCTTCATTCAGCAGCTTAGGCAGCATGACTAGGTAGCGGCGTAACATCAGTGGGACTGGTCAGAGGAGCCCGAGAAGCAAGACAGCTGACAGAGACTGAGCTGGTCATATGCAGCAAACACATATTGCAGATGCTACACTTGGTTGACTGCAATGCAGGCAGGAGCAAACCTTCTTCTTGAGCTCCTCAGCCTTCTTCTTGGCACGTAAAGCCTCAGCCTTGATCTGGCGCTCTTGGCGCTCCTTGCGCTCAGCTTCCTCCTTTCCACGCCTATCATGTGCGCACGCTCAGCGTGCCAATTCACAGCAAACAATGTGAGGAAAAAGGCATCATACTCACATGCCAGTCTAAAATCATTGACCAGTGATGCAGCAGTTGCCAGTCATACAGCAGACAATAATGACAGGGGCCTCAGTGTAACAGGCCAAGTCCATGACAAAAATGGTGCAATGATGTACAGGTACCTGCGCTGGGCTGCTTCCTCTTCCTTCTTGTGTATGGCCTCTTGTCGCCTCTTGACTTCCTCCTGGACCTTCAGCTGTTCTTCCTCTTGCTTGGCCTGCACAGAGCAGGAGGCGTTCCAGCAGCAGTATTGTGCATGATGCACTCTGCATTTGGTTGCAAACTTTTGCAACTGCTTACAAAAACTGCTGCAACTTTGAGGCTTTCAACTTCAGCCAGGGTGTGAACACATGCAGCCTGCTAGTCCAGTCACCTTGGCTCTTTCTGCTCTTTGCTTGTCAAGAGTGCCCTTCTGCTTTATGCGGTCAGCATTCCTTGCAGCATCTTTACGTCTGGCTGCATCTGCAGCTTCCAATGCCTTCACCTGCAAGATGATGCATGTGTTGAGTATAGCATAGCCACTGCAAGGCACCACTGTGCAGCTAGCTAAAATGGGACGCTAACATGAACTTGGTAGGACAACTGCACACAGCACGCCTTTGTGCAGAGAATGGTAGGCATGCAGCCTGAAATCACAATACTGTATTCCAAATTTCATCTCAGCACTTGCCTTGACAGGCTTCTTGCCGCCTGCAAGCTGAGGTTCAGGAGCTTTGCCACCTGGCAAGAAGGACCTGATGGCTGACACAAGGTTACCTGCCATGCCACCGCTGGCTGACGGTGCATCAGAGGTGCTGCCAGCTACATCAGCAGCACTATCTGCACCTGCATTACATACAACTGATCACACCAAGCATAAATCTGTCAAGGCCAGTTCATTGATGCTGTTCTAAGCTTTGGCACATGGCTGTATAAGCTTCCTGACATTTCGCAACAGAGTCCTGGTCCCATCATACAGGGTGCTATTGCAGTACCAGACTTCCCCCACAAGGTTCAAGGCATGCAGCACGCTGCAGCAAAGGGATGGAAATGCTATACCTTGGCTGGCGATACTATCTGGCAGAGGCATTGCAACTGCTGCACCCAGTGCAGAAAGCCCAGCAGGATCTGAAACAGCCTTGCTGTCCATGCTCTGATCAACTACACTGTCATTTGCTGATGTGTCAGCTTGTGGTATGACATCCCTCTCTGTGGCATCTGCTGCTGCCAATGCTTCATCATCATGCACAGGGGATGGATGTGGAGAGGCTGCTGTGATAGGTGAGGCATGCTCTAGTCTGTCAGACTGCTGCTCTGATATACTTTCAGAGCCTGCCTGGCTAGCTGGTGACATCTGCTGCTCCTTGGTCGCATGTACCAAAGATGGCTCTGCAGATTCAGCAGGCTGATGATCCTCACTGCTTGCCGTGGGGGATACAGGCATAGGACTACTGAGCTGTTCATGAGCATCCTGGAAATCACTAGTCCTTGCTTCTTCCCTGGTTGTGGAAGCAATTGCAGCTGCTTCATCTGGAGAAGCCATATCGGCGCCTGCCTCAACAGCTGCTGTGGTCAACAGTGGTACCTGATCTAAAGGCTCTTCCAACACCTGATGCTGTTGTTCAGCCTCGGGACTACTTACATTCATATCGTCTTCAGCAGGCTGCTGTTGCAGCATCTGAGCACTGCCATCTCTACTCTCATGCCTTGGGCTGGTAGCAGTGAGCCCAGAGGCCTTGTCAGTAGCTGGACTGCCCTCAAGCAATGGCTCAGCAGATCCAGAATGATGGCGCTTGCTGTATATGGCAAGTTCACTGTCCCCTGCCGCACTGTGCTTACGTTTTGCAGGCCTTGAGATGCTGCTGCTGACACTATGGTGGGGTGGCTCTGAGAGGTGCTGGGCGCTTGTCTTCAGGGATGAAGCAACTGGTGCAGGAGAGGCATGAATGCTTGCTTCAGCTGGAGATGCTACTGCCGCATGTTGCTGCTTGTCAGTGCTGCTATCTGATACTGTAGCCAAGACTGCCTCTGGACTGCTGCTTGGCTTCTGCACCCTTTGGACATGGCTTGTAACGCTTTGCTGCAGCACTGGGCTGGCTACATCTGTGCTGGGAGGCTCCTGAGCACTGTGAAGCTCTTGCTGCTCGGTGGCACCAGACTCAACTGCAGTTTCAGCTTGTGCAAGTGCTGCTTTTGCCCCTCGCCTTGTAGTGGCTGGCACTGCCACAGGTTTACTGACTAGCTGATTCCGCTTCCCTCTTGCTCTGGTTTTGGGTGGAGAAGGAAAGCGCTGACTGATGGTGTCATCTGCCGACCATTGAGCTGGCCTGCAAGTTGCGGCATCTGTCTGATTGCGCCTGCTGCGTGTCATGCGGCCCCCTGGCAATGGCGTTGCTGCCACAGCTGGCTGAGAAGCCTCTGTCTGCTGCCGACTTGTCTTTGCACCATTCATACACACGTTTGGGGCTGTGGTGGCTGCCAAAACACACAAAGTATGTGACCGAGGCAGCATAGCTGTAACTGGTCATATGACAGCTTGGCTCTGGCAAGTCAGCGCATCCAAGCTGTGTTCATCCAGGCAACCAACGAATTCAAGTGACACAGCGTGTGAAGTGCAGGGCCACCTACCATCTTGTGGCTCATCTTGTGGTTCTGAGTCACGTTCTGCTGTGCCTGCAGGCAATGCAGACTGCTCCTGTGTCTGGCCCCGCCAGCTGCCTGTTTTGGCTGTGCTCTGCAGGACGTTATGGCTGATCAAGGCCCTGCTCAAGTTGCAAGCTTAGATGAAGATACATGGCAAAACAAGTGCGGCCTCTCACCTGCTGCTCAGGAATGTCTTGTATAGCAGCTCGGCTGGTAGGCACCAAGGCCAATAGGCTTGCTTGCGTTTGCTTAAACTGCTCAAGGAGCCATTCGCAGTTCAAAGCATATACGCTATCGACTTCTTGAATTTTATCTTCGCCAGCTAGTCTTAGCGAGTCCAGTACTGACGCAAAGTTTTTGGCCATGTTTGTCAGTTCGCTATTGAGACACAGTCAAGGGCTCCACTGCCAGAGGTGATCCCGCCAGGATACAGAAGCCCGTTTTCGACACGCGTGCACGGCCACGATCGAAACACAGCGACGGGTATTCATACATTACCTGTTGCGACAGTTTTTAGTGCGACACAACTTGCCGTGGCTGTCCCTAGCTGTCCGTTGTGGCTTTGAGCCCAGCAAATGAAGCAGAATGTCACAATCAGGCCCTTATGTTTGACTTTTTCTGATCACATTCTGTGCTCGGCAAGTGCACCCTTCGCGACATGTCTCTGAGACTGCAGGCCCTGCATGATAACATTTCGTTGCCTCTGAGCAATCAACCTGTGATCTTGGGACGTTCTCGTGAGTTGCGGATCAATTCTACATCAGTCAGCAGGCATGCATGCTCCTGCTTTGCGGACGGAATTGCAGCTGCAAAAATTGTGGCGTCCAAAAGAGTGTATGTTATGCGCGTGGAAGGCAAAGCTGTTTCCCAAATCGACAAAGATGGCACTTGTCAGGTCCATATGCAAACCAGCGCATGCTATTCTTGGTTATACCGTTCAGTATCATTAGCATGCCAGATGCGGCTGCAATGAGTACCAAAGGCACGCCATATGACAGTACTTTGCTCTGCGCAGCTTGCAGTTGGAGACATTATATATTTGGCCTCCACAGGCCCTGCTCAATATCAGCATGGCTTTCAGATGCTTGGCCCAGACCAGCCCCTTGCAGGACAAGAAGAACAAGTATGCTATGCTTCATCTGCAAAATCTTGCCTGACAGTGTTGAAGATACTCAAGTGCATCACTGCTGTTCATGCAAAGCAATGCAATAGTATAAGCAACCCTTGCACTGTGTTAAAAGCTGAACAGCCCTTGAATCATGCTCCTGCTCCTCAGGCTGCCTCTTCAAGTGCAAGCGCATTACTCAGCAATATCAATCAAGAGTCCTCAGCACAGGCTGGCTGCTTCAAGGGCAAGCACATAGTGTTCTGGACCCGTAGCCACACAGCCACCTTGAAGCAGAAAGCCACACAAGCTGGTGCTATCCTTGAGCACAAGATCACAGAGCTTACTCAGCTTGTAGTTGCAGCCAGGGACACATCAGCAACAGATGCTGCAGCACATTTGGCTGACATGCCTCCTTCTGTTCCTCTTCGGTCAAAGAAATGGGAAGGAAGGAAGCTCAAGATCCCAACAAGCGTGGACTTTGTAGTTCCTCAATACATTTCAGATTGTCTAGTACAAGCTCGCATCCTTCCCACAGGCCCCTACCAGATTGCCTTACAGCAAGTGGCAACAAAAGACACCCGCACGTACTCAAACGAGGAATGTGCAGTTGATGCCAATGAACCTGCAGAAGTGAGTCAGCTCAACAGCAAAGACCCATCTTCTGGGCAACCACCCCAACAGGACACTATAAGTGCTCACAGTGCAGACCAGGGCACTCCAGGTGCAAGCTCAACTGCTCATGCTCAGCTGCAGCCACAGGAGATGCTGCCTCAAGCAACAATGCAGAAGGCAACACCGCCTGAGCAGTCCGGTGCTGATCAGCAGGTGGACCTACAACCTGAAAAGAAGGTCGGCATATACCCCGATGTCGATCCTCAAGGGCGTGCCTTCACTGGGGGTCACTCAGGCATACCCTGGGGTACAGGTGGGGACTAGCTACCCTGCTTTCAGAACCCGCTAGAAGTCAGCACAAATTGGACACTAACTTGCATGGCAACAGTTTGTATGTCTGTTGATTGAACTTTGCCACCAAACATGAAGACTATTTACTATCCATCAGCATAAACAGGCATGTGTGATGTGTTTCTTGCATAGTGTTCTATCGTCTATGTCGGTACATACCCAATCCTTCACAGGATGAATGAATGGTCTGCTACCAGTGCGCAACCTGCATTCAGCTGGGTTGCTAGCCTAGAGCACTGATGGCCTTGATGTTTGCTTGGCATGACCAGGAGGACAGTGGGAAGAGCCATGGGACCAGAAGAGTGCATTGAAGACCATTGAAAAGCTTGAAAGGCACTGGTACCAGTTAGACGGGGCAGCAGCAGCGGCAGCAGGCCCTTCTACTGGAGCTGGTGAGCCTATTGGAGAGTCAGAGGATTCCGGTGGGTCTGATGATGAAGGCCCACCCAAGAAGCAGCTGAAGGCTACCGTGAACAAAGTGTGTGTACATGTGGCTTGCAGTGCGCAGACGGTCTGCCTTATTGAGCAGCTGCAGGTTGTCCGGGACAATTACCGCGGCCGGATAGACCAGTTTAGAATTAAGGTTGGGCCCATTTTGCGTGCATATTGCAGGTGCTGCAGGCAACATCTGCTAGAACTTCATCCTGTCAACTTTGCTGCAGTGTTGTTTGTCGTGTGGCCTCCCAACTGTGCACTACTAGTTGCAATCTGATGGCACAACATGTGAAACACTGTATCTGTTGTAAAGCTGCTCCTAGCCTCTCAGAATCAGTACACCATGCATCACTGCAGGGTTTTCCATTGCGCCGCATGCCTCCTGGTCTTGAGCACTCTTGTGTGCCTTTGTCAATTATTTTACTGATGCCTGTCCCTGATACCTGCTGCTGTTGCCGCTGATGATGCCTAATACACATACCTGTCACTGACACCTACTGCTGATGCCTGTTTTTGCTGCCAAGCAATGCCTCCATTCCACTCAGTGCCAGACAGGCTTGGGTGTGCAGGCTGTAGAGAGGGCAATCAGCGAGCTGACTCGCCTACAGAAGCCTCTGCGGACTGACTCAGATGTGACGGAGCTGAGTATGGGAGCCCGCAGCAAGGAGAAGGTTCTGGAGATCATGGAAACAGGCACACTGCGCCAAAGTGAGGTGCTGGCAGCTGATGAGCAGCAGCAAGTCATTCAGCTGGTAAGCATGACCATGATGTCCAGTCTGCACAGATTGAGCTCAAAGGGTGACAACATTGCACATGAATGCTGCAACAGATCTGGTGCGTGTTTTTGTGATTGGACATTGTGACCACAGAGCAGCGAGCCTTTTGCAGCACTTACCGCGTCGCACCCAGATGTTGGCCTTGCTGCTTTTGTCAGCATAGACTGACAGTGTACCTGGGCATGGGTCAGCTGAGATGCTAGAATCTCCTTGAAAAGGCTGGCCGTGCTGTAGCAAACGACCCAGATAGGTTGTGCTGTGCAGTTTCTAAAGGTATGGGGTGCAGCTGAGGCCACCTGCCTGCGCTGGTATGCCTCTGGCTGCCGCACCCTTGATGACATCAGAGCGCGCGCTGACTTGACTGAGCAGCAGGTAAGTTCTTGACACTGTACTGTCACTTACCCATCAATCCCTGTATATTTGTTTGCTGCCTTTCATCTGATCATCAGCTTGACTCCTAAAATCGTCAATGAGCAGCTACAGATGAGATTGTACCATGCTGGTTCATGCACTTCAATGCCATGTGTGTTTCATGGATGTGTTATACTGATCATGCTGACAACAATCTCGCATTTACTGCTGCATGGAACATGGCTGATGCAGCCAATTTGCTTATACACAATCAAGCACTGTTGCAATGCAGCAACTGCTGATGTGAAAGCTGGAAGCTGTGCAGCTGAGTTGCATGTTAGACTTGGGCAGCGGGTGTGCAGGTGGCTGGATTGAAGCACTTTGATGACATGCAGCAGCGCATTCCTCGTGCAGAGGTGGAGCAGGTGCATGGGGTGGTGTGTGGGATTGTAAGGGAGGTGGTGGGGGTGGAGGGCCTGCCTGATGCTGACCGCCTGCACTGCAGAGTCACTGGCAGCTACATTCGAGGGAAGCCCATGACAGGTGCTGCCTGTCTCACACCACATGTACAAATGCATACTTTGCGCTGCATTAGCAGTGCTGTAGTCCTGGGCAGCTCGGTATGATCCTTGGCTTCTCATTGACGCTGAAAGGTGTAGTCGTTTCTTTTTTTCTTTTCTTTTCTTTCAATGCTGTACTGTGATTCTTGAAACCTCTGACTAGCCTGTCAAGGCTACTCTGTAGATATTGCACATCGTTGTCGCTGATGTAGGAGGTCGCATATCAGTAGCATGCAGCAGGCAGGGTTCTTCACACATTGCACCAAGGACCAGTAGCACCACCTGAATACTATTGTCATCTGCATCAACATCCAGCAAAGCACAGGGTTCATTCAACAGGTGACATCTTGACTTGAGATGGCGCATGAGACATTGCCTCGGCAGCCTGGTATGATACTTGGCTTCTCACTAAATCGACGCCAAATGCCGTAGTCTTTTCTTTGCTTTCTTTTTAGGAGATATTGATTTCCTGATCATGGCTCCAGCCAGCCGGGAGGAAAAGGCGTGTGGGGCTGTGCTGCAAGCCCTGCTGGGCCGCTTGCTGCAGCAGGGCCTGCTGGTGAATGAGATGAGCCCCAGCAGGCCCAGGCCCCGGGAGACAGGCTCTGCCACCTGGCTGGGCCTCTGCAAGCCACCAGGCAGCCCCTATGTGCGCCGCATTGACTTCAAGGTCTACCCTGCCAGGTGTGCTGAAACACTGACCTGCTGCTAGCAACGCAATGAGCACGTACAGCTCTGCATGGATCATGTAGATGAGCATTTGGGAATGATGCGCGGTAAGGAGAGGTGAGCAAATATCCTCAGGGACTGTACTTGTGTCAGCTGTGTGCGCTGGGGATTTGCATGTCTGTCAAAATTGATCTTGTTAGCTGTTTCTGCAAGCTCGGAGCTACTCTGACTAGCTTCAACACTGCAGCAACAAGTGCTGATACACTGCAACGCCTAAAGCTGCTATGCAGCTGTGTACCCATTACAATCTGCTTTGAAATGACACACAGGCAATGTAAATTGCAGGTACACAGCATTTGCAGTCAACTACTTCATCGGCTCTGGGCCATTTGTGCGTGCATTGCGGTACTGGGCACGCACAGCCACCAAAAGCTCAGCCCAACAAGTTGCCCCATCTGCAAATGGCTTCAAGTTGACAGACACAGTGCTTGTTCCCCTGATTGTGCAGCCCAAGCAAAGGCTTGAGAAGGGGCAGGTGAGAAGTGTGGATGTTCTGGTCCCTCCTGGGGTACACTGCAATGATGAGACTCAGATCTTTGAGGCTCTGGGCCTGGCATATGTACCACCATATATGCGCTATTTTGGTAGCAACTATCAGTAGCTCCTCTTGTTGCCTTCCTTTATGGGGGCCAGAGCTCTTTGCTGACTGGGTACTTTCTGACTGGTGTCACAAGCAAGCAGTGTTGGCCAATTGGCCCCCTCAAAGGTCTGCATTGTTGCACTGCCTTTTGTGTTTGCTGGTAAATGCTGAAGGAATTAAAGTGAGCATTGTAGCATGTGCTTAGGATGTGATGTAGCTCAGGCACAACACGTCATTGTCATCCTTGGTGAGACTTCTCCTGG
>JAABUK010006570.1_pt1 | contig 17269 bp, 7 predicted proteins | sample 5559141 | NCBI WGS metagenome assembly JAABUK01 (sample SAMN10711869, study PRJNA513367) | rock metagenome | isolation source: Antarctica rocks | place: Antarctica: Victoria Land, Pudding Butte nord | collected 2016-01-03 | reverse complement strand
GACGGATCTTTGGTCCGCCCCGCGACACACGAGCTTTCTTGCATGTGTTCCGGGCCCTATTTTCGCGGGACGCGACCAAGATAGTGGACGGGAAACCTCTGTCGATCCCCCTCCGTAAATCGTTATCCCTCAGTAGGTTTTGCGTTGTGTAGATACCAATGCACAAGGGGAGAGGGAGAAAGAAGTGGCTTCGTCTCGCGCCTGGAGATGGCCTCGTCCCGCGCGAGTGGGTCCGTTCCGCGCCTGGAGATGGCTTCGTCCCGCGCCTGGAGATGGCTTCGTCCCGCGCGAGTGGGTCCGTTCCGCGCCGGAGATGGCTTCGATCGGCGGGGGGTGATGGCGGTAGGTTTCCGGGTCGGAGGATCGCGGTCCGGGCATGGTCGGGCTTTCGGGGACGATGGGTTGAAACCGGGCTTCCTCCCCCGATATATTCGCGCGGCGCGGGGCCGGTTCAGCACACAATCTTGCGGCAGGCCGGCGATCGGGCGGCCCTCGGCGAATTGACCGGAGCGGGTCGGGCCGACTAGGATGGGTCTTTCGGCACGCCCCGGGCCCGGGGCCTGGGCGTTGCCGCCATCGTCGCAGACCGTTCGGTCCGCCCGTCGGAGGTCGTCCGCGCCATGACGCAGATCGAACAGGCCCGCCGCGGCCAGATCACGCCCGAGATGCAATTCGTCGCCGGGCGCGAGCAGCTCGACCCCGGGACGGTCCGCGATGAGGTCGCCCGGGGCCGGATGGTGATCCCCGCCAATCGCGAGCACCTCAAGCAGGGCCTGGAGCCGATGGGGATCGGCATCAAGGCCGTCTGCAAGATCAACGCCAACATCGGCAACTCGGCCGTCACCTCCGACGTCGACAACGAGCTGGCCAAGCTCAAGATGGCCGTCGACCTCGGCTCGGACACGGTGATGGACCTGTCCACCGGCGGCAACATCGACGCCATCCGCCGGGCCATCATCGCCGCCAGCCCGGTCCCGGTGGGGACCGTGCCGATGTACCAGGCGATCCAGCAGGTCAAGAAGGTCGAGGACCTGACCGAGCAGGGCCTCCTCGACGTCGTCGAGCACCAGGCCCGGCAGGGCGTCGACTACATGACCCTGCACGCCGGGATCCTCCGCGACTACATCCCGCTGACGGCCCACCGGGTCACCGGGATCGTCTCGCGCGGCGGCTCGCTGATCGCCCAGTGGATGTTCGCGCACAAGAAGGAGAACCCGATCTACACCCGGTTCGACGACTTCTGCGACATCATGCGCGAATACGACGTGACCTGGAGCCTGGGCGACAGCCTCCGCCCCGGCTCGATCGCCGACGCCTCCGACGCCGCCCAGTTCGCCGAGCTGAAGACCCTGGGCGAGCTGACCCGCCGGGCCAGGGCCCGGGGCTGCCAGGTGATGGTGGAAGGCCCCGGGCACGTCCCGATGGACCAGATCGCCATGAACATGGAGAAGCAGGCGATCGAGTGCGACGAGGCCCCGTTCTACGTCCTCGGCCCGCTCGTGACCGACATCGCCCCGGGCTACGACCACATCACCTCGGCCATCGGCGCCGCGCTGGCCGGCTGGCACGGGGCGAGCATGCTCTGCTACGTCACGCCCAAGGAGCACCTGGGGCTCCCCGAGGTCGAGGACGTCCGTCAGGGCGTGGTCGCCTACAAGATCGCCGCCCACGCCGCCGACCTCGCCCGCCACCGCCCCGGCGCCCGCGACCGCGACGACGCCATCAGCCGGGCCCGATACCGGTTCGACTGGGAGGCCCAGTTCAACCTCTCGCTCGACCCCGCCACCGCCCGCCGGATGCACGACGAGACCCTGCCCCAGGACGCCTTCAAGACCGCCGCCTTCTGCTCGATGTGCGGGCCCAAGTTCTGCTCGATGAGGATCACCGAGGACCTCCGCAAGATGGCCAACGAGGCCGCCGGCCTGGTCCAGGTCGACATGGAGGTCGCCGCGAGCCGCTGAGGACCGATCGGCCAGGGCACCGACGGCCCGAGGTTCCGAGGCGTCCCGGTCGTCCGACCGTCATCTATGGACGCAGGGCCAGAGGTGGATTCCACTTGCAGCCCGGCGGGGCTGCAAACCACGAAGGCCCGATCGCTTGAAATCAATGTGACGGCATCCCTGTGTTGGGGCAGGACGACGCGGAGGCCCTGCCCCATCGGTCTACCCGGCCGCCCTCAATCGACCCGCATCAGCGGGGCCTCGGGGTCGGTCGGATCGGCCCAGGCCGGCGACGCCTCGGGGGCGGGCATCGCCTTCCGCCCGTAGATCAGGGCGTCGATCGAATAGGGATGGTTCTCCAGCGGCGAGAGCCAGATCAGGGCGGCCTGGGGCAGCAGGCCCGTCAGGCCCGTTGTCATCATCAACATGCCGAGGAAGGGGTCGCCGAGCCCTCCGGCCGGGTTGGGCCAGCCGATCGCGGCCCCGCTGCTGACGATCCGGATCGTCATGAACAGCGGGGTCATCAGGCTATAGAAGCCCGAGGCGACCGCCGAGGCGGTCGTGAGAAAGCCGAGGATCAACGCCAGGCCGAGGGCGATCGTCACATAAGGCAGGGCCGAGAAGAGCGCCTCCATCCCCGGCGGCGCGATGCCCGGCATCCCGGCGTTCATCCCGGGCCCGCCCCGGGCCGCGCCTATGTAGCCGGCGAGGCCGGTGTTGAGCAGCGACAGCCCGATCCCGAGCCGGAGGAGCAGGGCGACCCACCGGCGGACGGACGGGCCGGGGTCCGACCCGAGCGTCCCCCGAGGGGTTGGGTTCATCGAAGGGCTGGACATCGGTTTCGAGCCTCCGGGGGAGGGGCGAGGAGACGGGTCGGATCCGGGGCGATTATCGCGCCGATCCGGCGCCGATGCCAGGGATCGGCGCCGATGGGTCGGCCGTCAGGACGGGCCGACGAGCGAGCGTTCGAGCCGTCGGAGCCCTTCCTCGATCGAGACGGACGGGCGATAGCCGAGGTCGCGGCGGGCGGCCGAGATGTCGAACCAGTGGGCGGTCGAGAGCTGGTGGGCGAGGAACCGGGTCATGATCGGCTCGCCGGAGAGCCGGAGGGCCCGGTGGGCGGCCTCCAGCACGGCCCCGGCCAACCGGGCGACGGCCGGCGAGACCGACCGGGTCACCGGCGGCAGGTGCGCGGCGTTGAGGATCCCGTTGACCAGGTCCCAGAGCGGCCAGGGTTCGCCCTGCGAGATGAAGAACGCCCGGCCGGCGACGACGGAGCCGGGCCCGAGCCGGTCGGCGGCGAGCAGGTGGGCCTCGGCGGCGTCGTCGATGTAGGTCGAGTCGACCCGATTGGGCCGGTCGCCGACCCGTCGGAGCCGACCGGCCTTCGCCCGGGCGATGATCCGGGGGACCAGGTGGTTGTCGCCCGGCCCCCAGATCAGGTGCGGGCGGAGCGCGACCGTCGACAGGCCGTCGCCGTCCGCCCCCAGGACCATCCGCTCGGCCTCGGCCTTGGTCTCGGGATAGGGCGAGTCGAACCGCGCCGGATAGGGGGCCGACTCGTCGACCCCCTCCTGGTCGCCCCCGCCGTGGACCACGCTCGGCGAGCTGGTGTAAACCAGCTTCGCGACCCCCCGCGATCGGCAGGCGTCCAGGACGGCACGGGTCCCCTCCACATTGGCCCGATGGAACTCCGCCCGGGGGCCCCAGATCCCCGCCTTCGCGGCGACGTGGAACACGACGTCGCATCCCGCGACGGCCCGGGCGACCGTCCCGAGGTCGGCCACGTCGCCCCGGATCGTCTCGACGCCCAGGGCCCGGAGCTCGGGATAATCCCCCCGGGCCAGGCTCCGGACCGAGTCCCCCCGATCGACCAGCCGCCGGACGATCGCCCCGCCGAGGAAGCCGCCCCCGCCCGTGACCAGGGCCCTCATCCCAGTTTCCTCGACGCCCAGGCCGCCAGCTTCTCCCGGAAGATCTTGGCGTTGTGGCGGATGTCGACGGGGAACGAAGGGTGGAACAGGATCGTCCGGATGTCGCGGGTGATCGGGTTCGCCTCGCCCAGGGCGAGCAGCTCGCGGCTCAGATCGAAGCCGCGGGCGAGGCGAAGCTTGACGTGCGCGCGCTCGACGCAGAGGACCGGCCGGGCCGAGCCCGGTTCGCCGACGCCCACCAGCGCCGTCCGGTTGACCAGCGGATGGACGTTGAAGACCCCCTCGCACGGGATCGTGAACAGCGTCCCGTTTGCGGTCCGGACCCGGTGCGACTTCCGGCCGCAGAACCAGACCCGCCCCCGATCGTCGCGGTAGCCGACGTCCCCCATCCGGTGGAAGAAGCCGCCGGTCGCCGGGTCGTCGATCTTGGCCAGGGCGGTGGCCTCGGGGCGGTGGAAGTACGACCGGGCGACGACCGGCCCTTGCACGGCGATCTCGCCGATCTCGCCGTCGGGGACGGGCAGGTCGTCGGACCAGGACGGGATGGCCTCGTCCCGGATCGCGATGATCTCGACCCGGACCCCCCCGACCGGCCGGCCCACGCAGACGCCGGCGCCCCGGTCGGTGGCGTGGCGGGTCTCGCCGAGGATCTCGTCGGAGCCGATCGAGCAGACGGGGAGCGATTCCGTCGCGCCGTAGGGGGTGAAGACCTGGGCTCCCGGCCCCAGGAGCTTCGCGAACGTCTCCAGGACCCGGGCCGGCACCGGCGCCCCGGCAGAGATGACCCGGCGGAGGCCCGGCAGCGTGACCCCGCCCGCCGCCCCATGCTCGCCCACCCGGCGGATCAGCGCCGGCGAGCCGAACAGGTTCGAGGCGCCGAAGTCGTCGACGGCCTCGACGATCCGGGTCGGGTCGACCCTCCCCGGCCGGGTGAAATCCATCTCGGGGACGACCGACGTCATCCCCAGGATCGGCGCGAACAGCGCGAACAGGGGGAAGGTGCCGAGGTCGACCTCGCCGGGCCGGATGTCGTACAGGTCGCGGAGGATTGCGACCTGGGCCCGGAAGATCGCGTGGGTGTAGACGACCCCCTTCGGGACGCCGGTGCTCCCGCTGGTGAACAGGATCGCGGCCGTCTCGTCCGGCCCCGAGGGCTCGAACACCGGCGGGGCACCCCGGCCGACGGCCCGGATGTCGTCGAGCGAGGGGCCGCCGAACGGCCATCGGGGGCCGACCGTGACCGTGGCCCGGATCGTGGCCCGGCCCCACCCGAGCGCCTTCCGGGCGGCCTGGGCCCGGGGGATCCCGATGAATGCGCCGGGCTCGGCCTCGGCCAGGCATCGGCCGAGGTTCTTGACCCCCAGCCCCGGGTCGACCAGGACCGGCACGGCCCCCGCCTTGAACAGGGCGAACGTGAGCGCGAAGAAATCCAGGCCCGGCCCGACCATCAGGACCGTCCGGACCCCCGGACCGACCCCGATCCGCGCCAGGCCCGAGGCGATCAGGTCGCTGTCGGCGTCGAGCTGGCGGAAGGTCCGGTGGACGTGCTTCGCCCGGCCCGATCGGTCGCGGCCGGCCGGGGCCAGGACCGCCAGGGCGTCGGGCCGATCCCGGGCCATCGCCGTCAGGCCGGCGGCGATGTTGGCGGCCTCCACCCCGATCATCCTGCCTCCCGGGGCGCCGGGTGGGACGCCAGGAACGAGCGGACGAGCGGGATGATACGCTCCCATTCGTCCTCCAGGACGTAATGTCCGGCGTCCGGGAAGCGGTGGACGTCGGCCGCCGGGAATCGCCGCGTCCATTCGTCGAGGAAGTGGCGGTCGAAGACGAAGTCTTTCATCCCCCAGGCGATCAGCATCGGGACCCCGGCGAACGCATCCAGTTTCTCCGCCGTGTCGGCCACGATGGCGTATCCCCGGTCGGAAGGCCGGAGCGGGATGTCCTGGACGAACCGGAGGACGGCGATCCGGTTGGCCCACGAGTCGTAGGGGGCGAGGTAGGCGTCGCGGACGTCGCCCGGCATCGGCCGTCGCTTGCAGCCGACGCGGGCGGCGGCCCGGCAGAAGGCGTTCTGGGCCCGGACCAGCCAAGCCCCCGGCGCCGTATTCCGGCAGACCCAGAGCGGCCAGGGGAACGGCTTCGACCTGGGCAGCGGGAACGCGCCGGTGTTGAGGATCACCAGGCGGGCGATCCGGTCGGGGTGTCGGGCGGCGTAGGCCATGCCGATCATCCCGCCCCAGTCGTGCAGGACGAGCGTGATCCCCCGGTCGATTGCGAGGTGATCCAGCAGGGCTTCGAGGTCGTCGACCCGGCTCTTGAGGGTGTATTCATAGCGGTCGTCGCCCGGCTTGTCGGACCGGCCGCAGCCGATGTGGTCGGGGACGACCGTCCGGTACGACCCCGACAGGGCGTCGACCAGCCTCCGGAAGTAGAACGACCAGGTCGGGTTGCCGTGGACCATGACGACCGGCTCGCCCTGGCCCTCGTCGAGGTAGTGGAGGCGGATGCCGGAGCGGTCGAGGTCGCGGCCGGGGTGGTCGGCGAGGAAGGTCTCGTAGGCGCCGGTCATGTCGGGTCACCACTCCACGCCGAGCATCATGCAATTCAGGCCGCTGCCGATCCCCAGGAATCCGACCCGGTCGCCGGGGCGGAGGAAGTCGCGCTCCTCGGCCATGGCGGCGGTCAGGGGGAGGGAGACCGTCCCGATGTTCCCCAGGTGGGTGAACGTGGAGAACTCCTTGGCCTTGTCGATCCCCAGGGCGTCGAGGACGGTGGTCCGGTGGCTGGACCCGACCTGGTGGCAGATCACCTTGTCGACCTGCTCCTCCTTCCAGCCGAGCTTCCGGGTGAACGCCTTCCACGACCGGAGGCCGAGGTCGACGCCGTTCTTGAGGACGGCGATCGAGTCGGTCGCCATGAACTGGTGGAACTGCGACGGGGCCAGCGACCCCAGCGCCTCGATCCCCCACCGGCAGAGGGCGTGGAACTGGGGGGCGTTCTGGGTGACCCCGCCCACCAGCCGGCGCCGCCTGGGGCCGGTGAACGACCCGTCGGTCAGGATCACCGCCACGGCGCCCGAGCCGCCGGTCAGTGTGGCCAGCGAGTCCTTGTAGTTGTCCATGGTCCGGGCCCGGAGCATCTTGTCGATGGCGATGTCGTTGATCTCGCGCGAGGTCTCGCACGAGACGACCATCCCGGCGCGGATCTGGCCCAGCTCGATCCGGTTGGCGATGTCGACCATCCCGTTGAGGACGCCCAGGCAGGCGTTGCTCAGGTCGTAGATCGCCGCGCCCGGGCTGACGCCCACCCGGGCGGCGACCCGGCAGGCCGTGGCCGGCTCGAACAGCTCGCGGCAGACCCCGGCGTAGATCAGGACGTCGACGTCGCCGGGCCGGACCGACGACCCGCAGAGCGCGTGCTTGGCGGCCGCCACCGCCCCCTCCGAGAGCGGGTAGCCGGGGTCCCACCACCGACGCTCGACGATCCCGGTCAGCGATTCGAGCTGGCCCCGGGGGATCCGGAGCGCCTCGTAGACGGACTTGAGCCGGCCTTCGAGCTCCTCCGAGGTCACCACGACCGGGGGGAGCTCGTAGCCGATCGCCTCGATAAACACCCGCGAATATTTCATCGGGCTAAGCATCCAGCCTGATCGTGAAGTCGTCCATGCGGTAGATGACGCGGCCGTCGACGTCGAGGAAGCCGTCGGCCTTGATCCGCTTCCGGGCGTCGTCGACCTCGGTGATCACCGCCCGGGTGGTCACGACGCCGTCCGACGGCAGGATCTGGCCCCGGTAGGTCCATCGGTGGAGGTCGCCCAGCCCGACCGACTCGAACCGGGCACCCGGCCCCGCGCCCCATCGCCTCGATGCGACTATTTTAAGGAGTTGCAGGAAGGATTCCAAACCCAGCGACCCCGGGCAGACCGGATCCTGGTGGAAATGGGCCTTGAAGAACCACGAATCCGGGTCGACCCGCATCGTCCCCCGGATGAACCCGAGCCCGTCCGGGCCGCCCCCGGGGTGGAACTCCTCGACCCGGTCGATCATCCCCCACCGCCGGTCCGGGAAGGGGGACTGATCCGGGAACGGGAACGACTCGGCCGGGCCCGAGGCCGGCTCGACCCAGGGCGACGCGTCGCGGATGCCCACCTGGTTGGCCAGCGAGGACCTCGAAAAGAACCCGAACGTCGTCTCGCCCTTGTAGATGGGACGGCCGCCGGCCGTCATCGCGAAATCGTACTGCTGGATGATCATCCCGCCCGACCGGGAGACCTTGGTCAGGGTCGCCGACGTCGCCAGCGTGCCGGAGCCGCGCCCGACCGGGGCGAGCTGCACGGCCGATCCGCCCAGGTTCCGGAACGAGAGGTCCACGTCGTCGGTCAGGGCCGACCCGACATACGCCGCCAGCCAGCCGCAGGGCTGGAGCGCCACCTCCAGGAGGACGGCGAACGGCATCGCGTCCTGGCGGTCGGCCTCGAAGTACCAGGCGTCGGGGGGGACGTCGTACTCGGCGACGGCCCGGGGGCCGGCCACCATCACCCAGGGCTCGCCGTGGACCTCGACGACCCGGTCGAGGAACTGGTAAGGGGGCCCCGGCAGCCGGGCGATGATCCGGCCCTCGTCGAAGATCCGGTACGGCTCGCCGAACGCGTCCGAAGGATTGCCGATCGCGAATGCCAGGATCCGGGAATGGTCATAGAGCGCCGGCCGGGAGGGCTTCGCCCAGGTCCGCCGGAGGGCCTCCAGGTCGAGCCCGGTCATCCGGAGCGACATGTCGGTGATCTCGACGATCGGCCGGCCGTCGGCGAACATCAGGGCGTCGACGATCGCGTACGGCTCGGGGCGATATCCCAGCTCCTTGACGGCGACCTCATAAGTCACTTTCCTGGTCGACTCGATCACCTGGCCCCGGCATTTGAGCTTGCTGGAGACGCCCGGGACGGGCTGGCAGAGGACCTTCCCCTCCTCGCCGACCCACCCCATCCGCATCAGGAAGATCCGGAGGGTGTGCAGGCAGCACTCGTACATGAGCGTGCCGGGCATCACCCGGTCGTCGACGAAATGGCAGGTCATGAACCAGTCGTCGGGGCGGATGTCGGCCTCGGCGCGGATCAGGCCGAGGCCGAACCGGCCGCCCTCCGGCTCGATCGCCAGGACCCGGTCGACCAGCCGCATCAGGCCGCCCGGGAGCCGGGCCGGGCTCCGGAGGCCGAGGCCCCCGAACGCGGGCCCGAACGCCCCGGCGAGGTCGCCCCGGCGGAGGGCCTCGACCCGGTCGTCGTCCAGAGATTCGGCGGCCATCGGGACCGGCGGTTGCCAGTCGGCCGGGCGGATCCCGGGCACCGGCCGGAGGTCGAGCGCGGTCTTGACCACCCCCTGCCCCGCCGCCAGCGCCCCGGCGGTGAAGAACCCGGCGCACCCGTCCCGCATCGACATCAGGGGCTCGCCGTCGACCGTCGCCTCGAACCGGAACCGGAATAGTCGGGCGTCGCCCTGGCGGAAGAAGCCGTCGATGGCGATGTCGTAGCGGATCACCGCGCCCGGACCGGGCAACTCGCGGTGGAACGTGACCGCGGCGTCGAGCAGGCGGTAGACGGCCATCCCCTTCGTCTCGGAGTCGATCCCGAGGAAGGCCGAGAGGAACAGGTCGGCCTGGCCCGACTCGACCGCGATGCACGTCGGGATCCGGCCGCCGTCCAGATACCAGGCGTCGGGCCGGACGTCGTGCTCGGTGACCACCCGGCCCGCCGTCATCGATCGGGGCTCGCCCTCGACGCTCAGGATCCGGTCGACCAGCATCAAGGGCTCGTCCGGGAGCCGGACCCGCGTGGGATGGGCGTCGATCGCCGCGAAGTCGGGCCCGAGCACCGCGCCGATCGAGCCGACGGCGAACTCCAGGCATTGATCGCGGTCGAGCGATCGGGGCGGAGAGTCGGCAGGGCTGTTTGAGAGTCGCTCTTGATGCGACGCCCCCTCTCCCCAACCCTCCCCCACGAGGGGGGAGGGAGCCAGAAGCTCTACCGAAACCGAAGGATGACATCCTCCCCTCCCCGTGGGGGAGGGTTGGGGAGAGGGGGACTCCCGCATCACCGGCGATGATAAAAAGGAGCCGGGGCCGTCCCCGATTCCTCCCCCGGCCGCGAGCATCCCCATAAGTTCCATCTGGAATGCCATCTGGCGGGCGACCGCATCCCCGATCCCGCCGGAGGTCCGGAGGAACGCCTCGTGGGCCCCGGCCCGGGCGGACCCGGCGGCGAGGAACTGGCGATGGAGCGGGTCGGAGACGGAGGCGGCCGACGTGATGAAGTCCGGCAAGATGGAAGGCTCCCCTGGATGTCTCCGCTCCGGAAGGAAATTTGCCGGAGCATGACCGGGAACGGGCCCGGTCGGCGAGGGGATGGCGGGCGGTCGGAAGGGACGGCCGCCGACGGCGACGCGAAGCGTCCGGGAGGGCGCCGCGATGACCGGCCCCTCGCCCCCGTAGAGGGGCGAGAGGTCGACCGGGAACCGCTCGGCGACCAGCCGGCCCAGCACCCCGAGGATCGCGGCGACCGGCTCGCGGTCGGCGGCGCAGGCGGTGACGGCCAGGTGCGGCCGGTCTCCCAGGATCCGGCCGATCATCCGGGTGCAGGAGCCCCCGGGCCCGACCTCGACGAAGGCCCGGACGCCGTCGTCGTGGGCCCGGCGGACGACGGCCGGGAAGTCGACCCCGTTCAGGGCGTGGTCGAGGATCGAGTCGGCCGCCGACTCGCGGTCGACCGGGTACGACCGGCCGCCGGCCCCGCTGTAGAACCGGACGCCCGGCGGGGGCGATGTCGGCAGGAGGTGCAGCTCGCGATAGGGCCCGGCGACCTCCCGGGCGACCTCGCAATGCAGGGTGCTGACCGTCGGGAGCGGGTGGAGCCGGGCGCCGACGGCGGAGGCCAGGCGACGGACGGCCTCACCCCGGCCGCCGACGACCGCCTCGTCGTCGGTCCTGACGATCAGGAGGTAGGCCCGGGGGATCGACGCGACGGCCCGGCGGATCTCGGCGATCGGGGCCGCGAGGATCCCGGCGACCCAGTCGACGGGCTCATCATCGGAGAGGCCCCAGGCCCGTCGGGCGGCGTCGGACGGCCCGGCCAGGTCGGACCGGAACAGGGTCGAGGCGTCGAACCGGCGATACATCGCGTCGCGGTCGGCCCAGGCCCCCAGGGCGAACAGCGCGGTCGTCTCGCCCAGGCTGTGGCCGATCGCCGCGTCGGGGGCGACGCCGAGCGACCGGAGCAGGTCGGCCACGAACGTCCCCAGCGCGACCTGGCCGAAGATGGCCTGGCGGTGGTCGTCGGACGTCCCGGGCGGGTCGGTATTCCACCAGGTCCCGCCGGCCATCTGGCTCCGGAGCAGGCCGTTGGCCGCGTCGTGCGCCCGGAGGATCTCCGGCCATTGGGCCGACAGCTCGCGGCCCATCCCGGCGTATCCGTTCCCCATCCCGGGGAAGACGAACGCGAGCCCGGATCCCGGGCCGAGCGGCTGGGGGGCGTGGGCGACCCGGTCGTCGGCCTCACCGGGCTCGACCCGACCCCCCGCCTCGACCCGTCGCCGGGCGGCCGCGATCCCCTCGCGCAGCGACCGGGCATCATCGGCCACGATCGAGGCGGCCAGCAGCCGGCCCGGGTCGCCGGGGTGGGCCCGCCACCAGGACCGGGCCAGGGGCTCAATGGCCCCTCCCCCGTCGGCCGAAAACGAAGCCAACTCGTCCAGGGCCCGGAGGAGGCCCGGCGCGTCGTCCGCCTCGACGACGAACAGCGCCCGGGCCCGGTCGCCGAGGGGACGGATCCGGTCGGGGCCGGTCGCGTGGGCCGACGGCTCGTGGCCTTCCAGGACGGCGAAGGCGGCATTGCCGTCGACCCCCGACCCGGCGACGGCCGCCCGCCTCGGCCCGTCGATCCGGTCGCGGAGCCAGTATTGCGGGCCGGTCGGTGCGAAGGTCCCGGGCGGGGCCGGCGGGATCGGCCCCCCGGCCCCGGCCGGGGGCAAGATCTGGTGATGGAGGCAGAGCGCCGCCTTGACCACCGAGGCGAGGCCCGACGCCGCCCCGGAATGCCCGACGAAAGCGGACGCCGAGCCGAGGGCGCAGGCCGTCGCCCCTGCCAGGGCCGCGCCGTCGGCCCCAGGGTCGGCGTAGCCGACCGACGCCGGATCGACGCCCGATTCGTCGAAGGCCCGTCGGGCCGAGGCGATCGGGGCCCCGGGGCCGGATCCGAACCCGGCCCCCCGGAGGACCGCGTAGACCCGGTCGCCGTCCCGGGTCGCGTCGTCGAGCCGCTTGAGCACGGCGACCGCCGCGCCGTCGGCGATCGCGACCCCGGGGTGAAGATGTGCCTCCGCGATCGAGGCGCGGAGGTCGCAGGGCAGGTCGACCGCCCCGACGATCGCCCCGTCGAGCTCGCCCCGCCGGAGCATCCGGCAGGCGACGTCGAGGGCCCGGAAGCCCGAGGTCTCCTCGGCCGAGACGGTGAAGCTCGGCCCGCCCAGGCGGAACTCGCGGGCCACCCGGCTGGCCACGATGCTCCCCAGCGCCCCCATCGTCCGGTTGGCCGACAGCGCCGGGCCGAACGCCTCGCGGAGGTCATCCGCCCAGCCGGCGAGGTCCTCGACCGACAGCCACAGGCCGAGCCGCCGGTCCCACTCGCGGGCCTTGTCGAGCAGCGACCACCGGACGTGGAAGTTGGTCGTATTCAGGTCCAGGCCGAGCCCGACGAAGCAGCCGGTCCGGAGCCGGGTCCGGTCGTCCCAACCCGCGTCGGCCGCCGCCTCGGCGGCCAGCCGGAGCAGGAGCGATTGCTGGGGGAGCATCTCCTCCAGCTCCTTCGGCGGGATCCGGAACCGGTCGGTCGGCAGGACGACCTCGCCGATCCGGTAGGCCGGCGAGGGTCGCAGGCCCTCGCCCCGGAACCAGTCCGAGCCCTCGGCGCCCCACCAGCTCCCGGCCTCGTCCCCGGACGTCGGCCCCTCTCCGCTCGCGGGAGCGGGTTGGGGCGGGGGGCCCGTCGGATCGCCGGGGAGCCCGGCATTCCCGGGGCCGCCGAGGACCCGCTCCTGGAATGCCCGGAGCCCCTGGAACGGGCCGAAGTGGGCCGACAGGCCGACGATCGCGATCGGCCCGGCCGGCGGGGGCTCCGCTCCCCGTCCCGCCGTCCCCGGCACCCACTCCTCGATCAGGGCGTGGGCGTTGATCCCGCCGAAGCCGAACCCGCTGATCGCGGCCCGACGGGGCCGGCCCTCGGGACCGGGCCACGGCTCGGCCTCGGCCAGGACCCGGAACGGGCTCCCCTCGATCTCCAGCGCCGGGGCCGGGCGGTCGAAGTTGGCGGTCGGCGGGAGGGTCCGATGCTTCAGGGCCAGGAGGACCTTGAGGAGCCCCGCCGAGCCGGCGGCGGTGAGGGAGTGGCCGAGGTTCGACTTGACCGACCCGATCGCGCACCGGCCCGGCTCCCATCCGGCATCCCCCCAGAGGGCCCGGAGGCTGGCGAACTCGACCGCGTCGCCGACGGGCGTCCCCGTCGCGTGGCATTCGATCAGGTCGACGTCGCGGGGGTCCCAGCCCGCCCGGTCGTAGGCCAGGCGCATGGCCCGGAGCTGGCCCTCGGACTGCGGGGCCAGCAGGCCGCCGTCGACGTCGTTGGACAGGCCGATCCCGGCGATCACGCCATGAATCGCGTCCCCCTGGCGGATCGCGTCCCCCAGCCGCTTGAGGACGAACATCCCCGAGCCTTCGCCCACCACCAGCCCGTCGGCCGACGCGCCGAACGGCGAGGCCGTGCCGGTGGGCGACAGCGCCCGGAGCTGCGAGAACCCCATCTGGGTGTAGAGCGGGTCGGGGCGGGACAGGCCCCCGGTCAGCATCGCGTCGGCCCGGCCCTCGATCAGCTCGTCGGCCGCGAGCTTGAGCGCGTAGAGCGACGAGGCGCACGCGGCGTCGAGCGTATACGCCCCCCCGCCCAGCCCGAGCGCCCTGGCGAGCAGGCCGGCCGGCAGTCCCGCGACCCGGGTGTTGAGCGGCTCGAATGGCCCGGGGTCGGCCGATTCCAGGCCCATCGACTCCTCGAACGTCCGCCCGAGCGTGGCCCGGGCGATCGCCGAGGCGGACTCGGTCGGCAGGACGATGTTGCCGAACACGACGCCGACCCGCGACCGATCCACCTCGGCCGTCCTCGCGTCGCGCCAGGCGGCCCGGCCGGCGTGGAGGGCGAGGTGGAACATCGGGTCGAGGCGATCCAGGAGCGCCGGGTCGAGGTCGAGCCCCTCGGGATCGAGCCGGAAGTCCTCGACGAAGCAGCCCCGGGTCGAGTAGACCCGGTCGGGCGTCGCGACCCGGGGGTGGTAGGCGTCGGCGGGGTCGAGCGGCCACCGGCCCGGAGGGACCTCGCGCGCCGCGTCGACCCCGGCCTCCATGTTGGCCCAGAACCGCGCCAGGTTGGGAGACCGGGGGAAGATCCCCCCGATCCCGACGATCGCCACCCGTCCGCCCATGCTCATGGTCGCCCGACCGCCCCCCGGGATCGCGTCACTTCGACTCGACCTGCGCCGCCCGGTTGCGGCGGAAGGCCGACTTGAGCGAGGCGTCGATCACGCATTCGTAATCCTCGATCCGCGCGATCGGCTCGCCCCGGTCGTCGAGGAAGTCGACGTCGGCCCGGGCCCTGTGCGGGCCCGACTCGGTGACCCGGGCGACGACCCGGACGTTCCCGGCGGGGAAGGCCCGGCGGAACTGGCGATAGCTGCCGACGAAGGTCGGGAGCGACCCGGACCCGGCCCGCTCGACGCACCAGAGGATCATCATCTGGAACGCGCAGTCGAGGGCCAATGGGTCGGTCACCCAGCTCTGGCGGAGCGGCCGGTCGAGCCAGGTCGAGGGCGGCGGCGCGGTCGCCACGGTCGCCACGATCCCGGCGTCGCCGCACCCCTCGACGGCGACGATCCCTTGCAGGTCCGGGCCGTGGAACAGGACGTCGCGGTAGATCTCGCGCCGGGTGGGCGAGTAGGGCGGCAGGGCCGGCTCCACGGCGGGGGACCCGCCGTGCTCGTGGCGGTCGCCGAGGACGACCTGCCCCCGGGCGTGGAGCACCTCCCGGCCGTCGCCGACGTCGCCCCGGAGCTCGACCGGGACGATCGACCGGCCGTCGCGGCGGACGGCCCGGCCGGCCAGGACCCGGATCGTCTCGGGCCGGGCGTCGCGGAGTACCACCCCCTTCAGGAGCCGGAGGTCGTCCAGACCCAGGCAGGCCAGGCCGGGGTTCCGGGTCATCGCGCCCTGCGCCAGCCATTCCAGGATCATCGACATCGGCAGGACCGGCCGGCCGTCCATGACGTGCGAGCCCAGGATCGGCGTCGAGGCCGCGTCGAGCGTCCGCTCGAACACCCGCGCCATCGCCGGGCCCGGCTCGGCGTCCTCGGGCGGGAGGTCCGGCACGAGGAACGCCGGGTCGGGGCCGCCCCCGCCGAGGACCACCACCTCCACCGGCCGGCCGTCGGTCGACCGCAATTCCTCGACCAGATATCTCGCCCCCTCGGCCGTCGGGATCAGCGCGATCCCCTCGGCCTCGAACAGCGGGCGGAGCGACGGCGTGACCATCCCGCCGGCCCACGGGCCCCAGTTCACCGAGACGACCCGGCAGCCCGGCCGGGCCCGCGCCTCGTGCCGGGCCCGCTTGTTCAGGACCTCGTTGGCCGCCGCATACGCGACCTGCCCCGACCGGCCGAACCGGGCGGTCGAGGACGAGAACAGGACCAGGGCCCGGAGGTCGTCCGCCCCGATGGCGCCGAGGATCGCATCCAGCCCGGCGACCTTGGTCTCGAAGACCCGGGCGAATTGCTCGTCGGTCTGGTCCTCGATCCGGCGATCGGCCAGGACCCCGGCGCCGTGGACGAGGCCGCGGATCGGCCCGAACTTCGCCCGGATCGATGCCATCGCGGCGCGGACGGCCTCGCGATCGAGGACGTCGAGGGACTGATAAACGACGGGAGCCCCCGCCTGCTCCACCCGACGGATGGTGGCCAGCACCTCCCGGTTGGCCGAGAGCTTGCGGAACTGCTCGCCGATCGCCTGGGGGGAGGCCTGGCCATTGCCCCGGGAGTGGAGGGCCCGCTTGATCTCGGCCTCGTCGCGGAGCGGGGCGAGCCAGTCGGGCTCGGCGGTCGGCTCGGGGCTCCGACCCAGCAGGACCAGGTTCGGCCGGAACGCGCCGGCCAGGGCGACGGCGACCTCCGCCGTGACCCCCCGCGCCCCGCCGGTGACCACGACCACATCGCCGGGCCCGATCGGGGCCTCGCCCGCCGGCCCGTCCATCGGCGCGGCCCGCAACTCGATCGCGGTCCGGCCGGCCGGGGACAGCCCGACCTCGGCAGGACCCCGGCGGAACATCTCCTCGACGACCGCCGACGCGGCCTCCGGCCCCCGCCACGAGGGGTCGAGGTCGATCGCCTTGCAGTGGACCTCGGGCCACTCGTGCCCGGCCGTCTTGGCCAGGCCCGCCAGCCCGCCCGACGCCGGGTCCGCCCCGGCGGACAGGCCGTCCAGCCCGAACGTCCCCCCGAGCCGGGAGATGGTCACCAACGCCGAGTCGCCCCGCCGGAGGCCCGGCGCCGCGGCCCTCAGCACGCGGAAGGCGTCGGCGATGGAAGCCTCGTCCGACCCCGAGGCCGGCGCCGGCAGGACCAGGCCCGCCAGCCGGCCGGGCGACGCGAGCGATCCGATCTCCGATCGCCCGATCGCCCGGGCCCGGAGGCCCATCTCCTCCAGCCGGGCGACGATCAAGGCCGTCAACTCCGAGCCATCATCCAGGACCCAGGCTTCCTCGCCGGGCCGGGGCCCGATCGCCTCCCGGGCCTCCGACCCCCCCAGCCCGACGGCGGACGGGAGGATCCGGCGGACGGGGACCGACCGAGCGACCTCGACCGCCGCCGGCGCCGGCGAGGGCGGCGCGACGGTGGCCGTCGGGGCCTGGGTTGCGACCGTGGGCCCGCCGGCGAGGAATTCGGCGATCTGTCCGAGGGTGCGGATGGTCCCCAGGTGCTCGGGGCCGATCACCGGGGCCTCGGGCAGTCGTTCCTGCAATGCGGCCAGGATCTCCACCCGCTTGATCGAGTCGATCCCCAGGTCGGCGTCGAGCTGCATGCCCGGTTCCAGGACCTCGGCCGGGTACCCCGTCTTCTCCGACACCACCTCGACAAGCGCCCGATGGACGTCCGAGGCGGCGGCCGAGGGGGTCGCGACCGGGACCGGCCCGGTGGCCGTCGGGGCCTGGGTTGCGACCGTGGGCCCGCCGGCGAGGAATTCGGCGATCTGTCCGAGGGTGCGGATGGTCCCCAGGTGCTCGGGGCCGATCACCGGGGCCTCGGGCAGTCGTTCCTG
>JAABUK010006569.1_pt1 | contig 17270 bp, 14 predicted proteins | sample 5559141 | NCBI WGS metagenome assembly JAABUK01 (sample SAMN10711869, study PRJNA513367) | rock metagenome | isolation source: Antarctica rocks | place: Antarctica: Victoria Land, Pudding Butte nord | collected 2016-01-03 | reverse complement strand
TCCTGACTACGTTGGATAGCGGCCCGAACTGCCGCAGTTGTACGGGCGCTGCCGTGGAGTATTTGTCCCATAAGGCTTGACGAAATTCAATCCCCGAAATTACACCATCACACTCTGGGACTATACACCTAGTGTACCTGCCCGGCGGCACGAGGCGGCGCCAGGTCGGCTGTACCGTTTCCACTTACGAAGACGGCGAGCTGCTGCTGCTGGGGCCCAACGTGCCGCACCTGAGCTACGGCTACGGCCAGGACGCTGCCTTTGAAGAGCTGGGCGTCCAGTTTGCGGCCAACTTCCTGGGACCGGCACCGCTGGCCTGGCCCGAGCTGGCCCCCGTGCGCGACTTGCTGGCGCGGGCCGGGACGGGCCTCATGTTCGCGGCCCCGGTGCGCCACGCCGTGGGGGCGCAGCTGCGCCAGCTCCTGCCGCTGCCGCCCTGGGAACGGCTGCTGGGCCTGCTGGCTATTCTCCACCAGCTGGCCCTGACGACGGACTACGCCGCCCTGGCGGCGGGGCCGCCGGTGGCCGCCTCGCCCGCCGCGCAAGCCCGCCTCCACCGGGTGCTGGCGCTGCTGCACCAGCGCCTGAGCGGCCCGGTGAGCGTGCCCGAGTTGGCCGCCGAGGCGGCCCTGTCGGTGCCGGCGTTCTGCCGGTTTTTCAAGCGCATGACCCAGCGCACGGTCACCGAGTTCGTGAACGAGGGCCGGGTGCAGCAGGCGTGCCGGCTGCTGCGGCAGCCGCACGCCATCACGGAAGTGGGCTACGCCAGCGGCTTCCAGAACCTGTCGTACTTCAACCGCACCTTCCGCCGGCTAATGGGGGAAAGCCCGTCGGCTTACCGGCGCCGGGTCGCTCGCGACTGAGCGAGCGGACGAAAGGTCAGTCCTAACGGCCACTTTCCAGGCCTTATACCCATCACGAAGTGGGTTGCGCATCGATAATATGAAATTTTCGCGTTAGTAGGGACGCGAGTTCTGGCCCAAACTCGTCGAGCCGGTCAAAGAAGCTCAGCACGGCCGTTTTGAATTGACCTTTGGTGCGGTAAAAGGCAGTGTCAATAATTTTCTGGCGCAAAAACTTCCAAAAGCGCTCAATTAGATTCAGGTTGGGCGAGTAGGGCGGCAGCAAGACCTGCACCAGGCGTTGGTCGGCCAGCCAGGCACTGAGGTCCTTGTTTTTGTCGTAGCGGGCGTTGTCGCAGTTGACGTACACGGGGCTGTCGGGGTGGGCGGCGAGCAGCTGCTGGTAGCGCCTGCATGCGCTTTGGGCATCGACGCAGTCAGTTTCGTCGACGTGCACTTGGGTGGGGGCGAAGACGTTGAGGGCGGCGTTGAGGTTCACCCGTTCCCGGCCGCTGACGGGGAGCAGCGGGCGCTCCTTGCCCGTTTCGGTCCACCCGTGGGTGGCGCGGGTGTTGTGGGTGGGGTGGGCCGCGTCCGCGAAATAGACCACCGCTTCCCCGGCCTCGGCCTGGGCCAGCAGCGGGGCCAGGGTCTGGGTCAAAAAGGCGGTTTGCGCCGCCGCATCGGCCTGGCAGGGCACGGCCGTGGTCTGTTTGTAGGCGTAGCCCAGCCGGTGCGAGCGGTCGGTCAGGCCCGAGACGGAGTACGCGACGCCGGAGGTCGTCTGGAGCCAGGCAGCAAGGGCCCGGCAATCGGTGTACAACGTGTGGGCCAGCTCGCGGCACAGGCCCGCGAGTTGGGCGCTGGTGAGCAGGCCCCAGTAGCCCGGTTGCTCGGCCTTTAGATAGCTCACCAAGCCGTGCAGGTGGTACGTCTGCGCGTAGCGGTAAACCGTCGCCTCGTCCAAGCCCAGGTCTTCGGCCACGGCGGCCACGGCCCGCCCCCGGTCGAGCATGAGCAGCGCCGTCACCGGCACGTACCCCGCTTTGCCTCGGCACGCGCGTTGCGCCTGCCGCAGCAACTGCCGCTCCGCCTCAGGAAGACTCACCTTCATGGCACAATCTTAAGCAGGAATTCGCTTTCCTCTTCGCGACGAGTATAACGTGCGATAGTCCCCGAATTCTGAGCGGACCCCTACTTGGCTGAAGTTTTTAGCGGGGTATTTTGCTCCCACTCTCGCGCTACCCTAAAGGTGACGTGCCCCAGCCGCGGGCCGCCGCACAGCAGCAAGAGTGGGCGCAGCAAGAGTGGGCGCAGCAGGAGGAACCGGCAGCGGCAGCGCCACTGCCACCGCCACCGAAGCAGGATTAAGAGCTGTTGGGCAGGTTGCTGTATACGAACACAGAAACTGCTTTAGTGGGCGCGGCTTTCGCCCAGCACGCGCAGCTCCCACACGGAGGCGTTGCGGTCTTCGGAGTTGAGCACGGTCAGGCGCACGTAGCGGGCCCGAAAATCCTGGTCGGTAGCCAGCGCCTGGTAGGCCATGATGGCCTCCTTGGAGTGGTCGGTCAGTATCGTCCAATTCAGGTTGTCCGACGAATACTCTACCTTGAAAGTCAAGAACTTATCCGGATACTCGAAGGCGGTTTCTACCCGCTTGATGGCTTGCTCGCTGAGCAGGTCCACGGTGAGGGTGCCCGGCTCGTTGGGGCCGGTGGTCCAGCGCGAGTCGTTGCGGCCATCCACGGCGCTGATGGCCCGGTGCAGGGTTTCCTCGGTATTGGCAAACACGGGCTTGTTGAGGGCCAGGTTCACGTAGGGGCTTTTCATACCCAGCGCTGCACCCAGGTTGTCGAGGTAGCGCACGAAGCGCAGGCTGCCGTTGGGGTTAAAGGCCACCTCGCTGGCGCAGGTAAAGCGAAAGCCGCAGGTAGGAGCCTTCTCCACGTCTTGCCGGTGGTAGAGCAGAAAGGTGCGGCCGCCGGCTTCGAGCAGGGAGTTGTGCCCCGGCCCGAGCACGGCGTGCGCCTCGTCGTTTTGCAGCAGCGGGGCGGGGGCATCCACGTAGGGGCCTTCTAGTGACTTGGCCGTGGCGTAGCGTACGTTGTAGCTCTTCTGCCAGCAGCGGCCGCCGGCCCACATGAGGTAATAAAGCCCCTTGCGGTAGAACAGGTAGGGGGCCTCGGTGAAGTCGAAGCGGCCCTTAATCGAGATGCGGCGCGCAATCTTGGTCAGGTAGGTGGGCGAGGCCGCGTCGTTGTCCATCTCGAAGATTTCCTGCGTGGCCGACACCACGTACACCTTGCCCGACACCGGGTCGGTAAACGGCTCCAGGTCGAAGCCGCCCAGCAAGCCCGCCTTCGTGAAGTGGCCCGTGGGGGTATCGGCCACGTACACGTAGCCCGTGTAATCGACCGAGCTTTGGCAGTAGAGGTAGTATTTGTTGTTTTTGCCCTTCACCACGGCCGGCGCCCACACCGATTTGTAGGGCAGCCCATCCAGCACCTCGGGCTGCCAGTCGAGGAGGTTGGTGGAGGTCCACACAAAGGTAAGGCCCAGGTTACCAAAGGGTTGGTAGCCATCGGTGGTGACGTATAGGTAGTACTTATCCCCAAATTTCTTGATGCTAGGGTCGGCGAAGTAGCCCGGCAGCAGCGGGTTTTGGGCGCGCCCGGCCTGGGGCGCCAGGGCCAGCCCGGCCAGGCAGAGCAGCGCAAACAGCAGGCGGGCGGGCAAGGAACGGGGGCGGGACATGTCGGTTAGCTAGGGAGTGGGCAAAGGTCGGTTTTGCGGCAGGCACGATACTGGTATTTTTTCCGCTAAAGCTTATACAGAACCCGTGATTAGCGGCCCGGCCGCCCGGCCATCCGGCCGACACCCCTATTTTGGGGGCTGGCGCGGTCCCAAAAAGTCCTGACCGGCCTGCTCCACTAACTACTTTATTTCCGATGCCCCAAGCTAGCTTCCACCGGCTGCTGCTGGCCGCCGCGCTGCTGTTGAGTAGCCTGGCCGTCCTGGCGCAAAAAGCCCCTCTCGATTACGTAAACCCCTTTATCGGCACCGCTGGGGGCAACACCTACCCAGGGGCGCAGGCACCATTTGGCATGATTTCGGTGAGCCCCAACAACACGTTTCAGGACTACGACGACGCTTTTGCCCGCCCCGGCTACCAGTATACCCGCGACCGCATTGCCGGCTTCGGGCTAACGCACTTCAGCGGCGTTGGCTGCCACGCCATGCAAGACCTGCTGTTTATGCCCGTGGCGGGGGCGCTGGCCAAGTCGCCCGTCCACAATAAGCAGGCCTACACCAGCGCTTTTTCGCACACCAACGAGCACGCTAGCCCCGGCTTTTACCAGGTAGACCTGCCCGACTACCAGGCCAGTGTAAAGTTTGCGGCCCGTCAGCGCGCGGCTTTGGGTGAGCTCACGTTTGGCAGCACCGGGCCGGCCAGCTTCGTGTTTGCGCCCACCAACAGCGCCAACGGCATCAGCGCCGGCAACCTGCGCGTGGATGCGGCCCGGCGCACGCTCACCGGCCAGATGACCACCGGCGGCTTCTGCTGGCGCGACCCCGCCCTGCAGCCTTACACGGTGTACTTTGCCCTGGAGTTTGACGCGCCCATTACCGAGCACGGCGTGTGGAAGGGCGCGCAGCAGCGGCCGGGGGCCGATACGGTTTCGGGCAAGGAGCTGGCCGCCTACCTCACGTTTGGCCCGCGGCGGGGCCGGCCGGTGCGCGTGAAGGCCGCCATCTCGTTCGTGAGCGTGGCCAACGCGCAGCTCAACGCCCGCACCGAGATTCCGGGCTGGGACGTTGAGCAGGTACGGCGCCAAACCCAGGCCGACTGGGCGCAGCGCCTGAGCCAGCTCACCATCCGGGCGGGCGGCACCCCCGACGAGCGCACGAGCTTCTACACCGCCATTTACCACAACCTACTGCAGCCCAACGTATTTGAGGATGTGAACGGTGAGTACGTGGGCTTCGACTACCAGCGGCATAAAATAGAGCCCGGCCACAGCAAGTACGTCAACTTCTCGCTCTGGGACGTGTACCGCACCTCGGCCCACCTGCAGGCGCTGGTGGCCCCGCGCGAGGCCTCGGACTTCGTGCGCTCGCTGCTGCTCGACGCGCAGCAGGGCGGGGCGTTCCCCAACTGGAGCATGAACAACCAGGAATACGGGGTGATGAACGGCTACTCGCCCTTCCCCTACATCGCCAACCTGCACGCGATGGGGGCCACCGACTTCGACCTGGTGGCCGTGAAGGAGATGATGAAAAAGGTATCGACCACCTACCAGGGCTGCCAGGGCCGGCACGGCTGGCTGAACCTGGACGAGTACAAAAGCCTGGGCTACGTGCCGGTGGATAAAAACGGCCTCGGCACCTCCATGACCGAGGAGTACGGCATTGATGACTACGCGATTGCCAAAATCTGCCAGGCGGCCGGCGACGCCCCGGCCGCCGCCTACTACCTGCGCCGCTCGCAAAACGTGTTCACCCTCTACAACCCGCAAACCGGCTTCCTCCAGGGCCGCACGGCCGATGGCCGCTTCCAGACGCCCTTCGACAGCGTGACCACCAAGGGCTTTAATGAGGGCAACGCCACGCAGTACTTCTGGAGCGTGCCGCAGAGCACCGCCCGGCTGGTGGCCCTGGCCGGCCGGCCGGCCGTGGAGCGCCGCTTGGACCGCTTCCTGGCCACCGTCGAAACCGGCTGGGCCCCCGAGAAGCCGCACTACTGGATTGGCAACGAGCCGTGCTTCGGGGCCAGCTACGTCTACAACTACCTGCGAGCGCCCTGGAAGGCCCAGTACCAGGTGCACCGCCTTGCGCGCAACTACTTCAAAAACCGGCCCGATGGCCTGCCCGGCGACGACGACGTGGGGGCCATGTCGGCGCTCTACGTGTTCTCGGCCCTCGGCCTTTACCCCTACGTGCCGGGCGAAAGCGGCTTCACCCTCACCGGCCCCGTCTTTGAGCAGGTGGCGCTGCAGCGGCCCAATGGCAAAACAGTGGTAATCAACGGCAAGGGCGCGGGCCCGGCGGCGCCCTACATCCAGGGCCTGCGCGTGAACGGCCAGCCCACCTCGCGCCTGTGGCTGGACTGGGCCACGCTCAACCAAGCGGGCGGCGTGCTCGATTTCGACATGCGCGCCACGCCCAACAAAAGCTGGGGCGCGGCCGCCCAGGATGCGCCGCCTTCCTACCAGGAAACCCCCTGAGGGCCGTCGGCGGGTAGGCGAGGCGTTGCCCTGGCGTGCTAAGTAAGCTGTCTAAGGTTTCGAAAAAAACCAAAAAAACGTCATGCTAAGCTTGCCGAAGCATGACGTTTTTTTGCAAAATATTGACTGACATTCTATTATGTAAGCGGTCCTGGCCTGGCTTGCAGCTCCTGGTAGCGCGCGTGTACCTGGGCGAAGGCGTAGGCAATGGTCAGGTTGGCTTCGGTAGGGGTCAGGGTCAGGGCGGCTTGCTGGCGCAAGGCTAGCAGGCTAGCCCCGGCCGGGCAGCCCCGCGCCACCGTGCCCAGGGCCTCGAACAGGCGCAGGTAGATGGCCAGAGCCGCCTGCGCATTGGCCCGAATCTGGTCGAAAGCCGTGCCCAGGTAGCTGGCAAAATCTGGGTCGGTGGTGAGCACGCGCGCCGAGGCGGGCCACGCACATCACGGCGGTAGTGGTATCGTTGATGCCGGGCGACAGCGCCTTCAGGGCAATATCAACCAGCTGGCGCAGGCCGAAGCCCACGTCCTGGTCCAGGGTGCGCTGGTTACCAATGCGGTAGCAATCAACTAAGCCCTTGGTTAAGTGATCGGTAGCCGGTAGAGGCTGGTCCTCGGGGCTGGCTGCCGAGGCCAGCGGGCCGCCCGCCACTACAAAGCTGCCGATGGCGTGCTCCATGCGCACAACCACGCCCTCCTGCTCCGCAAATGCCAGCAGCGCGTCGTAGTCGATGCCCTGCACGTAACCCGTGGCTGGGGCCGGCAGCGGCTGCCAGCGCAGGGCCGGACCAGCGGTCAGGTCGGCGTGCTCGGTGAGCGTGGCTGCCTCGCCCAGGCGCTTGGGAAACACCTTGTCGAGCAGCTTCTCGGTTTCGGCGGCCACCCCGGCCACAATGTTGGCTGCCTGAATGGACGAGGCGATGTGGTAAATAAAAAAATCAGCAGCCGATGCTCATCAGGGCCAGCAGCAGCCCGAAGGCCACCGCCAGCGACGGCACGAAGCTGCCCTCATCGCCGCCCCGAATGGTGCGCAGCACCACTAGGCAGTACACGAAAATGCTCACGAAAAAGTCCATCACCACCTGGTTGGTGAGGTCGCGTATGAAATTGCGCAGCAGGCGCGAGGTGTACTGGCTGGCCACCTGGGCCAGTGTGGCCAGCGTGAGCGAAAAAATCAGACCCGCCACCGTAATCATGGAGCTGGCAATAGCCGAGAGTGAAGTGGTCGAGCGAAAGCGGACAGTTTGAGGATCTAAGTGGCGCCAGAAAGGTGTGCCTTTCTGGACACTAGCTAGCAGACCTCCTCTACTCACACTACCTAATCCAGTTTTGCAACACGTAACAACCTATTAAAGAGATTGTTATTCTAAAGTTCCTTTTCATTCCTCCTGCTGATACCAGCTTACCAATTGGCGGTGAACCCTCTGTTCAGACGTGGTATCCGCTAGTGGGGTTTGCGTTGTAATCGGACCAAGAATCACGGTAAGCAGCTAAAGGTCTGATAATCAGTTTACAGTTTTGAGTAGTATAATAAAGCTAATGCGGATTAATTCAGGAAATTTGCGGGCGGGCGCACGAGATAGGCCCGGTGGGGGCTGCGCACGCGCAGGTTGTGCAGACCGCAGGCCACGGCCATGACCGTGTCGCGCACCCACTCGCCGCGCAAGCGCAGGGTGTCGCCGACCATACGCAGGCGCTTGATGCCGCTGTGGGCGTGTTCGATGACCACGCGCAAGGGGCTGAGCAACTGGTTGTAGAGCTTTTGCGCAAACGTCAGCTCCCGCTTGGGTGGCTTTTTGTGGGGCATCTCCCCCACAACCCCGGCCGGGGCGTGGCCCAGCAGGCCCAAGTCCTGGCGCAACACGCTGCCGACCGGTAGCAGCAACGCGTACTCGTCGGCCATTTTTTTGTCGTGGACCCGCCCGCCTTCCGTGGGCGAGAGAAAATGCACGAACTGCGTGTCGTCGCATAAGGTCATGTTTTTCAAGCGGTGAGCTTTTTTTTAGCGCTGTATTCCTCCGCCTGTGCTTCGCGGTCGGCGTTACGTGGCACCCCACGCTCGACCCCGTCGTAGGTAAAGACCTGGTCCGGGTGCTGGGCCAGGTGCCGGGCTAACTCAGCCCCGTCGCGCACGGGCAGCAGCCCGCGCCGGTGCAGCACCTGGTTCAAGACGCCCAGCAGGGCCGTAGCCAGGCGGCTCACGCGGGTCTGCGACACGCCGAAGCTGGCGGCCTGGTGCTGCTGCAAGCTGTTGCTTTTGAGATAGGTAAGCAGAAAAAAGAGCTTCGTGTCGGTGCCCGCCAGCGTGGCGTTGGCCCGTTCGGCGTGGGCCGGCAACCGCCGCTTGGCTCCATCCAGGGTGTGGTAGCGGTGGTAGCGCTCCCAAGCCGGAGCGAAGTCGGTGAGCAACTCGTCAAACTCGGCCGGCAACAGACTGGTCAGGGCCAGAAACTGTCGCGGCCGCTCGCGTAGGGCCAGATAATCCATGCGCAAATTTACGGCATAGCCTCGCGGGCTAACTTAGTACTATTCTCCGCATTAGGTTTAATGTCAGCTTTTGCGGGCGTAATGGCATAATACCCGCTATGAGTAGAAATAATGCGCGGAAATCTACTTAAAACAGAAGTTTTTCAGCCACTTGTTTGCTTCTCGTAATTCTTGGTCCGGTTACTAACGCAACCCCTTTATGGCCATGCAAAACGATTTGACCGCAATTTTGTTGCGATTAATTGATTTATAGTATTTTAAGAATTAAGACAACAAAAAAAGGCCGTCATGTAGAGCGTCGCAAAGCATTGCTGCCTGGATACTAACTCAAGCGCTTGGATTACTTGCGCGGTACGAATGCTTCGGCTGCGCTCAGCATGATGGCCTGTTGGCTTCTGCGGGCCGTTCTGTTTGCTTCTATCCCGATAGGCGCTTAGTTCAGTACCCAGCTGGCGGCATCTTCCAAGTACTGGCCCTTGGCCCGGCCCCGAATCAGCACCCGATTTACTCCTAGCTGGAGGGGCACGTTTTCCCAGCGCACGGTGCGCGTAGCCGAGGGGCGCTGCTTGCCCCAGGATTTGCCGTTGAGCAAAAGTTCCACTTCCGAGAGGTTGGCGTAAGCTTTTACCGTGGTTGTGGACTGAGTGCGTTGGGTGTAGCGGCGGTCGGCTAAGTAGAGCATGGGGGCCGGGTTCCAGTTAGCTTTGTAAAAGTAGAAGGCGTCTTTTTTTACCTGCCGGTCGTAGGTCACCAAGCCTTTGTCGTTGAGGCCCAGCGTGTCGCCTTCCTGGCGAATGGCCGAGCCAAAATCCGTGAGCACCCACACGAACTTGCCCCAGATGTAGGGCCGCGTGCGCAGTTGCGCCCAGTTGCCCTCGTGGTAAAAGGCCTGCCAGGCTTCGGGGTGCCAGCGCCCGCCGGTCGGGGGCGCCTTCAACCCGGCGGCGTGCTGCCGGATGCTGGCGCCAGCGCCGTACTCGCCGATGGCCAGTTTGCGAGCCGGCAGGCGCTGGTGCAGGTCGTCGGCCCATTTGCCCACGTCGGCGGGCACGCCCTCGTACCAGCCGAAGTACTTGTTCCAGCCCGTCAGGTCGGCCACGCCGCTCAGGGCTGGGTCGCCCTCGAAGTTGGCCGCAACGGTGGGCCGGCCGGAGTCTTCCCGGTGCGCCAGCGCCTGCAAGGTTTGCAGGTAGGGCACCGGCGAGTCGTAGTCCAGCTTCAGCTCATTAAACAGCCCCCAAAAGCAGATGGCCGGGTGGTTGTAGTTCTGCCGAATCAGCTCGGTGAGCACCTGCCGGCCGTGCGCTTCCAGCGCCGGATTTTGCACGTAGCCCGCGCTGGTGTAGCCGCCGGGGCCCACCAGCGGCATCTCCGTCCAGAGTACCAAGCCGGCCCGGTCGCACAGCTCGTAGAAGTACTCCGGGTGCGGGTAGTGGGTGAGGCGCAGCGCATTGGCCCCCAATTCAAGTGCCAGGGCCACGTCGCGCTCCTGGTCGGCGCGGCCCAGGGCTGAGCCCTTGCCTTGCACGTCCTGGTGGTGGCAGGCGCCGTGCAAATCCAGGTAGTTGCCGTTCAGGAAAAAGCCTTTGTCGGCATCCACGCGGTAGTAGCGCAAACCCAGCGGCTGGGTCACGGCATCGGCCACGGCGTCGTTCTGCCGCAGCTCGGCCGTGACCTGGTAGCGGTAGGGGTCGGCCACGCCGTTCCACAGGTGAGGCTTGCTGAGCGTGAATTCCTGCTGCACTTCCGGGGTTGCGCCTGCTGCTACGGGCGTCGTTTGCTCGGCCACCGGCTTGCCCTGCGCATCACGCACCACGGTGCGCAAGGTCAAATTACTCCCCGGCCCGGCCACCGACAGCTTGGTGCGCACCGTGATGCGGGCCTGTTGGGCCGATACCTGGGTTTGCTCCACGGCCACGCCCGGCGCCGCAAAATCCAGCGGCGTGATGCAGTTGGGCGCAGTTACGAGCAGGGCGGCCGGGCGGTGCAAGCCCCCGTACACGTTGAAGTCGCCGGACAGCGGCAGCACGTCGAGGGTGGCGGCGTTGCTCACGCTCACGGTCAGCAGGTTGTCCTGGCCGTAGGTCACGCGGTCCGTGATTTCCAGGCAAAAGGCCGTGTAGCCGCCGCGGTGCTCGCCTACCCAGCGCTGATTGAGGAAGACGGTGGCCACAGAATTCGCCCCCTCGAAGCGCAGAAACAGGCGCTTGCCCCGGTAGGCGGCCGGAATGGCCAATTGCTTCTCGTAGTGGGCCAGCCCGCGGTAATAGGGCCGGCCGGTCATCACCTCGTTGGCGTTCCAGGTGTGGGGCAGGGTGACGGCGGTTTTGGGCGCGTCGCGGCGGGTGTCGTAGGCGAAATGGAACTGCCAGCCGTCGTTGAGCGGCACCACCAGCCGGCCTTGCGCGTGGCCCGAAATGGTGCCCAGTAAACCGAGCCATAGCAGCGCCAGCAGATTCCAGGAAAGCTTCATGCGAAAGAGGCAGACGTTATAAAATGGCATTTGGGTGTCTTCAGCGGGTGGCTGCGGCGAGTTGAATCCGCTTCGGCGCGCCGGCGTAGAGCAGATGCCCATTTTTCTCGATGCGGCACGCGTGCCGGCTGAGCCGGAAGCTGAACCGCTGCCCTTGCCACTGAAAATCGGTCAGGTCGAGCCGGCCTTCTTTGGGCGGCTGCGGGTGCAGCCAGAGCGAGCCGTCGAGGCGCGGCTCTATGCCCAGGAGGTGAAACAGGATGGTTTCGGCCCCAGCCAGGCCGGCCACGACGTTGGCGCGCTTGTGGGCCGGCACGCCGGGCTTGTCGGCGTAGTGCTCCTGCGGGAAGTAGGGCAGGTGCTGGCCCATCCAGAACTCGCGGCGCAGCACATCCCAGGCGCGGGCGGGCTGCCGCTGCTCGTAGAGCATTTGGGCCAGTTGGGGGGCGTCGCCAGTATAGGCGCCGCTGCCGCCCCAGTCGGTGTCGTTGTACTCGTAGCGCAGCGTGTCCTCGGCCGACACGCTGGAAATGCCGTAGGGAAACAGAAACTTGCCCTCTACCAGGTGCTGATACATGCGCGCCTGCATGGCCGGGGTGCCGGCGCCGACCGCCAGGGCGTCGAAGAGCTGCACCGAATACACCGTCTCCGTGCGGCCGTCGGGGTAGCGGCTCACGAACCAGCCGGCTTTTTCATCCCACAGCTCGCGGCGTACAGCTTGCGTGATGGTGTCGGCGCGGGCGCGCCAGGCCCGGCTTTCGGCGGCGGAGCCGCGCCCGGCGTCGTTGAGCTGGGCCAGGGCGCGCAGGCTCCACGCCCGCTCGATGTTGGGGCTGGCCACGTAGTGCTCGTAGCCGCGGTTGCGCATTTCGAGCAGGTTATGCTGGTCGCCGAAATCGAGCAGGCCGTGCCAGGCGGGGCGGGCTTCCTGGGCCAGCACCAAGCGCCGGGCCTCGGCGTAGAGCACCGGGTTCACGCCCCGGTGGTTGGCCAGGGTGCGCACGAGGTTGGTGAAGGCATAGGTGCTGTACGAGTAGGCCTTGCCGATGCCCGTGCCGGCGGGCGTGAGCGAATACACCTCGTCGAGCCGGAGGCGGGCCAGCTGGCGCACTAGGCGTTCGGCCTGCGGGCCCAGCAGCAGGGCCAGCATGTTGGGCACGTAGCCGGCGTCCCAGAGGTAGCAGTTCAGCCCGCCCCCGTCCAGGCCGGAGGTGGCCAGGTACGGATTGAGCACGAACGCCGGGTTTTCCCAGATGCACACCAGCCCGCTCACTAGCGAGCGGTTGTAGTAGGCGCGCAGGCCCGGAATGGTGCTTGTGAGCCGGGGCACGGCGGCCAGGCACCTGGTGAGGCGGCGCTGCCAGGCCGTGCGCGTCTGGGCAATGAGGCCTTCGAAATCAGTGGCCGCCGCGGGGCCGGCCGGGCCGCTGGCGCCGTCGGCGGTTTCGCGTAGCGTCACGGCCCAGTAGTAGGTGTGAGCCTGGTGGGCCGGCACGACGAGGGCGGCGCTGTCGCTGGCGTAGAGCTGCAGCCGCACCGCACCGGAGGCCCACTGGGTGGCACTTATTCTTTGAACCACGGGTTGGCCTCCGGGCAGGAAAAACCCCCACTGGTCGAGGGGCACGCGCAGCAGCGCGCCGGGGTCGAGCACGGGCGCAGCCCGGAGCGTCAGCGCTGAATCGGCGCGGTTTAGCACCCGCAGCTTGAGTACGAACCCGGCCTGCCCGAACAGCGGCACCAGCTCCGAGACAAAGCCCAGCGAAACTAAGTGGCCGCCGCGCACGCGGTGGTAAGTGCCCTGCCGGGCAATGCCATCGGGCTGCCAGGTGCCCTTGCTGTAAATGGAGTTGTCGCCCCAGAACTCGCCGTTGTCACTGAAAAGCTGACCATTGGCCGTGAAGCTGACGTTCAGGCTAAACCCACTGGCGGACAAAGGCGGCGCCACAAAATCGCGCACGCCGCACACCGTGTGCAGCGCGGGCCGCACGGTGGTGTAGCCGCTGCCCACCCACTGCTGGGTGGGCGCCGACACAATCTGGCTCAGCGGCAAAGCGAAGTCGCGGGCCTGCCACCGGGGCGGTGCCTGCGCCACAGCTAGCCACGGACCCGCTAGCAGCAAGCCAACAAAAACCACTTTCAAAAACGACGATAGCATGAATGGACAAGGAAAGAGGTCGGCCAGCCGCGGCCGGCTACCCCAGTTTCTAGGTTCGGCGCGCCACTCGGCGTCAGCCAATTAACTCAGCGTCAGCCGCTTATTCGACTGGCCGGGTGGCCACGGCAATCTTCGAATCGGCCGTGCCGTAGTACAGCAGCCACTGGCCCTTGAAGCGCACCAGCCCCTCCAGAAACACCACTTGGTTGACTTGGCCGGTGGTTTCGTAGGGGCGCTCGGGGCGCAGAAAATACGTGTCGAGCCGCTTCAACAGCTTGGTGGGGTCGTTTTTATCGAACAGGGCCTGACCGGCCGCATACGTGCCCGCGGGCAGGTTTTTATCGCCAAAGGCAGGCTGGTTCTTGCTGTTGTAGATGAGGCGGATGCCCTGGTCGATAAGCATAGCCGGCGGACCCGACTCCACCAAATCGCTGTCGAACTTGCCTTCGCGGGTGGGCAGGATGATTTTCAACTCGGGCATGGTCAGGGCCGTGGAGCGTAGCGGCACAGGCGGCTTCTCGCCGGCGGCCATCTCCAGGGGCGTCCAGTGGATGAGGTCGTCGGAGGTGGCCAGCCAGATTTGCGTATCGCCCCAGTACATCCAGTACTTGCCGTTGATTTTGGTGGCTACAATGCGTCCGTCATCCTCGTAGCGCGAGACGATGGAGCCCGATTTGGTCCACTTGTCGACGTATTTGCCGCCGTAGGCTTGAGCGAAGACGTTGCCGTACTTAGTCCAATGCCGCAGGTCGCGCGAGGAGGCCACGTGCAGCCGAGCTTTGTTGATGTTCGCGCCTTTGTCGCCGTCGAAGGCGGTGTAGGTCATGTAGTAGGTGCCGTCGGCGCCTTGCACCAGGCGCGGGTCCTCGGTGCCGCCGGGCCACTCGTATTTTTTTTGGGCGTCGTTGTCGGGGTAAAACGCCGGCGCTGCCTGCCGCGTGAAGTGCAGCCCGTCGGGGCTGGTGGCCAAGCCGATGCGCGAGGTTTTGGCAAACTTACCCGGTTTGTTTTCGGCCCGATACAGCATTACCACCTTACCGTCTTTCACAGCCACGGCGGGATTGAATACGTCTTTGTCTTCCCACTGCGTGGGCTGCTTCAAAATGGGGTCGGGAAAGCGGCCCGCCGCGCTGGGCCCCAGCACAGGGTTGGCGCTGTCGGCCTTGGTAAAATTGAGCAGCGCCCAACTGGTACCGACTGGTGCCGCAGCCGTAGTCTTGGCCGTGGCGGTGGACTGGTCATGTGACTGGCAGCCCAGCAGCAGTGCCAGCGGCGACAAGAGGCCAACACGTATCAAACGGCGGGATTTAAGGAGGGAGGCAGTCATGCGGTAAGTCGATTAGGGTGATAAAATTAGGCCTTACACAGTTCATCTTGCAATGAGCTGATTACCAGATTAATAATTGTTTTATCAGGTAGTCAACCATAATTAATAAGGGGCTTAAGAAGCAGAGTCAGTTTCTAGAGGCTGTTGACGAAATTCTTTAAGCAGGACTTTGTATAAATCTTGATAACGATGGTTGAAACGGAATTCGCACTCTTTCAAATGCAGCAGAAAGGTATGCTTGGGCACGCCAGCAAACTGCTGCAAGCGACTTTTAGCAAAGCTCCCAAACGACTCCATGCCGTTAATGTGGGCCGCGCCCTGTACGAACTCATCGTGCCCGTGCTGCACTCGATAAGGACGATTAAAGCCCATGTCCACTAAGCCGTCGTACCCGCGCCAGCCAGCCGTATTCACCATCGCGGCAGGGTCTATTTTGCCACGAATAATGCCCTGCAAGGTCTTTTTCGAGCAGTCCGGCACGATTGACCGAGGAAGCAGCTGGTGTGCTGGTCAAACAGTGTTACCCGCAGCGCATCCCGGCCTAGCTCCCGCGACCACTCACCCACAATTGAGCTAAACACGAGCAAATACACGTCAGGATGGTAGCGTAGGGGCAGGCCAAAGATTCGTTCCTGTGTAGCCAAGTTGCCCCCCTCCCACCGCATTTCCTGAAACCGAGGATTTAGCCCGTTCAGGAAGTCACACATTTCATCTATATGGATAAAAACGAACGCTGATTCAGCAGGCCGAGAAATAGACAGTGGGTACTAAAAAGAGGCGCAAACTGCATAGCTCATCCTAGAAAATTGCTACATCTTATCTAGCGACCAAGTAAGCCAAAAACCGCCCTTATTCCGGGAGTTGTCCAAGAACACGCGTTATGTTAAGGGACTTTTCCCAGAACGAAAGGGAAAAATAGCACTCCCCCCACTCACCCTAAAGTCCTACTTCCGGGCGGGTGCGCGACGACGGGTCGGCCGAGGGGGGATGGGAGCCATAATGTCCAGATTCAGGTCCATCTTCCCCCGTTTGCGGGCGATTTCAGCCATTTGGGCTTGCAGGTTGTCGAGCAGGCGCTCGAAGGCTTCGGGGGAGCCGGCGAGTTCGCGCAGCTCGGTCTCAAACTCGGCCTTGGTTAAAAGTTTGGTACGGAGGTTACATGGCTTACCCGCTCACCTGAATTAGATTACCGGAAAGCCGCAAGAAGTGCCTATCGGATACTTTGATTGCTGCTAGGAGTTTCGGATACCGCGTCTCGTCGTGTAAGCAGCCCCTGGCAGTGGCGAGTAATTGGTACCTGAAAACGCTCGTTTTCGTGCTCATGCCTCTAAATCAACGTAGCGCGCGGGCGATGTAACATTTGGACCAAACTTTTAACCAAGGCCAAACTCGGAGGGGGGGTGCTTTTTCATAACTAGAGCAAGTTAGCGGCCTGGGCACGGCGAATGAAAAAGGTCACTTACTTGGTAACTAGGGAAGTTGCTTGCGTACCGTCTTGCAGCTCGTTGGCGGGAATACCAGCCCGTTGCAAGTCGTGCAGCACGTCTACGTCGGCATTGAGTTCTTGCAGCCAGACTTTCCCCTCCACGATAGCCAGGTGAATGTCGCAGCGGTGGACCCGCTCCTGCCGGTCCCGGCCAATAACGAGCAGCAGGTAATGGTCGCGTTCCCGGTCGAAGACGGGGGCGTAGTGCAGGGTATTGGGCACAAACGGAATCGCGGCTTGCTCCGTCAAGTAGGCTTCGATAAGCTGCCGGTAGTGGGCTATTCTATCCATTTGTCAATTAGTTGAGAATCTGGATTATAAATAAAAATCTTAATGCGGTGCCGTCGCAGGAAGCGCAAAATGTCGGGGTGGCTCAAAAAGCCGTCATAGGTTGCTTTGGGAACGGCCTTAAACACCTGACAGGCTGGTTCATGCTCTTCAAAAAAGCTTTGGTAGGTGAGGTACTGGCCAATGGCACGGTGAAAGTCGCCCATGACCCCGTTGCCGGTCGGTGGGTAGTTCTTGACCTCTACCACAATTTTACGCAACTCATTGTTAGCTAAGCGTATTTCGGCACCGATGTCCGGCCGCCCCGTTTTGCCGCCCCAGTTGATTCCGATGCCGTAGGGGTGGGTAATAGTCCAGCCGGCCGCTCGTAAGGCTTGTAGCACAATGTCGTGGTCGCGGTCGGAACGGGCCATTAAGCAAAGGGGAAACTGGTTTAGGTAAATTTAAGGCTCTGTAGCGAGCAATAAGGCTAGAGACGGGGAAATGCCTAGTTAATGGTATTTGCGTTGAATGGTGGGGCATTTCTAGCTATTTAACGCCCAACCGTTGGCCTTGGTTAAAAGTTTGGTACGGATGTTACGTGGCCCTGCGCACCACGTTGATTTAGAGGCATGAAGCACAAAAACGGGCGTTTTCAGGTACCGGCTACCCACTACCCCCTAATGGCGGCTAGCACGACGAAATGCGGTATCCGAAACCCCTAGCGGCAATCAAAGTATCCGATAAGTACTTCTGGTGGCTTTCCGGTACTCTCCTTCGGGTGAGTGGGCCGGCCATGTAACATCCGTACCAAACTTTTAACCAAGGCCAGTGTTGGCGGAGCGGGTAGCCATTGCACGTCAACGTCACTTGATTACTTTTGGACGAAGGGTTTATTAGAGTTACTAACAACTTACTATCAGGTATTTACGTATAAGAGGAATTTTTCTTTATGGCATCTAGCATTTATCACAACGCTGTTACGGATAGACAATACAAAGCAGCAACCGGT
>JAABUK010006568.1_pt1 | contig 17273 bp, 18 predicted proteins | sample 5559141 | NCBI WGS metagenome assembly JAABUK01 (sample SAMN10711869, study PRJNA513367) | rock metagenome | isolation source: Antarctica rocks | place: Antarctica: Victoria Land, Pudding Butte nord | collected 2016-01-03 | reverse complement strand
TTGCGCGACCGTAAAACGGCGCTCACCCTAGGCCCGCTGGGGGTTAGGCCGGAGCAGATTTTTGTCACCTTGGCAGGGCAGAACGACTAATCCATTACGGGAGCCTCGCTGGAAATCCCCCGATTGCTTCAACTCTCGAAGGATTCTACGGAAGTGGCGAAGTCTAGGCAGCAGGCGGGGCTTGAAAACAACGAGGGCAGCTCAAGCCGAAGGCCAGGGGACCCATCTGCTGCGCCCCTGCACTGCCCCATAGTGCTCCCCCTTGCTCCCTCGGTGCTCCCCCTTGCTCCCTCGCTGCTCCCTCTAAAGCGGCACTGCTCCCTTTCCCGTCCCGGAACGGCAATTTCAAATCCTAAGTTCGGGGTGTATATAATAAATATATAAGAGCTAGCCTCTCAGCTAATTGACGACCCTAAATTCTCATTCTCATTCCGAGCAGCGTTGTCGATAATTCTATGACTGTCCTCACAATACTATGATATTTGACTAGTACTTCACTCGCGCATCCTTACGTTTTGTCACAGCGTCTCACTATCAAGACCTTTTGCCGTTCATTTAATCGACGAATGCGATGACATTGTCCGCCGCTAGGGAATATATATCGTGTATACTGCCATACACTGCGTGTCTTCGTTTGGTAAGGGTTTCGAGCGCCGATATTGTTTCAAACGTCAGTGCCATGGGGCGCGCTACTGGAAGGGGATTTTGAATCTCGTGATTGGGTGTTGCTGATCGGAGTTTGATGGTTGAAGGCAGCTTTGGGCTGTTGTGTTGGTGCTGGCATATCCATGGAGAAGCGAATGGCGATCGACATTCAAAGCGCTGTGTTGTCAAGCGTTATACTAAGGTGTGTAGGTGCTTCAAGGCAACAAACGTCTTTCGCACAAATCTCAAAGTATATGATATATTGTTATAATTCATGTTCCTGTTTTGTTATACTTTCCTTCCTCCTCTTCCCCGCCCTACTTTCTCTGACATTCTCCTTCCCCACCCCTAACCACCTCGACTTTCACCCTCGCTCTGATTTCCCACCTTCTCACAGCCAGGTCAATACTCTCTCTCTATTACCGTCTAACGCAGCGGCTTGAATTACCCTATGGCCGACAACATCATCGCCCTCATCTTCTTCGATAATTTATCTCAGGCTCGGGCCAAAACGCGACCCGAAACATAAATGCCATCCACCAAGTCGAAATCGCCACCGTCCTCTAACAACCATTCTATGTCTAGATCAGCGATATGATGACGAATGGACGTCGAAGATTCGGAGCGCGCATATGGGCGCTGCTTGCGATTGACCAAAGGAGGAGTGGCTGAAGGTTGGAAGGAAGCTGAGTGAAAATTGGACCGCCTTAGCGATGAGTCTGAGGGGACGAAAATCAAACCCCTGTTCAGCACGAGGAAGATGAGTTTTCTGAGGAAGAAGAAGCATCCGTGTGTCAGCCGACTCATCAGGGCAGTCGAAAGCCAGAGCCAGCCTGCTTAGCAATTGTCAGAAGCATAGCACCTGTGCCATCCTTAATGGCGTCTCATTTTAACAACTTCCGCAACATGCTTTCCTTGACGACATTTTCGAGATAAACATCCCAAACCAATTTACCTTTTATTATTCCCCTTAAAATCCGCAAGGACGCCACCTCCCCAACGCGGACTATCAGCCCGCTCACACGATCTCCTTTCAATGCCCACAGGCCTGGATGCTGCCTGAGCTCCATCGCCTGCCCATTGCTCATTTCACTCCAAGCCAGTTCATCGAAAGGACTTAGCTGATGGATACCTGAGGTGGCGATGAAGCAGACGGGATTGAATTCGAAATCGAATCCAAGCTTGATAATGCTGATCTTGCGGTTCTGTGGGCCGATGTCCAGGTATCCCACTAAGCCCAATTCTCCAGCCTTCATCGACATTATGTTTTCCTGCGCATCCCACTGGGGTGCATAAACCTTGAAAAGATTCTGACCCGAGCTAGACCGTTTAAGGATATCAGGCGTTGCCAGTCGAAAGCCGTTGATGCGATCATTGTAATCATTCGTATTGAAGTTGGTGACTTGTCGTACGTTGATCCCAAGTTGTTCGACAGGTTGCATGGACCTTTGCAGCAGATCCCGAACGCCGAAATCTGAGTAGGGCTTTGACATCTTGCTAACCCATGTGGAAGCACTCAATTGCACGAAGGTCTTCCCATCGATTGTAATTCGCCCAAACTGGTCATCTTCGTACAGCCTCCTCAAGAACATTCCAAGCCGGAGCTCCCCTGTGTGATCACTTTGTACAGGCAATAGTCTGTTCTCACAATCTAGACGCACAAGGTATGTATCTGCTGAATATGGAGTCGCCAGAAGCTTGATGGAAAGCCCTCGGTTCGTCAGGGAATATGGCGAGCGCCCTTTTCGTGAGAGTAGGGGCTTGGTATATTGACAACCCCCGAACGCTTTTGGACTGTCCGCAAGTAGCCCAGTTTGACCATGGCGCTGTATTGGCCAGGCGAAGATAGTGTGGTCATCCGACTGTTTGATGATCTCTTCTTGGAGGCGTAGGAACGCTTTCTCTCCTCCCTCACCATAGAGTAGCGGCATGTTGACGTCAAAGATACCGAGCAGGCAATAGGCGATATCTTCCTTACATTTGGTGATCCTTTCAGAAGCCCAAGACATCCGCTGAGCGATCGACCGGCTAGATAGGGATCCCCCGTTGAGTATGACTTCATCGATGCCCGTTTGCAGAGTCAGCACGGCGCTTAATGTCTGCTTCGTACCCAAGAACTCCCAGTGCTGATCATACAAAACGACTTGTTGGGGAGCGAGGAGTTCCTGCAAAGTCCAACCGCGGGTGAACCATTTGCTTGCCCTGAGATGCTCCATTTCCGTATCACTATCGATTGCACCGGCTCGAACGTCTGCAAGGAAGGCGTAGCAGACGGCTGAAGCCTTATACCATCGAAACATCGAATTGATAGCTTCGCTGAGCTCCGCGCTGCTGTCCTTGTTGATGCAACAAGTGTCAACCCACACATGATCGTAGCCGTCATTTACGGCATGCTCGCATGAATTTAGGATCTTCGCAAAGCCTTTCATATGGTGTGCCTTGTCTGGGGTGTGCATGTCCTGAAAGGTGACCTCCTCATCTTCCCACCTATGCGAGAGGATGGCATATTCTACCTCGGTTTCATCTGCAAACTCCTCGAGCTTGCGAGTATGCGCGTTGAGTAGGCGCATGGCGAGAAAAGCTTGTCAAATGGCTGAAGGTAGAGAATTGATCTTGTGAGCTCAGAATAACTCGCTGTATCAATAACGTCCAGGATATCTGAGCGAGTTCGCTACGTCTTTGCGAGGTATCGCGAAGTGAAGAAGCGAACTGAGCGAGGAACAATAACATGAATTGTGCCCTTCAGAAGACGAAGAAATAATGCGAGAGCAAAGGTGGAGGGCGGAGTGGGCTTCGCTACAGCTCAGCCGCACTTGTCTAGCGACTTTGACATCCTTCGAGGCTGAAAGTATTGCCAAGCACATGTATTGATCTGCTCTCTTGATGGGGCCTTCGAAGACATCGGTGCGGTCTCCAGTACGTGCTCCCCTAAAACATGCCCAAATTGGCTGTGGTAGTAGGCCGAGCCTCCTAATATATTGCTGGTATTTGACTATCCTTCACACGATGGAAGGCAGCGCTCCGGTGGACGATGTGATCACGGCACCAGCAACTCTATCCCTTCGAAAGCCGACCTTGTCACGGTTGGTGGCAGAGCAGCATTCCACGCGCAATTCATCCTTACCTAGTGATAGCGATGTTCGAAGACTGCCAGGATCCGCGGCGACGTCCCTTGGCTCTTGCGGTGGAGTCGAACCTTGGCGCCAAGCCTTTGCCAAGCATCAACCGTCCATTACCGCCGCAACAGTACAGCAACACTGATGATACACCTACGCATCCTACAGCTCCTTGACCTACCACTGCGCCCTCCATGACTGCTGCGTCAGCCACGCACGTCTTACAACCTTTTCCTGCCCATCATGAGTCCTCCAAAAGCTGGCCTTGTCATCCAAGCGATTCAAATCTCTCCAACTCCTTCACCGCAAATTCACATTGAAAGCCCCTCAGTCGCTTCGTCGAAACCAACTTCACGCTCTGCCTTGCCCACAGTACTCAGAACGCTACCAATATGCGACTTACGATGAGTGATTCAAGGTGGTCCACCTTGCTGCGGGGCGCTCTCATCACACTGTCCGCCATCTTTGCACTCTCGCTCGTCACCTTGATCCTGTCGGGAATCTGGGTTCGAGACATGACCAAGTTGCGTTACGCTCCTGAATCTGGAAAGCCGTCTAAGGCGTTTGTCATCCCCCGCCTCGCAGATTTGTTCGACCAAAGCTAACACATCTTGCGTTGACAGGCTACTTGTCTTCTACACCGGCACCATGCCCTTCCTCACCATCTTCTGGGCAGCCTTCGATATCGGTTTAGCGTCCGTCGCATCCCTCTCGCCTGTCCACGCTCTCATATCATCCATTGCTCTGCTCCGTGGTTGGCTCGCCCAATTCATCATCTGGATGCAGTGCGAGACGACCGCTCCAGGCATCAACGAGAGTTTCGACGGATTGATGTGGTGTCCCAATGCCCAGATTTCTGATATTGCCACTCTGAGATATACCACCGAGCACATCGAAGGCGCGAGAGCATATATTGGTCTCGTTGTTGCTCTGGGCGCCTTTGTGTACATGGTCCTTGCGGCGGTGTCTGTAGCCAGGAACAAGAAGGCGGCGAGGACAAGCTTGCCATTTCGCAAGGATCCAGAGGCCGAGCTGCTGTCGACGCGCTCCTAGATTGAATAGGCAAATCGAGCTTGAAAGCCTCTGTCATTTTTCAGTACTGCGAGCAGGAAAGGCATGTGTAGGACTAGCATGTGATTGACAGAGATATAATGATGATGGGCCTTGCGGTACGGGGATTGCATGTATCAATATTTGAGGTTGGTTTTTTTCCGAAGCTCCAGAACGCATGTTCGCAAGCCAACACGTACTCGGCCTCCGCATACTCGTACTCTACTTATCCTAGGTTCAAAAATAAAGGGTCTCTATTATTTGATCTTTCAAAAACAAAATATCGAACCTGCTCGGGGTCGCACCGAGGACCTTTGGATAACATGATGTCTGGGACTGCCTGGTCGTAATCCAACGCTCTGCCATTGACACACACGCCTTCCTGTTCAAGAAATAGCATCTATGACTTTTGCGTTTGTGATGGAGGTTGCAGACCGGGTGGAGAAAGGTTCTGTGTCGAAGTTAATAATACGGCCCGCAAAGTGTCCTCGGTCCTCTTTCTCGCGTTGATACGGTTGGGTGAAAGGCGTGTGGCAGCGTGCTGGAATCGTGCGTGTGGTGCTAGTGACAGAGATGGCGCTGTCTGGATGGGAGAGTCTGCCTTTAGCATCGGAGAGATATGTGACGCAAGGCAGCCCAGCTCAGATCTAATGGAGGATCTGCTACGCTTTGTTGCGGAGTACTATGACCTTAGAATTGCCAATTGGGACAGCAAACAAAAGGTCTTTTTGCGCACACAAGAGGACTATGGGGATCGGCATACGTGATAATCTGCTTTTCGTTCTCTTGTCCGTCGAGCATACTCGCGATATCAAGTCCTGAAATATTCCCTTCGAAGCATAGATATAATTGAAAAGATAGAGAGCCTACGTGATATGCTGAATCTTATGCCACCTCAAGTGTTCACCTGGATTTTATGCTTCCATTCATATTGGGGCCATACACTAAGGCCAACTAACGTCATGGCAGTATCGTATATAGTCGATGCCTTCATGCTATCGGACCGATATCGCATTCAACACTTCGAGGTCAATGACCACAATGCGTCCTCCAGACGTTTACGTACCCACCTTGCCTGCCGAGCCATAAGCCGAATCAGGTGGAAATAGGAACTCAGCAACGAGGGATATGTGCTGATGATTTGAAACTGCTAGACAGGATATTGTGGTATTTGAGCTCTTGTGCGATTGTAACGCTGGCAATTCGCACTCAGAATTGTTTGGTAGTATCAAGGCTGGAATAAATTTGTTAAGAGGTGGTGCCGCAACAGCTAGGGGTGAAGTCTGGCAATGATGAGAATAGAAACTGCGGTGTAGGTAGCCGTTGAGCTGAGCTTGTGAAGGTAGTATCGCCTTTGCCGCGCTTTGCTCCGCTAATGTTAACCTTTTCTCTTGAAATAGCGTTGAGAGTCTTCGAGCCTATACTGAAATTTGGAGAGTTTGTATTCAAATCCGTATCCGCAAGATGGCGGCGTTTCTGTATGTGAGCACATTTATTCGGATTCGCTGCCGTTGGCCAATTTTTTCTTGAGGCTCCTCCATCCCCCATCACAGCAGAGTGGAAAATATCCATTTAATCCTCACAGCGACGCATGCACCGAGTGCGTTTCAACAACGTATAAGGGGACTCTTGGAGGTGGAGAAACAGTTCGCCGGCGCAAAGTGAGGGATAGAACGAGCTTGTTTAGTAGTCAACATCTGAACCTGGGGTCTCCTAAGTAGTCATAAAGAGACAGAGAGAGCAGGCCTATTCCCCGACGCCTCATTTGTCAGGAAAGGGAGCTGCTGTGCGCATATGGAGGATCAATCTGTACGATCTGGGTGAATTTCCCTACAACTTAGGTGGCGGGGAAGTGGAACTGCGGTAAAATGAACACATTGAAAGACTTCAGTCAATGAACTGCATAGGTGTTTTCATTACCCCACGAGTGATACAATGCGCTTATTCATGGTACTTCATTTTTATCCGCTAAGCATTCAACAGGATAAAGTAGATGGATCCTTGACGCCCACAGGCGATGGAGCTAGAGTCTTAGGCGAGGAACCTGAATGGGCGCCTTCGGTTGGGAATTGTTGATGCAATGGGAGCAAAATGTAGTCATTATGCTTTTAACCCAGTGACTAATCTGCATGAGCCAAGTCTGCAACGGCGAGAACGTCGACTTACTGTACTGTATCACATCGCCTTGACGGGAAGGAGCTTGGGAACCGCGTTCCGCTGATTGCTGCAGTGAGGTTAATCGCGCTGAAGCCAAGGGCAGAGTCCATAGCATTGACTGCATCAAAGCATGACCTAGCCTTGCCGAGCTTTCTTCTTTTGAGGTCCATCTTCATCTTCGTTGTCACTGATATCCGCGTACAAGGTCTTCGGTTGCGTTTGCTTCCATGCATTCGTAAACATCGGATCTTTCTCAGCCTTGTCTGCGTACTTAAGGAGTGCCTCCCTCGGATCTTCATCACGCATTGAGCTGAGAGGGATATTCTCCTTGACGTGTTTTTCGTCCGGTTGGCTCTTGGCGAATGGCGTGGTTATGGGTATGTGTGGACGTCTTGGATCGCGAGACTTGCCAGAAACAGTCAAACCTATTGTAGGATGGCGAGCTCCATAGCTCGTGCCGGCCTGGGCAGCTCGTAAGCCGTCACCGCTGGATATAGCATCGCCTGACAAGCCTTGAGATAGATCAGTTGTGAAGTTGGGGTCATCGTCGACATGGCGCCTCTTGGGTGCCTTCGACATCACCATTGCAGCTCCACGGGTAGAGGTGTTAGGGTTGTATAGTACATGAGTCTCTGCATTTGCGGAGCCTGTCAGGATCTGATTCAGTTTTTCGTGCCATAACAGGGTGACGAGTGGAGATCCATCCGTTACTGGTGTGACGAGCTCTGGCTTCAGCGTCGCAGGATTGAGAACATGAAGGTGGCCGTTTGGGGATCCAGTAATGATCGAGGAACCATTGGGTGAGAAGCGAATGTCGCTGTTGGCGTACTGGTCTGACGTTGACGGATGCTCGACGGTACTGACTGGCTGTTTGAATTTTCGGGTGTCCCATAGCTTGACGAGATTGTCACCACCTCGAGTAACCACCGTCCGTCCATCAGGGCTGATATCAATACCTCCTGTCCAGGTATCCTTCTGGTGGGCTTCTCTTATCTCTGCAGCCGGCCTAGAGAATGGACCATCACCATCCCACATCACGAGGCTGCCGTCCAGCGCAGCCGCCACCAGCAGATTCTTCCCTCCCTGTATCGGCGTACCCCATTTTACTGCTGTCATCCTTGTTCTCCCTGCTGAACCAGCTGCTCTTGATTTGTGTACAATGACTTCTTTCTGCTTCAACGGCATGTTACAGTCCCAGATTCGGAGCGTGCTGTCGGTACCGGCCGTGACGCAGAGATCTCTGTTGGTAGGATGCCATGTCCCTGTAGTGATGGCTGAGATGTGTCCCTTGGTATTATGCATGTCTCTGAGGTACATGTCGCCCTTGACGAACTCTTTGAGCTCCTCCCCATCGCGACTGAATATTTTCGCTTGCGGTGTAGCAGAGATGACGAGTATTTGACTGGGAGAGTTGGGATTGAACTCGACGTGGTGGATCGGATGGGTCTCTGTACTGGCAGACGCCTTCGTGGCCGTAGGATCTATTGACTTGAAGGCATGTAAGGTGTTTGGTGTCATGGATGCGAAGTCGTGAAACTTGATCGTACAGTCGGTAGAGCCAGTGATGAACCTGGAGCCAGATGGATCGACGGTCAAGGTAGTGATGGGCTTTTCGTGGGTCTTGAGCACCAGCTCGTGAGAGACTGGAAACTCATCGTCTTCGTCATCTTCATCCTCGGAGCCATCATCATCAGAGTCATCTGTGGGCGAACGTGGCTCTTGGAAAGCTGCTTTAGTGGCCGCAGAAGCTTTGGGTCGTTTCGCTTTCTCCAGCTGTCGGGCTACATCTGCCTCTTTTGATTGCTTTCCAAAGCCACTTGGAAGGAACTTTTTGAGGGCCTCGTCCTCTTCGACGATGACCTGGTCATCAGACATCTTGGGTGTTGTATCTGGCTGAATATCTGGGAAGTAGCGCCATGGTTCCCGGAAGTAGTTCCACAAGATCCCCAAATCTGGCCTATACTCAGCATTTGATCGAATTCCTCTGAATTACTGAATATGGCAGGATTCATTCTTTGGTACTTGAGGCAAACCTTGAGGTGTCTAAAGTGAAAATCGATCATGCATCTCTACGAAAGGAAGCCCCTAGTTGAGACTCCAGCGCTGCGCGAATTCCTCAAGAGACATGTCATCTTGAAATCTAGCTATGTACAAACAATGTCAAAGCTAATAGCTTGTACGCCTCTCCTGGTTCCGAATGGTACTACACTCTCGAGCGACATCCAATTTTCACCTTCAGCCGCCTTAGTAATCGAGAGTGTAGATAACGCTGCAACTTGGCCCAAGGTCTGTTGATGAATCTTCAGAACCGCACTTCTTCCCGAGTTCTATGACGTTCTCCCAATGGGCGCCGTGACGCCTTGCCTATGCCTGCTGTTGCACAATCCATATCCTCCCTTCAGCTGTGCAGACAAAACACGTTCAATGATGCTCTTCGCTGTGATGGGCGTCATCGTGCCCATGATGGTCGTCCTGGAGGAACATGTACTCGTATCCACAGTACGCGGCGAATGCCACCGATGCTATTCCAAGACCAGGCAAGCCGCCCTTGAATCGATTCCACCTCGTGAAGGGCCCTGAGTATCGCCAAGCTTCCCTGTCAAAGCCCCTGTCAGAAGTTGCCCATGCGCCGCGCTCACTTTGCTTACGCTCGTGCCCATGGGTCATTGGGTGGCATGCCCGAAGACTGTGCAAACTTGCGAGGATCGAAGCCGGTCAGGTTGGTCTTTGGAGGTGCCATTTACTAGAATGATGTCAGTACAAGTGACCAGTTGTTTGGCTGGATCTGCATATACAGATGACCCGCGAGAGCCCACAGACACTTCTTTCGAGCTACAGTCGTGCTGATGAGAGAAGTGAGGCTCAGAGACGCAAATGGTCGAGGGGTCCACGCCGGCGCTAGTGAAGCGCCCCTCCCGCCATAGAAGCTTCAATATGTACCTGAACGACTTCACTTTCTACGCCAATGATGTACGTAGTCTCTTGTGACAATAACGAGATGTGTACCATCTGAGATGAAGTCGAGCCGCTACATCGGTTTGCTGCTTTGAAAACCCTCCTTGACACCCATGAGGCCACCGAGTCCCATCAAGCCTTCCTTGCCCGTCTCGGACCTCAACCTGCGCAACCCATCATATCATGGCCCCAGCCAATAATAGATTCGGTGGCCCACAGGTAGCCTCGGGCGCCTTCTCGCACCTACAACAGCCGAATATACCAGCCCATACGCCGCAACACCAATCCTCCAATTCGGGCGGGCTTCCACCACCTTCATACGGGTTCGGGCATGGGGCCTCCAATAGTATCAACGCCTTCGCTCCCACAGGCAATATCAATGGATTAGCAGGAGGTTTTGGATCTGGCGTTGGCCTTGGTGCAAGTGGGACAGGACTCGGGAGCAGGGAAGCAGTCTTGGGCTTTCAGCATGGAGCTTTGCTACAACAGCAGCAACAAGCAAAGGAACAAATGCGGAGAGGCAGTGCGGGAGCATCCAGAGCTCAAGCGAAGTCGAGAATACGAGACGTGTGGAAGGGAAACTTGGAACAGGAATTGAAAGCACTAAGGGTCTTGGTAGATGATTATCCATATATCAGCATGGTGGGGCCCCATCCTCGTTGCGTCCCATTGCTCTCGGCCAAAGTCAATGACCTATGCTGAACAAATTAGGACACCGAGTTCCCTGGCATTGTTGCTCGACCAATGGGCGCTTTCACCACGAAAGCAGATTACCACTACCAAACGCTACGCTGCAACGTCGATCTTCTCAAAGTCATACAACTGGGCATAACGCTATTCAACGAGGACGGAGAGTCTCCGCCGACCCACCCAACAGATAAAGAGGGTCTCCCCATATACCCAAACAACCTCGTGCCATGTCCATGCACCTGGCAATTCAACTTTCATTTCTCCGCCGATGGAGACATGTACAATGCAGATTCTTTTGAATTTTTGATCCATGCAGGCGTTGACTTTGATGCTCATGAGAAGAATGGCATTGACCCCATGGAATTTGGTGCGAAATTGGTGAGCTCCGGCCTGACATTTGACAAAGAAGTGCGGTGGATATCATTCCACTCAGGCTACGACTTCGCCTACCTTGTCAAGCTCATGTTCAGAGACCCTTTGCCTAATGATGAGAGCGAGTACCGGAGGTTCCTCAGCATATACTTTCCCGCAATTTACGACATCAAGTACATGATCAAGACCGCGTCCAGGAATCAGGATCTTTCTCCAGATGCTGTCAAAATAATCAATAACCTGGGCCAAAAGTCTGGGCTACAGGATCTCGCCAATGAATTAGACATCAAACGTATTGGAGCTGCGCACCAGGCTGGATCGGACAGCCTTTTGACGGGCAAGGTATTCTGGCAGGTGAAAAACGCCATTTTCAAAGGCGAAATTGACGACGATATGTACCTTGGACATGTGTGGGGACTGAATGGGATGGGGTCCTCGGGAACTACTCATTCACAGAACAACTACACCTCTAGGGATACACAATCACAAACTCCGAACCTCAATGGTGCCACCATCTATAATAACACAACGCAAGGTACCCCAATTACGCCAGCAAGCTCCCATACCGGACTCGCCAGCACCCCAGTACAGCAAGCTCAGAGCAATGGGGGAGGCAATATGGGGTCATGGACGCCTGGCGGAGGCGGAGGAGTCTTTGGAAGATTCGGACAGATCAGCAATACGTGAGGGCTGGTGAATGTATATGCTAGAATGGCGTTTAGACGGCGGTCGGGTCTCGCAGCAATTTTGTCTGCGGTTTAGCGGGAGTTTTGCGTCAGGAGAGGGATTGCATCCTCTACGCGTAAAATGCAGAGATGATGCTTGCAATGCCCAACATTTTTGGAAGGGCGCTCATCACGCTGATTCTTTGTTGGGTAACGCAGGAGACGCTGCTTTTGACCCTCATTCACATCTCCGTGACATGTATCACACTCACGCTTTGATGAGCATCGGAATCAAATATAGCATATTGTACGAAACTACATAACTATTGATCCGTCAACACCATCACGCTGCAGTCCTGCACATATCAACTGTCACTTTGTACTGGTAGAGTCTTGGCACGGTCTAGCTAGATTAGGTGAACATACCCTGAGCCGATTTCCTTATCAACGGCTGCACTCCCCGCTCATGGAGGCCGAAGGAAGGACAAGGTAATGAATGTTGTTGCTGCTTTGGGGAAGGGAACGCGGGACCCCACCAGATCGCTCTCTCACCTGCTCGCATATAGAACCCAGTGATAGCCATCAATCAATCACTCATCCTAGCCCACACCTCTTGTTGAGGCTGCCATACTACCGCACTGCAAGATAGCACCTACGACTGACTGACAGTACAGCAGCAACCAAACTCCACCATGGTTCTCGAACGTCTGAAGCAAGTCGCTCAGCATGTCAGCGGTACCACTCCACAGCCTCATCCCTTCGATCCCCTCTCCGCTGCCGAGATCGAGAAGGCAGTAGCGGTGGTGAATAAAGAGCACGGTCCATTGTACTACAATGCTGTCACTATACTGGAGCCACGGAAAAAGCACATGCTGCAGTGGCTGGCGGATCCAGACCATACTCAGCAGCCCCACCGCGTTGCGGATGTTGTGGCTATCAAGAAAGGTGGCACTGTGTACGATGGGCTGGTAGACTTGGATGAGGGAAAGATCCTCAAGTGGGAGTCGGATGAGGGCGTACAGCCACTGGTATGCGAAGACGAAGGGCAATGGACATCAAGCTTTGCTGATGGACATAGATCACAATGGAGGATCTTCAGATCGTTGAGCATGTCGTTCGCAAGGACCCGAAAGTGATCGAGCAATGTGTGATTGTTGGGATACCCAAGGAGGATATGCACAAGGTTTACTGTGACCGTGAGTGCGAACTCGAAAGTTGTAATGAGGCAGGACGCTGATGACATACAGCATGGACAATTGGTTTTGATGAGCGATTTGGTAATAAAGTTAGGCTACAGCAAGCTTTGATGTATTACCGACCGCACCCAGACGACAGTCAATATACTTACCCTCTCGACTTCACACCCATCTTCAACTGCGACACCCAGGAGATTATACACATTGATGTACCTCCAGTACGAAGGCCGGTCAACCAAGCACCACCAAACAACTACCACCCTGCAGCCATTGAAGCAGAGGGTGGCTTTCGAAAAGACTTGAAGCCCATCAATGTTACACAGCCTGAAGGAGTCTCGTTCAAGGTGAATGGGAGGATCATCGAGTGGCAGAATTGGAAAGTGCACGTTGGCTTTAATTATCGGGAGGGCATTGTGCTGAACAACATAACCTACAACGACAAGGGCAACGAGAGAGGGGTGTTCTATAGACTGTCTCTGGCTGAGATGGTGGTACCGTACGGCAATCCAGAGCATCCTCATCAGAGAAAGCACGCTTTCGATCTGGGCGAGTACGGAGGTGGCTACATGACGAACAGCCTGGCTCTGGGCTGCGACTGCAAAGGCGCAATTCACTATATGGGAAGTTGTCCATTGTTCCGTTCATACGTATGAGATGGCAAAAGCTAACATAACATTGAGCGCAGAACGCCAACTTTGTCAACCGTGCAGGTGCAAGCCAGACCATCAAGAACGCCATATGCGTACACGAAGAAGACGCCGGCATTCTGTTCAAGCACACCGATTTTCGTGACGACTCCGTCATTGTGACTCGCGGAAGGAAGCTGCTGATTTCCCACGTCTTCACAGCGGCGAATTACGAGTACTGTGTCTACTGGATCTTCCACCAGGATGGCACTGTGCAGCTCGAGATCAAGCTGACCGGGATCCTCAACACGTATGCGATGAACCCGGGAGAGGACACTCTTGGCTGGGGAACCGAAGTCTACCCAGGCGTCAATGCTCACAACCACCAGCATCTCTTCTGCATGCGAGTAGACCCGAACATTGACGGGCCCGAGAACACAGTCTTCCAAGTTGACGCCAAAGCTGGGCCGGGCGAAGTTGGTAGTGCGGAGAACAAATATGGTAACGCATTCTACGCCCACAAGACCAAATTCAGCACGCCGAAGGAATCAGTGTCAGATTACGATGGCAGCACGAGTCGGACTTGGGAGATGGCCAACACCAACAAGATCAATCCGTACAGTCACAAGCCGGTAAGCTACAAGCTTGTGAGTCGAGAGGTGCCAACATTGTTACCGAAAGAGGGAGGTCTGGTATGGAAGCGAGCAGGCTTTGCAAGGCACGCCATCCACGTCACCAAATGTAAGCAATTTCCCAAGGCTCCTCGCGAATGCTGGCTAACCATGGCTTTAGACCAAGATGACCAACTCCACCCGGCTGGTCGCCATGTACCCCAAACGTCGGGCGAGCCGTCGCAGGGGCTGCCAGAGTGGCTGGCCAAACATGGCGATGAGAGCATCGATAATACGGATATCGTGCTCTGGCACACGTTTGGCATCACGCACTTCCCGTCACCGGAAGACTATCCTGTCATGCCTGCGGAGCCAATGACATTGCTGCTGCGACCGCGGAATTTCTTCCTCAAGAATCCGGCGCTGGATGTGCCGCCTTCGTACTCTTTGACACCCAGTCAGGCCGCGGCAAAGAAGGGGGCCGTGAACAATCAGGATCAGGCGAGCGTGAGGGTGTGAAGGGTGGCAGAGCTGAGCAGGTCACTATGATACGGCATCTCTTGGGGTGTTTAGGGTAGAATTGGAGCATGCCTTGTGAATGGTTACATCCTGATCTGACTGATGCTTACCTGTTAATAAGATTCTAGACTAAGGAGGGTGGGACGTCGTAGTATGTACGCGGATTCCAAAATATTTCCTACACTAGGACTAATTGAGCGCCCACCAAAGTTGACGCCGAGGACGTTGTCTCCAATCAGAGCGTGCTGAGTAAGCGTCGCACCTCGGGCATCATTCTTAAACCCGGGTCGGACTTTAGGCAAGACCCGCGGATAACGTGACTCTCTTTCGTCCTTCGCTCCATCGCTGCTTATTTGGCGCCGAGATGCAGAGATCGTTCGCGGTCACGACTACGTACTATGTACTCCACCACTCTCTCGCTGTGTTCGAATAGGAAGGACGATGGCTGATGACAAAGCTCGCTCTTCCGTCTTCCAATGCCTCGTCTACTTGATATCTTCTCTCTTGTCGCATTCCCTCAATTCGGTGGGCTGGACGCTCAACACTCCGACGGACCTCCCTATGCGAAAGCCGACCCTCTCTTGATATAAAGCAACACGGCATCTGTCAACATCTACTGTCCTGCTACACACTTATTGCAAGTGGATTGTTGCGCATCCAATTGCGCCCTGCTATCCGCCCATTCCTCAACTAAGACACTTTCAATCGTCGGCAACAATGCCACAAGTAAACACGCCAATATCACATCCTAAGATGGCTGCATTTCTCTTATCCAGACAGGTAATTTCCCGCATGCTTCCGCCTTTGTTCAAGACCTATAAGCTGACCCAACCTCCAGGACGCCAGTGCTACTCCTCACCGTTCCGCCATGAGCCAACAGAACCTCAAACCTCCCTACCCACCCACCACCGCAGGTCTGGGCGGCCTCCCGACCGTCTCCCTCGATGTCCCCATCTGCGCAGTCTTCCTCTTCCTCTTCCTCATCGGTGCCGTCTGCCATATGACCATCCTTCAAATAAACCAAAGGCGAGGCCACAAATTCATCATCTCCGGCATGATGTTCGGCTTCTGCATGGCTCGTATCACTACCATGATCATGCGCATCGTCTGGGCTACACGGCCTACAAATATCAGAGTAGCCATTGCGGCCAACATCTTCGTTGCCGCGGGAGTAGTCCTGCTCTTCGTCATCAACGTTCTGTTCGCTCAGCGGATTATAAGAGCATGCCATCCACATGCAGGCTGGACCGCAGCTTTCCACTGGGCTTTCATAGCGATATACGTCCTCATTGTCCTCACGCTTGTCATAGTCATTACCGCTAATATCCAGAGCTTCTACACCCTCAACAACAACACGAAGCGCATAGATCGCGACCTCTTGCTCTACGGCCAAACTTTATATGCCTTCGTCTCCTTCCTCCCTATCCTCCTGACAATCGGTGGGATCCTCATACCGCGAAAGACGCGGCTGGAAAAGTTCGGGCATGGCAGATTCAGGACGAAGGTTGCCTTCCTGCTTGGCACCTCGTTCCTGCTCTGCCTCGGCGCCTGCTTCCGCGTGGGGACAAACTACGCAGGCGGCACCCGTCCCAGCAGCAAGCCTGCTCGTTACCAGTCGAAAGCTTGCTTTTATATCTTCAACTTCACTCTCGAGATTATCGTGATCTTGTGTTATGTTGTTATCAGGGTTGACAAGCGATTCTACGTCCCTAACCACAGTAAGAAGGCTGGTGATTACCTACGAGGGCCCGATTTCTACACTCGTAGGGAGCAGGGGGTGATGGATAAAGAGAGAGGTGATACCGGCCTGGGAAGTATGATTGCGGACGAGGAGACAACTTTCGATGACATGAGCCGTGAGGAGGTGGCCGACCACGATCGTAAGATGAGCGGCATCGATGAAGAGAGGGGAATACCGCTGGACAGCGTATCGGGTTCACCACCGTTACAAACACCGAAACCAGCTCTGGCTGCCGGGTTGCCGACAAGACTGCCTCCAACCCCGTCAGCGACTCCTCCCAATGAGCGTCTCGCATTCCCTGGCGAAGTGATTCCAGCGGTCAAATCCTAGTCCAGTGTCTTGGACTTTTTGATCGAATCACGATTACTCCGCAAAGGAATAGACTACACCTCTTGGCATAGCTCGGCGTCCACGGTTAACACTGTTCAGAGCGTATGGCGCTAGCGAATACCCTAGGCGTTCTCCCAGTTTGGAAACATGTGTCGCAATGGTGACTGATATGTAGTATAGCACAAATAGATGGCGGCAATACTTACTCCCTGCTCGAACATTACAACCTTCCCCTTTGACCCCCACTGAGTGCGGCCACCGCATTGCCTTGTCCACTTCTTCGTAGCTGGGATTCACGATGTGGACGCAGATTATGAGCGTGCCGAAGCAGTCACCGCTATACTGAATGTGCAGAATAGGAACTATCAAGGGTAGATATACCAAATGCAAAAGACGTGCATCATCAAAAGAGGAGAGTTACTCCACGATCCAATTGATCGCACCGCCCAATCCGAAGCCCATATCCATCACCTCATCTGTATACCGACTCCACACCCCGTCCGCACCTCGATGTACAGATGCGGCGGCGATGGTCAAGGAGTCTTGAATGCGAATTTGCATTTTCGGCGCTGGGATATGAGTGAGGTAGAGTTTTTGTGT
>JAABUK010006567.1_pt1 | contig 17273 bp, 26 predicted proteins | sample 5559141 | NCBI WGS metagenome assembly JAABUK01 (sample SAMN10711869, study PRJNA513367) | rock metagenome | isolation source: Antarctica rocks | place: Antarctica: Victoria Land, Pudding Butte nord | collected 2016-01-03 | reverse complement strand
CTGAGAGGTGCAGGTCCTTGAGCCTTTGCTGAGCCTGCTCTGCAGTAGCCTTGCCGAAAGTGCTGGCCTGCTCAGCGAGCACTTTGGTCTGATCGCCGAGCTGTTCTGCCAACTTGCTGGCTGACGACGCTGCGAGCTTTGCTTGAGCTTGCGCGGCCTCTGAATAGCGCTTGAAGAAGTCCATGCTGAATGATCTGCGAACAACAATGTGCTTAAGTTAGCCGTGGTTCTGCAGCTACAGCCCCGCAGCATCTGTCGAGCTTCACAAATAGGTAGTCTCCATGCGCAAGTCATGGGACGCACCCGCGAAGGACGAGCTGACCACCTGTGTGACTGAGCACCACTCAGCACCGGCTCTGGCAGCTCTCAGGGCAGGGGGATCATCTGCAGCTCGTGCTGTTGACCGAAAACACGTTCACGCAAACAGACAGGGAGGAGATGCTGTTATCAGCTCTGTAGCTTGTGTCCTGTTTGAGGATTTGACCGCTGGGGAAGTTGTGTGCATTATCCCGTTAGTTTTTTTACGTAGCGCCTTTGCAGCTCCCTTACCGTTGCAGTAGCGTTGCTGTTCTCTCCAGGCCAACCGGATTTGTTTTCAACATATATGATTTGCAACCTTGCTTGACGTCATACCTTGGACACGGCGAAACCGACGCTGACTAAAATCAGTCCTGTGTGATCAGCAGTGCATGCGTCACCGCTGTCTTCCGCCGTCATGAGTGCACACGCCAGCAGTCGCAATCCAGAGCACACTGTGTTCGGTACGCATGATGCGATGTTAACCAAACTGAAAAGTAACGAGCTGAAGGTGTCACTCAAAGTCTGAGTGTTCTGTTGCCTGCAGTTGGAAACATACCGTATGGTGTCACCGAAGAGATGCTCACAGAGATCTTTTCCGAAGTAGGGCCAGTCAAATATTTCAGGTACTCCCTGTTCGTAATTGGCAAATGAGGCAGGTTGCTGTTGCCCTGTTTAGCTGCACCCTCTGTATCCAGCTGTGGGAAAAGGTTGCCTGCCTGCACATATACAGGCTGGTGACAGATAGAGAGACTGGAAGACAGAAAGGATTTGGCTTCTGTGAATACTGTGACAAAGATACAGCTCAGAGTGCCATTCGCAATCTGGCTGGGCATGAAGTCAATGGCAGGCACCTTAGGGTAGACTGCACAGACGCAAGCAATGAGAAGGGTGATAGAAGTACGTTGCTCTCACACATTGCAATATATACCTTGATTGCAATCAGGGTGCTTAGCTGACTGACTTCATGTTTGCACTGCAGAGGCCACCGAGAAACCACAGAGCAAGTCTCAGGTAAGCAGGCATCAGCGGTGCTCACAGAACATGCAGTATTCATGTTGCCTCTCTTCTGCTCAAACATGAGTTCAGTCCATGTTTACATTGATATTCTGATGTTTCAGGCGCATATAGTGACTGCCACAGAAGCAGCCCATGCTGCTCAAGGCATGGCAGCAGCCGTGGGCTCAACAAACCTTGGTCCAGGCCAAGACCAGATCACAGACGCCCTCTCCAAAATGCCTCGTGCAGCTCTGTATGACATCATGGCCCAGATGAAAGGTCTCATTCAGCAGAATCAGCAACAGGCACGCCAGATTTTGGTCACCAATCCCTCCTTGACCCGCGCTCTCTTCCAAGCTCAAATCCTGCTCGGCATGCTGAAAAACCCACTATCATCAGATGCAACCCCACCCCAAGCTCTTCCCCAGGGACCCCCCCAGCAGCAGCCAGTCCCCATGCCTGGACCAGCTCCTCAGCAGCAGCAGCAGCAGCAGCAGCAACATTATCAACCGCCTCACGTCCCACAGCAGCAGCAGCAGCAGCAGCATGCTGCTATGAGGCCTCAGCAAGTTCCTCCTAATGCCAATGTGCAGTACCCACCTCAAGATATGCAAGGGCCTCCTCAGCAGGGTCTCCCAGGGGCGCCCCAGCCCCTGCGTAACCCCCATGGACAGCCTATGGCAGCCATGCCAGGTGAAGCCCACTCCAAAGCTTTTGGGCAGACCTGCAAAGTGTATGTTGTTGACCATGTGGTTGTGCGCCTATCATTGCAAATGTTGTCTGGACCTCGACACAGGACCCCTCAGGCAACACCCTTGCAAGCTAAGCAAGTATTGCATATCTGATCAGTGATTGTTGCATGGCTGAGAATTTGAATGGAGCACTGTGTAAGGGAACACTGTATGCCCTGCTGATCTGCATTGTCAGTTTGCTAAAGCAACAGCATTCAGGGCGAGGTCAAGGAGCCCCAGGGCCGCGCCCTGCAGCCACAGTGCAGTCAGGTGCACCTGGGCAGCAATATGGGGTACCCATGCAGCAAGCCCCGCCAGCTGGACAGGTGTGGCTTTTCAATACTCAATGAACAACGAGCATGGCACAATGAACAATGACCAATCAGCATGGCACAATGAGCATGGCACAATGAACAATGAGCATGGCTATGGCACTGTGGCCACAGCCTCAGGCTGATGTCCCATTCAGCTTGCATACCTGCAAATGCAATACCTGATTCATCAGGTGCAACATGCACAAAGCTCCAAGCTGCTCAACCTGTGTAAACATGCAGATTTTGTGACCATGCAAGCTGAGCAAGCACCTTGCCAACAGTCTTGTTGATAGCAATTTGGACAATGTTCATTACTTTGTAGGCTGGGCAGCCCATGCCAGGGCCAGGACCAGGCCCGGGGCAAGCAGCAAGGCGCCCCCATGATCCCAGGATGCGTGGCAGTGACCCCCGCCAGCAAGCCCAGCCTCGCCCTGCACAGCAACAGCCTCAACAACAGCCTCAGCCGCAAGCCCAGCCTCAGCAGACTGCAGCTGCCAACCTGCCTGCTGAGCAACAGAAAGGTTAGTCAGCGTCCATGCACCCATGGTTTGAGCACTTACTAATAAGACACATGCATCAGCCATCTGGCAACACCTGACCAGACCCCAATCAGCTTGTCCTTGTCAAGAGTTGAGCTTCCCAAACACTGCTTGGCCATGAGTTGTGCATTGCACAGTAGACATAGTTGCATGTGTACAGCTGTGTCCACATGTGTGCTTTGTGACAAACTGTACATGCAACATAGTGGTCGTTATGCCAAAGGCCATGATGCACAGCTGCTTCCTGCCCATGGTGCTCTGGAGTTGTTCAGCTTGCAACAACAGCATTCAAAGGTGGATAAGCATTTCCTTGATAGATTGGATCTCAGATACACTTTCCCAAGGACACACTATTTTCCAGAGCTTGGTAAAGTGCCTGGATCATAGGGGTATTTCGTCGGATACAGTATGCAGTCAAGCAAGGTTGTGTTAGGCTGCGCAATGCATTGGAATGCATCTTGGAGGCTATATTTACAGTCACGTAGAGTAGAGTCGCTGACTGAGAAGCTGTTGGGACAATAATATTGGCATCTGTTACTGACTGCTGACAGTCCCTACGGCCGGCCACGAGCGAAGCACAACGCATGTAGAGCTGATATTGGAGGTTGTGTCAGTGGTTATACCTATATCAGCAAAGTAAATGGATAAGCATTTGCACTGCCTGGACATTGTTGTCTGCTTTGATGCTGCACGTTAGATCCAGGGCTTTCCAACCTGCATGCCATAGTGACTGGATAGTGACAACAACCTGTACACCTCGTCTGGATGCAGTCATAATGCAATTTTCTTTCTGGTATGCAGTGCTGCTTCAGCAGATCATGCAGCTCTCACCAGCTCAGATTGAGGGTCTGCCACCTGAGCAGAAGGCTCAAGTCTTGGCGCTGCAGCAGCAGATGGTAAGATGCAAGATCTGCAAGTTCCTTTTGTGTACATTCCAATAAAGCATATTTCACAGCATGTCTCTGCTCAACGAGCATGCTTGCTGATGCAGACAACGTCACTAGAATATGTGTCATGCCTTTGCCTGAATCCTTTTGCAACATTCCAGCATGCAGCGGCTGCAATGCAATAGCCGAACCCGTTGGATCTGACATGGTTAACTTATGTTGTCCACCACGCATGAGATTGACATGCGATGTTCTTTTGCAGCGAGCGCAACCCAGTATGCTTCAGTGACAACATTGAGATGAGCCATTGCAAAACAACAAGGCCTTTCGGCCTGCCAGTAGGATGGGAAAGTCAATGCGAGGACTTCCACAGATATCAATTAAATTTGCTACTGTAGCCCTGTGCCAAGAAAGTATTGTGATGTTGCCAATCCCAAAAGCAACGACCAGTCTAGACGTCCAGCAGCCAATTCCAATGACAGGCATGGCCGGCTTAATGATTGCCAGCCTGACGTTAGAGATGTTGACGGCCATATCATTTGTAACTTTGCTGTGACTACATTGTAATTACATTTCGGCATTGCAATGGTCCGATGTACCACGTTGACAATGATGCGATTGCATGAGGCACTGTTTACATGACCGAAAGCACAAAAAAAGGTGTGCGTCAAGTCAGTCTTAGTACAAGCCTCTGAGCTGAGATAATCAGCAAACACTGCAGGCGCATGTGCCAAATGCTAGACTTAGAATAGCATTCTGCCTGGCTGAAGTTGTTGCTGAATTGTGTTCTTAATCCTAGCCTGCTCCTGGCTGGTTGCAGCTCTGCTTTGCTGCAAATTAGACCGCATGACTTCAGTCTGCTGCTGTACAGAGCTAGCACCAGACTTCACCGATTGCCTGCCTGCACCCTTGGAAGCAGCAATTGCTGGCAGCTTGCTGCTGCGTGCTGTATTGCTCCTCGAAGTGCTCCCACTAGTATAGCTGCTGCTGCTGCTACCAGAGTCAGACGCGGCTCTTGAAGCAACCCGTAACGACTTGGTGACAGTGCCAGCAACAACCATCTTCTTGTTGACAGGCTTGCCAGCGGCTGCAGCAGATGCTGCCTTGCTGTTTTGGTAGGCTTCAGCCTTCTGGCGAGTGGCAGGCAGGTTGGGCAGCTTGGGCAACTCATTGGGTCTTGAGCTGCTGCGACTGGTGTAGCTATCAGACCTACAACACAGAAAAGAAATCTCAGAACATGAGCTAGGAGGTGGGATTTATGTGCAGGAAATTCTAACTAAAACTTCAGACTTGTGTCTGGCAAAGCTGATGCTGTGTTGCAGAAGCCAAAGTGTACAGCAACACATTGACTTCGACCATATGCACGCAGCTATATCAAAACCCACACTTCAATCCCCATCTGCGTAGATGCTTCCAATTCCTAACACTCAAGCAAGCCCTTGCTTCCAGTGAGGATTTATGCTTCACCTGCTATAGCTGCTTCCACTGCTGTAGCTGCTGTCACTCCCAGACTCAGACCCAGATGAGGTAGCAGACTCAGGCCGCTGCTTGCTGCCCTTTGCAATCACCTCACTTTGCTTCACCACAGAACTCTTGACAACAACGTCACTCTTGACCACCACTGAACCCTTGGGCTGTGCACCAGCAATGGCCGGCAGCCTTGCAGTGACCGGCCTGCTGTCAGTGGTGTAGCTAGTGTAGCTGCTGCCACTCCTAGCGCTGCTATAGCTGCTAGCACTGATGTTGCGGCTGTCAGAGGCGGTGCCTGACTGGGTGTAGGTGCTGCGTGATCCTGATGCACTGCCACTGCCTGTAACAGAATCAAAGGTACGTTGTTACTCTTTGTTATGCTTGTAATGAAAAGCTTCAACTGTTTGTAAGCTTTGGATTTCAGGACAACAGGCTTTAGAGCCAAGACCTCTCACTGATTGGCAAGGCTTGATTGAGATGCTGTGTGGCTTGCTTTTCTCTGATGAATCTGGTAACCACATCAGCTTGCATGGTCAAAAAGTGACTGGCATATTGTTGTGTTGTGCTGCATGGTCATCGCGTTGCAAGGTCACTCAGATGTTGTGTATGGTCTCTGCCACACAGGCTTCAAGTGAGCAACGGGCACAGCATACACTCATGTGGGACATGGTCAACTCTCAAACAGCAGAAACAGACTGGGTTTACTGACACACAACACAAGCAGCGGTGAGGGCCACACCCCATGTCACTCAAGGCACCAGTAGTGGGCCAAAGGCCACACCCCACCCCATGCCACAAGAGGCAGCAGCAATGGGCAAAAGGCCAAGCCACAGTCCATGTCACAACAGGCAGCAGCTATGGGCAAAAGGCAAAGCCACAGCCCATGCCACGAAAGGCAGCAGCAATGGGCAAAAGGCAAGGCCCCAGCCCACGTCACAACAGGCGCATGCTACTAAAGGCAGCAGCAATGGGCAAAAGGGGAAGGCATACCTGAGAATGAGGCAGAGGGAGAGGACGTCCTTGCTGAGGTGGTGCGACTGGTTGACGCACTTCCACTTCCAGTGCCGCTCCCATCACCAGAAACAGACCGAGACTCGCTACCACTGCCTGCATGTCATCAATCAATCAATCAGTTTACATTTCTTGTCTTGAGGACTCATCAGGGGAGTCAACAGACAATAACTGGGACAAAAACATACACTAAGCACTGAATGTTCAAGGCGTTCAACAGTCAGGCTGGGAAGGCATGCTGATCACATGCAAGCGCTGCTGTAGGTCAAGGCTGTTGGATGTGTGTACAGACTGGGCGTATCTTTGCGACCTGTGCAGCCTTTCTGGATTCCAGAGATTGTTTGTACATGCTTCAGGGGGGGAAGGATGCATGATGCATGATTACGCAGGGGCCCTTGCTGCTGCTAGTGTGGCCACAGCAAGTACAAGGAAGTGCAAGCAAACTTGCAAACAGCTGCTGACTCCTGCTTTAGTCCATCTTCTGGTTCCTTTTCTGATTTGTGTGTCACCACATGTCTTGCCAATCATGCATTAGCACATGCAAGACGCATGCGACCAGTCCATGTGTCAAGGCCACAGATGACACATCCACTATGGACAGTCATACTTTGAAGCTTGTTTGTGCAAGTCTTACCTGACCCAATCCCAGTCACATAGCTACCACTGCTGCTGCTCCTGGTGTAACTGCTGCCACTGCCACTGCCACTGCCACTGCCACTGCCACTGCCACTGCCACTGCCACCGCCACTTCCACTGGCACTGGTATAGCTGCTGCTAGTGTAGCTACTACTAGTGCCAGATGATGACGCACTGGTTACAGTCCGCTTGACTACAGCACTACTGACAGTAGCAGTCTCCACAGCAGCTTCAGCAGCAGCAGCTGTTGGGGGGGTGAGGGGGCGGCCCCCAGTCGTGAGGGTGGAGCAGCCATCAAAGGGTGAGATGCGGCCTGACTTGGAGGTGGACATTTGACGCAGACTGGATGTGACAACTGGTGGGACGTCACTCAGACGTGGGGTTGGCTGGACAGACCGCTCTGCATACCTGCAGCAGCATATGATAACGATGATAATAATAACAACAACATTAACGATAATAATAACAATGTAATAACAATAATAACAACCATCATGATAATAATAACAACAATCATAATAACAATAATGATAATAACAATATGTTGATGATTACGCTTTCCAGCTCATGATGAGCTAGGTACGTGCATATGGTGTTGGCTGTGATCTGATGCGCTGAGAAGTGGATTTGCAGTGTGCAAGGTCTTGAGGTCGTCTTGAGGTCATCTTGAGCATTGACAAGCATACAGCTTGACTTGGTGTGTGGTTCCAAGGTCGTGCATAGAGGATTGATGTGGCTGCCAAAGCAATTGATACACCATGCTACATGCTTTGACGCACTGGCTGGCAACATGGGCAGCAAGAGCAGTCTGCAATGAATTTGTGCACGATGATGTCTCACGAAAATGAAGTGATTGCCTGCCATGTCCGATTATCAGCACAAGCAACTCTAATGGAAACCTGCAGTTACCTGTCAGGAAATTGTGCTGCCACACGCAGGCCAATCTGTTCATAATACTCCTTGCTGTTAGGGTCATAACCCTCCGCCTCAATCAGATGATCATGCACCTCATATGCATAATATGTCATCTCAGAGTCCGTCCCAAACCAAGGGTTTCTGGCTGCCCACTGTAGCGCTTGAGGCTCTGGAGCATCCCCAACCAGGTTGCCCTGAAGCAAAAGAAGAAGAAGAAAGTTACAAGCTTCTGCCAGCAAGAGCCAGCAATGATGCCCTTGGGAGTAAGGTCATTATGTCATCCTTGGGTAAGCATATCCTTTTTGACAAGTGACTTCTTGCAAGCTGTCATGAAAGAGGCATGATGCAGTAAAGAGAGACAGAGACAGCATGATGGCTTATACGTGATCAATGAAATCCCACTGATGAACATAGCAAATCACATTGTCCATTGCTGTGCTCAAGTGAAGATGTGTAGCCATGCTGCAACGTGGTGATCATGTAGCAGGCAGGAAGTGCACTGCTCATGGCTTACCTGTGCATCATACTGAGCAACGGAAGAGCCAGTGCGCTGCATCAGAGACTGGGTGGCGGGATCCGAATAGTCGAATGTTGATCGCGTCCGGTTGATGGAAGAGAAGGCGCGACCATCTGCGTACCCAAAGGAAGCCTGGCTTCCCAGCTGATCAGGGCTTCCCCCACGCAGGAGGGCACGATCTACCTCACCAGGTCCAAGGGAAGACCGCGTGCGACCCAGCCTGCTACGCGGGCTGATGCTCACGGCGGCGCCGAGCGGTGTCGGCATGAAACTTCCCTCCTGAGCCATGTTGTAGACCGCCACCTCAGCCATACCAGGCGCTGCCCGAATAGTGCCCGCCGAGCTGTCTTCATGCATCAAGCCCTGACCTTTGAACTTGAACAAAGGCTCCAGAGGGGAGAAAGCAGGCTCAAGACCAGGGTAGTCCTCCGCCAGCTCCTTGCCTGTTGGCGTTTTGGACCGCTGTGCAACTTCGGCGCCGTCCTCCTCTCTAATGATAGGAAGCGCCTTGGATGCTACAGGACGACAGGAGGGTGAGGAGGACATCCCAAAAGGCAAGCACCAAGTCGCCCGGCCACAACATCAGCATGGCAAAGCATGGAAATGCTAGTGCACATGCTTGTACATGGAAGCAGTCATGCATTTTGCTGACAAGCAGTACATGCTGAAAGTGCAGTTTAATCCAGATCAATAAGCAAAACAGCATGTTTTGCAAGGCCAGTCAGCAACAGATACCTGTTGAAGGTCGAGGTTTGCGGGTCATGACAGTCTGTTGCTGATCAATCAGTGCAGCAAAGTCCTCCTGGTGTTTGCTTGCAGATCGAGTGCTTTCCCGCTCTGCCAAGACCACAGCAGCAAGAGCCTTGGCATCTTCTTCAGCCTGACGGGCGGCCCTCACATCTTCTTCCGCCTTCAATGCAGCCACCCTTGCTTCTTCCTGAGCCTTGAGGCCAGCAGCCCAGGCCTCCATCTCAGCAGCAGCCCTTGCCTCTTTTTCAGCCCTGAGAACAGCTGCCTGAGCCTCTTCTTCGGCCTTGAGGGCAGCGGTCTGTGCCTCGTCTTCAGCCTGCCGAGCTGCCTGTGCTTCCTGCTCAGCCTTCAGTGCAGCTGCCTTTGCCTCTTCTTCAGCCTGGATTGCTGCTGCCTCTGCTTCTTCTTCTGCTCTGAGGGCTTCTGCCTTTGCCTCTTCTTCAGCCTGAATTGCTGCTGCCTCTGCCTCCTCCACAATCTGTGCTACAGTGGCCTCTGCTTCTTCTTCAGCCTTGATGGCAGCCTGTGCTTCCTCTTCAGCCTGGCGAGCTGCCGTTGCTTCTGCTTCAGCCTGCCTAGCAGCCTACAGTAACACCAATCAATGCCTGACAATCTTGGCCTGCCATTGAGAACCATCAGTGCTAGATCTTCTGTGAACACCACCAAGCTTTCACCTGTGCTTCATTCTACTTCCCATGCAGTCACTTGTACAATGCAGGGACGATAACAGATATGGCCCCAAGGAAATGACCATGTCCTTCACTCCCTTGCACTTGCAACAGTTGACTTCCAAAGGCAGGCTTGGCAATCATTGTTATGTCGACAATCATCTCCACCTGCTATGATGCTGACAGCAACACAGGATGGTGCGCGCTGAGATCAGGAACCATGACAACATTTTACAGAGCATCACACAACTTGCGCCTAAACCCTAGTCCTGTGAGCCAACATGCACTAACATGAGACACTAAATGCACCCAAGGGGTGTGCGCTGACAGGGCGAGTGCCATAGACGCAATTGCAAGGTAGAGAACCTCTGCCCACTACCCGACACGGAAGCCTGAGAAAGGTCTTTCATAAACATCTTTAAGCATCCAACTTTGCTTACTTCTTTTTCCCATGCGGTCACTGGCTCACATTGTACCACACAACCTGAAGCCACAAAGCTATGCAGCTTCCAAACATGACGCTGCCAATGACAGCGCAAGGAAGTCCCAACAAGAGTGGTGCAGATGCAAACATGGTAACGAGTGACATAGTAACAGCCAGAATGTTTACCTCAGCTTGCGCTTTGGCTTGCTGTGCAGCCACTGCTTCTTCTCCAGTCCGGCGAGCTGCCCTGACTGCCTCCTCAGCCCTGAGTGCACTCTGAGCCTCCAACTCAGCTTGCAGAGCTGCTCTTGCTTGCTGCTCAGCCTTCAGAGCTGCCTGTGCCTCTTCTTCAGCCTTACGTGCTGCTCTTGCCTCTTCTTTGGCTGAGAGGATGGCCTGTGCCTCTTCCTCAGCCTGACGTGCTGCCCTTGCCTCTTCTTGGGCTTTGATGGCAGCCTGTGCCTGTTGCTGAGCTCTCTCAGCTGCCCTTGCATCTTCTGCAGCCTGTTGCTTGGCCTGCAGCAGCAGCTTTCCTTCTGAAATTCCTGAAACACAGCTACAACCAACAACCACCAGCACAAACGTGGAAGTGTACACTATACATGTGATGAGTTTGTAACACCATGTAGCACACCGTGTAAACCATAAAGCTGGGCTTGGCTCTGTGATGCGTTTCCTTGATCTGCCCATATGTTCTGCCTCAAGAAAGTTGAACACCCAGATGACCAGATACCTTGCAGTGAATGACAGGCTGCTGCAAGGAATGGTGTGCGCTACAAAGCTGTATACCAGCGCATTCCAGGCTTTGCAGTGGCCAGTATGGTCATTTGCAGGGCAGACAATGACGTCTCACCATGTCAGCAATGAACACCAAACCATGAAGAGTAGTATGCCCAATGCATCCTCATGTGGCCTATGCCTGAAGAGCACCCTGAGGCCTAGTCGCAATCAATTCTGGTACCTGGAACCTGGTATCGATCTGACGCTCTATCATATGGCGCTTCTCAATGATCATAGGTGGCAACTCAATTTTCATGATTGTGCATTCAGGGGGCTTGAAATCGGACCGTGGTCAGTTTGATCAAGCGTTAACAAAGAAGGAAACGAACACTCGGATAAACTTTGCTGTGCATACCTGTGCTGCTGCTTCAGCTTGTTGGACTGCCAGAGCCTCCTGCTCAGCCTCCAGGGCATCGCTCTCCAGGGACTCGATGATGTCATCAATAACGAGTGACTGGTCCCCATTGGATGATGACACATCGTCAGGGAAGGTGAAGTCAGCTTCCAGAGCAGCTGCTTGGATGGCTTCCTCCAGAACTTCCAAGCTGTCCCTCTCCTGTTCAACCCACAGGGACTCAGCTTAGATCTGATTCAGGGAACAACCAACAAGATGACTTATTAGGCATGCATGCAGCACCAGAGAGCAATTGATGTGTCCTCTGTCTTTCCTGCTCTTGAGGCTAAAGTGCCTGGCTGTCTGGCTGACTACAAGAGACTCAGCATGCCATCCATTCATGCATGCATGCATGCATTCATTCATTCATCCACTCATCCACTCATCCACTCACTCACTCACCCACCCACCCACCCACCCACCCACCCACCCACTCACTCACTCACTCACTCACTCACTCACTCACTCACTCACTCACTCACTCACTTCCTCACTCGAGCTCTCTCACCCACTAACTCACCCACCCACTCACTCATTCACTTATCCAATCACTTCATCCACTCATTTTGTGTTTGCTCTAGGGCCAGGGTCACATTGCATGCCAGAACAACAGTCAAACAGCCACTACCAGTCAGCCAAGGTCAGCAGCACGGCAGAAAGCAGTCACCTGTTGCTCAGCAAAAGCTTTGTCTGCCTCGCTGGGTCCAACAACAGCCTCTGCCACTGGCTCAGCCTCCACAGCAGGTGCTTCCAGGACCTCAGCAACTTCTGTAGCAGCTTCTGTAGCAGGTGCTTCTGGGACCTCAGCAGCTTCTGTAGCAGCTTCTGCTGGCTGTGCAGCCTCAGACGCTTCCCTGTGGTCACAATTCACATGCTATGCCAAAGATTTAGGACAGCATTATACTTGACGAAGACCTTGATGTCAAACAAATTCATGGCACACACGGAACCTGGTGGCCATATGTACTAGATATTGCAAGAGGCAGGCTTTGCTGAGCAAAATTGTATCACTAACTGCCCAATTGGAAGTTGCCCTCTCCTGGGACTGCTCTGACTATGACAGACAGCGAAGCAACAAGCTAGCAAGCTGCTGCATTGCCACTTATCATGCATAGAGAAAGAGCATGAGCATGAGCATCACCTCTCCTCCTCAAGAGGCACAAGGGCCTCAATATCTTCAAGGGAGGGGAGTCCAATCAGTGCCTTCACAACAGCCTTCCCAGGTGCCGCTACTTCTTCTTCCTTCACAGCCGCCACTGTCTCCTCTTCCTTTGTAGGAGCAACGGGGCTGAGGGCACGCTGCTTGGGGCTCCAGCCTCTGATCTGTGATGCCTTGGCAGCCGCCAGCAGGGCTGCTAGCGCTCTCTTGGCTGCTGCTCTGTCAAGGAGTGACTGCTGCTTCTGTGCTCTGAAGGTAGCTGAGCTACTGACAGACAACTCAGCAGCAGCCCCGGTCACAAGTCCCACTGGCAGCAAACCAGCAGCTGTGATTTGAACGTCAGCACGCTGAGCAGGCAAAGCAGCATGCTGTGCTATGGGGGTGTCCCCAGGCCACAGAAGCTCATCAATGGAGGCAGCGCTAGGCAGTGGCCTCGGCATGTGCTGTGCCGCAGCTGTGGCAGCAGTACTGGCCACCTCAGCCGCATCGTCCACAGCTGTGGTCTGGCTGCTGCTGCTTCTGGAGGAGTCAGGGCGGGAGGTAGGCCACACCAGAGCGTTGATGGAGGCTGTTGTCCTCAGCCTTGGGAACGTCATTGGCTGCGGTGGCAGCCTCTGCTGCAGCTGTGGCTCACTGTGGTCAACATACAGGTGGAGGTGGTCACCACCGTTGTCCACATACAGGTGTAGGTGAGAGCTGGCTTGGCTGCCGGCTGAGGAGACTCGCCGTGACATTGGCCACACCAAGGCATTGATGGAGTCCAACGAATAAAGCCGTGGCAGTACATGCGCCGGCTGCGGCTGCTGCTGCAGAAGCTGCTGACTCATTGGTGTGCTCACTGATGGCCCCTGTAACAGTAACAGTCTTGCAGTCAGAATCTGCTGACTGCACAGCACTTGATTCATTGGTACAACACAATGCACGCAGTCTGGTAGCAAAGGCAACAGAGTCACAGGTACAGACTGCATGCTGGAGATGTGTGCAAAGAATCTCAGCTATGGTGTGATGACTGCAGATCAGACATGTATGTGATGTGCATAAAAGCTTTTGCATGAGCCTCATCAGCCACACAACCCATGTTGACAGGGTGTGTGACGTCGCAATACACGTGACAGAACCTTATGCAGTCTATCACAAAGCATGTCCAAGCCTGCATGGCAAACATCACCACAGGCACATGCATGTGAGTGCAAGCACTCTTACCTGAGTTTGATGCTTTGACATTGTATGCAACAAAGAGAGTGATGAGCTTGCAAAAGACAGAAAACGTATCATATGATTGTAGATCAATGTCAGATGCACAGCCTACCTCAATAGGAGCTAACAAGGGCTCTAAAACCTCAGGATCAGCCGCAGCTACCACAGCAACTGCCACAGCTTGCTTCATGACTACTCTATCAGCTGCTCCACCATCTGCTTCCATGACAACTGTGCTCACCACAGCTTCCTTCATGACTACTCCATCAGCTGCTCCACCATCTGCTTCCATGACAGCTGTCCTCACCACAACCACCTCAGGCTCAGACACCAGGGGCTCTGGGGAGGCTGCTGCTAGGGATGGCAGCTTCTGAGCTGCCTTGTGAAGTTGCTTCTTGAGGGCTTGAGCAACAGCCGGCTTGCGAGTGCCTCCGTACGATGAAGCAGCCTCTAAAGCCAAGTTGTCCACCAGCCTGTCTACAACTAAGGACTGCTGGCGGCTGTAGTGGGCCCTGCGAGCCTCCTGCATGGCCTGCAAGCCAGCACTCAAGATGAGAGGGCTATTCAATCAATTCACATTTCATGACTTCAGGGGAGTCACTCATCAGGGGAGTCAACAGACGATAACTGGGAAGAGAATGTACACTAAATTGCTGGTTTCTCTTGATCTATGCTGTGTATGATCAAGGGTGAATCTATAGAGCATGGCCGGAAGCGATGCAATCATGCAAGCAACAAACACTACATGCTTGCATTGTGTAACTCCAGCTGGTATTGGATGCAAACACCCAGACATCAGTACAAATCATGCTGCACAGCCCGAATACAAAGGAATCCCATGATACCAAATCTCTTCCTGCTCATCAATGCGAACTGGTTGCAGTCAGCCTGAAAGAAGGCAGTCACCACGCAGCAACAACAAAGTGGCAAATTCTACAGCAATCACATGAAACTGCCCATGTGGCCATACAATTGTAGCCACAGCGCTGTCATACAACTGACTGCTGGCAACTGAAAGATGAGTCAGAAGTGTACCTGACCAGCTTGGTGCACATCATGCTCTTGTGCAGCACTGGTAGCCACCTCAACCCTGAGCTGCTCCACCAGGCTGTCCACCTCACACCTTAAGCTCACCAAGCTGCTCCCCTCAACCTCACCACTCAGAGCAGTCACCACTTCTTGCACAGCTGCGTCACGGTCCGCCTCTTCTTCATCAAATGCTGCCTTAGTCAGGCTCTGCATTGTAGTAGAGAAGCAGTAAAGAGCATGTCACACGTCATGTGTCTCTTCCTACAGCTGTGAAGTACAGTCAATCAACTAAGGTAGAGTTCTGTCTTAGGGTGTAGGGCTCAAAACATCACCCGTTTTGCGTTTAGGGTTTACTGAAATACAACGAAGACCCGCTTGGGAAATGAACATACACTAAGCACTGGCTGAAGTGCAACAATATAGTACACTACTGTATCGGCAAAGCTACTATATCGGCACAGCTGGAGCATGCACCCTACTGTCAGGTTTGGAGAATAGCATCTGATTGGTGAAACAATTCAAAACTAGGCTACTTATGAGACTGCAATGGGGAGAAGCTCATTCAAGCATTATACAGGCCACCATGTGCATAGCTGCTTTCAAGCATTACAGGCCACCATGTGCATAGCTGCATTCACAAGACATAGCATGGAGCGTTTGATGCAACCTGATTGAAGGCCTACCTGCAGGGTTGACTGCAGAACAGCCTCTTGCACTACGCTGAAGTGCTGACACGCCTCATCGCCTAGTGAGGCCAGCACAGCATGCACAGCACGCCCCTGCTCGGCGAGTTCAGACTCTGCAGCTGAGTACCCAAGTGCCGAGATCACTTCCTGGACAGCTGCTGCATCTTGGTCATCAGGTGCGCGAGCCACTTCTGAACCAAGGGATGTCACCACAGCTGCCACAGCTGCAGCCGCCTGTTGGTCATAGGATTGAACAGCCTCCACAGCCAGGCCACCGACAGCCTCAGTAGCAGCCATCTGGGCCTCCTCTTCCTCATGGACTCTTGTTTGGGCCTGCAGGGTGTCGACCAAATCCCCAATGGCAGCTTCCTGATCAGCTTCATAGTAGCCGGCAGCTTCTGCACCCAAGCCGCTGACTAAAGCTGTGACTGCCAAGTCTTGCTGCTCATCATAGTGCTGAGCAGCCGTGACAGAGAGATCTGCCATGGCTCTGTCAAGTGCCACCGACTGGTCTTGAGCAAAGTACCCAGCAGCGTCTGATGTCAGTGCATCAACAGTTGAATTGACCAGCACTGAGTCTTGACGCCTGTAATGGGCAGCTGCATCTGTGCCAAGACTGATGACTAACACATCAACTGCTGAAGCAGCTTCCTGATCAGCTGCGTCTGCGGCGCTCTGAGTCAGGCCTGTCATGACATCCAGCACATCTGAGTCTTCATGCTGACTGTACTCAGCTGCTGCTTGTGACCCAAGGCTGGTGATGATGTCACCAACTGCTGCATCAGCTTCTTGCTTGTCAGCACCGACAGCTTCAGCACCCAAGTCACTCATGACATCTCTTACAGCCAAGTCAGCATCTGACTCATTTGCTGCCTCAGCAGAATACTTGATGTCGTTGAGGGCAGAATCAATGGCTGATGACTCATCCTGAGCATATGAGCAGCCTGCCTCGGCCTCGAGAGCATCCAGCGTGGCATCAATGGCTGATGACTCATCCTGGGCATACTGGGCATCAGCATCTGTCCAAAGGCCTGCCACCATGGTGTCCACAGCTGTGGCCACCTCAGCTGCATACTGCTCAGCCGCATTGTTACCCAAGCCTGCAACTGTGCTGTCCACAGCTGAGCTCAAATCTTGAGCATACTGACTCGCTGCCTCAGACTCAAGACTCATCAGAGTACCATCCACGTCAGAGGATACCTCCCTGGCATAATGCGTCAGCGCCTCTGACTGCACGGAGTCCAGAGCAGAGTCCACAGCTGTGGCTGCATCCCTGTCAGACTGTTGAATGGTGTCCTCACCCAGCTGGTCAATGACAGTGTCAACTGCACTGGCCTGAAGCTGGCTGTCAGCATCCACAGTTTCTGCTGCCAAGCTGTTAACAATGTCACCTGAAACAAAAGAGTCTCAAGTCAAGGCCATGCTGCCAGTTCATGTAGATCGACACATGTGCAGAATCACACCACAGCCATGCACCTGCCTCCTGGCTCAACGACGCCAAATTTGAATGCAGGGCATTAGATATCTTGAGCAGTATCTGACCTGCCCCAGTGCCGAGGGCAGTGTGACAGCAGTAAAACCAAGCACGCACAGGGCAAAGCCACTGAATACCAACTGACGGAGCTGGCAGCAGTAGCGGTACGCAGAAATGCTGCCACACTGTGTTTGCCCGGCAGTATAGGCGCAGACCCTTGGGTTACATGAAAGAATAAAGTTGAAGGCAGGAATGAATGAATGAATGAATGAATGAGTGAGTGAGTGAGTGAGTGAGTGAGTGAGTGAGTGAGTGAGTGAGTGAGTGAGTGAGTGAGTGAGTGAGTGAGTGAGTGAGTGAGTGAGTGAGTGAGTGAGTGAGTGAGTGAGTGAGTGA